>Ga0315556_1002008_pt1 | contig 11865 bp, 7 predicted proteins | sample SalMarSW160310MG_FD_202112 | JGI IMG/M metagenome (GOLD analysis project Ga0315556, IMG submission 202112) | Salt marsh sediment microbial communities from the Plum Island Ecosystem LTER, Massachusetts, United States - Salt Marsh Sediment SW1603-10 ...
AAGCCTGAAGGAGATCAGCGTTCCGCTGGATTCGTCGGTGGCAGGCTGGATATTCGGCAACGCCCTGCCGCTGGTAATCAAGGACGCCGAGACCGACAAGCGGGTGTACCGCGAAGTCGATCGGGCAATGAAGTTCGAGACCCGTTCCATTCTGGGCGTGCCGCTGATGGTCAAGCAGGAGCCCATAGGGGTCATCGAGGCTGTAAACAAGCTCAACGAAAGGCATTATACCGAAGATGATTTGGCGGTACTGGAAGCCCTGGCCGCCCAGGCGGCCATCGCCATCGAGAACGCCCAGCTCCTGAGTCAGCTCAAGCAGGCCAACGCCGAATTGACGCGACTCGATCGAATGAAGTCGGATTTCATCGCCATCGCCTCCCACGAGCTCCGAACGCCGCTAGGCTTGATCCTGGGGCATGCGACCTTCATCCAGGACTTTGTCCCCGACAAGCACCAGGAACAGATGGAAGTCATCGTCCGCAGCGCGATGCGACTGAAGGAAATCATCGAGGACATGTCGGCCATCGCGCATCGGGATCAGGGACAATCGCGGGTACGCCGCCAAAGCTTCTCGGTGTCCGATTTGATAGAGAAAGTCTCTGGCCGATTCATGCCGACTGCCAAGAAGAAGAAAATCGAGCTCAGCTACGACGTCCCGCCGAATGATGATTTGAAGGTGGAAGGCGACAAGGAGAAGATCGACGTCGTCCTGACCAATTTGGTGCGGAACGCCCTGGCGTTTACCGACGAGGGGGGGCAAGTCGGAATCAAGGCCGAGGAGTCAGGCGGGTATGTGCAGGTCTTTGTTGTGGATACAGGCATCGGCATTCCGGCCAGCGAGATGGAGCGCGTCTTCGAGCGCTTCTACCAAGTGGAGTCGCACCTGACCCGGAAGCACGGGGGCATGGGCCTAGGTCTGTCAATCGCAAAGGCGATGGTCGAGATGCACAACGGCCAGATCTGGTGTGAGAGCAAGGAGGGGGTGGGCAGCCTGTTTTGTTTCACCTTGCCGGCAAACGAGGATCAGGCCGAGGCCTCCGCCCGCGTTTTCAAGACCGGCTAGCGCCGGCGGCCGGACGCCAAGCGGGATACTCCGTCTGAAGCAAAACCCAGCGTGATCTTCGTATGGGCACGGCATGCCGTGCCCCTTGTGCATTCGGGGGAGCCCTTCGGGGCTTCAAGTCCCTGGTCGGCCGATGCACCGCCTGGGGGAGCTCTCGGGCCTGCGGCCCTCGAGATGACACGCGTGGAGGAGTTCGGTCTTGGCTCGGCGGACATTGCGCGGTGATCAGCGCTCCTTGTCCCCCTCCATCACCTCGTTTATAATTCGCGCATTCGGGGCGTGGCTCAGCCCGGTAGAGCGCACGGTTCGGGTCCGTGAGGTCCCCGGTTCAAATCCGGGCGCCCCGACACGCAAACGGGCTGCTGTCTTGGCAGCCCGTTTGACATTCGACTTTCCCAGTCGCTTTGTGAATTCTTGCACAAGTCAGACCGAGGGCCGTGCGCGATTCTCTCCACGTCTTGCACCTACGTTTAGGGTCAGAGACGAGGCTCATTGGGACCAGGCGGCTATTGCCGATCGGCAATCTGCGGGTACAATTCCAAACGTCGTTACTTGACCGCAAGGTCAATGTCGCGACCGCCCTCGGGCTTGCCCCCCTCAAGTCCGAGGGTGTTACTTTTGTGCCGAAAGGCGCGCTTCAGTGTGACATTCCTACCCTGCCTGCCATCCCCATCGGCTCTAACATGAACCCGTCCGCAACGCTGGCACCTGCACAGGTGTTTCCTGATTGAAGGAAGCACTCCGCCACGCAGATAGGTCTTTCCCAAGGAGTACGCCGCCATGGCCGTAACCCGTGAAGAAGCGCTCGACTATCATCGCAGCGGGAGGCCGGGCAAGATCGAAATCGCCCCGACCAAGCCGCTCGTTTCGCAACGTGACCTTTCGCTCGCCTACACTCCCGGTGTGGCCGAACCGGTCATCGAAATCGAGAAGAACCCCCTGACAGCCTACGAGTTCACGGCCAAGGGCAACCTGGTCGGAGTCGTTTCCAACGGTACGGCCATCCTGGGCCTTGGGGACCGCGGCCCGCTGGCTTCAAAGCCCGTCATGGAAGGCAAGGGCGTCCTTTTCAAGACTTTCGCTGATGTCGATGTCTTTGACATCGAGCTCGACGCGCCCGATCCGGACCAGCTGATAGAGATCGTGGCGGCCCTGGCGCCAACATTCGGCGGGATCAACTTGGAAGACATCAAAGCCCCGGAGTGCTTCTACGTAGAGCGCACCCTGAAGGAACGCCTGGACATTCCCGTGTTTCATGACGATCAGCACGGCACGGCCATCATCACCGGAGCCGCTCTGTTGAATGCCGTCGAGATCATCGGGAAGGATATGAGCCAGCTTCGGGTGGTCGTCTCCGGCGCCGGTGCGTCAGCCCTTTCCTGCAGCGATCTCGCCGTCCGCCTGGGCGTCAAGCAGGAGAACATCCTACTGGTGGACTCCAAGGGCGTCGTCTACAAGGGGCGCGAGGAGGGCATGAATGAGTACAAAGCCCGCTTCGCAGCCGACACCCAGGCCAGAACCCTGGCCGATGCCGTGCGGGATGCCGACGTCTTCTACGGCCTCTCGGTAGCGGATGTGCTGACGGGAGACATGGTCAAAACGATGGCTGATCGGCCGCTTATCTTCGCCATGGCCAATCCCGATCCTGAGATCAAGTACGAAGTGGCAAAGAAGGCACGGCCGGACGCCCTGGTGGCCACCGGGCGGAGCGACTATCCCAATCAGATCAACAATGTGCTCGGCTTCCCATTCATCTTTCGTGGAGCATTGGATGTGCGCGCCACGGCCATCAACGAGGAGATGAAGATCGCCGCCTCGCATGCCCTGGCCGAACTGGCCAAACAGGATGTGCCCGACAGCGTCCTGCGTGCGTACAGCCTGACGAGCCTGAAATTCGGGGAAGACTACTTCATCCCCAAGCCGCTCGATCCGCGGGTGCTTTTGTATGAGGCCCCGGCGGTAGCCAAGGCAGCCATGGAGACCGGCGTTGCTCAATTGGAGATCGACATCGAAACCTACCGCGAGCAGTTGGCGCTGCGCCGAGGCCAGGGTGAATACGTGCGCCACTTCATCATGAATCGCGCCCGCCAGGCGCCCAAACGCGTCGTCTTTGGCGAAGGGGAGCAGACCAAGATCCTGCGCGCTGCTGCTCGTGTGGCCGAAGAAGGTATCGGACATCCCATACTGCTCGGCCGCAAAGAGGTCATCGCTGAGAAGATGGATGAACTCGGTCTGGAAATCGATCTCCAGGTGATCGATCCGGCGTCATCGGAAAAGCTGGACGAGTACGCAGACGGCTACTACCAAATTCGGGTTCGCAAGGGTATGACGCGTGAGAGCGCCATGCGCCGCGCGCTATCGCCGAACATCTTCGGTCCGATGATGGTCCGTCAGGGCGACGCCGATGCTTTCCTCTCCGGTCTGACCTACGACTACCCGGAGGTCATCAAGCCGGCGCTGGAAATCTTCCACACCCGGCCCGGCGCCGAACGGGCGGCCGGCGTGTACCTGATGATCGTGGACAATCGGGTGTATGTGTTCAGCGATGCCACAGTAAACATCGATCCCACATCAGAGGACCTGGCGGAAATCGCCATCTTGGCGGCCGACTTCGCCCGACAGCTCGAGATTGAGCCCCGCGTGGCGATGCTTTCCTTCTCCAACTTTGGCAGCACGCGCCACCCTCTGACAGACAAGGTGCGCAGGGCTGTGGCCATGGTCAAGAGCAAACGCCCCGACCTGGCCGTGGATGGCGAAATGCAGGCGGACACTGCGGTGGTCCCCTCCCTGGTGGACGAGCGCTATGCCTTCAGTCGGGTGCGGGACGCCAACGTGCTGATCTTCCCGTCGCTGGAATCGGCCAACGTCGCATACAAGCTGCTCTCCCGCCTGGGTAAGGCACGCGCCATCGGACCCATCCTGCTCGGGATTGGCGCGCCGGTGCATGTGCTTCAAACCGGCGACGACGTGGAGGATATCGTGCACATGGCCGCTGTGGCAGTGATGGATTCGCAGCTCCGGGACAAAGACGCCTAGCGGCATACAACGACGAGTCCAACATCCCATTTGCGTCTCGAACCAATGGGGGCGGACGGGCATGCGCCCCCAAGCGAAGGACGCATCTCGATCCTGGGTGTCGCAGGCGCTCGAGACGTCGCGCTCCTGCATTGAGGGATAAGTGGCCCCCGGACCCGCTAATCCTCCCGTAGCCCGCCAGGCCCTGTCACAGAATCGCGCCGCCTATCCGCCTGGCTTGATCGCCGCCTGCGTCTGGATTAGAATGGGCCTGCGTGCCCCTGTAGCTCAGTTGGATAGAGCACTGCCCTCCGGAGGCAGGGGCCGGCGTTCGAGTCGCCGCAGGGGTACCAAACGCAGCGCCCCGGTCCCAGGACCGGGGCGCTTTGTGAATTCTGTCACAATTTAGGCCTAGAGATCGATCCAGCTCACAGAACGGTCTGCTGTATCCACAATGGCGATGCTGCTGCGACCCTTCAAACCCAGCACCTCTCCTGGGTTCAGCAGCAGCGTCTCCCCGACCCACTCTTCGTTGGCGGTATGGTCGTGGCCGTAACAAACAAGGTCGTAGCGAGCGGCATGCGCCAGATCACGGGCGATTTCCGGATAGTGGTTGACGGCTACGCGCATACCCTCCATTTCAAGATGGGCCACCTGGCCGTGCAGAGTCACCGCAGGGAAATCGCCGGCCACCTTGGCAATCAGGAATTGATCGCCGTCATTGTTGCCCCACACCAAATGCACCGGGATATCGACCAGCCGCTCGCCCAAGCGGCGAATCATGAATGGCGAACAGAGGTCGCCGCAGTGAATCACAGCTTGCACTGCCTGGAGCTGCTCGCAAGCAGATTCTAGCTTGGCGACATTGTCATGGGTATCGCTAATCACTCCGATTTTCATTGGCGCGTGCTCCTTGGAACGGCTCAGGGGTCAGAACAATCTCGGGTGAACCCACAGCGCGGGCAAATGATCTTGCAGTTCCGGTACTCAGTCGGACCCTGGCACACCCAGCAGCGATGATCCTCGGGGATCGTTCCAGCGGGCCACCTCGAATGGCCTTCGGCCTTGGGATCCCCGCCCGGCGTCCGGTTTGTGTGTGGTCGATCAGCGCTCATAGGCCAGGTTGAGATCCCTTGTGCGCTCGGCGAGTTGGTCGCTGAGTTGGCTCTCCAGAACTCGCCACGCCCAGTTGCCTTCCGTCGTGCCGGGTGTGTTCATTCTGGCAGCGCTTCCGAGTTCCAGCAAATCTTGCATCGGCACGATCGCTGTGTCGGCCGGGGAACCCCAGACTGCACGCGTGAGGTCCCACGCGATGTGAGTCCCATCCGAACTCAAATAGCGCCGACATGACTCTTTCTCAGCCTGCGGAGCCGCCTCGTACCAACCGACGCTGGTGTCGTTGTCGTGCGTTCCCGTGTAGGCCACACAATTGGTTGGGTATCGGTGTGGAAGGTAGGGATGGTCCGGACCGCCATTGAAGCCAAACTGCAGCACACGCATCCCGGGAAACCCGAGTCGATCTCTTAGCACCTCGACTTCAGGCGTGATGAGACCGAGATCTTCGGCGATGATCGGCAGCCTTCCCAGCGCGGCCTCGACCGCCTGAAACAGGGATTCGCCTGGTCCCGCAGACCAGCGGCCGCGTTCGGCAGTCAGATGGGAGGCCGGGATCTCCCAAGCAGCCTCGAACCCGCGAAAGTGATCGACGCGCACCCGGTCCACCTGAGTCATTAGTCGGCGCAGGCGCTCAATCCACCATGTGAAGCCGCGCGATCCCATTTCGTCCCACCTGTACATGGGATTCCCCCAGCACTGGCCCGTGGCCGAGAAGTAGTCTGGGGGTACGCCTGCCACGACTGTCGGCATCCCGTCGGGGTCGAGCTTGAACAGCCCCCGGTGTGCCCATACATCCGCGCTGTCTTGGGCGACGAAGATGGGGATATCGCCGATGACGGCGATCCCCTCACGTTGAGCCAGCTCGCGCACCTGTGCCCACTGTCGCTCGAAGAAGAACTGCTGTATTCTCTCGGCTTCGATTTCCTGCATGTGGGCTTCAGCAAATGCCTGCAGGGCCTTTGGATCCCGATTGGCCAACATCGGCGGCCACGCATGCCATGGACTGCCGTCATGCACATACTGGATCACCTGGAACAAGGCGAAGTCGTCCAGCCATGCAGCTGACGACTCGAAGAACGCCTCCGCTTGGCTCCTTAGCTGGTGATTTGCTCGATCAACAAAGCGCTGCGCCGCCAATTCAAGCAGACTGCGCCGAGCATGGCGTGCCTGATCGAACTCGGCCTGATCGGTCGCTTTGCCCCGGAAGGTTGCCAAATCATCGTCACTTAGAAGCCCGTCTCCAGACAGCTTCTCGGGACTGATCAGCAACGGGTTGCCTGCGAAGGCTGATGAACTCAAGTAGGGAGAGGCATCCGCGCCAATGGGCCCCAGCGGAAGAATCTGCCACAATCGGCAGCCCGCTCGCGCGAGCCAAGACACCCAGAGGTCCGCTCCCGGGCCTAGGTCGCCTGCGCCGAATGGCCCCGGCAGGCTGGTTGGGTGGAGCAGGACCCCGCCGGCACGGCGCCAACGGGTAGGCTGACGGCTCATTCCCTCTCGTCGTCCTGCCGCATCTCTTCATATAGATCGAAATAAGCTTCTGCAGACACGTCCCAACTATTGTCGACACGCATACAGATCTGCTGGAGCGATCGCCAGGCCTCTGGGTCAGCGTAGGCATCGAGCGCCCTGCGGATGGCCTCCGCCAGGGCATCCGCGCTGTCTTCCTCATAGACAAAACCCGTTCCCCCCCGCCCCGAGTCCACATCCTGCACGGTATCCTTGAGACCTCCTGTGGCGCGCACCACAGGCACGGCTCCGTAGCGCATGGCCATCATCTGCGACAAACCACAGGGCTCATAGCGCGATGGCACGAGCAGCATGTCCACGCCGGCATAGATTCGCCGTGCGAGGGTCGAGTCAAACCGCAGCTCAGCGCGCGCCCGTTCAGAGTACTGGGTGGCGAACTTGCGCGCCAGATCTTCAATGGCGGGATCACCTGTGCCGAGCAGGACCCACTGCCAGGCCCGCTCGCCAAGCTCGCCTAGCGCAGTCAGCGCCTGATCGACCCCCTTCTGACGGTCCAACCTGCCAACCATCCCGATCATCGGCAGGCGTTCGTCCACGGTCAGACCGAGCTCGGTCTGCAGGCTGCGTTTGATCTGCGTGCGATTCTCCAGAGAATCCGCATCGAACCCCATCGGCAACGCCGGATCAGACGCCGGATTCCACCGAATTTGGTCGATCCCATTAATGATCCCTCGCAGGCGGCTTTTCCGTTCCCGTAGAAGCCCGTCGAGGCCGTGGCCATAGGCCGGTGTCTGAATTTCCTTGGCATACGTGGGACTCACGGTGCTGATCCAATCGGCGGTGGCCAGACCCATCGGCAGAGGCACATGCTCCGCCCAACTCGGCAGTCCGGCGTCGCGCACCGGTTCGACGCCGCAGGCGTCCAACTCGGCCTCGGCACCTGCGCCCATGAATGGCAAATTGTGCACCGTCATCAAGCTCCGTGCCCGAACCGCATCGTTCTCTTCTGATCGGTACCCGGCCATGGAAGCGACGGCTGCACCACACTGCCAGTCGTTGGCATGCAAGATATCAGGCATCCAACCGCCAATTTGGCCGATATGCAAGGCCGCCAAAGACCAGAAGATGTATTTCTCGGCTTCCTGGGCGGGATTGCTGTAGATGCCCTGCATTGCCTGAACGGGAGCCCCATCTACCCAATACGCCGGCACGCCGCCTATCTCGGACCGCCATATCTGGGCGCGCCCCATCCGAGGACGACAGGGCACGTCAATCTCCCCAGCCAGCCGGAGGCCAAGCCCATCGCGGTCTATGGAAGCGTGCAGCGGGACCCACATCCGCACGTCGACACCCAACCGCCTCAGTGCCGGAGGCAGATCGGCGGCCACATCGGCCAGCCCTCCGACCTTGGCCAACGGAGCCAACTCGGCCGACATGAAGAGCACGTTCATGGGTTCAACCATCGATAGTCCATTTCTGGAAACACCCTATCTTCTTCCCACAGCGCTGGTGCAAGCGTCCGATCGACAGTTGCACTTTCACAGGCCGCCAAGCATTCTTCGAAGCGGGCATGATGCTCCGCGAATCGCTCAGATGCGAACTCAGCCGCCTGCCCTGAGGTCATGAGAAACGGCCAATCGGAGGCCTGCATCAGGAGCAGTTCGCGCGCTGCCTGGTCGAGCAGGCGCTTCCGGGCGGGGTCAAGTTCGCCCTGGTTCGCATATTTCGCCAGTCGGCTCTCGGCCGAGGCAATCTCTGGCCAAATCCAGCTGTTAGCCTGGTTGTTCCAGACATAATGTCCGCCGCCCACACCCCAAGACCCTTCCGGAACGATGACCGACGTTTCTGGCTGGTAGGCATCGACGTAGCCCGAGGCCGACACAAGATTGACAACGGCCGTCGATCCCAATCTGCGCATCACTGCCTCCAGCCACGGGACACCTTCCGCCCACCAGTGGCCGAACAGTTCGGTATCGTAGGCAGCCACCAGAACCGGCGACTCTTCGCCGGATTCTAGAGCCGAGTTCAGTTTAGCCTCAACCAAGGCGGTGAAGTGATTGGCGTGGGCCAACATGCGCCTGGCGGCTAGCTTCTCGTCGTAGATCTGCTTCTGGTCAAGCCCGGCCGAGTGATCCGTCACCCGCCAATAGCGCAGACCGGATCGGCGGTGTTGTTTGTGGAACTCACGGTAGGCTCCATCGCCTGGATAGCCGTGTGCACCCGACCAAACCTGACTGCCGGTTGTTTCGTCACGTCCGAGAACAGCCACCTGTGACCCATCAACGTAGTAGGCGTGGTGCGCTGATCGCAGCTGAGGTTGCCCCTGAAGAGTTGCGATTTCGGGCAGGGCATTGAGAGAGGCATAGGCGCCTGCGCCACTCTGATCTGCCACCCCGGCGGGTTGCCCACCCGTGACCATGAATGTCTCGGCGAAGAACAGGCACAAACCACTCGCCTCCAGCAGGCCTTCCAGGCCCGGGCGATATCCGCATTCCGGCAGCCAGATAGCTGCCGGGTTGCGGCCGAAATGCCGTTGATACGCCGCCACTGCGGTGCGAAGCTGGAGGCGTACCGAGGCATCCCCGAGCAGCGGCAGGTAGCCGTGAGTTGCGGCACTGGTGGCGACTTCTATCACACCGTCCTCTTGCAGCCGGCCGAACGCCGATACCAGGTCACCGGCGAAGCGCGATTCGAATGCCCGCCTGGATTCCCGATAGAAGGCGAGGTGACGCTCGGCCAAAGCCTGCATGGCAGGCTGGCCGCTCCGCTCGAGATAGCGGCGGTCAGCCTCGGCCGCTTCAGCGCGCTGGCCGGCATAGGCCATGAACCCGCTTTTGATCCGCTCATCGGCGAGCTGCTCAAGCAGAACGGGGGTAAGCGACAGCGTAAGCTGAACGGGGAGCAGCTGCGATTGGAGCCGGCCAAGACTCTTCAGGAGGGGGATGTACGTCTCGGCGATGGCTTCGTAGAGCCAGACCTCGCCGTGGGGCCAGGGCCCAGTCCCGCGCACGTAGGGAATATGGCTGTGCAGGACAAAACAGAGGGCGCCTTGTTTGCCATTCATCCGAAGAGAGTGCCCCACGCGGCCGCGCGCATCGCTCTCGCGCGCCAGGCGCGCTCGAAAACAATCATATGCTGGACCGCTGCTCGTTCAGGAGCAAATCGAACGATGCCGCACTCCCTCGGCCGTACAGCCGTCGCACTGGCGGGACACGCCGCGGTGGAAAACGCCGCGATCGGGTGGCAGGCGGGCGCCGCTATTTCCCCAGGTGCTGCCGCAGTGCTTCCGTCAGCGGCGGCAGGACTTTGTATAGGTCTTCAACCACGCCGAAGCGTGCCAGCTTGAAAATGGGCGCATCGGGGTCTGTGTTGACCGCGACGATAGTCTTGGCGGTGCGCATCCCAGCCAGATGCTGAATGGCCCCGGAAATCCCGGCCGCGATGTACAGATCAGGCGAGACTACTTTGCCCGTCTGGCCCACCTGGTGGGAATAGGGGATGTAGCCAGCATCGACAGCCGCTCGGCTGGCACCGACCGCCCCGCCCAACACCCCCGCCAGATCTTGAACCAACTTGAATCCCTGGTGGGCGCGCCAGATCTCGATTTCCTTTTCGTCCGTGATATCCGAAGGCGGCTCGAGCGATGGGTTGTTGGAAGTCCCTCGCCCCCCAGAGACAATCACGGCAGCATCGGTGAGGCTCACCCCGCCTTCGCTGGGCTTTAACTCGACCACGCTCGACAATGCCTCGCCCGGGTCAACATCGATTCGGGTCGGCTCGCCGCCACCAGTTGCCTCGGGGGCACTGAAGGTCCGACTGCGCAGCGTGATCAGCGCCGGGCGGGCCTCGACGACGCGCGCCTTGGACATCAGCTTGCCGGCGTAGATCGGACGCGTGGCGAGAATCTCGCCACCGGTGATTTCGAGGGCCGTGACGTCGGTCATCAATCCGGTGTCAAGATCAACCGTCAGCATCCCGGCCAGATCTCGGGTGCGTGCCGAATCGGGGAACAGCACAACATCAGCATCATCAAGTTGGCCCTTCAACGCACTGGCGTAGGCCTCCGAGCGGAAGTCTTCCAGGCCGTCATCTTCGCCCAAGAGGGCTTCGTCAACCCCGAATGTGAGTGCTTGTTCGGCAAGGGCTTTCACCTCCTTGCCCAACACGATGGCTTTTAGATTTCCACCCAGGTCCGCCTTCAACGCCAAGCCCGCACCTATGGCTTCCCAGGCAGCCGGCGGGGCGTCGCCCCGGAAATGGTCGATGTAGACAACGATGTTCCCGGCCATCAGATCACCTTCTCTTCCAGAAGCCGGTCGGCCAGCTTGGTGGCCATGGCCTCGGGCGTTTCGCCTTCGATCACCTCGCAGCTCGTCTCTTCTTGCTGAATGGCGAAGATTTCCGGCCAATCGACCTTGGCTTTGGGAACCGAGTCCATACCCAGGTCGCCGGTACCCCATGTCGGGATCTCAGCCTTGGACGCTTTGCGGATGCCCATGAAGGAGGGATAGCGGGGCTCGTTGATCTCCTTGGTCACGCTGACCACGGCCGGCAGGCCCGCTTCGACAACTTCGCGGCCTTCAGGCAGCAATCGCTCAACGGTGATGGTGGCGCCATCCGGGTCGACTGATGTCACCTCGGCCACCTGGCTGAGGAGCGGCCGGCCTAGCAGGCGGGCCGTCTGAGCAAATGTGACGCCAGATGCGCTGTCCACGCTTGCTTTGCCGAAGAAGATCAACTCAGCCGCGTCGAGCTTGCCAACCGCGGCTGACAAGACGTGCGCCGTGGTGAGTGAGTCGGCAGCTTCGAGCGCCTCATCCGAGATCAAGATTGCCTCGTCGCACCCCATAGCCAGGGCTTGCTTAAGGGCATCCTTGGCCGATTCGGGCCCCATGCTGACGGCCGTCACTTTTCCGCCGTGAGCCTCCTTGGTACGCAGGGCCTCTTCCACGGCATACTCGTCCCACGGGTTAAGCACCAGCGGGGAATCGCCCCACGACACTTGGCCTCCTTCGACGGTGACAGTGGCTGCAGTGTCGGGGGTTTGCTTGACACACACAACGATGTTCAAAGCTCGCCTCCTGGGTTCAGGTCAACTTGTGAAGCTTTTCACAAGCCGTCGGGTGGCTCAATTGACAGCTGCGGTCTCGGGTTCCGCCTGCCACGCTTCGGGGTCATAGGCAGGGAGTTCGCATCTCAGG
>Ga0315556_1002010_pt1 | contig 11851 bp, 7 predicted proteins | sample SalMarSW160310MG_FD_202112 | JGI IMG/M metagenome (GOLD analysis project Ga0315556, IMG submission 202112) | Salt marsh sediment microbial communities from the Plum Island Ecosystem LTER, Massachusetts, United States - Salt Marsh Sediment SW1603-10 ...
GCAAAGATTGCCCGAATCGGCATCGAGGTCGAGCAGGCATGCGGGTCCGCCCAGGACATCGAGGGCGCCGTGCAAGGTGGCGACTTCTATGTGGTGCAGACCCGTCCGCAGGTCGGACTATAACTCCGCAATTGAGCCGCGCCGTCTCTTGGCAACAGCTTCATTTGAATATCTAGGGAATTGATTTTTTCGATGAAGGCGGGACGACCTATGGGCTACAATGAAAATGCACTGGTGGAGACACCAGCCAACACTACTACTAGCTACACACTAGCACTTCCTTGGCGGACGCCGCCGATGGGGTTTGACGGGAACCGTCTTTGGCCCTCTCGGCGGTGTCTTGCAAGGACTACAGGGCTTATTAGCCATTGTAGCTCTCCTATCGCAAACGGCAGGATGAGCCTGCCTCCCCGAATATACCCACTACCTTCGCCGCTAGAAAGGCTGCGGGGTTCGAAGCGCAACAGGAAAAAGGCCGGTGCCTCCACCGGTGCATTTCCGCCCATAGCCGCAACATCTTGTGGCTATATCACGATCAGACTACCACATATAGGACTCGTGTCAAGGGAGTGCTAACAATGGTCGTTAATCGGATGCTCAATTCAGGCTGATCGCTATGACCCAACGCATTCGCATCGGCAACCAAACCGCTTTTTCTGCGGCGGAGCCCATGGCGCCGTTCGAGTTCGCCCTGGCCCAGGGATTCGATGCCTTCGAGTGGTTCTCCGACAAGAAAGAGTACGAGGACGGGACCTGGTCGGGGTGGGGCTTCGATGACATGGGGCAACCGGAGCGCGCCAGCATCGCCCGCACCGGTGAAGAGCAGGACGTCCTGTACACGGTCCACGCCCCCTGGCAGGCCAACCCCCTGCATGATCAGGGACCGGAGCTGCTCCTCGAGAGCGTCGACTTCGCGCGGGACATCGGTGCCGATCTGGTCAACCTGCACCTATATACGGAACAGGGTATCGAGGTCTTCCTGGAGCGGTTGGCGCCGGTCATTTCCTATGCGGCGGAGCGCGGCATACGCATTGCGCTCGAGAACACACCCCTGACCACGCCCGCGGACTTCAGGGACTTTTTTGCCCGCCTTGCGCAGAGCGAGGTCGGGGATTCGTCCGTCGGCATGTGCCTGGATATCGGCCATGCCAATCTGTGCGAGGAAACGCGCAACGACTTCATCCGCTACCTGGACGAGCTGGGTCCCGGGGTGCCCATCATTCACGCGCATGTGCATGAGAACTACGGCGATGTCGACAGTCATCTGCCCCTGTTCACAGGCCCTGCCAGGGAGCACGACGGCGGTATTCGCGCTCTGGTCGAGCGCTTCGAGCAGCGAGGGTACCAAGGCGCCCTGATCCTGGAGGTCTGGCCGGAACCGCCGGAGCTCCTGTCCGAGGCCGAGAAGCACCTGCGTCGAATGCTTGGCAAGAATGGGCACAAACACAAAGGCAAGGACGGGAAAAAGGCCAAGCGAGCCTCCGAGGCGCGGGGCCGACCCAATGGGCAAACGCCTGGAGAAACGAGGAGCCGAGGAGCGCGACCCCGGCGACCCAAGCTCGAGGCCCTGCGATCAGGGCTGACCCCCGAGCTGGAGACCCTGCCCGATTATGGAGCCCAGGAGGACGACTTTACCCGCGCCGTGGTCCAGGCGAACGAGCAACGCCGAAGCTGGCGCGAGCGCCTCGGCTGGGTCCATGAAACCTTGACCCATGCGGATTTCGATCCGAGTCCCGAACGCCTGGCCACGCTTGCCGTCTACCTGCGTTTCCTGGGAACGGGCGAGGTCGCCTGCGAAGAGGACGGCAGGCACTTCCGGCCCAACCACCATGCGGGCGCTGCGGCCGACATCCAAGGCGTGCTCGAAGCAGCCACCGGCGCGGACAATGCCTGGATTCTGAGGAAGATCTATCCCTGGCTGCCCTCGTTTGCCGACGACTTTCGCCGCAAGGAGCCGCTCACGCGCATCCGCGACATCGCGCACCGCAACGATATCCCGCACGACCTCAAGAACGAGATCAAGCACCGGTTGCAGAATAAGCTGCATCGCTGCGCGGGTCCGGAGGACTTCCAGACCTCCGAAGAGATCCTGGAGCGCATCACCGCCCCGGGCGTGAGCTATTCGCCGGAGTTCGTGCAGCAGTTCGAGATCTTCCACGAGGAGCTCGGCGAGTTCTTCAACGCCTCGGCGCTGGACGTGCGTCTGCGCGACATCCAACCGAGCCTGGACGCTGAGCAGGCGGCGCAGGTCGAGGGCTTGCTGGCGCTCAAAGCAAAGCGGGATCGCAGCGACGGCGAGCTGCTCGCCTTGCTGGAGGCACTGACCGCAGTGCGTACCCTCATCGACGCGCGCTCGAGCACGGCCGAAGGGGCACAACGACAACACTTGCGAACCACCGACATTGCGCTCGAAGATTTTGCCTTTGTGCTCATGAGCGAGGCGGCCAACCGCTTCGAGGACGCAACTGCTGCCGGCTCCTGGGCCGGTCTGCTCCAGGTGCTGGCCTTGGCGCTCGCGAACGTACGGCTCAGCCGAATCGAGTCGGAGGAGACCGCAGTCCTCGAGTCGGAGCTGGCTGCCTGGGCGCCGGATCTCGCTGGGGGGCTGGAGAACGCGGATCGGTTGGCCTTGCTGCGCATCAAGTCGACGCTGGAGCGTGCCGAACGCCTGGCAGAAGGCTACACCGACCGGGTGCTCTCCTTGTTTCCTGGGCGGGTCACCAGCCTCGGCCGCTCCCTGCATGTGGCCGGCCACGCCATCGCGGTGTTCTGCGAAGGGGACATCCGCGGCAATATCGTCTTTCAGCTCTCGAAGCTGGTAGGAATGCTGCGAAAAGGTGTGCGGGCCGCGCTGGGGCTATCGCCTTGGGAGACGGTCGTGCCCGCCGAGGCCCATGGCCTGTTGGTCGAGGCCAATACCCTGTCGGCCCTGGAAGGGCGGTCTGCCACCGATCCGCCGGTGATTGCTTTGGTCCAGCGCGCCGAGGGCGACGAGGAGATACCGACCGGCGTGCGCGGCATCCTGTTGGGACACGCCATACCGCAGCTCTCCCATCTCGGTGTGCGGGCTCGGCAAGCCGGTATCGCCTTTGCCGCGGCCGACGATCGGCAGCTCCTGGAGACCCTGAAGGACCATCTGGGTAAAAGCGTGCATCTGCAGGTCGGCGCGGACGAGATGTCGCTGCAGGAATCGGAGTTGCCGGCAGAGACGGTGGATGTCGCACCAGTGCCCCGGAAGGTGGAGCTGCCAGAGGCCAGGCTCACCAACACACCAAGCTGGGTGCCGGCGATTGACGCGACCAGCGAGACTTGCGGCGCCAAGGGAGCGGGCGCCGGGCGTTTACTCGAGCTTGCCGAGGAATCGGAGGGGTTGTTCGCGGAGCCGCAAGCCCTCGCCCTGCCGTTCGGTGTCATGGAGCACTGCCTGGAGCTGACGTCCAGTCTGGCCCCGGAATATCGAGCGCTACAGCAACGCCTGACCGATGGGTCCGATGCGCGGCTGGATGAGGTGCTGAAAGACCTGCGCGAGCTGATCGAACGAATCGAGATCCCCGGTGAGCTCCTAGATACCATTGGAGACACCTTCGGCAAGGAAACCCTCTTGGCCGTGCGCTCCAGCGCCAACGGCGAAGACCTGGAACAGCTCGCCGGTGCCGGGCTCTACGACTCGGTGATCGGGGTCCGGCCAGAGGAGGGCGCCGCGGCGATTCGCCAGGTGTGGGCCTCCATTTGGACGCGCCGTGCGACCCTGAGCCGTATCCAGGCGGGTATCGCACATGAACGGATCCACATGGCGGTGCTGGTCCAGGCGCTGGTGGAGCCGGAGCTATCCTTCGTCATGCACACCCTCGACCCGGCGACCAAGGACCCCGAGATCGCCTACGTGGAGCTTGCGATCGGCCTGGGCGAAACCCTGGCATCGGCCTCCCAACCGGGCACGCCGTACCGGCTCAGGTGCAACCGTACGACGGGGGAGACGAGCCTGGTCAACTGCGCCAGCTTTTCCTATGCCCTGCGACCCGGACCGGGAGGCGCCCTCGCCAGAGAACGTCTCGACTACAGCGATGGGGCCGTTGCGGCGCATACGGCGGCGCTCCAAAGCTTGGGGGCACGGCTCGCCGCCGTCGCGTCCATGCTCCAGGAACGACTCGGCTGTCCGCAGGACGTCGAAGGTATCCTGACCTCGGACGACCAACTGTACATCGTGCAGACGCGGCCGCAGCAAGGCATTTGACATGACCCCCAAGCTTCTCACCATGATGCACATCCAGCCGCCCATTGCGGGCGACGAGGCCCTGCTCCAACTAGCGCGCGCACGCCTCCAAGAGGCCGGCCTCGGCGGGGAGCTCTATCCGGGTAGCCTCGAGCATCTAGATGCGCTCCTTCCCTTACGACCCGAGCCGCAGCCTTGCACGGCACACCTGCCGCGGGACATCGACCTGCTCGGCACAGGAGGGCAGAATGCGGTGCTTGCCTTCGCCGAGCGCGCTGCCGGCAAGCTCTATGGTCTTGTGGTGCACGACCAGCGGGCATTCGACGGCCGGCTCCAGGAGGTCGCCGCCGCCTTCCGCACCCTCGACCAGCGCCTGGGCGAGATCGAGGGCTCGCCACTGTTGTTCGTGGAATATGCTGCCGGCCTCGAGCCGGATTACTTCGCGCTCTTATTCGAGGAGACCCGCGAGCTTATCCGGGTCGGTCCCTGCATCGACATCGGTCACGTGGCCATTTTTAGTTGCAGAAACCGCTTTGCCGAGCGGTTCGACGGCCAGGATGTTTGTGGCCTGCGTCCGGACACGGACGATCTGCCGGAGCGCATCGAGGGCGTCCAGGACGCCGTTCGACAGACCCTGCCGACCGTTGTCGATCTGATCGGCCGCCTGGCCGCACTCGGCAAGCCCATCCACTTCCACCTGCACGATGGCCATCCCCTGTCCACCTTGAGTCCGTTCGGGGTATCGGATCATTTGAGCTTTCTGCAACAGATCCCAATCCCTTTCCCGTACCGGGGCCGACAGTTGCTCGATGGCATCTTCGGGCCGGAAGGATTGAACAGGGTCATAGCTACCACCATGTCGGGGTTGCCGGCGGACAAACTCTCCTTCATGCTCGAAGTGCATCCCCAGCCCGGGCACAAACCTCTGGACCGGTATGCCCACCTGTTCGAGCAATGGACGGACAAGACCAACGCTGAGTGGATGAATTATTGGCTCGACAGGCTGATCGAGAACGGCACGCTTCTGCGCAATGCTTGCCATTCAGGCTGAGTGGTATGGGGCTCAAATGCAGGTATGAGAGACTGGTATGCCTGTAACTCCGTTAAGGGCTCCGACCCGAATGGCACTGATTGGTCGGTAAACTGGGTAGCGAACGGCTTGCTGCACCTGCTCGGCGTTCGGCCTGAGGACGATCAGGGCAATGCCCTCTCCCGCGAGGAGCTGCGCACCGTCCTCAGCGAGGCCGGGGCCATGATCCCGAAGCGAAGCCAAGGCATGTTGCTGGTGATCCTGGATCTGGAGAATGCGACGGTCGAGGACATCATGATCCCCCGCAACGAGGTGGACGGAATCGACATCCGGGACCCGGAGGAAGAGATCCTCACCGCACTCAAGAACGCCGCCTACGCGCGGCTTCCCCTGTTCGACGGCAGCATCGACAGCGTCATGGCATGGTCCATGTGCGCGATGCCTTGCGCATGGTCTTGGAAAAGAGGCTCGACAAGGAGCAATTACGCGAGATCGCCCACGAGCCCTACTTCGTCCCCGAAGGCACACACCTCTACCTGCAGCTGCGCAACTTCCAGGGCGAGAAGCAGCCCGTCGGCCTGGTCGTGGACGAGTACGGGGACTTCCTGGGATTGATCACCCTCACGGACCTGCTCGAGGAGATCGTGGGGGAGTTCGCATCAGACCCGGCGGACACCATCGGGGAGATTCATCGCACGGGGGACGGCAGCCTCTTGATCGACTGTGGCATCAGCGTCCGCGAGCTCAACCGTGCCCTGCGCTGGAAGCTACCGACCGACGGCCCCAAGACGCTGAACGGCCTGATCATCGACTACATGGAAACCATCCCCGACCCCGGAACCAGCCTGAAGCTCTACGGCCATCCCTTGGAGATCATGCATACTGCGGAAAGTGCGGTGAAGACTGTAAAATTCTATGGCTGAGGCGATATGTCATCCACAGTCATCGCCCGAGCAGACTTTCGATCGCAACAACCACAGGCGCCTGTAGCTCAGATGGATAGAGCATCGGCCTTCGAAGCCGACGGTCGGGGGTTCGAATCCCTCCAGGCGCGCCAATACAGATTCGGTGATGGGCCAAGCGTGCCCTGATCCCGAAAATCCATGTCGTTTACGCCGGATGGGACGGGCGTCTCGAGATTGTCGACGTAGCCTGGCAGAACCGACGTGCGAGTCGGCGAGGTAGCAGCTATGACAGTGAGTTCTATCGAAAGCCTGCACACACACCTTCAATGGGCCATCCAGGTCGAGAGCACCACCATTCCCCCCTATCTTTGTGCACTTTATTCGATCAAAGACGGACATAACCAGGAAGCAACCGAAATCCTGCGCAGCATATTTCTCGAGGAGATGCTGCACATGACTTTGTGCGGCAAATATCCTCAATGCAGTCGGCGGCAGCCCGCAATTGGATATGCCGGGTTTCACTGCCACTTATCCTGCCTATCTTCCTCATAGCAACCGCAGCTTCGAGATGGCCCTGCAGAAATTCTCCAGGCCTGCCATCGAGACGCTGATGAAGGCTGAAAAGCCCGAACCTGCAGGTGCACCACCTGAAGACGACCGTTACGAGACGCTTGCCCAGTTTTATGCATCGATTGAAGACGGGTTGATACGACTATCCAGGGAGATCGGAAAGGAGCGTTTATTCTGCGGTGACCCGGGCAGGCAGATTCATGATCACAGTTTCAGCTATGGTGGGAGCGGCAGGATTATCGCGGTCACTGACCTGGGCTCCGCGCTCGAAGCCTTGGAGGAAATCATCGAGCAGGGCGAAGGAATGGATTACGGCTCGATCTGGGATGGCGATCGCAACATGTTTCACCATGAGCGGGAAGAGATCGGCCATTATTATCGATTGAGCCAGATTTTCGAAGGACGCTACTACCAGCAGGGTGATACGCCACAGAGCGGACCCACAGGCAAAACCTTCAAGGTGGACTGGGACGCGGTTTACGACATGCAGCCCAATCCGCGCTCGGGCGCCTATCCGGCAGGAAGTGACGTCCAACTTGCGATGTCACGGTTCAACATAGCTTACAGCGAGATCCTGGGCGGCATGCAGCAGGCCCTCAACGGGGCGCCCGAGAGGCTTGTTGCCTCCATCGGTGCAATGATGGAGCTCAAGAACCTCGCAGTCGACTTGATGCAGTTGCCCATGGGAAACGGTCAGAGCTACGCCGGGCCGAGCTTCGAGTACATAGCGCCTGAGCATCGAGCGTCCGGCGACACTTCAAGAGCAAAAATTTCCATCAGCAAGAATGGACCCTATCGAATACAGGGCGGCATCGCCCTGAGCAGAAAGGAAGTTATCAAATCTGAAATGAATGAGCCGCTGACCTGGCGAAAAGTAAATGCGATTGCAGTACCGGCCGACTATGCATTGTGTCGGTGTGGCGAGTCGAAGAATAAACCGTTCTGCGACGGGACCCACACCAGAATCCCCTTTGACGGAATGGAAACGGCGGATACCAAGCCCACAGCCGAGCGCCTGAAAGTCATCGAAGGTGAAGACATCGAGGACGGGACCAATATTCGCGTGAAAAGCGATCTCAGCCTGTGCGCACATGCCGGTTTTTGTTATAACCACTTCGGCAACGTGAATGACATGATGCGCTCGGCAAGCGATGTGCGGATACGAAGCCAGGTAATTGCAATGGTGGAGCGGTGTCCGTCCGGCACACTTACCTACGAGGTCGAAACTGGCAAGGATACTTGCGTTGAGGACCTGGCATACGAGCCCGACTTGCCTGCAGCGATCGCAGTAGTGACGGATGGCCCACTGTGGGTGACGGGCGGCGTCCTTGTCGAGCGCTCCGACGGGCAGCCGATTGAGATTCGCAACCGGATGACGCTATGCCGATGCGGACATTCGGAAAACAAGCCATTTTGTGACGGCACTCATCATACGATCGATTTCACCGACTGATCGGCTTTGAGAGAGCGAGCCTGTGGCTCGGCGTTGGGAGCCATCATGCAAGAAACAGTAGACCACCCGGTAACTCCGGTGATAATGTCGTGCACGGACTTGTTGACTTTCCATGGCCTATCTCGTTTCGACCAGTGCTACGCCCGCGCTTTCATCGTACTTCCGCCAGGGTTTTGATCCTACTGTGCCTCTTCACGCTGCAGGCACAGCTTCTCGCGTCCTCCACGTTGGTCTGCAAGCATGCCCGCACGGGCGGTGCCACCCTTACCTGCCCCCTCCATATGGGAGCTTCCGCCGCGACGGGCACAGATAAGGTCGATTCCCTACTCGATTGCCAGAAGTGCGCCCTCGGCGTCTTCCTCGGTTGCTGCCACCAGCTGGTTTCCGTCTATTTGCCGAGCCCTGCGCCCATCTCCCACGTCAAGTCGGCCAGGGGTCCGGACCACTTCTACCACTTCGTCCCCGACCGGTCGATCCGGCCTCCCATCTCCCTTCAGGGCTAGCCCAGAGATCCCGCGACCCTCGAGGTCGCCCTTTTCTCTACCGCGACCGAGGCGTCCCGGAGCCTGACATCCGGGCTCTCGGCCTGTGGTGCCGGCACTTGGAGACAACCATGTCCGATTCACCTTCGCGCCGAATGGCGGGACACCTGTCGGCTGCCTGTCTGCTGGTCTTTCTATCGACCGCTTGCAGCGACGAGACCCCGACCCCGAGCGAGCCCCTCGCCGCTGCCATGGACGACAGCGCCCTGGAGCACGCCGCCAAGCACCTGGATCCGAAATACGTCTGCCCCATGCACCCGCAGATCGTCAAGGACGAGCCCGGGAACTGTCCCATCTGCGGAATGAATCTGGTGAAAAAGCTCATGGACCCGGATGAGGGCAAGCGTCCGGAGGTCAGGCTGAGCGATGCCGTGATCCAGAACATGAGCGTCCGCACTGCGAAGGTGGAGCGCGGTACCCTCTGGAAGTACATCCGCACCCTGGGCCGGGTGGAGTACGACGAGACGAGTCTGGCCCATATCCACCCCAGGGCCGAGGGCTGGATCGAGGGCCTGAGCTTGCGTGCAGAGGGCGAGCCGGTGAAAAAGGGGCAGCGGCTGGCCGAGCTCTATGCACCCGAGATCCTGTCGGCCCAGGTTGACTTTCTGCTCGCCCTCGAGCCCCGAGAACGGGGCGTTGCAGGCGTCAAGGCCGAAAATGCGCGCAACCTGCTGCGTCTGCTCGACGTCCCGGACACCGTCATCACCGAGATCGAGCGCACCCGGCAGACCAGGAACCGAATCCCGGTGCTCGCCCCCACCGACGGCATCGTGACCAAGATGATGGCCCGCGACGGCATGTACGTGACCAAGGCCACGGAGATGTTCACCATCGCCGACCTGAGCCGGGTGTGGGTCATGGTGGACGTCTTCGAGCACCAGATCGCCTGGCTGAAGCCCGGAATCGAGGCCGAGATCAGCGTCCCCGCCTATCCCGGCAAGAAGTGGAAGGGGGTGGTGGACTACCTCTATCCCGATCTGGACCCCAAGACCCGCACCCTGCGCGTGCGTCTGGCCTTTCCCAACCCGGACCTGGTCCTGAAGCCGAACATGTTCGCGGACGTGGTGATCTACGGCGGCCCCAAGAAGGAGGTGCTCAAAATACCGGGCGAGGCGCTCATCGTCACCGGCGAGCGCGAGAGCGTGGTCACCGCCCTCGGCGGGGGCCGGTTTCGGCCCGTGGACGTGGTGACCGGAATGCAGGAAGGCGGCGAGGTGGAGATCCTCTCCGGGCTGAAAGAGGGCGACGAGATCGTCGTCTCTGGGGAGTTCCTCATCGATTCCGAGTCCAGCCTGCAGGCGAGCTTCATGCGCATGTCGGAAGCAGAAAATGCTCCGGATTCATCACCTCCGGATAGCCAAATGCATTCCGGACACTAAGGGGGCTCTACAGATGATCCGGCGACGTATTTTCCATTCCAGAAGACCAGGGTCCGTAGGATGTGGTGAGGAACGAACCGCATCGATCGTGGAAGAGGAGTTTCCCTTCGCTCTCTACATCATTCGGCCTCATCCTAGGTTTGTCAGGGGGCATCTCCCAAATCCAGCCGACGTTCTATCCGCTCGATGCGTCGCTGGAGGTCATCGAAGTCCGACTTTCCAACTTTCCGGCATAGACGGCCGACGTCAGCCCTCCAAGCTGCTGACCCATCGCTGCCAATTGCAGGTTGGTCGCCAGGGTCTCTCGCTTCAAATCGGCGATGTCCGCGCGAATGGCACGCAAGTGCTCCAGCACCAAGTTATCCATTTTGGCAGTCATTGCGCCCCCCGGTAACAAATAGATCGATGACAAGAGAAGTATTTGGGGCTTTCGACGGCCTGTCAAACTTTTACTTGTCTTTCAATCGCCTCTATGAATGCGCGAGTAAGCTATGGAACAAGTCATCCGCTGGTCGATAAAAAACCGATTCCTGGTCCTGCTCGCCACTCTTATGCTCACGGGGTGGGGCATCATCTCGATCAAGCAGACGCCCCTGGACGCCATCCCGGACCTCTCGGACGTCCAGGTCATCATCCGCACGAGCTTCCCGGGGCAGTCGCCGCGGGTCGTCGAGGAACAGGTCACCTATCCCATCACCACCACCATGCTGGCGGTGCCGGGGGCGCAGACGGTACGCGGCTACTCCTTCTTCGGGGACTCCTACGTCTACGTCATCTTCGCCGACGGCACCGACCTCTACTGGGCACGGTCCCGGGTCCTGGAATACCTGAATCAGGCCGCGTCCAGCCTGCCGGCCGGGGTCCAGCCGCGGCTCGGGCCCGACGCCACCGGCGTGGGCTGGGTCTACAGCTACGCCCTAGTCGACCCCACAGGGAAGCACGACCTGGCCCAGCTGCGCAGCCTCCAGGATTGGTTCCTGAAGCTGGAGCTGCAGACCGTCCCCGGCGTGGCCGAGGTGGCCACGGTGGGCGGCATGGTGCGCCAGTACCAGATCGTCGCGGACCCGGAGAAGCTGCGCGCCTACGGCATTCCGCTCGCGAAGCTGACCGCCGCGGTCCGCGCCGCCAACCAGGAGGTAGGGGGCTCGGTAGTGGAGATGGCGGAGGCCGAGTACATGATCCGCACCCGCGGCTACATCCGCGGCGTTCAGGACATCGAGACCATCCCGGTGGACGTCGATGCCCGCGGCACCCCCATCCTGCTGCGGGACCTGGCGACGGTGCAGATCGGCCCGGAGATGCGCCGGGTGGTCTCGGACCTGGACGGCGAGGGGGAGATCACCGGCGGCATAGTGGTCATGCGCTACGGCGAGAACGCGCTCAGCACCATCGCGGGCGTCAAGCGCAAGCTCGAAGAGCTGCAGAAGGGCCTGCCGGAGGGGGTGAAGATCGTCGAGACCTACGACCGCTCCGAGCTGATCCTGAATGCGGTGGACAACCTCGAGGAGAAGCTCGTCGAGGAGTTCATCGTCGTGGCCCTGGTGTGCCTGGTCTTCCTGTTCCACCTGCGCTCGGCATTCGTGGCCATCGTCACCCTGCCCCTCGGGTTGCTGACCGCCTTCGTGATCATGCATCACCAGGGCATCAACGCCAACATCATGTCCCTGGGCGGCATCGCCATCGCCATCGGCGCCATGGTGGATGCGGCCATCGTCATGATCGAGAACGCCCACAAGCACCTGGAGCGCTACCGCCGGTC
>Ga0315556_1002011_pt1 | contig 11844 bp, 11 predicted proteins | sample SalMarSW160310MG_FD_202112 | JGI IMG/M metagenome (GOLD analysis project Ga0315556, IMG submission 202112) | Salt marsh sediment microbial communities from the Plum Island Ecosystem LTER, Massachusetts, United States - Salt Marsh Sediment SW1603-10 ...
CAAAATATATTTTGCTGGAAAAGGTTTTACCCAAAGAAAGAAAAATTGTAGCTTCACCAGATTTCCTGGCTGACTCAATAAAATTATTTTCCAGCTTATATCCGCTATATTGTTTTGCAATCTCACCTGATCCGTTAAAATTGTTGCATAATTTTGAAGAAAGTATGGGCGCAGCTCACTAATTATTTTTCCATTTAATTGTGCATCCAATTGAAAAAGTTTCCGGAACAGAAACGTTTTTTCCTGCAAGCATTTCATCAATTGCATTCCTGAGATATTTATTATTCACCTTTTCCGGTTCCTTCCAGTTATCGTCAATTTTCCCGTGATAAACCAGTTTCTTTTTTTCATTAAAAAGAAATATTTCCGGTGTGTGGGTTGCGTCAAATGCTTTTGCAACATCCTGACTTTCATCCCGTAAATAAAGGAAATTAAATGCTCTTTCTTTTGACCTCTTTATCATATTATCCAGAGAATCATCCGGGTAATTTTTGTCATCATTTGAATTTATCGCAATAACTGTTACCCCCTGCCCGGAATAATCCGATTGAATTTTTTTTATCCGATCTTCATAGGCCTGCACATAAGGGCAATGATTACAACTGAAAATGATAACAAGAACTTTCTTTTCCCTAAAATCTTCGGAGCTGTAAAATTTATCAGCAGTTCCCGGAAGATTAAAGGATGGCAAAGCAGAACCAATCTGTAAATTTTTTGTAGCCATAGTATTCATCACCTATTTTTGATTCTTTGGTAAATAAAAAAAGATATACCTAAATTGCAATCCAATAAGAAAAAGTTTTTGGAAATTAAATGATTTCAGAAACGGAATTAGCTGACCAGCTCTATTACAATTACGAAAATTTTGTTGAAGCCACACTGCTGAACAGAAGGTTTAAACATTCCGAAATTCTCCCACTCATTAATAACTTAAAAAATAAAGATATATTTACCGTAACTAAAGCAGGTAATTCTACAGAAGGAAGAAATATTTATTTAATATCAGCCGGCACTGGAAAAACAAAAGTTTTTTTATGGTCCCAGATGCATGGTAATGAATCTACAGCAACAATGGCCATTTTCGATATCTTCAACTTTTTCTCATCGGGTAATAATTTTGAAAAAGTAAAGACAGAATTACTGAAAAAGCTTACTATATATTTTATGCCGATGGTAAATCCGGATGGCGCCGAATATTTCCAGAGAAGGAATAGTTTAGGAATTGATATTAACAGGGATGCTTCAAAACTTGAATCCAAAGAAGGGAAATTATTACAAAAGATTTTTACAAAAATTAGTCCTCATTTCGGATTTAATCTTCACGATCAAAGCACAGCATATTCTGCAGGAAAAAGTTTTAAACCAGCTACAATATCATTCCTCGCACCTCCTGCAAATGAAAGCCGAAAAATGACTCCGGGAGGAAAAAAGGCTGCGCTATTAATAGCAAAATTATACAAAGAAATTTCAACATTTATTCCCGGGCATATTGCAAAGTATTCAGATGAGTTTGAGCCCAGGGCCTTTGGTGATAATTTTCAGAAAGCAGGAACTTCCACAATCTTAATAGAATCCGGTGGATGGAAACATGATCCCGAAAAAATGTTTGTCAGAAAAATTAATTTCATAACAATTTTAACCGCACTTTACAGTATTGCATCTAAATGCTGGAAAAATGAAAAAATTGAGACGTATGAAAAAATTCCATTTAACGAAGAAATACTGAAAGATATAATTATCAGGAACTTATCACTGGTTAAGAGTGGTAAAAGAGTTTTAGTAGATATTGGACTAAAACTGGAAGAAATCAATATCAAAAATTCAAGATCATTTTATATAAAATCTGAAATTGAAGATATTGGTGATCTTTCAGTTTTTTATGGTTATGAGGACCATGATTTCAAGGGGATGACCGTAGAATACGGAAAAACTTTTCCTAAAAAATTTAATTCCCTGGAAGAGATAAAAAAAATCGATTTTTTTTCACTATACAAAAATGGCTATACTAATGTAGTTGTTAAAAAAAACGTAGACTTAGAATTTTCTGAATTGCCAATCAATATTATTAAAAGCGGGGAGAAAATTACAAATAAAAACTGGCTTGAAAAACCCGCAAATTTGGTTTTCAGGAAGAACGGATCGACAAAATACATAATGGTTAATGGGTTTTTGGTAAACGTAAACAGCCAAACAGGCCAAATAATGAATGGTTTGGTCTATTGCTAATTAGTATTTTTAGTTTAACTTTGAATTGTACTCGTAAAAAAAATTTCAATCAATATAAATAAGCGGTAAAACACCGAATTTATGTTCCCATTCTTATTTGCCCTGTTGGATGAACAGCAACAGCTTTATGCTGATTTTGAGGCGGAAGCCATACCCCATATGGATTCACTGTATAATTTTGCCTTGAGAATGACCGGTGATTCCGATGATGCCAATGATTTAATACAAGACACTTACCTCAAGTCTTTCCGCTTTTTTGACAAGTTTGAAAGGGGAACTAATTGCAAAGCATGGTTGTTTAGAATAATGAAGAATACATATATCAATTCTTATCGAAAACAGGTAAAAGAGCCCGATAAAGTTGATTATGAAGAGATTGAAAATTTTTACGAGAATATAAAATCTTCTTATTCTGATACTTCTCATCTGGAAAAGGAGCTATTTGATAAACTACTTGATGATGAGATTTCTGAGGCAATTACTTCTCTACCGGAAGATTTTCGTACAGTTGTAATATTGTGCGATATTGAAGGTTTGTCATATGAAGAAATTGCTGATTTTATTGACTGCCCTATTGGCACAGTAAGATCACGATTGCACAGAGCAAGAAAAATTCTGTTTACTAAGCTGTACAAATATGCAGAAGAAAAAGGATTTTTGGGAAAAGATTAAAATGAAAAAAGAGAAGAACAAAATCTTAGTTACCGCATATGTGGATAATCAACTGAAAAGTGCGGAAGAATTACGAATGTTTGAAAAGGCATTACGCGAAGATCCTTCTCTTGATTTTGATCTTAATGCAGAATTATTGACAAAAAAAATCCTGAAGAACAAATATTCAAGAAAAAATCTTCCTGATGGTAAACGGGAAGAATTGATTTCTTCAATATTGAAAGAAAATGTAAAAATCGCTCAAAAAAAATCATTTAAAGAAAAGCTTTATTCACCACGCTATATAAGTTTTGCAACAGCGGCGGTAATTATGCTTGCATTTGTACTATTGATTTTTAACCGTCCAACAGAAATAAATCCCAATAATATTTCTGAGCAGACCGGAAGCAAGAATATGCTGGTTCTGGCAAAGCAAAATTTTGAAGATTATTTAAATGGTGATAACTCAATTCAATATGTGTCAGCTAAACCAGAAAGCATTAAAAACTACTTCCAATCAAATGGAGTAAAATACGATACTTACGTCCCTGCTATTGATGACTTTACATTAATTGGCGCTTCAATTTCTGAACATAACGGTGTTAAACTGGCCCATCATTATTACGCAGCAAAGGGCGGTAAATTCATTTATGTTTTCCAGGCTCACGAAAATTATTTTAAAGGCGACAGCATAATCCTGCTGACTAACGATCTTTTAAATTATTTGAAACTTGGCCATAGTTATCAGACTTCTCACGAATATTACACGAGTATAATCAAGCATCAAAATAATAAAATAATTGCTATGGTTAGCAATATGCCGGTTGAAGAGATGCCCAGGGAATTTTTTAAGTAATCCCGCTTATCCGAATCAATTCTGAATAATACCCAAATTGGACAAAAACGCATAATAATTACCGGAAATTTTAACAATATGAGCCAATTCTAATATTCAATTAAAATACTATTTAGTCTTAAAAACCGGGTTAATCGGGCCTCTATATATTTGATTATCCACCAATTATTCAATATATTTAACGTCCGACTATTCTTAAGGAAGGAAATTTAAATGGCAAGAGTAAAAAACGTAGAAGCTTTTTGCAGCGTTTGTAACACTATGCGAAAGATGGAATTAACGGGGGAAGTAGCAGCGTCTGAAGAACAGGCCAATAAAAGATGGGCTAAATGCAAAAAATGCAAGCAAACTATGATGATTGATCTTGAATCAGATGTAAAAGAAACAAAACCTTCTTTAGAAGGAATTGAAAATAATGAATGCACTACTTACGCACCAACTAAAAGTTTTACTGTTGGTGAATCAATTTATCATCAGAATTGGGATGATTTTGGTAAAGTAGTTTCAAAAGAAATTATGTCCAATGGACGAAGTTCAATTTCTGTTGAATTTCAGAAGTCCGGACTTAAAAAATTAATAGAATCAATTAACACTTAATTACCTATAAAGTGAGGTGAATAATTTGGTAGGGATAACAGTTGGAGACAACGAATCCATCGATAAGGCTCTCAGAAGGTTCAAGAAGAAATACGAAAGATCCGGAGTACTAAAAGAGTATAAAAAGAGAACGTTTTTCGTAAAACCATCCATCAAAAAAAGGATGGAAAAAATGAAAGCAGCCAGAAGAGCCCACCGATCTGGTTATAACAATTAAAAAAAAGCCCCGAAAAATCGGGGCTTTTTTGTTTCTACACCAGATGTATTTTTGGTTCTTCAAGTTCAGTTTCTTCTTTCTTTTTTAAATAATTTTTCTCAAAGAAACTGGTAATCATTTCAAAAGCATCATCCACATTGTTGCAAAATGTAAATATTTTAGGATCATCTTTTCCAATAGTTCCATGATCAGCCAGCGCTTTAAAATTAATTACTTTACCCCAGTATTTTTCATCGTATACAAGTATTAACAATTTCTTTTTTATTTTTTGTGTCTGCATTAAAGTTAGGATTTCAAAAAATTCGTCCATGGTTCCAAATCCACCCGGAAAAACTATTAAGGATTTTGCCAGGTACGCAAACCAGAATTTTCTCATAAAGAAATAATGAAATTCAAAGCTTAAATCTTTTGGTACATATTTATTTACAAATTGTTCAAAGGGTATGCTGATGTTCAAACCAATTGATTTTCCTCCTGCCTTCCTGGCTCCCCTGTTCGCAGCTTCCATAATTCCGGGTCCGCCTCCTGTACAAATAATGAACCTGTTAGCCTTTGTTTTTAATCCCAAGGACCAATCAGTCAACCGACGGGAAAGCTCTACAGCATCTTCATAGTATTTGGACATCTCCACAGCATGCTGGGCCTGTCTTAGTCTATCAGCAAAATTTGGGGTTGATTTGGGATTCATAGTCTTAAATTTATTATACTCAGCCTGAGCAACTTTCCTTGATTTTAGCCTGGCCGAACCAAAAAAGACAATCGTATCTACAATTTTGTGCTTTTTAAATCTTGTTTGCGGCTGCAGGAACTCACTTAATATTCTAATAATTCTTGCATCTGAGGAATTTAAAAAATCAAGATCCTCGTAGGCTTTCAATGCTTCTTTTTTCTTACCCATAATTATCCTTTTTATTTAAAAAATTTCATATCAAGTAATAATTTCACAAGACAGGTTGTAAAATATTTTATTTGTTGTTCAAAAACTTAAATTAGCAGTATAAATTCTGGTGTTTGTTACATCTTAAAAATAACCTATTTTAATTTAACATTCATAACAGCATTTTACCAACTATTCATTTTTAAATAGTAATGATCAAAAAAATAGTAATATTAATATTGTTCTGTACTTTTCAGTTATTTCCGAAATCTACTGATGCTGTAAAAAAAGAAATCAAGTCGATTCTAAAAAAACTACCGTCATCTACAAAAGTAGCATTACTAATTGTTAAACCTTTAACACAGGATACCATTTTTCAGTTAAATCATACCCGTTCAATGATTCCCGCATCCAACACTAAACTTTTTACAACCGCTGCTTCTCTTTCAATACTTGGTGGTGATTTCGTTTTATCAACAAAAATTTTAACCGATGACAAAGATTTAAGTGATAGTACCATAAATGGGAATATTTATATAAAAGGTTTCGGCAACTCTCTGTTTACTTCCTCAGATATGGATTCACTCGTTAGTATAATAAAAAGCATAGGAGTAAAAAAGATAACGGGCAATGTTATAGGAGATGATTCATTTTTTGATGAAGTGTATAGCAGGAAAGACTGGATTGATGACGAACATGCAAATGTCAGGTTACCTGCAATTTCCGGTCTGGTATTAGACAGAAATAGAAGATTTACATATCGGAAAAGAAGAGGCCGTATTCGTAGATATTATCACAATATCTCAAATCCCCCACTTTATGCTGCGGAAATTCTTAAAGGAAAACTTAAAAAGGCTGAGATTACCGTCAGCGGAAAAGCCCTTAAAGGAATTACTCCGGACGATGCTAATTCTCTTGCAGAATCGGACATAATATTAAGACATCTTGTAAAGGAAATAAATAAACACAGTGATAATTTTCTTGCAGAATGTCTTTTTAAAACACTCGGTGCAGTAACATCGGATAAGCAAGGTAATTCATTTTATTCTACTCAGGCTGTTCTCGGTTTTATAGATGATAATGGAATTTATTCCGATGGAACTTCAGTTGTTGATGGATCTGGAATTTCCCGCTTTGATCAGATAACTGTGGGGGCTATAGTCGGAATTCTTGAAAACATGTATTTCAACTTGAAAAACTATCAGGACTTCTTCAATTCTCTCAGCATAGCCGGTATTGATGGTACCCTGGATAGAAGAATGAACAAAACAAGAGCTGAGAATAATTTTCATGGTAAAACCGGAACGCTAAATGGGGTCTCTTCCCTTTCAGGTTATTTAAAAACCGAAAAAGGCGAAGAAGTGATTGTTAGTATGATCTTTGAATTTAGCAGGGGCGGAACAAACTTCCACCGAAGAATTGAAGATAAAATTATTGAAGCCTTAACTGAGCTTGATTAAAAAAATCCCCGGAAATCTTCCGGGGAAATAAAATTCTTATCAAAACTAATTATTAGTTTTGACCGCCGTTATCCTGAGGCTGTGTTTGTGGAGGATTTTGCGGCAGAGTCGGCTGACTTGGGATATTCTGTTGAGAACCTTGAATTATGCTTTCACGCTGGGCTTTTGTGGTTTGGCCTGGCAGAAAAAACAGGTTTATAACAATAGCCAGAACCGCCATTGCACCACCAAACCACCATGTAGCTTTGCTTAAAAAGTCAGCTGTTCTTCTTGAACCAAACATAGCTCCCATCTGAGCACCGCCTCCAAAAGTTCCGGAAAGGCCGCCGCCCTTGCTTGATTGAAGCAGCACGATAATAATTAGTAATATCGCAATTATTGATGATAAAGTTATAAGTATTCCGTACATAATTAACTCCTTAAATTCGTAGCGGGGGAGGGATTCGAACCCCCGACACGTGGATTATGATTCCACTGCTCTAACCTACTGAGCTACCCCGCCGGGATTTATTTTAGCTTATAAATATACTTACTATACAGTTCAATTTCAAAGAATTTTAAGCTAATATTTTAATGATTTGCGATAAATCCTGAACCGGAAGGATAAATTTCACTCCTATTTAAGCTTATTTATTACGTTTTTTCATATTCCTTATGTATAATATTCGGGCCTTCTGCTGTATAGCACAATATCTGATACCCGGCTGCTTATTGAAAATTTTTTCTTCGATATATCTTTTTATCGATGGATCACCTTGAAAAAAAAATAGTCTTTAGGACCATTTTGGATTTGTTTGTTAAGGTCACTTCCAAGAGCAACATCATCCTGATTTGAAAAAGGGTTGGCCCCTGTTCCGCACGTGTAGATGGAAATTTCCAACAAAAATGAAGCAAAATAAATATATTTCCTTTTTATTGAACTTACCCTTGATTTAATTACTCACGGCCCAATTCAGCCCATAGGAAATCAAGAAGTTCGGGAATTCCCTGTCCGGTAGCAGAAGAAAAAATTAATAATTTTGAATCTGCATTTTTAATTTTCTTTTTTGCCAGTTTAATCAGATCTATATCACCTGCAATATCAGCTTTTGAAATAGAGACAATTTTCTTCTTATCTGCTAATTTTTTACTGTAGCTTTTTAATTCATTGAAAAGGATATCATAATCTTTTTGATAATTTTCTGAAGTTACATCCACCAAAAAAAGTAGTATTTTCGTTCTTTCTATGTGTTTAAGAAATTTTATCCCGAGGCCTTTTCCTTCGTGCGCACCTTCTATTATTCCAGGAATATCGGCAACTGTAAAACTTTTGTAATCTTTATATTTAACAATTCCAAGATTAGGAGTAAGGGTAGTAAATGGATAATCTGCAATTTTGGGTTTTGCCGCTGATATAGTTGAAATCAAAGTAGATTTTCCGGCATTCGGAAATCCTACCAGCCCAACATCAGCAATAAGCTTTAATTCCAGAATTACTTTTTTTGAGTCTCCTTCTTTTCCGAGTTCTGCGTATCTTGGCGCCTGGTTTGTTGAAGTAGCAAAATTACTGTTTCCTTTCCCCCCTCTTCCACCTTTAGCAAGAACGACCTCCTCACCATCTACTCTTAGATCAAATAATATTTTTCCTGTTTCCTGATCTTTAACCAGTGTACCGACAGGGACTTTAATAATTATGTCCTGCCCAAATTTTCCATCTTTACGTGATTTTGCCCCAGCTTCACCTTTTTCTGCCTTGTAATGCCTCTTATACCTGAAATCCAAAAGAGTATATAAATTCGGATCTGTTTTGAGTATTACACTTCCTCCATTACCGCCATTTCCCCCTGAAGGACCTCCTTTCGGCACGTATTTTTCCTTCCTGAATGCAACCGCTCCATCTCCGCCTTTACCGGCAGCAGCTTCAATTTCTGCATAGTCTATAAACATTATCAGATCTGCTTAAAATAATTCGATACAGCGTTTGTTAGTGTTACTGCATCTCTTGTGTAAGGATTAACACGATAGGAAAAGAAAACTGATTTTAATATTTCTGTTGCTTCTTCATATGTGATACATTCAGAAATTTTCTCCATAGTATTTGCAAAATCATCCCTGTCTTCGTTAAAAACACCATCTACGATTTTATCAATTTCTTTGTCGCTTAAATAACTGAACACATCTTTTTCTCTAAGGGGGATTTCCGGTTTAGTTTCTTCAGTAGTTTTCCCTTCTTCTTCAATAGCATTTTCTTTTGATTTATCTTCGGGTTCTTCTGTTACAGATTCTAATTCTTCCCCAAATAAATCTGGCTTTTCCTCAGTAGCTTCACTTTTATCTTCCAAGATGAATTCATCTTCCTTAATTTCATTTTTTTCATCAAAAGAATCTTCTTCACCAATAAATAATTTTGATTCTTCTTCAAGCGCTTTTAATTGTGAATCGAATGCCTCAAGTAATTCGTCATCTGCAGAAAGTTCGCTTAATATATCCTCCTCATCTATCTTTGATTTCTCTTCAAATTCTATATCCGGATTATTAGTATTCTCCTCAGTTTCTTTCTCATCATTGTCGGGTAAATTAAAATATTCCTCATCTGAGATTTCATCAATTACCGTTTTTTCTTCTTCCTTGTGTCTTAATGGAATTTCAATAGGTTTTTCTTCAGTCTTATCCTCTTCAGGTTTTTCAATTTTCTCTTCAATTTCTGGTTTTTCTTTTAGCTGTTGATCTTTGGATTCAGAAACTTCCGGTTCAACTGGCAGCTCTTCATTTTCCTCCTTAATTGTAGTTTCAGTTTCCTCTTTCACCTGCTCATCTACCGGGTCAGAGACTTCTGGCTCACTTAGTACCGGCTTTTTTTCTTCTTCAATTTGTTCTTTTACGGCTGCTATTTCAGAATCGTCTACCTTTGTAGGAGTGTATAATATTTTTTTTATCTCAGCAATTTCAAATTTCTGACGTGCGTCAACAGGCAGCGACCTTCGCACCCTGAAGAGATAATCAATCAAATCTTTTTCTTTTAAAAAAAGTTCAACATAAAGAAGAGATATTTTTTTATTAGTCCCCCCTATATTGAAAAAATCAGCCATAGAAACCAGTGAGTTGTTAATCAATTGCTGACTATGCCCACCAAACAATTCTTTATTTATTTTATTTAACGTTACTTCAAAATCTATAAGGGAAAGATTTAAAGCTTTTTTCTTCTCTAAATATGAAAGCAGAACATTTCCTAAATAGTCATAATAATAAAGATAATTCAGTGATAATTTTATTTCATCTGTCGATTTTAGTTGATCTTCATTGTAAATAAATTTTGTAAGCGACCATTTGGGCCTAACAATATAATTTGCGGTAAACGATGCAGCCTGCATTATCAAGCTTTTGGCATCTTCAAAAGAAATTCTTTTGTTCTTCTTAATATCTTGACTGATTGCATCAAAATATTGTTGAATTTTCTGATCGGTATAATCAAATGCTGATTTTTTCAGTAGCTTTTGGCGGTCCTGAAAAATCAGGTAGTCAAGTTCAGCGTTGATATATTTGATAATCGATGGGTGAAGATCCAAAGATTGCAACTGTTCGAATGTAAAGAAAGCTCCGAGCTTTTTTATCTTATTAAGAGAAAAATCTGTAATGAATTTTATTTCTTTTTCGAACATTGCTTAATCTGCCGTTTTTATTGAATACAAAATATAAAAATCCCCGTTAAAATTATAATTAAAATGTGATAACTGGCTTAAATTCTCATAGTTTGTCCTCCCCGAGTTATTTTCATGCGAAGGCTGTATAGAATTGCTCCCCGAATCAAATTTTATTTTCCTCCTAAAAACTTATTATTTAACAGCTTGGACCGCCTACTAAAATTATTTTAATTTTTAGCTTGACAATCTAAATAATTAATATATTTTTGTAAGTAAGTGATTACTAATAATTCTTAATTAAAAATAATGTCGAGAGAAACTACAGACATACGGCAGGAACAGATAAAGAAGGCGGTACTTGAAATAATCTCAGATGAGGGGCTTCATAATATCACCACCAGGAACCTTGCAAAAAGGATCGGTCTTACCGAGGGCGCGATTTTCCGGCATTTTGCATCAAAACGAGATATAATTGTCGGCATAATGAATGATGTTGCGATTGATCTGGTCGGCTCGCTCAGAAATATTGCGCTTAAACCAGAAAATGCAGAAAAGAAGCTTTACGATTATCTTTGTCAAAATATGAAGTATTTAAAAGAAAATAAAGGAATTACAATACTTTTGTTTTCCGAGGCTGCCCATCTTGGAGACAAGGAACTCAAGGAAAAACTGAGCCAGATACTTATGGAGCAAAAACAGTTTATCATTAAAATTATAAAGGACGGTATAGCCGAAGGTATCTGGAATAAGAATGTCCATGCAGAAGATGTGGCAGCCGTATATATGGGAATTCCTATTACATTTAATATTGAATTAGTGTTGAATAAAAGTGAAGTGAACCTGGATGCTTTCTGTAAGAGAATGTATTCAGTTATTTTGAAAGTCTTGAAGAAATAAAAAAATTTGCCTACATAAGTAAGTAAATGATTACTTAATAATATAGGCGAATTATAGGAAACAAAATGTTATACATAATTATCTCAATTATAATCCTCGGGGCTTCTTTCCTGTTTTCTATGCTAGGACTCGGAGGAGCATTAATATACGTGCCCGTCCTTAAGTGGGCCGGCTTCCCGGTAAAAGAGGTTGCAATTCCATTGGCCCTCCTGTTGAACGGGCTTACAACTTTGATTGCATTAATCGCTTACTTCAAAAATAAACTTGTCGATGTTAAAGGCGGACTGGCAATGACAATAGCCGCATTCCTGTTCGCTCCCGTCGGCGCGCTGGTTTCTGATAAACTACCAGTCAACATACTGCTAATTCTTTTTTCCGGTGCTGTATTTATCGCAGCGGGAAGAATGCTATTTATGTCAAAAAGACCCGAACCAAAAGAAATA
>Ga0315556_1002013_pt1 | contig 11838 bp, 17 predicted proteins | sample SalMarSW160310MG_FD_202112 | JGI IMG/M metagenome (GOLD analysis project Ga0315556, IMG submission 202112) | Salt marsh sediment microbial communities from the Plum Island Ecosystem LTER, Massachusetts, United States - Salt Marsh Sediment SW1603-10 ...
ATACGGGTTGGGGTCGTTTGACAACCCCGCAAACGTTCGTCTAAAATGGGCGCGTTTCACTCAGGAACTGATGATCGTCGCTCGTGCCCTCAGATGATAAACCGGATTCTGTTTGGCCGCCAATGATGCGAGCGATCTCAGTCACCTTCCCTGAACCCGGATCGATCATTCGTCCTCGCCCGCAATCATGGGCCACCCACCGAGGTTGCTAGCCATGTACCGATTCTGTGAGCGCTGCGAACGCGAAACGTTTGACGGTAACCTTTGGTGCCAGGATCCAGACTGCCCGGCCGAACAGAACTACGACCTGTTGGCCTACGGAGATATGCTGGGCGATCTGAAGGTGACCAAATTCCTGCGCGCTTGGCGAACGGCGGCCTTATACGAGGCCGAGCGGGACGAACAGCCGGTGCTGCTAAAGGTGGCCCATTCCGGCGAGGAGCACGCCGACAGATTGCGGCGTGAAGCTGGTGTCTTTGCATCCATCTCGCCCAAATCGACGGGGATGGGCGCCAGTATCCGATCGTTTCTGCCAAGCTCACGACCTCTCTATCTGGTACCCTTGCCCCCCTACCCGGGAGGCGCCAAACGCCCCTATGGTGAGATAACCTTCCGTGGTGAGCCAAGGGTGTACAGCGTCTACAAACATGTTGAGGGCAAAATCCTCAGCGACCTCCTCTTGGAAACACCACAGATTTGGCATACGCAGGCCGCCTGGCTGATGACGACCATTGCCAAAGCCCTGCGCCCCTTGGCCAAAAACCAACGCTGCCACCTATCATTGACCCCCGACGTCATCATGATCGAGACGGACAAGGACGGCAACCTTCGGCCAACTCTCCTGGACCTGGGTTTCTTGATCACCGCCGATGAAGCCGATGGACGCTATGACTGGACTCATCTTTGTGAACCGGCCTATACAGCCCCGGAGGTTCTCGGGGCCCAATCTGGCGCCCTCTCCCCGGCAGCCGACGTGTACTCTCTAGGGATGATCTTCTACGAGATGCTGGCCGGGAAACCCGGGTTCGAACACAGACTGCGGCGAGACGAACAGCTTAAGGAGGTCGTGCTCCAGGTTCGCAATCCGCTGCCCGTCGGACGCCCCGAACTCGAGCAATCTGGAGTCGTGGGCGTGCTTGAGAAGGCCGTATCTCCCTCTGGGCGCTACACAAATGTGCTCGAGTTTTCCAAGGACCTTGGCAAGATCTACGCTTCGCCACCACCTGAGCGCCGCAAGGTGCCTCGACGCATGTATGTGCTCCTGGGCATCCTCGCCGTGGTGCTCCTTGCAGTGGGCATATTTGCCGCCATCACTCTGCTTCAAATCCTGGCGACCACGCCCTAGATACCAGCAACCCTAAGCAGCTCTTACCTGGCCGATGTTTCGGTCTGTTTCGGTTCCATAGAGCGCGGCCCGACGCCAGTCTTTCAGGCGCAGGGCCGCGCTCATTTTCATCCCTTGCGAACTTGCACCAACCTAGAAGTTGAAGAATCCTGTGGTCGTGGTGTCGCCTTCCTTGTGCGCCTTCTCGGCAGCCATCAGACCCTTGTTCAGCGCCTCGCAAACCGAGGCCACCTTTTCACAGGCTTTCTGAATGCCCTCAAGGTACTTGATGAGCTGAGCGAAAAAGATCGCCCCAAAGAAGCTCGCCCTAAGCCCTTGCACGACCGTCTGAAGTGCCTTGGCGACAGCCTTCAGGGTATCGGCCTGAGCCTGGTAGCTCTTGGCTGAGTTTTCGATTTGCGTGTAGTCCATCTGGACAACTGTTGCCATGTTTCAACCCTCCTGGTTATCGACGGGCAGCGTGATCCGACCGCTAGATCTTGATCTTGTCGACCAAGCTGCCAAACTGGCCAGCCAGCTTCTTGACCTGCTTGTCCGCGTTGCTGACAACATCGATGCCGCTGTTGAGGTTGGTTCCGAAGCCAGCGATGGCCGCGGCCAACTGCATGTACGCCGGCAGCAGCTTGGTCTTCACTGCGTTGTCGAAGGCCTGTTCGTCACCGCCGATCCAGGAGCCCATCACGGTTGCTTGGGCTTGCTTGGCCATGTCCGAGGCGGATTGGACTACCTGGTGCTGGGCCTTGACCATCGAAATAGCGCTTTGGACGCCAGGAATATTCATCATGAAGAAGCTCATTGCTTAACCTCCTCCCGACCTTGAGGCCGGGTGTGCTAGAAACCCTTCTTGCCAGTCTCGACAGCCTTCTTGTTCTCCTGAATAGCCTTCTTGATATCGGATTCGGAGTCCTTTAGCTTGTCGATAAGCTTTGTAAGCTTCTTGGCAAGTTTCTGGTTGATGACGTCTCGGAAAGCGTCTCCGCCGGTCCCCAGGAGCGCGCCCCCTTCCATCATCTTGGATGCATTCTTCATGGCGCTCAGCGTTTCTTGCAGCTGATTCTGTGCCGCCTTGAATTCGTTGGCCATCTTTTCCATGGCCTCATAATCCATTCTCTCGTCGACCACGATTTTCTCCTATCGCTGAAGTGTGCCTGTCAGAAAAGCCACCTAGAAGCTGAAAGAAATATCGACCTTGATGAAGATATTCTTGGCCTCGTCCTCGGCCTTCTGCATGGTCTTCGTCGCCTTGGTAATCGTCGTGGCGCCGCCGTCCATGACATGGTCCAGCGCCTTCAAGGCCGGAAGGATCTTCTGGTCAAATTCAGAATAGAATGCCTTGGCGCCTTTGCCGATCCACTTGCCGCCGCTCAGTTCTTCCTTGGCCGACTTGAGCTTGTTCGTCATCTGCGACACAGAACTCTGTTGATTCTTGAAAATATTGACAACTTGGGTTGATTGATCATAGTGACACTGGATCTTGATGCTGGGCATGGCCGCTCCTTTCGATATGTGAGGCCCATCGTCTTGGTGGAGTGGAGATTTGCGGGCCCCATTCCCAAGGGATGAGATAGCCGGGGCTAGACACCTCGTCGATGGGCTGGCTGAGGTGTGCCCATTCCAGCGCCCTGCGCTGGTCGATTTGATTTCATTGAGTGTGCTTCCTTACTGTGTCCGCTCTGTGGAAATCTTAGCCAAGGCCATTAAAGACTCGTATTTCAAATCGCGCAAGTCACTCCAAGGGATCATCGTTGGGGCGCGCGCTTTCCGGCTTGTCTTCGCCCTCTTCATTCGGCCTGGCTAGACTCTCGACGAAGCTCTCGAAGACCTTAAGGCGGCGGTCCATATCTTTGTCATGTCCGGGCTGCCCGGTAGGCTTGAGAGGCCGTGGGGATCCTGGGCCTGCCTTGGTCCAACGCTGGCCCAGATCGTCCAGAACACCTGTGAAGTGGAGGACCAAAAAGCCACACACAGCCACCACCGCCACGATCGGCAGCATTCCCGCCTCCCATCTCCCGCATGGCACAACGGATGTTTCTGACCTTCCCCTGCATCTATCCTACAAGAGATTCGCGTTCTGCCAAAGCCCCAATTATTGGTTGAACATATCCTTCAGTGCCGGATTGATTTGGGACCAATCTGGCGCCAACACCTGGGCACCTCCATCCGTGGTGAAACCGTGAGCCATATCGCGAGTGATCACCTTCCCGTCGATGCCATCGGGTCCAGCCCGAATCAAGGCGAACGCCAGCCGCGGCCATTCCCAGGCGGGCACATCGCTGTCGATCGATCGGAGCAAGGCCAGGGATGCCGCGGGGAGATGTGGCCAGGCAGCCGGCGACGCCATCTCTTTCAGAACAGCCTTGAGGAAAAGCTGACCTCTTCCCATACGAGCGAAGTCGTCGCTCCCCGCCCGGTCGCGCACAAAAGCCAGGGCTTGCTCGCCGTCAAGCTGATGTTTGCCAGGGGAATAGCCAGACATGGCCTGAGGCAGGTCGATTTGCACCCCACCGAGCGCATCAACGAAATCACGCAGGCCAGCGAAATTCAGCCGCAGGTAGTCGTCGACGGTGACGCCGAAGTTCTGAGCCACGACGCGCTTGGCAGCTTCTGGCCCCGACCCCGGAGAAGCGGCCTCGGCGAAGAAGTGGGCGGTGTTGATGCGATTTTGCGAACCGTCGGGCAGGGTTACCCACAAATCCCGCGGGATTGACAGCATGCCGACGTAGGGCTGGAGGGGTTCGACCGTGGTCAGGATCATCGTGTCCGTGCGGCTGGCATTCGTTTCGCCTGGCCGGCGATCGATTCCGAGCAGAAGGATGTTGGTACGGATTGGGGCAAGCAAGTCAAGACCTGCACTCAGGCCGAGAATCAGGCCAACTATGGCAGCCGAAAACCACCAGCCAGCAGGACGACGCGGCCGACGCATCTTTGCCCCGACCCAATCGGGATTTTGAATCTGAGTGGCCTGAACAGGTTGATGAGGGGCTGTGGGATCGCCTTCAGGAGGCATGACGAGAGATTCTACCACCCCATGGTGTCATTCAGCTGTTCACTGCTACAATGGGTTCTGATGGCACTGGACTCTCCCTTGGTGCACGCCCCTGACCTCCAATCCGGGATTTGGATCAATGCGCCGTCCCGTCCCGCCTGGCAGGATTCAGATGCCGGGGCCCTCATAGTAAGCTTCTCCGATTTCACCTGCATCAACTGCCTGCGCACATTTCCCTATCTGCGGGCCTGGCACCGTATGTATGCGCCCCATCTCTTCCTGATCACTGTCCATACGCCGGAGTTCTCCTTCGCCCATGACCCACATTGGGTAACCAGATTCTCTCGTCGATTGGGGATCCGCTGGCCGATCCTGATGGACAATCAGCAGATCCAGTGGACGGCTTGGGCTGTCAAAGCTTGGCCGACACTCTTCATTGTTGACCGATCTGGGTTCATCCGTTTGACGCATGCCGGTGATCATGGCTACGCGAATGCAGAATCCGCCCTGCGGATTCTGCTTCGCAATGCCCTATCCGAACTCACCTTGCCAGAGCCCCTTGGCTCAGTGCGGCCGGAAGATGTGCCTGGTGCTGTCTGTGTGCCAACCACGCCGGAACTGCAAGCCGATGAAGTCAATCAATTCGTATCAACCCAGGACCTGAACCCAGATCGAGAATCTGCAACGCCAGATGGCTATCGGCTGGTCGGCGACTGGGCGAGAAACGCCGATGGATGGCAGCTGATGCAATCTCCCGGCGCAATCAACCTCACCTACCACGCTGCCGAAGTTCATGCTCTATTGGCCCCCGCCTCGGAGACAAGCCTGGTCGATGCTGACCATCCAGGTGACCCTATTGTCCGCCTCGAATTCGACGGGCGGCCTCCAACCGGCGGCATGCTGGGGACTGATGTCTTTCAATCATCTTCCGGCGCGGGCTTGCGGTTGGACATCACTAGACTCTACAATCTGGTCAAGGATTCTGAGGTCGATCAACATGAGCTCCGCTTGAACTTTGCACGACCGGGGCCGACTTTCTACGCGTTCTCGTTTGGCTCCTGTTTGACGCCACCCATCGATCCATCATCTAGCTAGGAGGCCAGCGTGCTCAGAGCCTTTCTCCTCTATCTTTCGTCTGCATCGTGGGCCCGACGACTCGTATCGGGTTGGGGGCTTTCGCGCCGCGTGGCTTCGCGCTTCGTCGCCGGAGACACATTGGATGACGCCGTACGCGCCGTCCAGGCACTCAATCAGGCCGGAATGAACGCGACTCTGGATCATCTGGGCGAGAATGTGAACACCGCCGAAGATGCTGTCCACGCAACCGAAGACTACCTGGCCCTGCTGGACCGAATCCAAGAAACCAAGCTGCGCGCTAATGTCTCATTGAAACTCACCCAATTGGGATTGTTGCTCGATTTCGAGATGTGCGCCGCCAATCTCAAACGTATCGTCGATCGAGCGAAATCCTACTCGACCTTTGTGCGCATCGACATGGAGGACTCGGCGATTCTGGAAGACACGCTGCGGATCCACCAACGCCTGAAAGAGTCCGGGGCGACCAACCTGGGTGTGGTGATCCAGTCCTACCTCTACCGAAGCGACGACGACATCCACCGACTGGCCGAGGAAGGGACACCGGTGAGATTGGTCAAGGGCGCCTACGACGAGCCGGCGAAGATCGCCTATCCCGAGAAGAATGATGTGGACCGGGCCTTCGACCGGGAGACGAAGATGCTCATCCAGGGCGCCATCTTGCACGGCTCAGTTCCTGTTTCGGCAGACGGCCGGACGCCTCCGATACCGGCGATTGCGACCCATGATCATCTGCGGATCGAGTACGCCTGCAAAGTCGCTGAAGAGGAAGGACTGCCGAAGGAGGGCCTCGAGTTCCAGCTCCTGCATGGCATACGCACGGAACTCCAGCGCACTTTGCTCAAGGACGGATATCCTGTCCGGATCTATGTTCCCTACGGCACGGAATGGTACCCGTACTTCATGCGCCGCCTGGCGGAGAGACCAGCCAATCTGTGGTTCTTCGTTTCCAATCTCATCCGAGGCTAGACGCCAAACACGTTCTGCCGCTAGGTGGGTGAGCTCAAAATCGACCATCCTGCCGGCAGCCTGGGGCGGAGCTTTTTTGCCTAGGTTTCAGCCGGCCGGCAAGGGGCAGCATGGTAGACTGGCGACGGAGTCTGATCACACAGTGAGCATCCAGCCTGGAGACATTGGATGAGTGAGGCAGGCAAGCACCTTGCTCGGCGCATGGCTGCCGATGGAGCCAAGACGGTCGGCTACCTGGAAGGCCTGCCGGTCGAAGATAGGGCCCAGCAGGTCTATACCACCGGTTCCGAGTGGACTGTTCGGGACATTCTGGCCCATTTCGTGTCCTCCGAACGGGCCTTCCACGATCTGCTGCAGGATGTGCTGGCCGGAGGACATGGCGCCCCGCGCGACATGGATATCGTTGAATTTAATGAGCGAGAAGTCCCATCGCTCAACGAGCATACCTGGCGAGATTTGCTCACAGAATTCCAGGCGGCTCGGAAGGCGACGGTCGAGATCGCCAGCGAGATGACCGAAGTTGATCTCAAGAAGCAGGGTTATCACCCTTGGTTCGGTGAGGTTGACCTGGCCTCAATGGCCAAACTTGTCTACCGGCACAATATGATTCACCTGCGGGATATTCGCAACGCGCTTAAGAGCCGCGCCCCAGTAGCGCACCTTGAAATCACGCCACCCGCTTCGCAAGAGGCGGATGGTGGCGGCGAGGCCGGATGACCCGAGGCGGCATTTTGCGCTTGACAGAGGCGGCACACGGGCAAGTTGATCATGGAGGCGGTACCATACCAAGCATCCCTTGCACCCTGGAAGTGTGAACATGCCCGACGCGTACCCAATTCATGATCTTTGGATTCGCCCTATCCGACTGGACACCATCCAAGCTGCCAGCGTGTGGCACGTGCTCGCTTTCGAGGACAACGTGTTGGGTCGTTTTGGCAGCCTCCAAGTCATCCGCCTGCCGGCTGGTGTGGAGACTCCGTTTCGGGTGCACAACAGGTCAGACGAAGTGTGGGGGCTGATCGAAGGCAGGGCGAAGTGCGCCTGGCTGGATCTTCGGCCGAATTCTCCGACACGCGACCAACTCTATCGGGCTGAGTTCACCCAGCCGACCGCCATGCTCGCACCATTCGGGGTAGCCTTTGGTGCGCGGGCAGTCGACGGGACCGCCCTCCTACTGCGCGTGATGACCGAGTCGGAGGCCCAACCGGACGAGGCTCGCACGCTCGAGTGGCCAGAGGGAGCCTAGCTTGCGCTTCCCATCGGGCAGGCACCTCGTCCAGTTACTGCGCCTCAGCCGCCCTCACTTCCTCCTGGGCGGATTTCTGCTTTTTGGACTGGGCACCGCGATTGCCAGCTACCTCAAGTACGCCATCGACATCCGACTCTATGTGCTGGGCCAAGCCATGATCACCTCGACCCAGCTCATGGCTCACTACTTCAACGAGTACTATGACCTCAAAGCCGATCGGTTCAACAACAACCGAACCATTCTCAGCGGCGGCTCCGGAGCCCTCGGTGAAGATGGTCTGCCTCCCCAAACCGCCCTGTACGCTGGTTTTGCAGCCATCACGATGATAGCGACATTGGCTGGTGTGCTGCTCGTATCGGGTCGGCCGCCATTGATTTCCTGGCTCCTGCTGGTGATGGGTATCTTGGGTTCCTATTTCTACAGTGTCCCGCCCGTAAGGCTGGTCTCTTCCGGCTACGGTGAGTTCACCTCGGCTCTGGTTGTTTCAGGGCTCGTCCCGGCATATGCATTTTCTCTGCAGACCGGCACCATCCATCCTCAAGTGATTTTGAGCTCCCTGCCTCTGGTTGCCGTAACCTTCGCCATGCTCCTGCTCTTCGACCTGCCAGACTACGCAAGCGATTTAAAGGCGGACAAGATGACCTTGATGGTTCGGATCGGTTGGCGAAATGGCATGCGGCTGCATGACGCGGCACTTGTCTTGGCGTTTGCCAGCCTGGGCGTAGGTTACTTGCTGGGGCTGCCCTACAAAGTCGCCGTTGGCCCGATGATCGCGCTTCCCCTGGCCGTGGCTCAGATTTGGATCCTGTGGCGGATTCGGGGAGGCGCTCCCCCGCGCTGGACCATGCTGGCCATTAGTGAACTCGTCATCTTGGGATTGATGACCTACTTGGAGTTGGCAGGATACCTTCTCAGCTAGACGGTTGGCGAAGGCACCACGATAATCACGTTCCCCGAGGCGCCTTCAACCTCAGCGGCTGTACGTGCCCATAATCTCAGTCTGGCCTAGGATGTGCCCCTGCATGGCTTCGCTCAGGCGCTCCTTGGTCGCGCCCGCCTGCAAGCCGAGCGACCCGTCCAACGCATACAATCGAAAGTAGTAGCGATGGGTCCCGGCCGGAGGACACGGCCCGCCATAGCCACGCCTGCGCCAGCTGTTCAACCCGCTCAAGGTTCCATTCGCAAGCTCTTGCTCGGCGGGTACGCCCTCTTGGAGGCCTTTCAGGTTTGCGGGGATGTTGTAGAGGACCCAATGGACCCATATGCCGGCTGGCGCATCGGGATCTTCCATAACCAGGGCCAGGCTGCTTGTGCCTTCCGGCACACCGCTCCAGGACAATGGCGGGGAGACATCCTGACCATCGCAAGAGAACTTGCTGGGAATTGGGCCGCCGGGCTCGAACACATCGCTCTCAATTTGAAATCCCATGGCGACATCCCTTTCTGCTTTCTCGGTGGATGAGCCGCTCGGTGCCGGCACAGCCGGGAGCGCGGACGAAGAACACGCACTGAGCGCTATCGCGCAGACGGCAGCCGCAAACCATCCCAGGCCACCCTTGAGTTTGCGAAGAGTTTCACAAATAGGTCGCGGCACGCGAGCCTCCCACCGCCCGGAGTCCTGCATGCACCGATTATAGCGGAGCCTGTATGTTGAGTACCCGAACATGGTAGGATGCAGCCAGGGGAAATCCCGAATTGGCTTGTGGAGGTTTCAATGACTATGCCGAGGGTGGGCAACAAGGCCCCAGATTTCACTTTACCGGATCAGGACGGCAATCCGACCAAGCTGTCGGACCTTCGTGGTAAACCAGTTGTGCTGTATTTCTACCCCAAGGACGACACGCCCGGTTGCACCAAAGAGGCGTGCAGCTTCCGCGATGGCTTCAAGGACTTCGAACAGGCCGGTGCAGTCATTTTGGGGGTTAGCCCTGACTCACCGGCGGCCCACACCAAATTCCGGTCAAAGTACGAGCTTCCGTTTCCATTGCTGGCCGATGAAGACCACAAGGTCATGGAACGCTATGGCGCTTGGGGTCAGAAGAAGTTTCGCGGGCGAGAGTACATGGGCGTGCTGCGAACGACATTTCTGATCGGATCTGACGGGAAGATTCTTGAGGTTTTCGAAAAGGTCCGTCCTGAACACCACAGCCAAGAGGTGCTGGCCGCTCTCACCGGCGCGTAGTCTGATAAATCCGTCGACTGCATCTCTGCGGCCCAGCCTGTGTTACAATCCAGCGCTCTGCCGAAGCCGGCCTCAACCCCAGTTGTGGAATAACAGCCCATGAATCTGATTCTCAATGTGATCGACGTCTTCCTGCACCTCGATGCACATCTGAACACGGTGATCCAGACGTATGGAGTCTGGACCTACGCTTTGCTTTTCTTTGTGATCTTCCTCGAGACCGGGTTCGTTGTGACGCCGTTTCTTCCAGGGGATTCGCTGCTTTTCGCTGCCGGGACGTTCGCCGCCACCGGCGCGTTCCATCTGCCGAGCCTGATCGTCCTGCTCTTCGTAGCTGCGGTCTTGGGCGACACGGCGAACTACTGGATTGGCCACCAGGTCGGGCCACGCGTCTTTCGGGAGAATTATCGCTTTCTCAACCGCCAACATCTAGAGCGTACGCAAGACTTCTACGAGCGGCATGGCGGCAAGACCATCTTCCTGGCACGCTTCATCCCTATCATCCGCACATTCGCACCCTTTGTTGCCGGGATCGGCACCATGTCCTATGGCCGTTTCCTGGCATACAACTTTTTCGGCGCGTTGGTATGGACGACGGGATTGACCTTGGTTGGATACTTCTTCGGCAATATCCCGTTCATCAAGCACAACTTCTCGATTGCGATCATGGTCATCATTCTGATCTCGGTGACACCCATGATCTTTGAGTTCCTCCGGCATCGAATCCGATCCCGGAAAGACCTCTCTCCCGAGGCCACGATTGGAGATCCCGCGGCCAATCAGGAGACCACCGGATAGGTCAACTCCCCCCGAACCTGCCCTATCCACCAGCGCATAACAAGAGAACGGCCTGCCAGTTGGCAGGCCGTTTGATTCGAGGGATCCAACTCTATCCGAAGAGAACCAGCGGGACCGGCGTGAATGTCAGCACAAAGATAGCCAACCCCAGCAGAGCCAGAAGCCTGCGGCCGGGATCCAACGGCGTGATCTCGTCCAAAGGTTCCGCATGAGTGCGGCCGAGGAAGAACACCAACGCGGCCCAAATCCACCATCCGGACCAGATGAAACCCATCCCGACAAGCGCCACAACGATGATCGGCCAAGCCAGGCTCACCTTCCGACCAAACAGGACATACACCAAGTGCCCTCCGTCAAGTTGGCCGGCGGGCAGCAGGTTCAACGCCGTGACAAGCAAGCCAGCCCAACCTGCCCAAGCCAGCGGGTGAATGATGATGTCCTGGCCGCCGTACGGTATCGGTGAGCCGGAGAAGAAATAGCGCAGCCAATACATGACAGGCGCGAGGCCACCGAACGACACTGGGGCTGGCAGCAGCTGCCCCTTGATCACGTATTTTGCTGCCAAATACAGCAGCGAGTTGCCTTCCATCATCATCTGCCCAGCACTCGACGGCCCAGCCGGCAGAGGCATAACCTTCGAGAGGTAAACCCCCACCAGTAGGATCGGGACAGCAACCACAAAGCCAGCCAAGGGTCCGGCCAGCCCGATATCCAGCAGATGCTTCCGGTTTTTTGGCAGGGATTTCAGCCGGATGAAAGCACCCAGCGTGCCCAACGGACTGAGTGGCGGCGGAAGTGGCAGGAAGTACGGCAGAGTAACCGAGGTCTTGTGGTGTCGCGCCGCCAGGTAGTGCCCAAACTCATGCGCCAGGAGGATCGCCATCAGGGCCAAACCAAACGGCAGACCCCCGAGGATGAAACTGATGACCCCCTGGGTTGTACTGAGATTGGGCTGTGGAACGGCGGCCGAGTACGTGCTGACATTGGCGAAGACTACCCCCGTGTAGATCACGCTCAAGAAAGTGATTACGAACAGGGCGATGTTGATCCTCGAATCGGAAGGACCCGGACGCACCAGGCCATCCACCCCCAAGATCACGTGCTGCTGGGATTCTTCACGGAAGAGCAGAGTCATCCCCATCCGTTCGAACGCAGGTTCGAGCAAGTCGAAGGCCTGATCAGACGACCCGACAAGACGACCTCTGAAACGCACG
>Ga0315556_1002015_pt1 | contig 11818 bp, 8 predicted proteins | sample SalMarSW160310MG_FD_202112 | JGI IMG/M metagenome (GOLD analysis project Ga0315556, IMG submission 202112) | Salt marsh sediment microbial communities from the Plum Island Ecosystem LTER, Massachusetts, United States - Salt Marsh Sediment SW1603-10 ...
CGACCTCCGCCCGCCACGGGGAGCCCAACCGATTTCATGATCGATCATTCAGCACGCGTCCACCCGACCGCGGTCCTCGAGGCCGATGTCACCGTCGGTCCGCGCACCAGCATCTGGAACCGGGCCCAGGTGCGGACCGGGGCTCGGATCGGCGCCGAGTGCATCATCGGCCGCGACGCGTTCATCGATGAGGGCGTCGTCATCGGCGATCGGGTCAAGATCCAGAACGTGGCGCTCGTGTACCACGGGGTCACCGTGGAGGACGGGGTGTTCATCGGGCCCAACGCGATCCTGACCAACGACCGCTTTCCGCGGGCGATCACGGCGAACGGCGAGCTGGCGCGCGCCGAGGACTGGCAGGTCAGCCCGATCATCCTCAGGCTGGGCTGCTCGATCGGGGCCGGTGCCGTGGTCGTCGCCGGTTGCGCCGTCGGCCGGTTCGCGACGGTCGGCGCGGGGGCCGTGGTCACGCGTGATGTGCCCGACCACGCCCTGGTCGCCGGCAACCCGGCGCGGCTGCTGGGCTGGGTGTGCGCCTGCGGGCGGCGTCTCCGGGACGAGCTCGGACGCACGACGACGGGCGGATCATCCGGACATGCCGAATGTGGCGTCTGTGGCGATCAGTACGAGATCGGGGACGGTCGATGCACCCGATCCCACGGGGAGGCCGAACAACGATGATCCCGATCTCCAGACCCGATGTGGGCCCCGCCGAGGAGCAGGCGGTCCTCGACGTGCTCCGGTCCGGGATGCTCGCGATGGGCCGCAGGACAGCCGAGTTCGAGGAGCGGTGGGCGGCCTACTGCGGCGTTCGCCACGCGATCATGATGAGCAACGGGACTGTCGCCCTCGAGGCCATCCTGCGCGCGCTCGGGATCGGGCCCGGGGACGAGGTGATCACGGTCAGCTTCACGTTCAACGCCACGGTCAGCGCCATCCTCCAGGTCGGCGCGCGTCCGGTGTTCGTGGACGTCCGCAGCGACGACTTCTGCATCGATCCAGACCAGGTCGAGGGGCGGATCACGCCCAGGACGAGGGCCATCCTGCCGGTTCACCTGTACGGGCTGATGGGCGATATGGATCCCCTGATCGAGATCGCCGAACGCCATGGGCTGCGGATCATCGAGGATGCGGCGCAGGCCCACGGCGCCACCTACCGCGGTCGGCGCGCGGGCCAGTTCGGCCCCGCGATGTTCAGCCTGTACGCAACCAAGAACCTGATGACCGGCGAGGGCGGCTTCGCAACGACCGACGACGACGACCTGGCCGAGCGGCTGCGCCTCTACCGGAACCACGGGATGCGTGAGCGCTACCACCACGACGAACTGGGCACGAACTTCAAGCCGACCGATCTCGCGGCGGCGCTCGGGCTTGCCCAGCTCTCCCGGCTTGACGAACGCACGGCCCGGCGGCGGCGCAACGCTGCCCGTCTCGCCGAGGGCCTCCGCGACTACCTCGTCCCGGTCGTGCCCGAAGGCCGCGAGCACGTCTGGCACCAGTACACGATGCGATTCCCGGGTGAGCGCCAGCAGGTGGTCGATGGATTGACCGAGCGTGGCATCGGGACCCTGATCTACTACCCCGTCCCGGTCCACCGGCAGGACTACCTCCAGAGGTACCTCCCCGGCGCGGCCGACCTCGACCTCCCGGTCACGAACCACCTGGCAGACGAGGTCCTGTCGATCCCCGTCCGGCCGAACCTCACCGACGACGAGCTCACGGCGGTGATCGCCGCGGTCCGCGAGGTGGCGACGCCAGTGTCGCAAGCGAGCGTCTCGGCCGCACCGGCCAAGACCGAGGGGGACCGATGACCGCGCCGCTGCGGGTCGGGCTCGCCGGCCTCGGCTCGATGGGTCGCAACCACCTTCGCCATCTCTCCTCGCGAGAGGGCTGCGTCCTCGCGGCCGTCGCCGACCCGGCTGCCGACCTCGTGGCGGACGCCGTCGCCAAGACCGGTGCCACGGGCTACGCCGACGCGCTGGCCATGATCGACGCCGCCGGGCTCGAGGCCGTGGTCATCGCCGCGCCGACGACATCCCATGCCGCCATCGCTCACGCGGCCATCGCGCGCGGCCTGCCGGTTCTCGTGGAGAAGCCGCTGGCCGCGACCGTGGAGGAGGGGCTGGGGCTCGTCAGCGCCGCCCGCGCCAAGGGCGTTCCGCTGCAGGTGGGCCACGTCGAGCGGTTCAACCCCGCGGTCCTCGAGCTCGGACGACGGATCGAGAAGGGCTGGGTCGGCACGCTGTACTCGATCACCAGCCGCCGTGCCGGGCCTTTTCCGGCCCGGATCCGCGACGTCGGCGTGACGATCGATCTGGCGACCCACGACGCGGATATCCTGTCCTGGGTGGCCGGCGAGCGGCCCACGCGAGTCTACGCGGAGACCGCCCAGCGGCTCCATGCGACCAACGAGGATCTCCTGTTCGGGCTGCTCCATTTCCCGTCCGGCGCCACGGGCATGCTCGACGTCAACTGGCTCACGCCGGCCAAGCGGCGGCAGCTGGCGGTGGTCGGGGAGGCAGGCATGTTCGAGCTCGACTACCTGACCCAGCGGCTGACCTTCACCAGCGCCGACGTCGGCAGCCCCACGATCATCGACGGATATGCCACCACCTTCGAAGGCAACGTGGTCGCGGTCGACGTGGCCAGCCACGAGCCGTTGGCGGCCGAGCTCGACGCGTTCCTGAAGGTGGCTCGAGAGGGTGGCCGTCCGGCCGTCGACGGTGTCGACGGCCTGTGGGCACTGGCCATCGCGACTGCGCTCCTCAGTGCGGCGGGCGACGGACGACCGGTCGATCTGGCGACCCTGGCCTCGAGGATCGACGGCGCATGAGGATCACGGACCGGCCGTCGACCACGGCCTCCGTCATCGGCGGGACCATCACCCTCCCCGAGCAGCCCTGCGTGCACGGCAAGACGAGGCCTGCCTCACCCTGGCTGGGTGAGCCCGGCACGACCGGAACCGTGGCCGTCGTCGGTGCCGGCAAGATGGGGCTGCCGCTGGCCGCCCAGTACGCCTCCCACGGATGGTCCGTGATCGCGGTCGACGTGAACCCGGGTGTCGTGGGCGCCATCAATGCCGGGCGGGCGCATGTCGCCGAGGAGCCTGGCCTGGCCGAACGGGTCGCCGAGGTGCACGCGAACGGTTTGTTGCGAGCCACCCTGGACGCAGCGGCCGCTGCGCGCGAAGCGGATGTCGTCATCCTGATCGTTCCGGTCATGCTCGATGACCGGCAGCAGCCCGATTACGGGTTCATGGACGCGGCCGCGGACTCCATCGGGCCCGGCGTCCACCCGGGCAGCACCGTCATCTTCGAGACGACCCTTCCGGTCGGGGACACGCGGAACCGCTACGCGCCACGGCTCGCCGCCCTCAGCGGCCTCGAGCCCGAGATCGCCTTCGGGGTGGCGTTCTCACCCGAGCGACTGTTCAGCGGCGCCGTGTTCCGGAACCTCGCGACCTACCCCAAGCTGGTCGGCGGGATCGGCCCTCTGAGCACCGAACGTGCGGCTCGGTTCTACGCGTCGGTGCTGGACGCCGAGGTGGTGGCGATGAGCACCGCCGAGGCGGCGGAGCTCAGCAAGCTCGCCGAGACCACGTACCGCGACCTCAACATCGCATTCGCGAACGAGCTCGCCCGGTATGCGGGACGCGTGGGTGTCGACGTCCTCGAGGTGATCCGGGCCGCCAACTCGCAGCCCTACAGCCACATCCACCAGCCGGGCCTGGGTGTCGGGGGCCACTGCATTCCCGTCTACCCGCACTTCCTGCTTTCCCGCGCACCCGAGATGGCCATGGTCCAGCTGGCGAGGCGGGTCAACGATGGCCAGGTGGACGTCGCGATCGACGCGCTGCGCGGCGAGCTCGGCGCTCTCGACGGGGTTGACGTCCTGGTCCTGGGACTGACGTACCGCGAGGGCGTCCATGAGCTGGCCTACTCGAGAGCGCTGCCCCTGATCGAGCGGCTGGCTGCGGACGGTGCCCGGGTCTCCGGATGGGACCCGCTGCTCTCGCCCGAGGAGATCACGCGATGCGGGGCCGAGCCGTGGACCTGGGCGACGCCCAGCCCGGCGCGCGCCATCGTGCTCCAGACGGCCGATCCGGTGTTCCAGACGCTGGGTGCCGCGTGGTTCCCGGACCTCGAGGTCGTGCTCGATGGTCGCAACGGCCTGGCCGACATGGCTTGGCCCGGGCACGTGCGCGCCCTGGGGATCGGAGTGCCGCCGCGCGGCGACCGTGCGGAGGGCACAGGCTGACCGCGCTGGCCCAGGCAGGACAGCCTTACTGGGGCCAGGCGAGGACCATGATCCGGAGCTCGGTCATGTCCTCGATCGACCAGCGCAGGCCCTCGCGTCCGAGCCCCGAGTCCTTGACCCCGCCGTAGGGCATGTGGTCGATGCGATAGGTGGGGATGTCGTTGACGATGACCCCGCCGACCTCCAGGCGGTGGAACGCCGTCCAGGCGTGATCGAGGTCGTTGGTGAACACGCCCGTCTGGAGCCCGAACAGGCTGTCGTTGACGGCATCGATCGCGTCCCCGATCTCGTGGAACGGGAATGCGACCACGAGCGGCGCGAAGGCCTCCGCGGAGCACACCCGGGCCTCGAACGGCGTGTCGGTCAGGATGGTGGGCGGGAAGTAGGTGCCGTTCGCGGTGCCGCCGGTGAGCACCTTGCCGCCCATCGCCTTCGCCTCGTCGACCCAAGCCTGCGTCCGGCGGGCATTGGCCTCGTCGACCATCGGTCCGACGTCGGTCGCCGGATCCGCCGGATCGCCCACCTTGAGCGCGGCGGCAGCGGTGGCGAACTTGCCCATGAACGCGTCCCACACGTCCTCGTGGACGAACATCCGCTGGACGCTGATGCACACCTGGCCGCTGTAGGCGAACGCGCCGGTGACGATGCGCTTGACCGCCCAGTCGAGGTCGGCGCTGCGGTCGACGATCACGCCGGCGTTGCCGCCCAGCTCGAGGACGATCTTCTTCTTGCCGGCCCGCTCCTTCATCCGCCAGCCCACGGCGGGGCTGCCGGTGAAGGTGAGCAGCTTGAACCGCTCATCGGACACCATGCGGTCGCCCAGCTCGCGGCTCATGGGCAGGATGCTCACCGCCCCCTCGGGCACGCCGGCGGCGTCGATGATCTCGCCCACGGTGAGCATCACCAGCGGATCCTTGGACGGCGGCTTGAGCACGATCGGGTTGCCCGACGCGATCGCCGGCGCCACCTTGTGGGCCGCGAGGTTGAGCGGGAAGTTGAACGGGCTGATCCCGGCGATGGGTCCGATCGGGAAGCGGCGGGTGATGCCCACCCGGTCCTTGCTCGACGCCATCAGGTCGAGCGGGATGGTCTCGCCCGTCATCCGCTCGGCCTCCTCCGCCCCGAGGCGGAAGGTGAGCACGGCGCGATCGACCTCGCCCAGCGCGTCGCGGATGGGCTTGCCCGCCTCGGCGGCGATCAGGGCGCCCAACTCCTCGCGGCGACCCTTGATCCCGGCGCTGATGTCTCGCAGGATCCTGCCCCGCTCGTAGGCGGGCAGGGTCCGGGTGACCTCGAACGCGCGCACGGCCGCTTCGACGGCCTGCTCGTACTGCTCGGCCGTGGCCTGGTAGGTGGCACCGGCGGGCTCGCCGGGGCGGGCCGGGTTGTCGATGACGAGGGTGTCGGGGGAATCGACCCACTGCCCGGCAACGTAGATCGGATGGGGGGTCGTGGCGGTGGTCGTGGCCATGGCTGGCTCCTGAGGGCAGGGGCGGTCGTCTCGAATGCCCCGATTGTAGGCTTGCGGGGCCGCGACCAGCCCTCGATCAGTCGTCGGCAGCCCGGGGGTAGGTGCCCAGGATCCGTACCACCTCGGTCTCGCGCGCGAGCTCAGCGAGCGCGGCGGCACACGCGGGCTCCGATGGATCGGCGTCGAGGTCGACCCAGAACAGGTACTCCCAGCGGGCGCCCCGCTCGGTCCAGGGTCGGGATTCCAGGCGCGACAGGTTCAGCCCACGCCCCGCGAATGCTCCGAGCGAGCGGTACAGGGAGCCCGGCACGTTGCGGACGGCGAACACCAGCGTCGTCCGTGGATCGCCGGCGACGGCCTCCGGGCGCGCCGCGATGCGCACGGCCGCGTCGGTACCCGGTGCCGCGATGACGGCGAACCGGGTCCGGTTGTCGCTGCCGGTCTGGATGCCGTCCGCCAGGACGTCGAGCCCATAGATACTGGCCACCCGCGCAGAGGCAACCGCCGCCGTACCGCGCTCGCCCCGCTCCGCCACCTGCTTCGCCGCACCGGCCGTGTTGTACGTCGTCTGGATCGTCCACGGCCGCGAGCGCAGGAACTCATCGGCCTGGCCGAGTGCGGCGGCGATCGAGTACACGCGCTGGATCGACTCCAGTCGCTCCCCGGGGAGGGCGAGGAGGGCCAGGCGCACCGGGACGGAGACCTCGCCCACGATCGGCAGCTCGAACGCGTACAGGAGGTCGAGGTTCTCGCGGATCGACCCCAGCCGCGAGCTCTCGACCGGGACCACGCCCGCAGCGGCGTCCCCGTCCCGAACCGCCTCGAACACGGCACGGAACGAGGACAGGGGTCGCGCCTCCGGGTGGGCGAAGAAGGCGAGCACCCCCTCCTCGGCGAACGCTCCGGGCTCGCCCGTGTAGGCGACGGTGATGGGATCTTCGGAGGTCGTCATCGGTTCACGCGGCGGTGACTGCCGGTCGCGGCCTGCATCACCCCCTACCGGTTGAACCACTCGGTCGTGTCGATCGGTCGCGCTTCCTCGTCGAACTCGGGCTCGGCGTCACGAGCGGCCTCAGCGCTGCGCGACCGGCCGCGTCCCCGCGTGGCGGCCTCCTCGGTCGCACCGGCCCACGACGCCTCTCCCAGCATCGCGTTGAGCGCCAGGAGATAGGCCTCCACCGACGCGGCCACGATGTTGGTGCTCGTGACCTCGCCGCTGAACCGCCCGTCGCTGCGGGCGCCGGCGGCGGAGGTCGGCGGGGCGATCTGCACCGTCACCCGGCCCTCGGCAGCCGGTCCCTCCGCAAGCGCGTGGACGTCGTAGGCGAGCAGCAGCGGATGCCCGCCCAGCACGTCCGAAAGGGCCCGGTCGACCGCCTTGTACAGCGCGTCGACCGCGCCATTGCCCTCGGCCGAGGCCTTCCAGTCGTGGCCGCCCGCGTGGATCACGACGGCGGCCCGGCCGTTGACGCTGCTGCCCGAGGTCACGGTCCAGCGTGACAGCCGCGCCGGTTCAGGACCGGTGGAGTCGAGTCGGGCGTTGGCGTCGCTCATGCGGAGCCTCCCGGTGCAGCCGGGCTCATGTCCCGGCCATTGGTGGTGGTGAACTCGCGTTCGTCACGGCGACGGAGCTCGGCGCCGGACTTCCAGATCGCGTACTCGAGCGAATCGACGAGCGCCTGCGCCGAGGCCGCGATGATGTTCGTGTCGCTGCCCATGGTGGACCACGTCCCCGATCCGTCCTGCGAATCGATGATGACGCGGGTGCGCGCAGCCGTCGCGCTGGTCCCGTCGAGGATGCGCACCTTGTAGTCCACGAGGTGGACGGTATCCAGGACCGGGTAGAAGGCCCCCAGGGCCTTGCGCAGCGCGCCGTCGAGAGCGTTCACGGGACCGTTCCCGTCGGCGGCGGTGTGGAGCACCTCGCCGGCCACCTCGACCTTGACCGTTGCCTCGGACAGCAGCTCCCGGCCCGACCGCTGTTCGACCAGGGCCGTGTAGTCCACGATCCGGAAGGGAGGCTCGTAGCCAGGCGAGTTCCGGCGGATCAGCAGCTCGAAGGACGCCTCCGCCCCCTCGAACGCCAGGCCCTCGTTCTCGAGGCGCTTGATGAGCTTCGAGAGCTCGCGCGGATCGAGAACGCCCTCGAGCTCGTGCCCCAGCTGGCGGGCTCGGATGGCGGTGTTCGCCCGGCCGCCGAGCTCGGACACCACGAGGCGACCGGCATTGCCGACCTGCACCGGGTCGATGTGCTGGTAGCTGCGTTCCACCTTCGCCACCGCTGCGCCGTGGACGCCGCCCTTGTGCGCGAAGGCCGAGCGCCCGACGTACGGCTGGTAGTCGTCGGGCGTCACGTTCGCGATCTCGGCCACGGACCGGCTGAGCTCGGTCAGGTCGCTCAGGTCGCCACCGCCGGCCGGCGCCAGCAGGTTGGGCGTCTTGAGCGCGAGGTTGCCCAGGATCGACACCATGTTGGCGTTGCCGCAGCGCTCGCCGTAGCCGTTGATGGTGGCCTGGACGTGGCGCACGCCGCCCTGCACGGCGGCGATCGAGTTCGCAACCGCCAGCTCGGCGTCGTTGTGGGTGTGGATGCCCCAGGTCACGGTGGGCACGCCGGGATCCGCCTCGAGCGATCCTCGGACGTCGGCCAGGATCCGGACCAGCTCGTCGGTCAGGGTTCCGCCGTTGGTATCGCACAACACGAGCGTCCGTGAGCCGGCGTCCCGCGCTGCGCGCAACGTGGCCAGCGCGTAGTCGCGGTCCGCCCGGTAGCCGTCGAAGAAGTGCTCGGCGTCGTACACAGCCTCTCGCCCGTGGTCGGCGACGAACCCGACCGAGTCGGCGATCATGTCCAGGTTCTGGGCGGGGGTTGCTCCCAGGACGTCGGTCACGTGGAGCAGCCAGCTCTTGCCGAAGATGGTGACGACCGGCGTCTCGGCCGCCACCAGCTCACGCAGGTTGGGATCCTCATCCGGACGGTTGCTGCGATGGCGGGTGGAGCCGAAGGCGGCCAGGCGGGCGTGCTCCCAGCGCTGCTTGCGGGCCGCGGCGAAGAACTCGATGTCCTTGGGGTTGGAGCCCGGCCAGCCGCCCTCGATGAACGGGAACCCGTACTCGTCGAGCATCCGCGCGATGCGCAGCTTGTCGGCCAGCGACAGGGTGATGTTCTCGCCCTGCGTGCCGTCGCGAAGGGTGGTGTCGTAGAGGACGACGGGAAGGTTCGGAAGGTCGGTGGGAGCTGTCATCTCGATGGTCCAGTGCGGCTGCGGGAGGGGTCGACTCGGGGCTCGGCCGGTGCCCCGCCTCAGGCGGTCACCGGCCGGTGAATCGCGATCCGCTCCCCCACCGCTCGCGCCATGGCTCGGGTGCCCACGAGCGTGGACGCGGATGCCGCCTCCGGATCCACGGGCATGAGGTCTCGCGTCCGCAGGCCCTGGGACAGGACGTCGGACACGGCAGCCTCGACCGCATCGGCGGCCGTCCCCTGGCCGAGCGACCAGCGCAGCATCATCGCCGCCGACAGGATCGCCCCCAGCGGGTTGGCGATGTCCTGCCCGGCGATATCCGGTGCCGAGCCGTGGATCGGCTCATACAACCCGTGGCGACCATGATCGGTCGACCGCGTGCCGAGCGACGCCGACGGCAGCATCCCCAGCGACCCGGCGATCACCGCCGCCTCGTCGGACAGGATGTCGCCGAACAGGTTCTCGGTCACGATCACGTCGAAGCCCGCCGGCCAGCGGGCCAGCACCATCGCGGCCGAATCCACCAGCCGGTGCTCGAGCGTCACGTCGGGGAAGTCCGCGTGGACCTCCTCGGTCACCTTGCGCCACAGCCTCGAGGTTGCCAGGACGTTGGCCTTGTCGACCTGGGTGAGCTTTCGGCGGCGGCCCCGGGCGAGCTCGAACCCGAGGGTGACGATCCGCCGGATCTCGCTCTCCGTGTACCACAGGGTGTCGATCGCCGCCCGGCCCTCGGGCGTCTGCCGCTGCTCGGACGGCTTGCCGAAATAGAGCCCCGACGTCAGCTCGCGGACGATCAGGCAGTCGACGCCTTCCAGCAGCTCGGGGCGCAGCGGGGAGGCGGCGATGAGCGCCGGGTGGACCGTGATCGGACGCAGGTTCGCGTACAGCCCAAGCCCGCCGCGCAGAGCGAACAGCGCCTGCTCGGGCCGGACCGAGGCATCGGGGTCGTCCCACTTGGGCCCCCCGACCGCGCCCAGCAGCACGGCATCCACCTCGCGGCAGGCATCGACGTCCCCGGGCCGGATCGCGACTCCGTGGGCGTCGATGCCGGCACCGCCGACGATCAGCTCGGACCACTCGAACCCGAACCCGAACGAACGGCCCGCCGTCTCGAGCACCTCGACCGCGCCGGCCAGGACCTCGGGGCCGACACCATCGCCCGGGATTCGCGCGATCCGATAGACGGGTGCGGCAGCGGTCACGCGCAGTCTCCGGGGAGTCTGCGGCCAATGGGCGAGCTGATCGCGCCATCGGCGCGGTCGGTCCGCTTGCCTGGAAGCACCCGGCCAGGCGGCCGGTGTGCGAGCACCGAGGATCGCCGGCGCTGACGCTCTGTGACCGTCACGGAAGCTCCTCGGCCATGTGCCGGCCCACGAACGCCGCGTCGACGCCGTTGATCTCGGCACCGTGGAGCTTGTTGGCGGCCACCACGTAGGCCTCGAGCGAGGCCTCGATGATGTTTGTCGACAGCCCGTGGCCCGTGACCATCAGTGCTCCCGGCCCCTCATCCGAGGAGCGCCGGCACCGGACGAGCACCTGGCCCTGGGCGTCCTCGCCGCCCGACACGGCCTTGATCTCGTACTCGGCCAGCACCGGGTGCCAGCCCAGGACCGGCTGGACCGCCTCGTCGACGGCGGCGTACAGCGCGTTGACCGGGCCGTTGCCGGTCGCGTTGGCAGCCTTGGGCTCACCCGCGACCACCACCGACACGCTGCCCACCGAGTGCCCGCCGCTTGACGAGCTGATGTTCCAGCCAAGCAACTCGATCGACCGCGGCACGTCGGACTTGCGCTGCTCGACGAGCGCCAGCAGGTCGGCGTCGGTGACTTCCTTCTTGGTGTCGGCGAGCGCGATCGCGGCCTGATACACCGCGTCCAAAGCCTCGCCGTCCACCTCGTGCCCCAGCTCGCGAAGCTTGCCCTGGAGCCCACGCCGGCCCGACAGCTTGCCGATCGACAGCGTGCTCCCCGACAGGCCGACCGACTGCGGCGTCATGATCTCGTAGGTCAGCGGGTTCTTGAGGAACCCGTCCTGGTGGATCCCCGACTCGTGAGCGAACGCATTGGCGCCGACGATCGCCTTGTTGGGCTGGATCGCAAACCCGGTCAGATACGACACCAGCCGTGACGCGGAGGTGATCTGATCGGTCTGGACGCTCGACGCGAGGTCGGGGAACTGGGTCGGGCGCGTCCGGAGCGCCATCACGACCTCTTCCAGCGAGGCGTTGCCTGCCCGCTCGCCGAGGCCGTTGATGGTCACCTCGACCTGGCGGGCTCCGGCCTGCACCGCGGCCAGGGTGTTCGCGGTCGCCAGGCCGAGGTCGTTGTGGCAGTGGACGCTGACCGTGGCCTCGGCCCCGACCAGATCGACCACGCTGCCGACCAGCCGCCCGAACTCGGCGGGGATCGCGTACCCGACCGTGTCGGGGATGTTCACCGTCGAGGCGCCGGCCTCGACCACTGCCCGGTAGACCTGGAGCAGGAACGCCTCCTCGGTCCGCGAGGCGTCCTCGGCCGAGAACTCGATCTCGGCGTCGGGTCCCAGCGTCTGGCGGGCCCACGACACCCATCGACGGGCCTCGTCGAGGGCCTGCTCGCGCGACAGCCGCAGCTTGTGCTTGAGGTGGATGTCGCTGGTGGCGATGAACAGGTGGAGGTGGGGGCGCTCGGCCGCGCTGATCGCCTCGACGGCCCGCTGCGGATCGCCGTCCCGGCACCTGGCGAGCGCCGCAACCGCGATCCCGCCCTTGGTCTCCTGGGCGATCCGCCGCACCGCCTCGAAGTCCCCGGGCGAGGCGGCCGGGAACCCGGCCTCGATCACGTCCACCCGCAGCCGGGCGAGCTGG
>Ga0315556_1002016_pt1 | contig 11818 bp, 10 predicted proteins | sample SalMarSW160310MG_FD_202112 | JGI IMG/M metagenome (GOLD analysis project Ga0315556, IMG submission 202112) | Salt marsh sediment microbial communities from the Plum Island Ecosystem LTER, Massachusetts, United States - Salt Marsh Sediment SW1603-10 ...
TAATTCTGTTTCAAAAAACATTAGAAAAATGCAGACAGGCGTGGCTCAATTCTATGCACTGATTATGGCACTGGGAATTGTAGCTGCGTTATTCTGGATAATACTCAGTTTATAATATTATGGAAAATAATTATCTCCTGACATTAATTTTGCTCCTTCCATTTGTTGGCGGGTTACTGTTATTATTAATAAATAAATCCAAAGAAAATCTGATTAGATATCTTGGGCTGGGAATTTCTGTTCTGGCATTTATCCTGTCATTATTTCTTTATTTCGGATTTGATCTGAGAAAGGCAGATTTCCAGTTTACCTATAAGCTATCCTGGATTCCAAATCTTAATGTAAGTTATCATGTAGGAATCGATGGAATATCTTTATTGCTAATATTACTTACTACATTTATTACTCCGTTAACATTAATTTCAAGCTGGTCAAGTATTCAGAAGAAAGTTAAAGAGTTTACTTTCTTCATGTTGATGCTTGAGGTAGGTATGCTGGGAGTGTTTATGTCCCTGGATTTATTCCTCTTTTATGTTTTCTGGGAAGTAATGTTGATCCCTATGTATTTTATTATCGGTATCTGGGGAGGGGACAGGAGAATTTATGCTACTGTAAAGTTTTTCATTTATACGATGTTCGGAAGTTTATTGATGCTGGTCGCAATAATCTGGCTTGCAGTATATGCATCTGGTCCACTTGGTCATTTTTCTACCGATCTTGTTGAGTTATATAGTGTCGGACCAACTGTGCCTCGCACAATACAACTTTATATGTTTCTGGCATTTGCATTTAGTTTTGCTATAAAAGTTCCGTTGTTTCCATTACATACCTGGTTACCCGATGCTCACGTACAGGCTCCAACCGCCGGCAGTGTAATTCTTGCTGCTGTACTTCTGAAAATGGGAACTTACGGCTTAATTAGATTCTGCTTACCCTTGTTTCCTCAGGCAGCAGTTTATTTTGCTCCGGCAATTTCTGTGCTCGCAGTAATCGGAATTATTTACGGCGCACTCGTGGCAATGGTTCAGACTGATATGAAAAAGCTTGTTGCATATTCATCAGTGGCACATCTTGGATTTGTTGTACTTGGAATTTTCGCTATGACAACAGAGTCAATGCAGGGCGCAGTAATACAGATGGTTAACCACGGTCTTTCAACAGGAGCACTATTTCTTTTGGTTGGAATGCTTTATGAAAGAACGCATACCAGGGTAATCGCAGAGTACGGAGGCATTGCAAAATTAGTACCGATTTATGCGGTTGCTTTAATGTTTGCTTCCTTATCTTCTATCGGGCTCCCTGGATTGAATGGTTTCGTTGGTGAGTTTTTAATTTTATTAGGTTCGTTTAAATCACCTGTTTTAGGCAGCTGGTGGTTTACTGTTTTTGCAGCTTCGGGTGTAATTTTTGCGGCAGTTTACCTGTTATGGATGTATCAACGAGTTGTATTTGGTGAAGTTAAAAATCCAAAACTTGAATCCTTAACTGATATGAACAAACGCGAAATTCTTGTTATGATTCCTATCTTTATTTTTATTGTTTGGATTGGAATTTATCCCAGTACGTTCCTTAAAGTATCGGCGAAATCTGTAAATAAGGTAATTGAGCAGGTGTATACACCACAAAGTGCGAGTTTAAAGTAGGCAAAGACAGATGAATAGAATGTTAAAGTATAAGATACTGCCTGGTATTTTTATAGCGTTGTTCTTTGGAACATTGAATGTAATGGCTGCGGATATGAGCTCGGTTGCAGATACTTTACAAGTAGCGCAACAAACTGAACACATTGCTCAGTTACCCCCATTTTATATGATTATTCCGTTTGTGCTTTTATTAATGATGATTGCAACTGGTCCTTTATTTTATAAGCATTTCTGGGAAAAACATTATCCTAAAATTTCCATAATACTGGGAGGCTTTGTTGTAGTTTATTACCTGTCAGTTTTGCACAATCATCATTCACTGATGCACAGTTTTACCGAGTATATTAGTTTTATTGCGTTACTTGGTTCATTGTTTGTTGCCTCGGGTGGCATTTTAATCAAGGTAGATCGCGAATCCACGCCAATGGCAAATGTTCTTTTTTTATTGTTTGGTGCTGTTATATCAAATATTATTGGTACAACTGGTGCATCAATGCTGCTTATAAGACCTTTTATTAAGATGAACAGGGAAAGGCTACGCCCGTATCACATAATATTTTTCATATTTATTGTGAGCAATGTTGGTGGCGCATTAACCCCGATTGGTGATCCACCATTATTCTTAGGATTTTTAAGTGGCGTTCCTTTTTTCTGGGTAATAGATAATGTCTGGTTCATCTGGATTCCAGCATTGCTGATGATTCTTGCTGTATTTTATATCTTTGATTCGCTTAATAAAGAAGAATATGAAAAAATTGAATATTCAGGAAAGATAGAATTTAAAGGCCTGAAAAATCTTGGTTACCTGGCAATAATAATTATTTCAGTGTTTATTGATCCAGCAGTTATACCATGGGTTCCTAAATTACCGTTTGGTTTGCCATTTGGAATTAGAGAAATAATAATGTTTGGCGTTATTTATTTCTCATATAGAGGAGCCGATACCGAGATACTTAAAGCAAATGAATTTGATTTTGAACCAATAAAGGAAGTTGCATACCTGTTCATTGGAATATTTGCAACCATGGTTCCCGCGCTTGAACTGATTGCAGAATTTGCTAAAGACCATGCGGATAAATTAAATGCTGGAGTATTTTACTGGGCTACTGGTACATTGTCGGCAGTTCTTGATAATACTCCTACATATATGAACTTCCTTAGTGCGGCAATGGGTAAATATGCCTTGGTTGTTACAGATAAAGTGCAGGTTGCTCATTTTGTTTCCGTAGATCAGGTTTACCTGCAGGCAATATCAGTTGCTGCAGTATTTTTTGGAGCTATTACATATATAGGAAACGGTCCTAATTTTATGGTAAAATCTATAAGTGAAAGAGCCGGTATTAAAATGCCGAGTTTCTTTACTTATATGATCAAATATTCATTAGTAATTTTAGTCCCAATTTATGCCATTATTTGGCTGCTATTTTTCTATGGAAAAGGTTAAAAAATGAATACAATTAAAGATGCTTTAGACAAAAAATTGAACGGTCTGTGTTACGGCAACAGGGTGATTTTGCCTTTCAGGGCTTCGTTCTTAAAGATTATAATTGAAGATGATATCATTACTGATTTTTCTCCAAGCTCCAAAGGAATTTACGTAAGGGAAGATGAAAATTATACAGATCTGTATTTCCTTGAAATAAAAGATCTGAAAGAAACGACTTCTAAATATGAGAACATAAAAATGGTTATATGCGAAAAAAATGAAGATTTATTCGACGTTAAAAACCATAAAAAAATAGCGTTGTATCTTGAAGAAAAACATAACGTTAAAATAGAAAAAACTGACGAAGACATTTTATTTATAGAATAATTAAGCCAGCCTACCAAACGGCAGGCCAAAGGTTTTAAATATATGCTGAACAACATTCAAGAATTTTACAATATACTTCCATTTATAATTGTTGGTGCAGGAATTGTAATTGCACTGCTAATAGAAATATATTCAGGGAAAGCAAAATCTATACTTCCCTGGTTTGCAATTGTTACTTTGTTGGCCTCCGGTTTTTACGCCTTGATTACGGTTAATGATGTTTCAGTTGTTTTTCAGAATATGATTGCGACCGGCGGCAATGTTAATGTATTCTATTTCATTTTTACTTTCGGAGCCTCAATCGTCAGTTTACTTTCTATTGATTACCTAAAAAAATACGGTGCATACTACGGCGAATTTTATATTCTCTTAATGACATCTGTATTAGGTATGATGTTCATGGCCGGTGCAAAAGATCTGTTTATGATCTTTCTCGGGCTCGAACTTATGTCCATCTCATTTTACGCCCTCGCAGGAATAAACAGGAAAAGATTACACGCAAATGAAGCTGCTCTTAAATATTTTCTGCTTGGTGCATTTGCAACAGGATTTATTGTTTATGGTATTGCATTAATTTATGGCTCGGTACAGTCCACATCCATTGAAGTTATAGTGGCTAAGTTTCCTCAGGTTTCATCAAATTTTTTATTTTTAACCGGTGTTTTATTATTCCTGGTTGGATTTTCATTTAAAGTTGCCGCTTTTCCATTTCATATGTGGGTTCCGGATGTTTACGAAGGTTCTGCAACAACTGTTGGAGCTTTGTTCTCAACCGGTGGTAAAGCTGCAGCTTTTGCAGCAATAATTGTTACTCTCGGTTCAATTTTCCGTGGATTGGATCATAATGTCTTCGAACCTTATTTGGCCGTTATCGCAGTGGCTTCAATGTTGTTCGGAAGCATTGTGGCAATTGCACAGAATAATATAAAACGAATGTTGGCATATTCATCTATTGCTCATGCTGGTTATATGCTAATTGGACTTGCTGCCGGGAATTATGAAGGTCAGGCAGGAATTATTTTCTACCTTGCTGCGTACACATTTATGAATCTGGGTGCGTTTGGAATTGTTGCAATAATTGAAGGTAAAGAGGAATCAAATTTAGAATTAAAATCTTATTCCGGATTAGCAACAAGACAGCCTTTGTTGGCAGCCCTGTTAGCATTGTTTATGTTTTCTCTGGCAGGCATCCCACCGTTTGCGGGATTTTTCGGTAAATACTACGTATTTATTGCAGCCATAAAAGCTCATCTTACATGGCTGGCAATTGTAGGTGTTTTCTCTAGTGTTATCAGTGTTTATTTCTATCTCAGAGTTGTTGTTTTGATGTATTTCAAAGATGCTGAAACAGAAATTGCAGTGGAAAACAGCAATACAGGTTTATTAGCAGTAATGATTTCAGTACTGCTGGTTATTGTTATTGGAATTGCACCTGGTTCTCTCATCAATCTTATTTCTTCCTTCTTGAAATAAAGAATAATTATTAGTATTCATATACTATTGTTATTTTTGATCTACATGTATTTATAATTCAAATATGTGAAAAGAAATGATACCACTATTTTCTACCCGACAGGTTCGTGAAACCGATGAACTGGCAATAAAGCAGCTGGAGTTTCCTGATATTGTTTTAATGGAAAATGCAGCCATCCAGGTTTTTAATATTATTACTAAAGTTTATGGTGATATTACCAAAGCAGGATTCATTTGCGGTAAAGGTAATAATGGAGGAGATGGATTTGCCGTAGCAAGGCATTTTGCAAATGCTGGGGCTTCTATTTCACTAATTTATCTCGGCAATGAAGATGAAATGTCAGACAATTGTAAAATTAATTTCAGAATTATTAAAAAATTAGCTGAAGAAAATGATGATATTACAATTAAAAAATTTGGTTCCCTTAAAGATGTAAATCTTCTTGCCAATTCTGAAATAATCATTGATGCTATGCTGGGGAGTGGAGCAAAGGGAGAGCTAAAAGAGCCTTATAAAGAAATCGTAGAAAGCCTGAACAAATTAAAATCACAAAAAATTGCAGTTGATATTCCGACAGGTCTTGATGCTGATACCGGATATGGTGAAACAATATTTAAAGCTGATTGCACAGTAACACTTGGCGAATTAAAAAAGGGCTTGTTTATTAATTATGGCTATGCGAATTGTGGTAAAATATTTAAAGGCGAAATAGGGGTAGATCAATTTTATTATAATAAGCATGAAGTAAATGATTTTCTTATAGAACCGGAGGATGTATTTGATTTTCTCCCGCAGAAAAAAAAGCAATCTCATAAATATTCAGCAGGAAAAGTGCTCACAATAGCTGGCTCGGGTAACTTTCCGGGAGCTGCAGCTCTTTCTGCAAAATCGGCGTTAAAAGTGGGAGCCGGTTCTTCGGTATTAGCATTTCCTAAATCAATTCGAAAATTTATTTATAAGAAACTAAGTGAAGTTGTAGTACATACGTATTATGATCATGGAAAAGAGTATTTATCAGAAAGTAATGTTGATGAATTAAATGATAAAATTAAGTGGGCTGATGTTGTTGCCATAGGTCCTGGTATAGGCAGGGAAGAGTTAACTCAGAATGCAGTGCTTAAAATATTAGCTGATAGAAAATGCAATAAATTTATTATCGATGCAGATGCAATATTCGCTTTGAGTAGTAAGAGATTTGAAAAAATTAATCTGGAAAATTTTGTATTGACTCCTCATCAGGCTGAATTCGCAAATTTGCTTGGAATAAGCACTGATAAATTAAAAAAAGATCTATTTACCTATGGGAAAAATTTTTCTATGGATACAGGTGCATTTCTTGTGCTTAAGGGAGCACCCACAATAATTTTTACTCCCGGCGGAGATAATTTAGTAAATACCACGGGTAATCCGGGCATGGCTAAATTTGGGACAGGAGACGTTCTTACAGGCGTACTGGCAGGCATATCAGCACAACAAAAGGAAATTGAGAAGGCAATAATTTGCGGAGTATATTTACATAGCCTCGCAGCAGATTTGCTAGTCAAGAATTTTACAGAATATACATTTACGGCTGAAGATATAATTAAAAATTTACCAAAAACATTTAAATTTTTACGGGATTCCTTTGCTTAAGTTCCTTGAGAAGTATAAAATTCAACTTGTTTACTTTCCGCTTGGTTTATATTGGATAACCCTGTTGTTTTTTACATCGCTACCAGGCAAAGATTTGCCTGATGTAAAAATAAGTGACAAAATAGAACATTTACTGGCATTTTGGATATTGGCAATTCTGCTAAAGTTGACTTTAATTTTGCAGGATAAGTTTAAAAAATTAAAAAAACATTCTTCAATTTTTACCCTGATTATTATTGGAACTTACGCAGCAATTGATGAGTTGCATCAACTCTTTATTCCCGGGAGAAGTTGTGATTTTTTTGATTGGCTGTCTGATTTTTCAGGAGCATTAATTGCAGTATTTGTTATAAGTTTGCTATTTAAATTTGCGTTGAAAGCAAATACAAAGTAATAAAATGTAATTGCAGTAAGTCCTTAAAATAAAATGAGTTATAGGTGAGGGAACTCTTTACAAAAGAATAAGTAAAATACATAGAAAAGCTATTTGACAAATGAAACTGCATTTATTAACTTACAAAGCAGTTATATCTTTTACAGGAGGTGCGTTTAAATGGCACTTAGAAAAAATCCAAAGGCTGATTTAAGGTCCAGATATAAAAGAATCTTTGAAGTCAGTCTTATAATTTCTCTTGCAGTTTTAATAGTAGCGTTTAAATTTTTCCCGCATTTAAGACCTGCTGAGAAAATAGCCACAGATACTCAGGAATTGTTTAACGTAGAAGACGTTCAGCAGACAAAACAGGAGAACAGACCTCCTCCGCCACCGAAGCCTCCAATTCCAATTGAAGCTCCGTCGGATGAAGTGTTGCAGGATATTGACATCAGTTCTACTGATCTTGATGTTAATGCTGACGTACAAGCTCCTCCTCCTCCTCCTGCTGAAAAAAAGGTAGAAGAAGAGCCACAATACTTTGTAGCAGTCCAGGATATGCCTGAGCCAATTGGAGGAATTGCAGCAATTCAAAGTAAAATCGTATATCCAGAAATAGCTAAAAGAGCGGGAGTTGAAGGTAAAGTTTATGTTACAGCATTTGTTGATGAAACAGGAACTGTTACAAAAGCGATTGTACTTAAAGGGATAGGTGCTGGTTGTGATGAAGCAGCGTTAAAAGCGGTGAAAGCAACAAAATTTAAACCTGGAAGACAAAGAGGAACAGCAGTAAAAGTGCAGGTTTCTATTCCGGTTATTTTTAGATTGAACAATTAATGTTTTAGAAATTCTGAAAAAAGGCGCTCATTTGAGTGCCTTTTTTATTTTTAAATATATTGTAATTTCTATTGTAGAAATCTTTTCCAGCTAATGATTTGAGAATCTATGCCACTATCCTTGCCCGGAATAAAAAATAAATGGTCTTATTCTATAATCGTCATATTAATAGTGCTTATAGACCTTCTATCACTTTATTTTCTGAAATATAAAGGGCAGGGCCTATCTATTAAAGAATTCAACCTGTTTTATACAGGTAACCTATTAAACCTAATAACAAGCCTGCTTTTAATTGTCAGTATAGTTTTTTATACAAAATCATCAAAAATAGTCTATAGACCAACTCTGCTGATTATTTTTGCATTGCTGATGACTTTTATGTTGGCTTTTTCTGAAATCTACAAAAGCGTAGGATTTCCATCACCTAATTTTTACATATTTGATCACCCTCTAAAAGATGTACTTAAAGGCTTTTTCTTTTCAGTTTATCAGTTTTTGGAATTTTTATTTATTTCAATATTGTGGGTTACTTTATTCGGACGGAAAGAATTATTAATTTTGAGAGCTTTTGTAAATTCTGTACTTATGGTAATTTTTCTGCTGGTTTTCGCATTCTTTTATTTACTATCTAATAAAGAAAATTATTTTAGATTTAATACTGATAAACAAGAAAATTATGTAGGTGTTGTTCTGGGGGCAGCTGTCTGGACAAACAACCAACCAAGCCCTAGCCTGGCTTCAAGGGCGGAAAAAGCTGCAGAATTATATAAGCTTGGAGTTTTATCCAAAATTCAGCTGACAGGCGGGCACGCACCGGGTGAATTGAGTGAAGCAGAAGTCGCTTATCATTATTTAAAAAATAAAAACATCGACACAAGCCACATTTGGATTGAAAAGAAAACATCATCAACTATAGAGCAAGTTCGGTTTATTAAAAGAAACATTATTAAAGCCAGGAATATTCATAATATATTAGTAATATCTGATGCATATCACTTAATGAGAGTAAAGCAAATTTGTGATTTTTATAACATGAAGGTCAAAATAGCAGCATCTGATCGAAGATATAGTTTTGATAGCCAACTTTATCATAAAATAAGAGAAAGTATTGCGCTTCTGGTATTTTGGTTCTTTGCAATTTAATAACTTAATACAGGAATAAATTTATGATCAATTTTGAAACATTAGAAGGTTACGGACATGAGCAGGTAGTACTATGTCAAAATAAAGAAGCAGGGTTAAAGGCTATAATAGCAATTCATAATACAACACTGGGACCTGCACTCGGTGGAACAAGAATGTGGAAATACAAAAGCGATGAAGATGCTTTGAAGGATGTTCTCAGGCTCTCACGCGGAATGACATATAAAGCTGCAGTTTCAGGTTTGAACCTTGGCGGTGGTAAAGCCGTTATTATCGGAGATTCTGCAACACAAAAAAATGAACTTCTTTTCAGAACATTCGGAAAATTTATAGAAGGCCTGGCAGGCAGATATATTACAGCAGAGGATGTTGGTACTTCTGAAAAGGATATGGAATATATCAGGATGGAAACAAAGTATGTCACAGGTTTCTCAAAATCCCTTGGAGGTTCCGGAGATCCTTCGCCTGTTACAGCTTATGGTGTCTATATGGGCATAAAAGCGTGTGCCAATTATAAATGGGGAAGTGATTCTCTAAAAGGAAAGAAAGTAGCGGTGCAGGGAGCCGGTAATGTTGCCAGTTATGTATGCGAACATTTATCCAGAGACGGTGCGGAAATCTTTGTTACTGATATCAATGAAGAAAGACTTACCAGATTAACACAAAAAGTTAAGGCTACGGTCGTTAAACCGGATGAAATTTATGATGTTGATGCTGAAATATTTTCTCCGAACGCGTTAGGTGCTATAATAAATGATAATACACTAAACAGGCTAAAAACAGAAATTATAGCCGGTGGAGCTAACAATCAGCTTGAAATTGAAAATGTACATGGTCCCAAATTAGCTGAAAAGGGTATGGTTTATGCTCCTGATTATGCGATAAATGCAGGCGGGATTATAAATATTGTAAGTGAACTGGAGGGATATAACCAGGAAAGGGCACTACGTCAGGCAGAAAGTATTTATGATACTATCCTGCAAATACTAAAAATTTCAGAAAAGGAAAATATCCCGACATATGAAGCGTCAAACCGGATGGCAGAAGAGAGACTTTCTTCCGTGGGAAAAATAAACAATATTTATACAGGGAAATCTTATTTTTCTGGAAGGCGTAGTGAATTATTTACAATATAACCTATCGTTAATTATATTTATATTGTTCTTATAAATTCAGATTTTACTTATGGCTCAAATTTCTAAAAGAAGACTGGTTAGGGAAAAAGTTCTTCAAATACTTTACTCTGTGGAGATGAATAAAGATTCTGTCTCTGCACATATTGATGGAATTCTTACAGATGTAACGGATAAAGCAGATAGGCAATTTGCAGAGGACCTAGTCAACCGCGTGATTATTCACCAGGATGATCTGGATGAAAAAATTAAAACCCGCGTTGCGAATTGGGAAATGAACAGGATTGCTCTCATCGATAAGCTCCTCCTCAGGATAGGAATCTGTGAAATATTATTTTTCCCAGATATTCCACCCAAAGTCTCAATCAATGAAGCAATTGAAATTGCTAAAGTATTCAGTACTTCAGGTAGTGGTAAATTTATTAATGGAATCCTGGATGCAATTCTTTCTGAACTAAAAAAATCAGGAGAGCTTAATAAATCAGGTAGAGGATTAGTAGAAGAAACAATTTCTAAATCTTCCGCAGCAAAAGGTGCGGATACTCAAACAAAATGAGCAAATGAAAGAAAAAGGCAGAATACTAAGCTGGACTTTTTTCGATTTTGCCAACACTGCTTTTTCTGTTATTATCGTTACGGTAATTTATTCAAAGTATTTTACTAATTATGTAGCTTCCGGACAGAAATGGCTCTGGGGGCTTGCTGTTAGTATATCGATGGTCCTGGCTGCACTTTTAAGCCCACCTATGGGCGCAATAGCAGACGTTTCCCGTAATCGTAAAAGATTTCTTCTCTTGTTTACAGTTATATCAGTGATATGCACCGCACTGATGTATTTTGTAGGGAAAGGGGATATTCTTTTAGGAATGGTCTTATTTATTATTGCTAATATTGGATTTGAGGCCGGCCTTGTTTTTTATGATGCATTTTTGCCAAATTTAACTTCCAAGAAAAATTATGGCAGGGTATCGGGTTACGGATTTGCAATGGGATATATTGGAGCGTTAACAGTATTATTAATTGTTATGTTTCTCTTGCCCGAGCCGACTGCCCCGGCTTACTATTTTTACATTAGATTATCTTTCATAATTGCAGCCGCATTTTTTCTTTTCTTTTCAATCCCTTTGTTTGTCTTTGTAAGTGAACCACGCATTGATAATCCCTTGAAAAAAGGTCTTTTAAAAAAGGGGATTGAAAAAAGTTTCCTTACTTTAAAATCAATATTTATTAAAAATGATTATCCATCTGTAAAGAAATTTTTATTAGCATTCTTTCTTTATAATGACGCTATCATTACAATAATTGCATTTGCTTCCATTTTTGCAACAAATATATTAAAGATGGACGATGCTGAAATAATTTATTTTTTTGTGATTGTTCAAAGCACAGCAGTAGCAGGCTCTTTTATTTTTGGAATAATCTCAGATCACATTGGTCCCAAAAAAACAATAACAGTAACACTTTTCATTTGGATCGCTGTAATTATTGGCGCCTACTTTATCAGTACTATTTTTGAATTTTATATTATTGGCTTGCTTGCAGGTTTATCCATTGGTTCTTCACAATCCTGTAGCAGAAGTTTAATGGCTTTACTTACTCCCAAAGAAAGGGAGGCAGAATTTTTTGGATTTTACGACGGATTATTTGGAAAATCTTCGGCCGTGATAGGGCCCTTATTTTATGGAATCATTTCTGATTTATCAAATGAGCGGATTGCTGCTTTGGCTATAGGAATCTTTTTTATAATTGGACTTGTTATTTTACAAAAAG
>Ga0315556_1002018_pt1 | contig 11816 bp, 9 predicted proteins | sample SalMarSW160310MG_FD_202112 | JGI IMG/M metagenome (GOLD analysis project Ga0315556, IMG submission 202112) | Salt marsh sediment microbial communities from the Plum Island Ecosystem LTER, Massachusetts, United States - Salt Marsh Sediment SW1603-10 ...
CCGCTGCTCCTCGATGGCGGCCTCGGCAGCGCGGTCATCGCCCGCGGGCTGCCCCGGGGGACGCCGCCGGAGGCGTGGGTCCTGGAGCGACCCGAGGAGATCCAGGCGGTGCACCGAGGCTACGTCGAGGCCGGCAGCGACGCCGTCCAAACCTGCACCTTCGGCGCCAGCCCGGTGCGTCTCGCCGCCTTCGGCCTGGACCACCACTGCGAGGAGCTCAACCGTCGCGCCGTGGACCTGGCCCGCGCGGCGGGCCCCCGCTTCGTGGTGGGGGACGTGGGACCGACGGGCGAGTACCTGCCGCCGGTGGGAACCGGCGACGAGGCGCGATGGCGCGAGACCTTCGCCCGCCAGACCAGGGCCCTGATGGCGGCTGGGGTCGACGCCTTCCATGTGGAGACGATGAGCGACCTGCGCGAGGCGAAGGTGGCGCTCGCCGCCATCCACCGCGAGGCTCCCGGGATGCCGGTGATGGTGTCCCTGACCTTCGACCACAAGCGGCGCGGCTACTTCACCGTCATGGGCGATCCCCTGATCCCGGCCCTGCGCGCGCTCGCCGAGGCCGGCGCGGTCGCCGTCGGCGCCAACTGCACGCTCACCAGCCCGCAGATGGCAGGGTTGGTGGAAGAGGCCCTGGCCGGCGTCGAAGCCCCTCTGGTCGTCCAACCCAACGCCGGGGCACCCGAGGCGCTCCCCGACGGATCCTTCACCTACGCCCAGACCCCGGAGGACTTCGCCCGCGACCTCGCCGTCTTCGCCGCCGCGGGGGTCGCCCTTGTCGGTGGCTGCTGCGGCACCGACCGCCGGTTCATCGCCGCCCTGCGCCGGCGCCTCGACGAGGGGACCGCGTCCCCGTGAAGATCGCGGCGGAGGGCGAGGTGCTCGACATCCCGGTGGGGATCGCGAGCGCCGACGTGCTGCACTTTCTCGGCTACCCCGAGGGGCACCGGCCGCCGCCGCAGATCGAGATCATGCTCGAGGCGGCACTGGATGAGGCCCGTGCCCGTGCCGCCGGACGCGGCGCCTTTCGGGTCGTTGATCCGGCGGAAGCCCCCCGCGTCGGCCTCGAGACCATGGACGCCAGCGCCCTGGTCCTCGGCCTGGTCACCGTGGGCGGCGCCATCGAGGCACGGGCGAGCGAGCTGCTGGGCGCCGGCGAGACCACCCGCGCCCTGCTGGTCGACGCCGCGGGCAGCGCCGCGGCCGAGGAGGCCGCCGACCGCCTCGGCGCGCTCATCGCCGGCGAGGAGGCGGCGCTGGTCGAGCCGCCCGAGGTCGCCCGGGGTGTGACGTCGGTATCGTGCCGCGTCAGCCCCGGCTACGGCGCCTGGCCGCTGACGGCTCAGCGGCAGCTGTTCCCCCGACTGTCGGCACGAGAGCTGGGAGTGGAGCTCCAGCCCTCGCTCCTCATGGTGCCGCGAAAGTCCATCTCCTTCGCCATGTGGCTCGGCGCCGAGGCCCGCCCGGTGGCCGGCCTGTCAGGCTGCGCCCGCTGCCACCTCGAGCACTGCCGCTACCGTCGGAGGGAAGCATGACCCCGATCGTCCGCCCACGTCTGGAGCTGCTCGACACGCCGGCGGTGGAACGCATCGTCGGCGAGGCCTGCCGGGTGCTGGAGAAGGTCGGCATCTCGGTGGAGAACGAGGAGGCCACCGAGATCTGCTTGGCCGGAGGGGCGATCCGCGCCGGTGAACGGGTCCTCATCCCGGAGCGCCTGGTGCGCGCTTCCCTGGAAAGTGCTCCCTCCCGCTTCGTCGTCGGCGACCGAGCCGGCGAGCCGGTTCTCGCCCTGGGCGACGGCGCGGTCCACTTCGACCCCGGTTCCGCCGCGGTGAGCCTGCTCGACCCGACGACTCGGCGCAAGCGCGAGGCCACCAGCACCGATCTGGCCCGCCTCGCCCGCCTGGTGGACCGTCTGCCCGGCTATGCCGCCCAGTCCACCGCCCTGGTCCCCGCCGACGTCCCGGCGGCCATCGGCGACCGCCACCGCCTCTTCCTCGCCCTGCGGCACTGCCGCAAGCCGATCATCACCGGGACGTTCCGCGCCGACGGCTTCGCCCCGATGCACGCGATGCTGGTGGCGGTGCGGGGCTCGGAGGCCGCCCTGGGCGCCATGCCGCTTGCGATCTTCGACTGCTGCGTCAGTCCGCCCCTGATGTGGAGCGACCTCACCGCCCGGGCCCTCGTCGACTGCGCCCGAACGGGTGTCCCGGCGCAGGTCATCCCGATGCCTCTGACCGGCGCCACCGCCCCGGTGACGCTCCGTGAGACCGTCGTCCAGCACACCGCCGAGAACCTCTCCGGGCTGGTCCTCCACCAGCTCGCGGGCCCCGGGGCACCGTTCGTCTTCGGCGGTGCGTGCTCGTCCTTCGACATGCGCCACGGCACCACGCCCATGGGCTCCATGGAGACGATGATGCTGGCCTCGGCCTACGCCCAGGTCGGTCGCTGGCTGGGACTGCCCACCCACGGCTATCTCGTCGTTTCCGACGCCAAGACGGCGGACTACCAGGCGGGGATGGAGAGCGGCCTGGGAGCGCTGGTCGCGGCTCTCAGCGGGATCGATGTGGTCTCCGGCGCCGGCATGCTCGACTTCCTCCTCACCCAGTCGCTGGAGAAGATCCTCCTCGACCACGAGGCCTGTAGCTACGCATTGCGTGCCGTGCGGGGCCTCGAGCCAGGCTCCGGCGAAACCGTGGAGCTGATCGCCGAGCTGGTCGAGCGGGGGGAGTTCCTCTCCCACCCCCACACCCGGGCCAACTGGCGCCGGGAGCTGTCCCAGGTGTCCCCACTCGTCGACCGCGGAAGCCACGGCGACTGGGAGGCCGCCGGGGCGATGGATGCCGCCGAACGCGCGGCCGCGGAGGTGGAGCGCCTCCTCGGCCGACCCGACGGCGAGGGCCTGCCCGACGACGTCGCAGCCGAGCTCGACGCCATCATGGCCCATGAGGCGAAGGCGGCCGGGCTCGACGTGCTCCCGACCTGCTGAGCGGACGGGTCCGCTGGCACGCCGCCACGGATTGATGACGGGATAGGATGTGATTGATGACCAGGCGCTTCGAGTCGGTTCTCAAGACTCTGGAGGAGAGGGTTCGGGTGGAGTCGACGGCGACGGGCGGGGCGGCGGCGCGGGCCGAGTCGCTGCCGCACGCGCCGAAGGTCGGCTGGGCGAAACGGCTGCTCGGGCGGTTTCACGTCACTGGGGTGTTCTGGTACCGCTTCCACGCCTGGGGCATGCGGGTCCTGCCTAGGTGGGCGGTCGGGGTCGTTGTCACGATCTTCACCACCTTCTTCTTCGTCCTGATCTTCAACATCCGCCGGGCGGTCGCGAGCAACCTCGAGGTGGTGCTCGGACCCTGCAGCTGGCTCGAGGGTCAGTGGCGCATCTACCGTACTTTCTGGAGCTTCGCCTGGTGCCTTTCGGAGCGCTACGAGACGCTGGCCGGCAAGGGCGGCTTCGAGATCGACATCGACCTCGCGCGCTGGCGGGACCTGTGCTCACCCGGGACCGGCTTCATCATGATCACCGCACACCTCGGCAACTTCGAAGTCGGCTCGATGCAGCCCGCCTTCGAGGAGGCGCGAGAGATCCACGTCGTGCGTGAGCGGGAAGCCGACCCCGAGGCCCAGGCCTTCATCGAGGAGATCCTCGTCAGGGCTGGTGGCTCGCGTTACATGACCCACTTCGAAGACGACGACGTGCTGCAGGGGATCGCGCTCCTGAACGCCCTGCGCTCGGGCGGAATCGTCGGCGTCCAGGGGGATCGGCCGCGCAGCGGCGGTCGCATCGTGTCGGCACAGATGTTCCAGCGACCGTTTCCGCTGCCCGACGGTCCCGCAAGCCTGGCGCGGGTCGCCGAGGTGCCGCTGGTGCCGATTTTCGTGCTCCGGGTCGGCCGCCGTCACTACCGGATCGAGATCCGCGAGCCGATCCGCGTGGCACGGTCCGGACGGCGCGACCGCGACGTCGCCGAGGCCATGCAGCGGGTCGCCGGGGAGATCGAGTGGGCGATCAGCCAGGCGCCCTTCCAGTGGTTCTGCTTCCGCGAGGTCTGGCCTCCGGACGCTCAAACCAGGTAGGTGCTGATCGAGCCCGACCCCGCCGGAGCGCCCTCGATCGAGACCTGGAACCGGTAGGTCGAGAGCGGAGGGGCGACGCCGTCGACGCGGATGGCGACCTCGATCGCACCGTCAACCGGTAACACCCTGCCGAGCGTGACGTCGCGTGCGCCGACGAGGAACCCACTCTGCGGCTCCGCCGTTCCGCTGACTCTGCGCCGCCGCAGCACCTCGTGCGCCGCCGCCGTCTGCGCCGCGGCCTCGATGGCGACGAAGGACTCGGCAGCACCTGCGTGGACGAAGGCCGACTCCCGCGGCACGACCACCAGAGCCTCGAGGCCGTCGTCGGACGCGGCGACGACGCGGTCGAGCAGCAACGCCGGCCCCTGGTGCGGCACCAGCTCCACCGCTGGTGGGAACGTCTCCGCCGCGCCGATCCTGCCCGCCCCCTGAGCCTTCGGCCCTGAGCCGTCAGCCCCGACTCCCGGCCCGTGGGGGTGCGCAGGGGCTCTGCCTACCGTGATGCCCCCTCGGCTCGCGACCCGCCCGTCCAGGAGGAGCTCGAAGAGCACCTCGCCGTCCGCTCGCCGGTCGAGCACGAGGTCGAGCACGTTGCCCGGCTCGACGACCTGGCGGAAGCGGACCTGGGAGACCGCGAGAATCTCCACCGACGGGTCGCCGGACCGGCGCAGCGCGTCTCGGACCAACGCCAGGTGGGCGATCCCGGGCAGGATCGGGCGGCCCGGGAAGTGGCCGGCGAAGGCGGGCCATTCGGATCGGACCTCGATCCGCTGGCTCACCGCGGCCGCCGCCCGGCGACGGCGCCGACCACGAAGGCCGGGTAGTGGTCGCGGATCCGCCGCACGTCGGGATAGAGCTCGAGGTCGGTGAAGCCGGCGCGCTCGAGCAGCCCGAGCCATTGCTCCGGGGTCAGGAAGCCGCCGTTGGGGCGCAACGATGGGTCGAGCAGCGGCGCCCGGAAGGCCTCGAGCAGCTGGAACACCATCTCGGTGTACAGGGCGACGCCGTCGAAAGGACGCAGGCACTCGCCGAACACGAGCCAGCCGCCGGGACGGAGGGTCCGCCGGATCTCGTCGAGGGTCGAGAGGAGGTCGCGGGCGACGTGCACCGTGTTGACCGCGTAGACCAGGTCGCGGCTCCCGGGCTCGACGCCCTGCTCTGCGAACGCCCGGTTCATGTCCAGCACCCGGAACGCGAGGGCGCCGGGGAAGCGGGCCGAGAGCTGCCGGCGTGCGCGATTGAGAAAGAACGGTGCCAGCTCGGTGAACAGGTAGCTCGCCGGCGCCCGGTCCGGGCCGAGCCACTCGAGCAGTGCCTCGGCCGCGCTGCCGAGCCCGCCGCCGAGCTCGAGGACGTCGCCGGGACCTTCCGGGATACGGGCTCGAACCGCTTCGGCGGCGATCGTGTTGTTGACCGCATAGAGCGGGTTGACATTGGAGAAGTAGCTCGTCCAGAGCTCGAGGCGGTCGGGGGCGAACAGCGCCGCCTCGCCGGTGGTCTCGCCGCGCAGGAACGCGGGGTAGGTGGAAGCAGCGGCCTCGAAGAGGCGGTAGGTCGGCAGCGAGGCGGGGTCGAGGGCGCGTTGCGCGGCTTCGACCTCCGCGGCGTCGGGCCGGGGAAGGGCACCCTCGAGCGCAAATCGGGCGGCGCCATCGCCGCAGTCCTGACGGAGGTGGCCATGCCCCGCCAGCAGCCGCAGCAGCCAGTCGAGGGCGGTGGCGGAGCGCTCGGGGACGAGACCGCCGTGCGCCGCCAACTCGTCCACGGTGGCAGGCTTCGCGAGCTCCTCCTCGAGGCCGCACTCGGCGAGCGCCGCTAGGCCGAGCCGTACCACGTGCTCCTCGTGGAGCTCGCAGGCGGCGACGAAGTCGTCGTCGAAAACCGGCCACAGCGCCTCGGGCAGCAGCTCCCGCCGCCGGTCGACGCCGCCTTCGGAGGTGAGGATCGGGCTCATCGCAAGATCTCCCGGTTCGGTCCAGCCTGCATTCGTCACAACCTGCCGACTGCGGGCGCCGATCTGCCGGCCATCGCTGACCCTTTCGCGACTCGAGATCCCCTCTCAGGGTGCACGGCCCAAGGCTAGCACGGCCCCGGCGGCTCAGGGTCGCCAGCGCACCACCACCCTGCCGAACTTACGGCCCGACTCGAGCCGGGCGTAGGCTGTTGCGGCGTCCTCGGGCTCGAACTCCGAGTCGACCACCGCGTGCGTGCGTCCCCGCGGCCAACTCCCACGATCGCTCGTGAGCTGGCAGTGCGTGGCACCAACTCGAGGTGCGCGAAGGGGCTTCCCTGTCCCTGCGGCCGTCCAGGACGCGCCGACGACCCGCTGCAGAGGTAGACTTGTCCGACACGCTGTTGGTCAAGATGAGCCATGGCTGACCCCGTCATCCGTTTCTGCCGCCTTGCGGGTGGGATGCGAGTTGCGTACTCCATCCACGGGTCGGGGCCGTTGTTGGTGTGTCCTGCGTGGTGGGTCTCGCACCTGGAAAGGGACTGGCAGCAGCCGGCTTTCCGCGACTTCTTCTCGACCCTCGCGCAGCACCGGACGGTTGTCCGCTACGACCGTCCTGGCGCCGGCCTCAGTACCCGTGAACGGAAGGACTTCACCCAGGAGAACGAAGTCGAGGTTCTCGACGGCATCGTGGCTTGCCTCGCCAAACCCACCATCGATCTCCTCGCCTTCTCCTGCGCCGCCCCCGTGGCCCTCGCCTGGGCCGCCGCCAACCCACGGCTGGTCCGCAAGGCGGTGCTTGTCGGAGCCTATGCATGCGGCTCTGAACTGGGCGCTGAGAACATCCGCGACGCCCTGATGGCGTTGGTCGAGGCCCACTGGGGCATGGGCGCCGAGACCATCAACCGGCTTTTCGCCCCGGACCTGTCCAGTGAGGATGCGCGCTCACTCGGGCGCGACCAGCTGGCCTCGAGCTCGGCAAAGATGGCAGCCAAGCTCCTGGGTCTGAGCTTCGCCATGGATGCCCGGGAGGCCGCCGCGCGCGTCACCTGCCCGGCGCTGGTGATCCACAGGAGAGGCGACCGCACCGTCCGCTTCGACGCCGGACGGGACCTGGCCTCTCGCCTGTTTGATGCGACGTTCTTGCCGCTGCCCGGCAGCGCTCACCTACCGTGGCTCGGAGATGCCGGACCCATTCTGTCGGCGACGCTCTCCTTCCTCAACGACGCACCGGCGGCGGACGCTCCGGTGGTCAGGCCCTCCTGGAAGCGCAGCGGCGATATCTGGACGATTCGATTCGACCAGCGGACGATCCATGTCAAACACGCAAAAGGCCTGGCCGATCTGGGCGTCCTGTTGAGCCGACCAGGCCAGTCGGTCGAGGCGCTCGAGCTCTACGCCGGGCCCGACGCACCGCTGCCATCGGCACCCGAGCCGGTGGTCGACCGGCAGGCCCTGGTCGCCTATCGATCGCGCCTCAGGGAGTTGGCCGAGGTCCTGGAACAAGCCGAGCAGAGGGGTGACATGGCCTCGTCCGAACGGGCCCAGGCGGAGTACGACGCGCTTGTCGAGCACCTGGGGCAGGCCACAGGGCTCGGAGAACGCGTGCGGACCATGGCCTCTCCGGCGGAGCGAGCGCGCAAGGCCGTCTCCGCGAGGATTCGAGACGCCATCACCACGATCGGCGGCCACCATCCCGAGCTGGCCGCCCACCTGACAGCCGCAGTCTCGACGGGAGCCACCTGCACGTACCGGCCCGAGCTGCCGGTCGCCTGGAGCACGTAAGCGCACTATTCGCGGGGTTGCTCACACCCAGCCGTTCCTCATTCAGTGATTCGGCTTCAGCGAGTTCCTGTCGCGAGACCGCTGAGTGCGGTGCATCGTCGGCCGCAGCGGAAGTCTGGTGAAAGTGTGCGTGAACCTGCCAGAACCGATCTGGCGACGTGCCAGACGGGAACTGGCGCCTCAGGGGTAGAACCAGGAGGCAGACACCATGCAGACTATCGACACCAGCACCCTCGCCGCCCATTGCAGCGCACTGCGCAAGGACCAGGGAGCTCTTCGCAAGCGGTACCGCGCGGACGCCCCCGAGGAGGCGCTCGTGACCGACACCGCCACCTCGGTGGCGAAGGCCGGCGACTCCCCGATGTGGGGATCGGTTCAGATCGGCGCCCCAGGCTTTGGCATCACCACCCGCGTGGGCGTGCACCGCGCGGTTGGAGGACGGCACGACCTTCCCGTGCCCGGCGACATCCTGTGCGCGGCGCTGGTGGCCTGCATAGACACCACCATCCGCATCCTCTCCAACAATCTCGGGATTCCGCTGGAGTCCCTCGTGGTGGATGTTCAAGCAGACTGCGATGTGCGCGGCACGCTGCTGGTCGACCCCTCGGTCCGAGTCGGCTTCGCTACGATGCGAGTCAGCGTCAAGGCCGTGCCCGGTCCCGGGGTGTCCCCCAAGCAGGTCGAGGAGCTGGTGCAGACAGCCGAGCGGTGCTGCGTCGTCCTCCAGACGCTGAAGAACGGTGTCGACGTTACCTTCCACCTGGACGCTGAGGAAGACGGCGAAGCCGCCCAGCGTGTCTGAACAATACCAAGATGATCACTCGATCTCGAGTGGTATCGAACCCCAAGGAACTGCGGAGGAATACGTTGTTACACCCAATGGCCTTGATGGTGCTGCTGACGTTCCTTGTCGGCCTTGTCGCTGCACGAGCGAGGTTTGCCGGCGTCCGAAGTGGTGATGTCAGGATCAAGTACTTCAAGCTCATGCAGGGGCAGGAGGTTCCAGAGAGGGTCACTGTCACGACTCGTTGCTTCAACAACATGTTCGAGGTGCCGGTGCTCTTCTATGTGGCCTGTACGCTCTGCATCAGTCTGGGTGTCGGAGGCCTTCCAGGGCTCGTACTCGCATGGCTGTTTGTTGCCCTGAGATACCTGCAAGCGTTGATACACCTCACTTCCAATCACTTTCTCCACAGAATGGTGGCCTTTTGGACGGCGTTTCTCTGTGTCGTGCTGTTGTGGCTGAACTTGGTCCTTCAGCCGGTATAGATAGGGCTGAAGGTGTGAGCTCCAGCCCGAGGTGCACCGATCGAATGGAGTGGCGCGATTCGCGACGCGCGAAGCTGACTGATCGGCACCTTCGTTATCCAGCGCCTCGACGTGTTCAAACCTGACACCGAATGCCAACAGTCGTCAATCCTGTCAGCCGCGCACTTCAACTGCGGCGACGGAGCAGAGAAAGGACAGTGAAATGCCCCTAGTAGATATCCATGTCATCGAGGGAGTCTTCAGCGCTGCCGAAAAGCAGAACATGATCAGCAAGGTCACTGACACGATGGTCGCCATCGAAGGCGAAATCATGCGCGGCGTGACCTGGGTGCGCGTCCATGACGTGCCCAGTGGACAGTGGGGCATCGGAGGCAAGGCGCTGACCACGGAAGATCTCAAGACGATGCGAGCCGGGGGGCTGAACCTCTGAGGCCGCGCCTGTGCGACCCGACTCCACGAGCGGTTGTCCGCTGGCCAGACCACCCGCCCTCTCCGGGTGGGTCGCGTCCTCCCTGCGACCTTTGGGTTACGAGCCCAGAGAGCGACTGGACTGCTCCGCCCCGCGTCAGTCAGGGAGGGAGAGTAGAGGTGTCGGGCCCCTGGCTGTCAAGGCGGGCGGCGCCGCGAGGGGCGTCGGAGTGGCCAGCAACAGCACCATCTCACCGGGTCGCACCCATCCGAGATCGCGCTGCGCGACGGACTCCACCGCGGCCGGATTGCTGCGCGGGGCGGTCAAGGTCTCCTTTCAGGACGTGGTGAGACGCGCAGGTCAGGACCCTGTGCTGTTGGCCCCGAGCCGGGCACGGAGAGCGCCCAGCATCACGCCGGCCAGACCGAGACCGCCGAAGATGGTTGATATCCTCACCCAGTAGGTGAACCTGGCGTCGTGATCCAAGCACACCAAGAGGTACGGCAGCAGCAGCAGCAGGCCGGACCACAGCATCGCGGCATGTGGCAGCACGGCATTCCTGACCCGGTCGCCGCCACCCAGCAGCAGGATCGCCGCCGCGAGGCACAGTGCCACGTTTGCAGCCGACCAGAACCAGGGCTCCATGAAGAAGAGGTCGCGGACCAGCATCTGCTGGTCGCGGATCATCCCCCGGAGGACGCTGTCGGGCTGGGTCAGACCGGCGGTGTTCTCCGAGTTGTCGGTATCAAAATCGCGGTAGCCAACGACCCGCTCCCGCAACCCGAAGGACCGGGCGATGGCGTTGCCGCGGTGCGCGAGGTACGCCCGGGGGTTCTCCACGATCGCTCGCAGCCACTCCCTCCCGAGCTCCTGCAGCGCCTGAGGGTCGTCAACGCGCTCATACATGTCCATGATGTGCCACAGGCCACGGTGCTGCCGGTAGAAGGCGACCGCGGTCTCGTGGTCGCGGAAGCGATCAAGGAGGTGCTCCGCCGCGTAGGTGCGACCGGTCAGCACATGGATCGCCGCCAGGTCGAAGCGGAAGACCGTCTGAACCTTGAACGAGCGGCGGGCGTGGAGGATCCCGTACATGAGCCCCTGGTTTGCGACCACGAACGCGACCGAGACGACCAGCGCGAACGCTGTGCAGCGCCGAATGCAGAGGGCGGCCCGCCACCGCCCGCGACAGCCCAGCCAAGCCCCGTAGGCCAGGATCGGTAGTGCGGACGCGTAGGAGTAGCCTCGCACCACCGCGCCGACGAAGAGCAGCGGCAGCACCATCACCACGGTCGGCACACCGGGCCGGCGCCGACGCACGTCGATGACGAAGAGCCACGACGTGGCGAACAGGAAGCACGAGGTCAGCAGCGGCGTCTTGTGGATGTAGCCCATCAACGACAAGGCGGGGGGAGTGAACCCGGCCAGCACCGCCAGCAGCGCCCACCGCCCCACCCACGCCCGCCACGCCACTGCGAAGAGGTAGGCGCCACCCCACCACAGGCCGAGCTGGAGCACTAGGTACGCCGAGGGATCACCCGTCAGCAGCCTCGACAGGCCGAGCATCGCGCCGATGATGGGACTCTGGTGGTCGTGGAAGCGCCAGGCCGCTCCCATGTTCCACATGTTGAAAGAGTCCCAGGACATGATCCCGGGGCGGAAGGCGAGGAAGGTCAGCACCCAGCCCACGACCGCGACGAGCGCCGCCGCCGGCCACATCAGGGTGGGAGTGGGTTGCGAGCCGCCGACGTCTTCCGCCACGCCGTCGGACTCTCCCGGCGACGCGGCGGGGTGGAAGCTCGACGCGTCGGTTTTCGCGACGGATTGCTGATGCCCGTCCCGGGATGCTGAGCCCATTCTCGAGATGGTACAACGGGCGCGCTCAGGAGACTCGCGGGCGAGAGCTTCGCGCCGGCCTGCGGATGACGCTCGGCGAGCGCCTCGCCCGGGTTGAGGAGACCCTCGACGAGCTGGCGCCGTTGGTCGGGCGAGCCCGACACGTGGAGCGAGCGGACGACGAGCCCCGGGGTTGAGGCGCGTTCGAGGAGCAGTGCCCCGAGCGCGGGCCGAAAAGGCACCAAGAACAAGGTCTCACGCCGGCTGAAGGACGCCGAGCGTGCGATGGGCTGAAGACTGTCCGGTTCCGGGGGCGCGCAAGGGAGACACACGCGACCTTGGATTGATCATGATCTGTCTGTGAAACAATGAGTTGTCTGGGTGATCCTGCGCCTACCCCTCCCCCGTCCCAGGTCATGACCCCGGCAGGCAGGCCGTGAGCCCGTTGACTGGTCGGCGCGGCGCGCCGCCTCTCCCGGAGCCCTTACA
>Ga0315556_1002019_pt1 | contig 11815 bp, 10 predicted proteins | sample SalMarSW160310MG_FD_202112 | JGI IMG/M metagenome (GOLD analysis project Ga0315556, IMG submission 202112) | Salt marsh sediment microbial communities from the Plum Island Ecosystem LTER, Massachusetts, United States - Salt Marsh Sediment SW1603-10 ...
AGGTGGTGTTGTAGGAGTTGTCGCTCATGGCGAAGTGCTGGGCGTAGTTCCACAGCGCCGTGACGGTGTTGCCATCGTAGTAGTCCATCACCAGATTGGACTTGCTCACTTCGGGCGGGGCACAGTTTTCGCGGTTGGTGTATTCCACGAACTTGTCCATCAGGCCACCGTTCATGGCGCGCTGTTCGTCACCGTAGTGGTGATCCTGATCGCAGGTCAAAGCCTCGCTGCGCGCCAGGCGCTCCGGGTTGGCCGCGTTCGGGTTGTGGTTCAGCAGCTGGGCGTCGAGACCGTTCACGGTAGGCGTGCCGCGACGGGCATGGAAATGCGGCTCGCCCGCCGGGTTGGCCGCCTGAGGATAGGTCCCAAAGTAGTGATCGAAGGAGACGTTCTCCTGGAAGATCACCACCACGTGTTTGATGGGGGTGGCAGTCTGGGATTCGGGCGCATGGGCCCAGGCAGTCGGCGCCATAACCGCACCGCACACCGCCAACGCGCCGAGCGACTTGCGCACGGCGACGACCAAGGACTTCTTGTTCATTGTTGCGTCTCCTCGTAGGGGTCAGGTGGAGAGAAGGAGCCGCAACTCTACGGAGCGGATGTGAAGATTCTGTTTAGGTTTGGTGACGGCAGTAGCGCCAAGGCCTGTTTTCAAAGGCTTTGGCGGACTTCATGGACAAGTCGTAATCTTGTGGCGGTTCCGACGCAAGGTGTATGCAAGACGCAAGCACCTGTCGATGTCTTAAATGTGCGCATGGCGGTGAGGAATCATTTCCCCTCACGCCGGGTTCTCACAGTCAGGTGAACATTGCGCAAGCTTTGGGATCAGGGACTCGCGCGCGCTGTCAGTGATTCTACAGTTTCATCGTTCGCCACAGTCACTGGAGGGATTCGCCATGTTCATACCCAAGCTGATACCCGCAGCCCTGATGATCGCCGTCTCCACCGCCGCCTTCGCCGCGCCGGCGCCCGACGCCCAGAAACACTTCCAGGCCATCGCCTTCGGCGACATCAACCACATCATGCAGCAATACAGTAACGGCGCCGTCCTGCAGTGGGTCGGCGGGCCATTGAACGGAACCTATTTCGGCCCGACCCAGATTCGCCGTGCCTGGACGAAATTCACCAAGGCGGTGGCTCCGGGGACATTCGAGGTCTCGAACGTCAGTGTCGCCGGCGACATGAAAGGCATGACGGTGACGGCCAACGTGGAGTTCGACGGCCGCAAGGATGTGAAGGTGCGTTACGTGCTGGTGTACCGGCACGGCAAGCTGGTCGACGAAGTCTGGCAGGTCGATCCGGATCTGCAGGTGGGCTGAGACAGACTGCCGCGCGCGGCGGGTCGTTACTTGAACCAGCTGTCGATCTCCGGGTCTTCCGACGCCGAAACGTCGTCTTCGTTCAGCTCGACGTGGCCGACCGCCGGCTCCGTCGCGGCTTCGTCGGCGGCGTCCGGCGGGGAAGGCTCGATGGCGTGGTCGCGGAAGGCATGAAAGAACGACTCTAACTGCGCCTCGCTGAGGCACACGATCACCTTCTCGAGCGCGCATTCGTGGCGTGCATCCCAGAAACGGGTGATGGCGCGAAAGAAGGCCCGCGCGCACACGTCGATGGGCACGCCGAACACCTCCGTACCCAGCGCCGGCAGCGCCACGGAGTGCCAGCCGTGCATGTCGCACAGCTGCAGGCTGCGCGCCACCGCCTGCTCGATCACGGTCTGGGTGTCTTCGCCGGCATGGGGACAGACCGCATGAATCACCGCCTTGAAGGGCAGATCACCGGCGGTGGTGAACACCACCATGCCGGGATCGATACTCCCGTACTCACGGATCAGCTGTTCGGCTTCCCGGCGCAGCGGCAGCCCGGCGGCGGCAACGATGCGTTCGGCCAATGCGCCATCCAGGGTCAACTCGGGATCGGCGGGACAGACGATGACCTCCACCGGCGAGCGCAGCAGATCGCCCGCCTCCACCCGCAGCTCCCGGTCGCCAAACAGGAATTCCATGGATCGCCCGTCCGTCACGGCTCAACCATACCACAGCGCCCCGGAAACTAACGCCAGCGCACGGGCTCGAGCAGTTCCGTGGCCTCGGCGCTACCGAACCACACCTGCCCCTCCTGGACGGTGCACTGCAGCTGCATGGTCCGGGAAGCCAGCCCCGCCAGTGCCCGTGTGGAGTCCTGCGGCAGTTCGAACACTTCAAGGTTGGAGAAGCGGGCGACGTCCGCGCGGGTGCGTTCCCACCATAACTGGGCCTGATGTCCGCCGTAGGCATAAACCACAACCCGTCCGGCGCGGCCACAGGCCTTGCGGATCCGTCGTTCGTCCGGCAGCCCCACGTCGATCCACAGCTCGATGTCGCCGGACAGGGACTTGGCCCAGATCTCCGGTTCATCGTCGGCGCACAGGCCCTTGGTGAATTGCAGGTCCTCCGACGCCTGCAGCGCGAACACCAGCAGGCGCACCATCATGCGTTCGTCGGTCTCCGACGGATGGCGGGCAACGGTCAGGCTGTGGGTGCCGTAATAGCCGTGGTCCATGTCGGCAATCTGGATCTCGGCTTTGAAGATGGTGGCGGTGAGGGCCATGTCTTTCACGCTGCGGGATGGAGGGCGGAGTATGGCCCGGGGGTGCGTCGCGACGCAAACGCATGCGGAGACTAGGTCGTGAAGGTTCAGGCCTTCATCGCCGCCCGGGTGGCGAGGGAGACTAGGTTGGTTGTCGCCTGCGGCGAAGTCTGTTCTTGGGCGGGGACTCGCCCGCGCGGCGAATTCGCGCTCAACATAAAAACGTCGCCGAGGGCGACAACCCCATCAACACCCCTCTCCCCAGCCTTTATGCCCTTCAGGATGCTCCCCCTGAGGGAGAGGGAAAATGCAAAGGCTACCGAGGACCATCGGGGCGACGAGCGATCGCCGGAGCGTCACGCGAACCCGGCCGACACAAACCGGCATCTACGAAGAAAAGGAACAGTCGTATAGGGTGTACCGAAGGCACACCGGCCATCCACCGCAGGTGGACGGTCGATGGCGCAACCCGCAGCTACTTCATGGTCGGCATGACGAAATCGGCGCTGCCGCCGCCCTCGGGCCAGCGCGAGGTGACGGTCTTGAGGCGGGTATAGAAGCGCACGCCCTCGGGGCCGTGCATATGCAGGTTGCCGAACAGCGAGCGCTTCCAGCCCCCGAAGCTGTGATAGGCCATGGGCACGGGGATGGGCACGTTGATGCCCACCATGCCCACCTGCACCGCGTGGCTGAAGCGCCGCGCCGTGCCGCCGTCGCGGGTGAAGATCGCCGTGCCGTTGCCGTACTCGTGCTCGTTGATGAAGCGCAGGGCGGTGTCGAAGTCCGGCACCCGCACGATGGCCAGCACCGGGCCGAAGATCTCTTCGCGGTAGATGCGCATCTCCGGCGTGACCTGGTCGAACAGGGTGCCGCCGAGGAAGTAGCCGCCTTCGTGGCCGGGCACCTGGACGCCTCTGCCGTCCACCACCAGTGCCGCACCCTGCTCGACACCGCCGGAGATGTAGTCCTTGATCTTGTCCCGGTGTTGCGCGGTGACCACCGGACCCATCTCCGCTTCGGCGCTCACGCCGGGGCCCACCTTGAGGGCTTTCACCTTGGGGGCCAGGGCCTCGACCAGCCGGTCGCCCATATCCCCGACCGCCACCGCCACCGAGATGGCCATGCAGCGCTCGCCGGCCGAACCGAAGGCCGCACCCATGAGGGCGTTGACCGCCTGGTCCAGGTCCGCGTCGGGCATCACCACCATGTGGTTCTTGGCCCCGCCCAGGGCCTGCACCCGTTTCCCGTGGGCCGAACCCGTCTGATAGATGTACTCGGCGATGGGGGTGGAGCCGACGAAGCTGACTGCGGCGACATCCGGGTCGGTGAGCAGGGTGTCCACCGCCTCCTTGTCGCCGTTGACCACGTTGAACACCCCGTCCGGAAGACCGGCCTCCTTCAGCAGCTCCGCCAAACGCAGGGGGCAGGACGGATCGCGCTCGGAGGGCTTCAGCACGAAGCTGTTGCCGCAGGCCAAGGCCACCGGGAACATCCACATGGGCACCATGGCGGGGAAGTTGAACGGGGTGATACCCGCGCACACGCCCAGGGGCTGGCGCAGGGACCAGCTGTCCACCCCGGTACCGACGTTCTCGGAGTGCTCGCCCTTGAGCAGGTGGGGAATGCCGCAGGCGAACTCCACCACCTCCATGCCGCGGGTGACTTCGCCCTCGGCGTCGCTCAACAGCTTGCCGTGCTCCATCGTAATCAGCGCGGCCAGCTCGCTCTTGTGCTTCTCCACCAGATCGCGGAAGCGGAACAGGATGCGGGCGCGGCGCAGCGGCGTGGTCGCCGCCCAGGCGGGGAACGCTTCCTGTGCAGCAGAAATGGCCGCGCGGGTATCCGCGGCGCCGGCCAGGGCCACCTCGCCGCGCACTTCGCCGGTGGCCGGGTTGTACACGGGAGCACTGCGGGTGCCGTGGCCCTTGACGGCCTTGCCGTTGATGAAATGGTGCAGACTGACGGTCACGATGCGCTAGACACCCAGGTATTCGTGCATGATTTCCGGCTTGGCGTGCAGATCGGCCGGCGTGCCCTCGTAGACCACGTGGCCGTTATTGATGATGTAGACACGCTGTGCCACGGACAGGGCCGCGGCCACGTTCTGCTCGACAATGATGAAGGTGCGCCCTTCCTCGGCGAGTTGACGCGCCACGCCCAGGAGATCCTGCACGATGATCGGCGCCAGACCCTCGAAGGGTTCGTCCAGCAGAATCAGGCGGGCATCGCGGATCAGGGCGCGCGCGATGGCGAGCATCTGCTGTTCGCCGCCGGACAGGTCCGTCCCCCGGCTGCGGCGCCGTTCCTGCAGGCGCGGGAAGTATTCGTAGATCTTCTCCAGCGACCAGGCATTGGGCGCGCTCAGGGCCGCCAATTGGAGGTTCTCCTCCACGTTGAGGCTGCCGAAAATGCGCCGCTCCTCGGGCACCAGCTGGATACCCAGCTGAGCGATCTCGTAGGGCGGCAGGCCACGGATGTCCTTGCCGTCGAAACGGATCACGCCGTCCGCGGGCTTGACCGCACCCATCAGCGACTTCAGCGTGGTGCTCTTGCCGGCGCCGTTGCGCCCCAGCAGGGCCACCACCTCGTGCTCGTCGACACGCATGGAGAGGTCGAACAGCACATGGGAGTCGCCGTAATAACTGTTGATGTTTTCGATCTCGAGCAGACTCATACCTCTTCCATGCCTCCCAGGTAGGCGTCCTGGACGCGCTGGTCGTTCTTGATCTCTTCCGGCGTGCCTTCGGCCAGCAGACGGCCTTCCTGCAGCACGCTGATGTACTCGGCCAGTTCGAACATGGCGTCCATATCGTGCTCCACCACCACCAGGGTGCGCCCGGCGCGGATCTGCTTGAGCAGTTGCACGGTGTCGGCACGCTCCCTCGGGCTCATGCCGGCCAGGGGCTCATCCAGCAGCAGCACGTTGGGGGCATTGGCCAGGGCGAGGCCGATTTCCAGTCGCCGCTTCTCGCCATAGGCCAGTTCGGTCACCGGCACGTCGGCCCGTTGCGTCAGATTCACCAGCTCCAGCGTGGCTTCGATCTGGCCGTGCAGCCCGGGCACCTTGTGCAGGGACTTGAGCATGTCCGGGCGGAACTCGCCGCGCAGACGTGCGAGCACCGGAATGGCCAGGTTTTGCGACACCGTGAGCTTGGAGAACAGTTCGTTGATCTGGTAGCTCTTGCTCATACCCAGCTGGGACACGGCGGTCACGCCCAGGCCGGTAACGTCCGCCCCGTGCAGGAACACCTGACCCTCGGTAGGCGCCACTTCGCCGGCCAGCATCTTGAAGAAGGTGCTCTTGCCCGCGCCGTTGGGACCGATGATGCCGCGCAGCTGACCCTCGGGAATGGACATGTCGATGCCTTCGTTGGCATAGATGCCGCCGTAGTGCTTGGTCAGGTTGCGGCAGGACAACGCCGCACCGTCGGCCGACTCACCCTTGGGCACGATAATCAGTCCGCCCGCCGGCGCATTGGTGCGCAGGTAATTGTCCGGAATCTCATCCTGGTTCGGATGCTCGTCGGGCACGCCGGTCACGTGATGCCGGCGGGTGATCTCCGCCGACAACTCGGTCTCGTGGACCGGGGCCTTCGGCGCGGCTTTCTCGAAGAGTTGCTTGAGCGCGCCGAGGATGCCCTGGCGGAAGGCGGTAATCAGCACCACGAACACGATACCCAGGATAAGCATCCACGCACTGGCAATGACCGGCACGTCCTGCAGGTAGTTCTGCAGGCCCAGCCACAGCGCCGCGCCCACCAATGGGCCGAACAACGTGCCCGCGCCGCCGATGATGCTCTGCATCACCAGCTGGCCCGAGGTGTGGAAGGCAACCGCATCGGGCGGCATGTAGGACTGCAGCACGCCGAGCAGTCCGCCGGCGATACCGCCATAACCGGCAGCGATGACGAAGGCGGCCAGCTTGTACTTGCGCACGGAATGGCCCGTGGCCAGGGCGCGCGGGCTGTTGTCGCGCAGCGCGGTGAGCACCTGCCCGAAGGGCGAGAGCACGATGCGGTGCGCGACCACGTAGCCGACGAAGAAGAACGCGGCGATGTAGCCGTACAGGGACCAGCCCGAACTGATCTGGATGTGCAGGCTGTCGATGCCCACGATGGGCATGGGCACGCCGGTCAGGCCGTTCTCGCCGCCGGTCCACTGCGACAGCGGCGAGAGCTCGAGGAAATGGAACATCTCCGCGAACGCCAGGGTGATCATGGCGAAGTAGATGCCGCTGCGCCGCAGGGTGAAGAAGCCCACCACCACGCCGGCAACCATGGCGGCGATCATGCCGATGATCAGCGACAGGAACACGTGGTTCTGCAGGCTCGTCTGCGTGAGCAGAAATGCGGAAGCGAAGCCGCCGGTGCCGAAGAAGGCCGCCTGTCCGAAGGACAGCAGGCCCGTGTATCCGAAGAGAATGTCAAAGCCCAGGCCGAACAACCCCCAGATGAGGATGCGGCTGGCAATGTCGGCGGTGACCCCAAACAGAGGCAGCACAACCGGACACAGCAACAGGACGACGAGCGTGATGAGTTCGGCCACCCAGGGCCGTCCGCCACTATAGCGGGCAAGTCTGCGCAGGATCATTCGCGGCCCTCGATTCCGAACAGCCCCTGGGGACGCACTGCCAGCAGTACCGCCATGATGGCGAACAGCATCACATGCGAATAGGCCGAGCTGAACATGGAGGTCAGACTGATGATTTCTCCGGCGATGATGCCGCCAACGATGGCGCCGGGGAACGATCCCACACCGCCGATGACGATCACCACGAAGGACATCACCAGGAACGACTCGCCCATATCGGGCGTGACCGCCAGGATGGGTGCATTGAGAATGCCGGCAAAGCCCGCCGTCATGGCACCCACGCCGAATACAAGAAGGAACACACGGTAAACGTTGATGCCCAGCATGTTCACCATCAGGCTGTCTTCAATACCGGCGCGTACGATCATGCCGATGCGCGTGCGGTAGAGCAGCACATACAGACCCACCAGCGCCACCGCCACGATGGCCATCATCTCGATGCGGTAGGTCGGATAAATAAGGGAACCGATCCGGGTAATGCCCTGGCCCCAGGAAGGAACCGGGACCGGTTTGGCGATGCCGCCGAAACCCAGGCGCACCAGTTCGGTGATTACGATACCGATGCCGAAGGTCACCAGAATCTGATCCTCCGGCGGGCGCTGATAGTAGTAGCGGACGATGACCCGCTCCATGATCAGGCCGACGACCAGCGCCCCCACCATGCCACCGAAGATGGCAATGACGAAGGAACCGGTCCATTGCAGGGCCATGAACCCCGCGTAGGCACCCACCATGAACAGGGCGCCGTGGGCGAGGTTGAGCACGCCCAGCGTGCCGTAGATGATGGTCAGTCCGGCGCTGATCAAAGACAACAACAGGCCGGTGGCCAGACCATTGAACAATTGCGATAAAAACAGCGGCAAGCTGGGCATGCTCACGTGGCTTCTCCCTCGAGATCAGGCGGCGGGGCCGAGCTTGCAGCCGAACTGCTCGATCGGCGGCATGACGTCCTTACCCGGAACACCTTCCACGATGTCGTAGAAGTCTTCCTTGTTGCGCATATCGGAAGGCTTCTTGCCGCGGATGACGAACACCGGACGCACCAGCTGGTGGTCCTCGGCACGCCAATGCACGTCACCGATGTCGGTGGCGATCGTGTTGCCCTTCTCGTACTCCGCCACGACGGTCGGCGGATGGAAGGTGCCGGCACTCTCGACGCCGCGGGCCCAAAGCATGGTCTGCAGGAACGCGATGTGCGCGGACCAGCCCGGCTTGCGGCCGTTGCGCTTTTCGAAGTCCTCGACGAACTCCTTGGCCATGGGGTTCTTCTCGGCCAGGGTCCACCAGAACTCGGTGGTGCCGTACACGCCCTGCAGCAGGTCGGCGCCCACTTCGTCGGCGAAGAACGGAGCCATATAGGGCATGACCAGGGTCATCTTGTCCAACAGACCGAACTGCTTGGCCTGCTTGGTGGAGATCACCGCGTCGCGGCCGAAGCAGATGTTGACCAGCACGTCGGCGCCGCTGTTGGCGATGTTCAGCAGGTAGGTGCTGAAATCGGAGGTACCCAGCGGGGGCAGCTGGTTGTTCACCGTGGTCCAACCCTGCGCCTCGGTGAACTGCTTCATGGAGTTGTACACCGAATGACCGTAGGTGTAGTCCGGCGTCAGGTAGGCCACCTTCTTGCCGGCGCCCAGGGCGTTCTTGATCACCGGCGCCAGGGCCTTGGCGGAGGTGTAGGCGAAATGGCAGGCGCGGAAGCTGTAGCGCTGACAGTCCTTACCGGTGGTGGCGTTGGACCCGGTGATGGCCGGCAGATAGATGGTGCGCTCGCGGTCGCACAGCTTGCCGGCGGCGATGGCGACGGCGGAGCTCACGCTGCCGGTGACCATCATCGCCTTGTTGTCGCTGATGAACTTGGAAATCGCCTGCACCGCCACGTTGGGCTTGGTCTGGTTGTCGGCGATTCCGTATTCGATCATCTTGCCCAGCACGCCCTTCTTGGAATGCGGCGAATAGGCGCGGGCCAGGGAAGTGCCCTTGTTGATGTGGTCGATGGCCAGCAGGTAGCCCTTGATCTCGTCCTCGCCCTGGGCGGAGTACGGACCGGTGCGCGGCACGGCGATGCCCATGAACACGCTGCTGCCCTTGATGCCGGCGGGATAGTTGCCGATGGGCGCATAGTCCGCGGCCTGCGCCAGCCGCCCGAGGCCGCCGGAGAACACCAGACCACCGGCGACGCCAGCGCCGAGCTTCAGAAAATCACGACGATGCATGCCGCCTTTTTGCTTCTTCTGATCATTATCGTCAGTCATCGATTGCCTCCTCGCCCTCTATATAAGGGGATTTATGGGAACATCTATACGTCACACTCTAGCCCGGACGACGGACATCGTCCGACGGCCAAGCGATCACCAACTGCCACCGTAGATCGCGTACGGCGGCGCCCTTTCGCATGGAGCGACCTGAATTCCTTGGTCTTTTGGGAAACACCGGAGACGAATCATCGTCCGGCGCGGTGGTGAACCTGAACGCCCGCATGTCCTGCGAACGTATTGATTTCGGTCAGAACCGAACGGCAGCTGCGCCATGGATCGGGCCTGATATGGCGGCGATCACTGTACATAAGCGTCATGGTTCGAAGCGAACATGGCCTTTGGCACGGTGAAACGGGCCGCTGCCGCACGGAGCACGCTCCACATCGACGCGCAGGCAGCCGGCGATGGATTCGGGACGGTTCAGCGCGACAGCGCGCCGTCCGATCGCAATAACCCCTCTAACTTTATTGTCATATCCGGTTGGTGCATTCAGAACCCTCAGTGGGTCCGGGTGCTCCAATGCCGTGCCTCAGGAATAAGGCCACCTTGAGTCAGCACCGGGCTATACACCGCACGTACGCAAGCGCCTGAGCATTCTCGACAAAGGGGGTGAGCGAGTCACCTTACAGGAGGGTAATCATAGGGAAGCGGTGGCGGCCGCGCAAGCCGATAGCATCGCGGGCGGAAGTACCGTATCAACGGCTGTCCGAGGCACCTTTGGCAACGAGGGCGCGTTCGATGCGCCGGTCGGGCACCAGCCAGATGAGAGCCACCAGCACGTACAGACCGCCGGCGATCCACTGGGAGAAAAACGCGGCCGGAATGACAATCGCGTAGAGCACCGGCGAAAGCTTTCCTTTGACATCAGATCCGATGGCGGCCGCCAGCACGGAGCCGTCACCCTGGGAGCCGACAATCCGGCGCTGCAGGTTCCAGTAGGCGATGGCCGCCATCAGCAGCACCACGCCATAGATCGCCGTGGGCGCGGCGGCAAAATGGTTCTCACCCATCCACCCGGTAACGAAAGGGATCAGCGACAACCAGAACAACAGGTGCAGGTTCGCCCAGAGCACACCGCCGCTCACCCGCTCGGTCACGTGCAGCATATGGTGGTGATTGTTCCAGTAGATGCCCAGGTACACGAAACTCAACACGTAGCTGAGAAAACCCGGCAGCAGGGGCGTCAATGCCGAGAGCGTGTCGCCGTGGGGGATCTTCATCTCCAGCACCATGATGGTGATGATGATGGCGAGCACGCCGTCGCTGAATGCCTCCAAGCGGTTGGCACCCATAGCGTCCGCCCTATTCGATGATGCCGCGGGAACCCGGGCGACCGCCTCAGGCCGCCGTATCCATTTGTCGGACCCGGGTGCGCGCGACCACGACCGCCAAGGCCACACCGACGGCGGTGCCGAACAGTTCGAACAGCGGCAGCGCCACGAACATGAAGCCCGACTGGGAGTCGGGCCGCATGACGATATGCTCGTAGTAGACCGAACCAACGGCGATCATCAAATTGACCATGGACACCGCCGCCAGCGCCCAGGCGGCGCCCGGCGCCCGGCGCAACCAGAAGGTGACTGCGGCGGCGATCAGAAAGGGCGAACCGATCCAGGCGACAAACCCCAGTTCCTGGGCGATGCCGTGACGGGCCGTGCCCCACAGGTGGACCCACAACCCCACTGCGCTGAAGAACCCCACGGTGTGCATCAACATGGACGAACGAACGGCGATTCGGTGCTTCACGTTATCGGATCCTCCTGGAGGCAACGCGCGGAAGAGGCCATTGTTCCCGCAAGACAGGCCCGGTGCCAACCCAAAACACATTAAACCGTCAACGCCGGACCGACCCCGTGGGCGCTCAGCGATCAAGCTCCCGGTAATGACGAAAGATTCCGTCCTCGTTGAACGGAAGGCGCCGGGGCGACCGGAGATAGGCGGCGATGGCCGGGCGCCGGGCCACCCGTTCGTGCAAGGCCACCAGTCCGGGGAGTTCCGGCTCGAGGCGCGCCATCATGTTCGGAAACGCATAACGCAGCCCGTCCATGACCTGAAACAAGGATAAATCGACATAGGACAGGCGGCCCCCGACCATATAGCCCTTGCCCGACGAATTGGCCTGCAGCGCGCGCTCGAAATAGCCCAATAGCTCGGGGGCACGTTCGCGGGTGAAAAAGCGCGCCCGGCGCCGCGCCTCCGGCTTCTGCTCCTCATAATAGAGGCTCATGGCCACCGGATGATGGGTGTCGTGAACATCCACCACCAGATCCTCGACGGTGAGCTGCAACTGATGCGCCCACAGCCGGCTCGCCTCGGCCTTGGGCACCAGGTCCAGACGGGGCCCGAGGTACTGAAGGATGTTGGCGGTCTGCGCGATGACCCGTTTGCCGGCACGCAGA
>Ga0315556_1002023_pt1 | contig 11795 bp, 23 predicted proteins | sample SalMarSW160310MG_FD_202112 | JGI IMG/M metagenome (GOLD analysis project Ga0315556, IMG submission 202112) | Salt marsh sediment microbial communities from the Plum Island Ecosystem LTER, Massachusetts, United States - Salt Marsh Sediment SW1603-10 ...
TTGTTGCGGGGTGTGGGGCGTGAGGAGATTGAGCGGGGTCAGGTGTTGGCGAAGCCGGGTTCGATTACGCCGCATACGGTGTTTCGGGGGTCGGTGTATGTGTTGAAGAAGGAGGAGGGGGGGCGGCATAGCGCGTTTTTTTCTGGGTATCGCCCGCAGTTTTACTTTCGGACGACGGATGTGACGGGGGTGGTGTCGTTGCCGGAGGGTGTGGAGATGGTGATGCCTGGGGATAATGTGGAGCTTGGGGTGGAGTTGATCAAGCCGATTGCGATGGAGGAGGGGTTGCGGTTTGCGATTCGTGAGGGGGGTCGGACGGTCGGTGCGGGTGTCGTGACGGCCGTGACGAAGTAGCCATGGCAGCCCCCAAGATTCGTATCAAGCTCAAGGCGTTCGATCACCGTAGCCTGGACAGCTCCGCGACCAAGATCGTGGAGACCGTCCGGCGCACGGGCGCCAAGGTCGCCGGCCCGGTCCCCCTGCCGACGCGTATCCGGCGGTTCTGCGTGCTGCGTTCGCCGTTCGTCAACAAGGACAGCCGCGAGCACTTCGAGATCCGCACGCACAACCGGCTGATCGACATCAAGTCGCCGACGAAGAGCACCATCGATTCCCTCATGCACCTCGATCTGCCGACCGGGGTGGACATCGAGATCAAGACCGTCGGAGGACGATGATCGTGAAAGGCATTCTCGGCACCAAGGTGGGTATGACCCAGGTGTGGAACGGGGACCGGCTCGTGCCGGTGACCGTCGTCCTCGCCGGTCCCTGCCCCGTGGTGCAGCGCAAGACGCCGGAGCGTGACGGCTATTCCGCCGTGCAGCTCGGCTGGGTGGAGAAGCGAGAGAAACTCGTGAACAAACCCCAGCTCGGGCACTTCCGCAAGGCGGGGGTCGCGCCGCAGCGTCACCTGGTGGAGTTCAGGGACTACGCCCCCGACGACGACAGCGTCACGGTCGAGATCTTCGAGCCGGGCGAGACGGTCGACGTGACCGGCACGAGCAAGGGTCGCGGTACCGCCGGCGTGGTCAAGCGCTGGGGGTTCGCCGGCATGCCGGCCACCCACGGCACCAAGAAGAAGCATCGCCACGGCGGCTCCATCGGGAACCGCAAGTCGCCGGGCCGCGTCTACAAGGGCAAGCGCATGGCGGGACGTCACGGCGCGAGCGCCGTGACGACGATCGGCCTCGAGGTCGTGGACGTCCGCAAGGACGACAACCTGATCCTCATCAAGGGCGCCCTGCCCGGCGCGAACGGCTCGATGCTGGTGGTCAGGCGATCGAACAGGGGGGCGCGCTGATGGCGGTCACTCTCGACGTCCTGGGAAGCGGACGCAAGCTCACGCTCGACCTTCCCGAGCCCAAGGAGTCGGTCCTGCACGAGGTCGTGGCCTGGCAGCTGGCCAAGCGCCGGCGCGGCACCGCGGCGACCAAGACGCGCGGCATGATGACGGGCTCCACTGCGAAGATCTACGCTCAGAAGGGCACCGGCCGTGCGCGGCACGGTGACCGCAAGGCGCCGATCTTCGTCGGCGGGGGCACCACGTTCGGGCCGCAGCCGCGCAATTACGGCTACACCCTGCCCAAGCGGGTGCGCCGGCTCGGCCTCGCCATGGCGGTCGCCGCAAGGGCGCAGGCCGGCAAGCTCACCCTGGTCGAATCGTTCGACATCGGCGGCAAGACCCGGGAGTTCGTGAGCTGGGCCCAGAGCCACGGTTTCGACGGTAGCGAACGGGTGCTCCTCGTCACCGACGACGAGATGGCCCGCAGGGCGGCGCGCAATCTGCCCTGGGTCGACGTGCTTCCCGTGCGTGGCCTGAACGCCTACGACATCCTTCGTTGCGATCACGTGATCGCCGATGCGAAGATCTTCGATACTGCGGAGGCGGCATCGTGAACCCGCACGACGTGATCCTCGCCCCGGTGTTGAGCGAGAAGGCGATCCAGGGCATCGAAGCCGGTAAGTACGCCTTCTACGTCCATCCGGACGCGAACCGGATCCAGGTGAAGGACGCCATCGAGACCGTGTTCAAGGTCGAGGTCGTCAAGATCAACATGGCCAAGGTCCGCGGCAAGATCAAGACGCAGGGGCGTTACCCGGGACGGTCCTCGCTCCGCAAGAAGGCCATCGTCACCTTGCAGGCCGGGCAGCGCATCCAGCAGCTCGAAGGCCTCACCTAAGGAAGGGAGGGAACCCATGCCTACCAAGAAGTACAGACCGTACACGCCCTCCCGCCGGGCGATGACGACCTCGGATTTCGCCGACGTCACCGCGAGCAAGCCGGAGAAGTCGCTGCTCGCGGGGATGGCGAAGCGGGGCGGTCGCAACGCCCACGGCCGGATCACCTCGCGGTTCCGCGGCGGCGGCCACAAGCGGCGCTATCGTCGGATCGACTTCCGTCGGCGCGACAAGGAAGGCGTGCCCGCCAAGGTCGCGACCGTCGAATACGATCCCAACCGCAGCGCGCGCATCGCGTTGCTGCACTACCTCGACGGCGAGAAGCGCTACATCCTGGCTCCGGAGCGCCTGGTGGTCGGCACGCGTATCGTGTGCGGACCGGAGGCCGAGCCGGTGGTCGGGAACGCCTTGCCGCTCCGCTTCATTCCGGTCGGCGCGGTCGTGCACAACGTGGAGATGGTCCCCGGCAAAGGCGCCCAGCTGGCGCGCGCGGCCGGAACCAGCGTGCAGATCCAGGGCCGGGACGGCAACTACGTCACCATCCGGCTGCCATCGGGTGAGCTGCGCCGCATCCACGGCGAGTGCTACGCGACCGTAGGCGCCGTGGGCAACAGCGAACACAAGAACATCGTTCTGGGCAAGGCGGGCCGCAAGCGTTGGCTCGGTCGCAAGCCGCACCAACGTGGACGCGCCATGAACCCGGTCGACCACCCTCACGGCGGTGGCGAGGGTCGCTCCACGGGCGGCCGGCCGCCGGTCAGCCCCTGGGGGCAGCAGGCCAAGGGCCTGAAGACGCGCAACAAGCGCAAGGTGTCGAGCCGGTTCATCGTGCGCCGCCGGAAGGGGAAGTAGACCATGGCTCGCAGCCTCAAGAAGGGCCCGTTCGTCGACGGTCACCTGCTCAAGAAGATCGACGCCGCCAACACCACGGGCGAACGCCGTGTCATCAAGACCTGGAGCCGGCGCAGCACCATCGTTCCCGAGATGGTCGGGCACACCATCGGCGTCTACAACGGTCGCCAGCACGTTCCGGTGTTCGTCCAGGAGAACATGGTCGGGCACAAGCTGGGGGAGTTCTCTCCCACCCGCACGTTCCGCGGGCATAGCGGGAACAGGAAGGACTGACGATGCAGGCCAAGGCTTCCTTGCGCATGCTTCGCGTCACGCCTCAGAAGACGCGCCTCGTCGCCGACCTCATCCGCGGCCAGAACGTGGGGCGTGCAGAGGACATCCTGCGCTACACCAACAAGCGTTCCGCGAAGCCGATCCTCAAGTTGCTGCAGAGTGCTCGGGCGAACGCCGTGAACAACCACGACATGTTCGAAGACAGCCTCTTCGTCAAGGAGATCCAGGTCGGAGACGGCCCCACGTTCAAACGCTACTTGCCGCGTGCGCGAGGTCGTGCTGACCTGATGTTGAAGCGCAGCTGCAACATCACGATCACGCTGGAGGAACGCAGTGGGCAATAAGATCAATCCGATCGGGTTCCGGCTGGGCGTGAACAAGGAACCGTCCGCCCACTGGTACGCCGATACCAAGAACTATCCGCGCCTCCTGACCGAGGACGAGGAGATCCGCCGCGCGATCTTCCAGGACGTAGGCCATGCCGGCATCTCGCGCATCGACATCGAGCGGGCCGCGCACAACATCAACATCACCATCCACACGGCCAAGCCGGGTGTGGTCATCGGTCGCGGCGGGGAGTCGATCAAGGCCCTTCGCGCGCGTCTCGATCGGTCCATCCCGGGCACCATCGCCGTGAATGTCCAAGAGGTCGCGAACCCGAACACCAACGGCGCCTTGGTGGCCAAGCGCATCGCCGAGCAGCTCGAGCGCCGCTTCGCGTTCCGGCGGGCCATGAAGCAGGCGGTCCAGCGCACCATGGAGTCCGGCGCGCAGGGAGTGAAGATCCGCTGCTCCGGCCGTCTGGGCGGCTCCGAGCAGGCCCGTCCCGAGTGGTACTCGGACGGCCGCGTTCCCTTGCAGACGCTCCGCGCCGACATCGACTACGGTACGGCCGAGGCACGCACGAGCTACGGCATCATCGGTGTCAAGGCGTGGGTGTTCCACGGTGAGATCGTCGGCCACAAGACCCGCCGCGCCGCCGTGCTCCCGCGTCCCCGTCAGGAAGAGGACAAGCGCCGCCGGCGTCGTCCGCAGGCGCGTCGGCGTGACGGTCCCAATCGCGAAGGTCGCGCGCGGGTCAAGAAGGAAAGGTCCTAGCCCATGCTGCTTCCCAAGCGCGTCAAGTACCGCAAGCAGATGCGCGGCCGCATGAAGGGCGACACCAAGGGTGGAGACTACGTCGCGTTCGGCGACTTCGCCCTGGTGGCGATGGAGCCGGCCTGGATCAAGTCCAACCAGATCGAGGCCTGCCGCGTCACCATGAGCCGCTACTTCAAGCGCGGCGGCAAGATCTACATCCGCATCTTCCCGGACAAGCCCGTGACGAAGAAGCCACAGGAAGTCCGCATGGGGAAGGGCAAAGGCGCGGTGGAGTACTGGGTCTCGGTGGTGAAGCCGGGACGCGTGCTCTTCGAGGTCGCCAACGTCACGGAGGAGCAGGCCAAGGAGGCGTTCCGCCTCGCCAGCCACAAGCTCCCCATCAAGGTGAAGATGGTCGAGCGGGAGATCTACGATGAAGCCCAATGAGGTCCGCAACCTGACGTCGGACGAGATCCACCTCGAGGTGGACAAGCTCCGCCAGGAGCTTCTCGACCTGCGGATCCAGGCCGCCGTCGGTCACGCCTCGAACCCGAGGCGCATCCGCACGGCGAAGCGGGAGATCGCCCGGCTTCTGACCATCGCCGGCGAGAAGCCGGAGGAGACGACGCGATGAAGAGAGCCATGCAGGGGCGCGTCGTGAGCGACGGAGCCGACAAGACGGTGACGGTGAACGTGGAGCGGCGCCTCAAGCACCCGCTCTACGGCAAGGTCGTCACGCTGTCCAAGCGGTACCTGGCCCACGATGAGCGTAACGAGTACAAGCTGGGCGACCTGGTGGAGATCACCTCCAGCCGTCCGATCAGCAAACGCAAGCGCTTCGTCGTGACGCGCCTGCTCGAGAAGGCCCGGGGCTAAGGGCAGGTCAGGAGCATTCCGTCATGATCCAGCAGGAGACCTTCCTCGATGTGGCCGACAACTCCGGTGCCCGTCGGATCCAGTGCATCCGCGTGCTGGGTACCGGGCAGCAGTTCGTCGGCTCGGTCGGCGACGTGGTCGTGGCGGCCGTCAAGGACGCCATCCCCCACGCGCAGATCAAGAAAGGCGACGTGGTGAAGGCCGTCATCGTTCGGACCAAGAAGGAGATCAACCGCAAGGACGGTTCCTCCATCCGGTTCGACAGCAACGCGGCGGTCATCATCAACAACCAGAACGAGCCCCGTGGAACCCGCGTGTTCGGGCCGGTCGCCCGGGAGCTGCGCGAGAAGCGCTTCATGCGCATCGTCTCGCTCGCACCGGAGGTGCTCTGACATGTCGAGGCCCAAGATCCGCATCCGCCGCGGCGATCAGGTCCGGGTGATCGCGGGCAAGCACAAGGGAGCCGAAGGCGAAGTCCTAACGGTGTTCCGCGACACCAACCGTGTGCTCGTCAAGAACGTCAACGTCATCAAGAAGGCGCAGCGGCCGACGCAGGACAACCCGCGCGGCGGCTTCCTCGAGCAGGAAGCGCCCATCCATCTCAGCAACGTGCAGCTCCTCGACCCGCAGTCCGGCGAGCTCACGCGCGTGGGCTACGACGTCGACGAGAGCGGCCACAAGCACCGCGTCGCTCGCAAGTCCGGCGCCCGATTGGACGAGTAGGAAGAGCATGGAGAAGGTAACGCTACCCATCAAGGTTCGATACGAGCAGGTCAAGAGCCAGCTCGTCGAGCGCCACGGCTACGGCAACCCCATGGCGGTGCCGCGCGTGGAGAAGATCGTCATCAACATGGGGGTAGGCGAGGCTCGTGAGGACTCCAAGGTCCTCGAGCGCGCCTCCAAGGAGCTCGGTCAGATCGCTCTGCAGCGCCCGGTCATCACCAAGGCCAAGAAGTCGGTGTCGAACTTCAAGGTGCGCGCCGGCATGGCGATCGGCCTCAAGGTGACGCTGCGCGGAACGCGCATGTGGGCGTTCCTGGACAAGCTCATCAACGTCGCTCTGCCGCGGGTGCGCGATTTCCGCGGTGTCAGCGCCAACAGCTTCGACGGGCGGGGCAACTACAGCCTCGGTATCCGCGAGCAGCTGGTGTTTCCCGAGATCAACTACGACCAGGTCGATGCTACGCGCGGCATGGACATCACCATCGTGACGACGGCCGAGAGCGACGAAGAGGCGCGCAGCCTGCTCGAGTTCCTCGGCATGCCGTTCAGGAAGTAGGGAGGACACGTGGCAACGAAAGCCCAGATCGCCAAGTCCAATCGCAAGCCCAAGTTCCAGGCGCGGCACGTCAATCGCTGCAGCCGTTGCGGGCGCTCGCGCGCTTACCTGCGTGACTTCGGGCTGTGCCGCATCTGCGTTCGGGAGATGGCGCACAAGGGGTATCTCCCCGGTGTCGTCAAGGCCAGCTGGTGAGTCGCGGCGCTACAAGCGAGAAGCGCTACTAGCGGGGCAGAGGTCAACGCGCTTTGCGTTGAAACCGGCCCCAAGGAGGACCCATAAACGATGCAAACGGATCCCATTGCTGACATGCTCACCCGCATCCGCAACGCCCAGGCCGTACATATGGCCAGCGTGGACGTGCCGGCGAGCAAGTTCAAGAAGTCCCTGGCGGACGTGCTGGTCCGCGAAGGTTACCTGAAGTCGATCGAGGAGGTCGAGGTCGGCGGCCATCCGGTGCTGCGGATCGCGCTCAAGTACGGTCCCAAGCGCACGCCGGTGATCCACCAGATCACCCGCGTGTCGACCCCGGGCCGGCGCGCCTACGCCAAGGGGAAGCACGTGCCTGTCGTTCGCGGCGGCCTCGGGATGTCGGTCGTGTCGACGTCGCAGGGCCTCATGATCGACTCGGAGGCTCGCCGCAAGAACGTCGGCGGCGAGATCGTCTGCGAGGTGTGGTGAGATGTCCCGCGTAGGCCGCGCCCCCATCACGCTCCCGAAGGGTGTGGAGCTGCAGGTGGCCGACAACACGGTGAACGTCAAGGGCCCCAAGGGCACGCTCTCCGTCGACATCAGCCCGCGCATCTCGGTCAGCATCGACCAGGGCGTCGTCACCATGGAGCGGCCCTCGGATCACCGCAATGACCGCGCCCAGCACGGGCTGGCGCGGAGCCTGGTGGCCAACGCCGTCGCCGGAGTGGTGGGCGGCTTCCAGAAGAACCTGGAGATCCAGGGCGTCGGCTTCCGCTGCCAGATGAAGGGCAGCGACCTCGAGCTCACGGTGGGTTACTCCCACCCCGTGGTCATCACGCCGCCGGAGGGTGTCACCATCCAGGCGCCGGAACCGACCAAGATCACGGTGAGCGGCATCGACAAGCAGCTGGTGGGCCAGGTGGCCGCCAACATCCGCGCCGTTCGTCCGCCCGATCACTACCACGGCAAGGGCGTTCGGTACGCAGGCGAGCAGGTTCGGCTCAAGGCCGGTAAGGCGGCAGCCCGCTAACCGGCGGCTGCATCGAGGTAGCGCATCATGAATGGACTGACACGTACGCAGCGCCGCACCTTCCGGACCCGCCGGAGCATCCGGCGCCCGGTCGACACCGGGAGGCTCCGCCTCACCGTGTTCCGGAGCGCGCGCTTCATCTACGCACAGGTGATCGACGATCGCCGTGGCGTCACGGTGGCCGCGGCCAACAGCAAGGACCTCGCGTCCAAGGGAGACAAGACCGACCAGGCCAAGGCGGTCGGGCAGGAGCTCGCCAAGCGCGCGCTGGCTGCCGGCGTCACGCAGGTCGTATTCGACCGTGGGCCGTACAAGTACCACGGTCGCGTCAAAGCGCTCGCCGACGGCGCGCGCGAGGGGGGCCTCGAGTTCTGATGGCCGCTCCGAAGCTTCGCACCCAGAAAGGCCACGTGTCCTGATGGCAGACGCCGATTTCGAAGACAAGGTCATCTTCATCCGCCGGACGGCGAAGACGTACAAGGGCGGCCGCCGCTTCCGCTTCGGGGCCATGGTGGTCGTGGGTGACCGCAAGGGTCGTGTGGGCGTGGGCCTGGGCAAGGCCAAGGAAGTGCCTCTGGCCGTGCAGAAGGGTCAGTACGTCGCCAGGCGGAACCTGGTGGACGTGCCCATCGAAGAGCCCGGCACCATCCCGCACGAGGTGCTCGGCGAGCACGGCACCAGCCGCGTCATGCTGAAGCCGGCCGGTGCGGGCACGGGCGTCATCGCGGGCAGTGTGCCGCGCGCCATCGTGGAGCTGGCCGGGTACAGCAACCTGCTCACCAAGGAGCTCGGCTCGCGCAACCAGACCAACGTCGCGTACGCGGTGATCGAGGGGCTCAAGCAGCTCAAGACCTACAGCGAGGCGAAAGCCGAGCGGGAGGCCGCGGAATGAAACTCCGGCTGAGACGCAGCCTCATCGGCGTGCCCAAGGATCAGCGCGCGACGGTGCGAGCGCTCGGCCTGCGCAAGGTCGGTGACAGCCGCGACGTCGTGGACAACGCGAGCGTGCGCGGCATGGTCGACAAGATCGCCTACTTGCTCGACATCGAAGGGCGGGAGCACAAGTGAAGCTCAACGAACTCAAGCCCGCGCGGGGCTCCAAGAAGCAACGCCGTCGCGTTGGGCGGGGCCTTGGGAGCGGTCGCGGCAAGACCGCGGGGCGCGGACAGAAGGGCCAGAAGAGCCGCAGCGGGTTCAGCGGCGGCGCCGGTTGGGAAGGCGGTCGGTCTCGCCTCATCATGCGGCTGCCCAAGCGCGGCTTCACGCGCGAGCGGGAGCTCTTCCAGATCGTCAACCTGTCCGATCTCAACGGCTTCGCCGAAGGGGACAAGGTCGATGTCGAGAGCCTCATGGCGCGCGGGTTGGTGCGCAAGGCCGATCGCCCCATCAAGCTCCTCGGGGATGGCGAGCTCGACGTGAAGAAGCTGACCGTGGAGGTCGACGCGGTGTCGCGGGCCGCGGCCCAGGCGGTGACCGCCGCCGGTGGTAGCGTCACGGCGCGTGAAGCTGCCGCGGACGCGGTCGAGGAGAGCTAAGGATGCTCCAGGCCTTTCGCAATGCGATGGTCATTGCGGACCTGCGCGCCAAGCTGCTCGTTACCATCGGGCTGCTCACGGTGTACCGGCTGCTCGTGTTCATCCCCACGCCGGGGATCGACATCGCCAGGCTCAAGGCCGGCGGGTTCGGCCAGGGGTCGATCTTCGGCCTGCTCAACTTCATCTCGGGCGGCAACTTCAAGGTGTTCTCGATCGCCGCGCTCGGGGTCATCCCCTACATCACGGCGAGCATCATCATCCAGTTGCTCCAGTCGACCTACCCGCCGCTCGAGAAGCTGAGCAAGGAGGGTGAGGAAGGCCGTCGCAAGATCACGCAGTACACGCGCTACGGCGCCACCGCGCTGGGCGCAGTGCAGGCGCTGTTCCTGGCCATCGCGCTGCTCGGACCGAGCGGTGCGCTGCGGATCGGCTGGGCCAACGGGCCGTTCTTCTGGTTCGTGGTTCTGGTGACGCAGGTGGCCGGTATCTCGGTGGTGATGTGGCTGGGCGAGAAGATCACCGAGTACGGCGTCGGCAACGGGATCTCACTCATCATCTACGCCGGCATCGTGGCGGCGTTCCCCAACGCCCTGGCGCAGGAGTTCGCGCTCATCGGCAAGGGGCAGGCGAACGTGTTCGGGCTCATCTTCTACCTGGCGCTCCTCATCGTGGCCATCGCGGGCATGGTGCTGGTGCAGCAGGCGGAGAGACGCATCCCGGTGCAGTACGCGCGCAAGGTGGTGGGCCGGAAGGTGATGGGCGGCCAGACCACCTACATCCCGCTCCGGCTGAACGCCGCGGGCGTGATCCCCATCATCTTCGCCGTGGCCATCCTGATCCTTCCCCAGACCGTCATCGGGGCGTTCCCCAACACCGTCTGGCTGCAGGCCATCGGCTCCTGGTTCAACCCGTCGCACTGGCAGGGCCTCACGTTGAGCACCTTGCTGATCGTCGGGTTCACCTACTTCTACACGCAGATCACCTTCGATCCGAGGCGCATCAGCGACAACCTGCGCGAGTACGGCGGCTTCGTGCCGGGCGTGCGGCCGGGCCAACCGACCACGGATCACCTCACCCGGATCACCAACCGGATCACGCTGTGGGGCGCACTCTTCCTGGGTGCGGTCAACGCCTTGCCCCAGGTCTTCGCGTGGCTAACGGGAACGGGTCAGCTGTCGTTCGTGTTCTCCGGCACCGGTCTGCTGATCATGGTCGGCGTCGCGCTCGACACGCTCCGGCAGCTCGAGTCGCAGCTGATGATGCGACACTACGAGGGCTTCGTGAGCAAGGGCCGTATCCGTGGCCGTGGGAGGCGCTTCTAGGTGTCCGCCGAAGCGTCCAGAGCCGAGGTCGTCCTGCTGATGGGTCCCCCCGGTGCGGGGAAGGGCACGCAGGCGGCTAGATTGGCCGAGGCGCGAGACCTTCGCAAGCTCGCCACCGGGGACATGCTGCGCTCACAGGTGGCGCGCGGTACCGAGCTCGGCCTCGAGGCGAAGGGCATCATGGACGCCGGCGAGCTGGTCCCCGACGATCTGATCGTCGCCATGGTGGCCTCCGAGATCGATCCCATGCGGCCCGTCCGCGTGCTCCTCGACGGCTTTCCCCGCACGCCGGGACAGGCGGCCGCGCTCGACACCTTGCTCACCAGAGACGGGACCTCGCTCACTGCGGCAATCGCGTTGCAGGTCGACGAGGACGAGCTCGTTCGTCGCCTCGCCAGCCGCGCCGCCGAAGAGGGCCGTTCGGATGACAACGAGGTGACCATTCGCAATCGCATGAAGGTGTACCGGAGCCAGACGCAGCCGCTGTTGGACTACTACGCGGAGCGGGGCAAGCTGCACCGTGTCGACGGCATGGGTTCGGTGGACGAGGTCGCCGAACGCATCGACGAGGTGCTGCCATGATTCTCAAGCGCAGCGGCGAGATCGACATCATGGCGGAAGCCGGGGTCATCAACCGCGAGGCGCTGGAAGCGGTGGCTGCGGCCGTCCGGCCGGGCGTCTCGACCCTCGAGTTGAACGCCATCGCCGAAGATGCTATCCTCTCGCGTGGTGGGAAGCCCGCCTTCAAGGGCTATCGTGGCTTCCCGGCGACGCTGTGCACCTCCGTCAACGAAGTGGTCGTCCACGGAATTCCGGACGGCGTTCGTGTGGCGGAGGGTGACATCGTGTCGATCGACATCGGGACCTTCTTCCGGGGGTACGCCGCGGACATGGCCAGTACGTTCGCCGTCGGCGCGATCCCCGATGAGGCCCGGCGCCTCCTCGAGACCACCGAGCGGTCGTTGACCGCAGGGATCGAGGCGGCGCTGGCAGGCAACCGGTTGGGCGACGTTTCCGCGGCCATTCAGGGCGTCGTCGAGGCCGAGGGCTACTGGGTGATCCGGGAATTCGTGGGCCACGGCATCGGTCGGGAGTTCCACGAAGGACCCGAGGTCCCCAACTATGGACGTGCCGGCACGGGCCCCGTGCTCCGTCCGGGCCTGGTTCTCGCGATCGAG
>Ga0315556_1002025_pt1 | contig 11785 bp, 13 predicted proteins | sample SalMarSW160310MG_FD_202112 | JGI IMG/M metagenome (GOLD analysis project Ga0315556, IMG submission 202112) | Salt marsh sediment microbial communities from the Plum Island Ecosystem LTER, Massachusetts, United States - Salt Marsh Sediment SW1603-10 ...
GGGCCAGGCTCAAATTAATGAATCTCTAATTTGAGCCTGGCCCCTTTTCCTTTTCCTAGTCTTCTTCCAGCTTCGAGCGGGCGAGCTCGACGTCGAGCCGCTCCATCGCGTCCGCCGGCTCCTGCTTCGAGGCCTCGACCACGAGCCGGGTGGCCTCGTCGAGCCGGCTCCTGCCGTACATCATGAGCAGGCCGCCCGAATACTCGATGCGCGCGATGGCCGAGCCCGGGTGCAGCTCGAGCGCCTTCCTGTAGTGCTTCACCGCCTCGTCCTTGCTCGCGCCGTAGGTCAGGCCGCCGAGGAGGGCGCCCACCTTGTCGAGGATCTCGGCGTGGTAGGTGCCGACCGCGGTGTGCGCCTCGGCGTGCTTCGGCTCGAGCTTGAGCGTCCTCGCGAGCGCGTCGCGGATCTTGCCGCCGATCCCCTGCGCCAGCGCCTCGGCCACCGAGGCGCCCTGGCTGCGCCGGCCGAGCGCGTAGGCGTAGAGGTAATGCGAGTTGGCGTGCTTCGGCAGCGCCGCCATCGCTTCTTCGGCGCGCGCGCTCACCTCCTCGAAGAGCTTCAGCTTGTTCGCCTTGCGCGGCTCGAGGTAGTTGGCGTAGATCGCCTGCGCCTTGTTCGCCACCGCGTAGCCGGCGGGCCCCAGCTCGAGGCCGAGCTCGACCGCCCGCTCGAACTCGCCGCGGTGAAAGCAGCGCCAGGCATCGGCGAGCTTCGCCTCGCTCGGGAACGGCTCGCGGTCGCCGAGGTGCAGCCGGGCCCAGTGCTTTTTCAGCGCCGCGCCGGCGTAGTCGTAGGCCCCATCGGGATGGGGAAACGCCGCCCAGCCGGATTTCCTCGCCATCATTGCGCTCCTTGTCGCTGCGCCCGCACCCAGTCATCGAGCTGCGCGAGGCTCGCGCCCAGCTCGCGCCGCACGCCCTTGCCCGAGATCCTGCGCAGCGAAGGGCTCGCGTGCAGGTGCGCGAGATCGGTGCGCAGCCGCACGCCGTGCCGCGCGAGCAGCGGCTTCAGCGTGCGCGCATGGCGAATGAGGTCGCGGACCGTGTTGCGGTAGGCGTGGTCGCACACGCGCTTGCGGTTGGCGTAGCTGAAGACGTTGGCGAAGAACATCTCGGCGTCGTCCGGATCCGGCTCGAGCAGCAGAACGTCGGCGTCCTCGTACTCGACGTCGTACTTGGCCATGCCGACCTGCATGCGCGAGTGGATCAGCGCGCGGAAGGTCTGCGACAGCACCGTCGGCAGGCCGCCCTCGACCAGCTTCTCGTGCCTGGGCCGGTGCTTGGCGCGCGCCCGCACGGCGTCGAAGGGCACCAGCGGATTGACGCAGATCACCAGGTTCGCGCCCTCGCGCAGCGCGACCGAGGCGTGCAGCGTCTTCCTCAACGCGCCGTCGACGAAATCGCGCCCGTCGATGCGCGTCGGCAGGAACAGCCCGGGGAGCGCGGTGCTCGCCTGCACCGCGGTCGAGATCGGCACGTGGTCCCAGCCCTTCGTGCCGAAGGCGACCGACTCGCCGCTGTCGAGGTCGGTCGCGACCACCACCAGGCGCCGTCCGAGGCGGCGGAAGTCGTTGCTGCGCCCGCCGCTCGAGTACAGCCTCGCGAGGAAGCGCCCGACCGGCGCGCTGTCGAACACTCCGGTCGGAACCGCGCGGCCGAGCGCCTGCAGCGACGCGAGCAGGCCGCGCTCGAGCGGGTTCTGCAGGTAGCGCGTCAGCGCGCCGAGCAGCAGCGAGGGGATCGCCGCCGCGCGCGCGAAGTACTCGCCCACGGCGGGGCGCTGGAACACCCCCGGGCTGATCGGGTGCTCGTCCGAGCCGTTCTCGATGTAGATGCGATAGAGCTCGGCCGGGCCGAGGCCGTTGGCCAGGCCCGAGGCGATCAGGCTGCCCGAGCTGACGCCGACGTAGATCCCGAGGTCGTTGAAATCGACGCCCTCGAGCGCGTCGTCGAGCGCGAGCAGCGCCCCGATCTCGTAGATGCCGCCGAGCGGCCCTCCGCCCGCGAGCGCGAGCCCGACGCGCGAGCGCTCCTCGCGCCGGCGCTTGCTGCGGCGCCCGGCGTGCGCTCTCAGCATGGCGCGCCGTTACGCCGGCGGCGTGGCTGCCTTGCCCGGTTTGCCCGCGGCCTTGCGCTTGCGGGCGCCGCCCTTGGACTGCTTGACCAGCAGGCGCACGTTCGCGTTCAGCTCGTTCACGTGCTTGGACAGCGCCTGGATGTCGCCGTAGCTCGGCACGCCGAGCCGGTTGAGCGACTTCGCGACCCGGTCCTCGAACACCTGCTCGAGCTTGTCCCAGGTGCCCGTCGCGTTCTTGCTCAGCCGCGCCACCTGCGCGCTGGCGGCCTTGCCGGTGCGCGCCTGGACCGCCGCGCCTTCCTTCACCAGCGAGTCGAACATTTTCCCGCCCTCGGCCTGCGCCCGGGCGAAAGCGCCCAGCCCGGCCAGCCAGATCTGCTGAGCGGAGCTCATCACCACCTGGCCGAATTTTCCGTCGCCTGACGTTCCCTTGAGCTTCTGTGCCATCTCGGTCTCCACTCTTGCGAAAGCGATACGAGCCTCACTATGCACTTTGCGCGGGCCCGCAGCTTGACCTCCATCAAGGGGAATCGCCGCGCACGATGTATAGAAGGAGGAAGCGTCCCACGCCCGGCTTCCGACCATGGACAAGATCTGGCTGAAGCACTACCCGAAGGGGATTCCGGCCGAGATCGACGTCCGGACCTATCCCTCGCTGAAGGAGATCCTGGAGCGCAGCTGCGCGCGCTACCGCGACCTGCCGGCGTTCAGCAACATGGGCTCGACGCTCACCTACGGGCAGCTCGACGCCATGAGCCGCGCCTTCGGCGCCTACCTGCAGCAGCTGCCGGGCCTCGCCAAGGGCGACCGGGTGGCGATCATGATGCCCAACCTGCTGCAGTATCCGGTGACGATGTTCGGCGCGCTGCGGGCCGGCATGACCGTGGTGAACGTCAACCCGCTCTATACCCCGCGCGAGCTGCAGCACCAGCTCGAGGACTCGGGCGCCAAGGTGATCGTGGTGCTGGAGAACTTCGCGCGCACGGTGCAGGAAGCGCTCGAGCGCACGCCGGTGCCGCACGTCGTCGTGACCCGGATCGGCGACCTGCTTTCCTTTCCGACGGGGTTGGTGGCGAACCTCGCGGTGAAATACCTCAAGCGGATGGTGCCCGACTGGCGCATTCCCGGCGCGGTCGGCTTCGGGCTCGCGCTCGAGCTGGGCAAGCGCCCGCTCGTCGACGTCCCGCTCGGCGCCGACGACATCGCCTTCCTGCAGTACACCGGCGGCACGACCGGGGTGCCGAAGGGCGCGATCCTGACCCACGGCAACATGGTCGCGAACCTGGAGCAGACCGCGGCCTGGATCGGCCGCAACCTGGAGGAAGGCGCCGAAACGATCGTCACCGCGCTGCCGCTCTACCACGTGTTCTCGCTCACGGCCAACCTGCTCACCTTCCTCAAGCTCGGCGCCCACAACGTGCTGATCACCAATCCGCGCGACATCCCGGGTTTCATCAAGGAGCTGAAGAAAGTGCCGTTCACGGCGATCACCGGCGTCAACACCCTGTTCAACGCCCTGCTCAACGCTCCGGGAATCGGCGAGGTCAACGCCAGGGCGCTCAAGCTGGCGGTGGGCGGCGGCATGGCGGTCCAGCGCGCGGTGGCCGAGCGCTGGCAGACGCTGTTCGGCGTCCCCCTGATCGAGGGCTACGGCCTGACGGAGACCTCGCCCATCGTCTGCGCCAACCCCCTCGACATCAGCCAGTACACCGGCACCATCGGCCTGCCGCTGCCGTCGACCGAGGTGAGCATCCGCGACGGCGACGGCAGGGAGCTCGCGCTCGGCGAGACGGGCGAGATCTGCGTGCGCGGGCCGCAGGTGATGAAGGGCTACTGGAACCGGCCCGAGGAGACCGCCAAGGTCCTCACCGCGGACGGCTGGCTGCGCACCGGCGACATGGGCTTCATCGACGAGCGGGGCTACGTCAAGCTGGTGGACCGCAAGAAGGACATGATCCTGGTGTCCGGCTTCAACGTCTATCCGAACGAGGTCGAAGACGTCGCGATGAGCCACCCCGAGGTGCTCGAGGCGGCCGCGGTCGGCGTTCCCGACGAGCGCTCGGGCGAGCGCGTGCGCCTGGTCGTGGTGCCGAAGTCCCCGCGGCTGACGGCGGAGTCGCTGATCGCGCACTGCCGCAAGTCCCTCAGCGGCTACAAGGTGCCGAAGGACGTGGTCTTCCGCGACGAGCCGCTGCCGAAGACCAACATCGGCAAGATCCTGCGGCGCGCGATCAGGGAGCAGGAGTCGGCGCGCGCCGCGGGCCGGACATGAGCGACATCGCGGACTTCCTGCGCGAGCAGATCGAAAGGGTCAAATCGCTGCGCCAGGAGCACGAGGCGAGCGCCGAGCGCGCGGCGCAGCGCATGTGGCTGCGGCGCTGGCAGGCGGCGCGGCTGGCGCGCACCTACGAGGATCTGCTCGGCGACGAAGCCTACCGTCCCGCGGCCGAGTTCTTCCTCAGCGACCTCTACGGCCTCAAGGACACCCGCGGGCGCGACGAAGGGCTGGAGCGGGTCCTGCCCGTGATGGCCAGGGTCCTGCCGGACGCGGCGCTGCACGGCGTCGGCCTCGCGGTCGAGCTCGACGCGCTGAGCGAGGAGCTCGACGCGCGGCTGCTCGACGTCCTGGTGCAGAAGCTCGGCGTGCGCGACGAGCTGACCGAGGAAGCCTACGCCGAAGGCTACCGGCGCTGCGACAACTACGAGCGGCGCAAGCACCAGATCGAGCTCATCGTCGAGGTCGGGGGAGACCTGGCGCAGCTGGTGCGCAAGTCGATGGTCTACGCGATGCTGCGCAGCATGCGCGCGCCGGCCAAGGCGGCCGGCTGCGGCGAGCTGCAGGACTTCCTCGAGCGCGGCTTTCGCGCCTTCAAGCAGATGAAGGACTCGCAGCGCTTCCTCGACACCATCGGCTCGCGCGAGACGCGGATCCTGGACCGGATCTACGCCGGAACGCCGCGCCCCTTCGACCTCGACCGGACGCGCGGATAAGTTGGAGGTTTCGGGCCGCGGGAGGATACTTCGGCGATGAGCGGGGCATTGCGGATCAAGTTCGCGGACTGGCTGGACGAGAAGGAAATGAAGGTCGCGACCGGCCTGATCCTGGCCTTCGCCACCGCCGTGTCCCGGGACCCCGCGCTGCGCACGCTCACGGTCGTGCCGAACCGGGGCGAGCTCGAGCTGCTCAAGGAATACCTCGCCGTGTGGGAGGCGGACAAGGCGCTCAGCTGGTCGGATGCGGACTGAGCCCTCGAAACTCTCGCTCTGGGGCCGGTGGGTCGCGGCCAACACGCTCGGCGAGCTCGCCGGGCTCGGCGTCGTCGGCGCGGTCGCCTCTTCGGTCGTGCGCGTGTTCGGCGAGCCGGTCTCGGCCGGCTACGCGCTCGCCTTCGCCGCGATGTCGGTCTGCCTCGGCGCGGTCGAGGGCGCGATCGTCGGCTACGCCCAGGCGAGCGTGCTGCGTCGGCGTCTGCCGCGGCTGCGCGGCTGGATCGCCGCGACGGCGCTGGGCGCCGCGGTCGCCTGGGCGCTGGGCATGCTGCCGAGCACGGTGGCGAGCCTCTACCGGCCGCCCGGGCCGGCGCCGGCGCCCGATGTTCCCGACTGGCTGCAGCTCCTGCTCGCCGCGCCGCTCGGCGTGGTCGCCGGCACGATCCTCGCCTGGCCGCAGTGGCGCGTCCTGCGCCGCCATGTCGCGCACGCGGGCTGGTGGCTCGCCGCCAACGCGCTCGCGTGGGCGTTCGCGATGCCGCTCGTGTTCGTCGCCGCGGGCGTGCGGCCCGAGACCGGCGCGGCGCTGGCGGCGGTGATCGTCATCGTCTGCCTCGCCGCCGCGGGCGCGGTGGCCGGCGCGGTCCACGGCGCCTACCTCGTCTGGCTGCTCGACTCGCTGCCGCGCCGGCTCGAGCGCCGGGCCGAGGCTACTGGATCACGCGCGTGACCGCCTCGCCGCTCTGGAACGGCCCGAGCGGATTGACGCTCTCCTCGTACTGGTGGATCGCAGGCTCGCCGCCGGTCAGCTTGTAGATGACGACGCCGCTCTCGATGAGGAGCACGCCGTTGAAACGAAAGCCCGCGACGTCGGTCTTGCGGCGGAAGTTGAACAGGTCGGCGAGGAAGCTTCCGTAGCGCTTGCGCTTGATGGTCTGCAGGTTGAGCTCGTAGCCCTCGCACTCGCTCCGCGCGGCGATGCATTCCTGCACGCCGGGGTCGAGGTCGTGCGCGTTGATCGAGGGGCTGGGCAGGAAGCGGCGCAGGATGTCCGAGTAATTGAGGAGGGTGATGTTCGGATTGCGCTTCGGATCCAGCTTCATCGCCTTCAGCTCGGCGACCGTGGTCCGGTGCGGCTCGATCTTGTCGAAGGTCGCCTGCGCCTCGCCGAAGCTGTTCCAGGGACTGTAGGTCAGCTGCTCCCCGCGCGGCAGAAGGTTGCTGCATCCCGCCACGGCGGCGGCGACGAGGATCAAGGCGGCGCGCAAGCTCGCTTTCCGGTTTTGTTCTGATCTCAGCCTAGGCCCGCCGCTGTCGCCGGGCTTGCGCAAGATCAAACCGCCCGGATTCAGGCATCATCTCGGCTCACTCGGGAGGATGAAATGGCGACATTCGTGATTGCCCACGGAGCATGGTCGGGCGGCTGGTCCTGGAAGAAGATCCGCGAGCGCCTCGGCGCGCGCGGGCACGAGGTGTTCACGCCGACTTACACCGGGCTCGGCGAGCGCGCGCACCTCGCGCGCCCCGAGTACGGGCTCGAGACCCACGTCCAGGACGTGCTCGGCGTGCTCGAGTACGAGGATCTGTCGGAGGTGATCCTGCTCGGGCACAGCTACGGCGGGATGGTCGCGACCGTGGCCGCCGACCGCGCGCCGCAGCGCATCCGGCGCCTCGCCTATCTCGACGCCTTCGCGCCGCGCGACGGCCAGTGCCTGCTCGACCTGGTCGCCCCGGAAGAGCGCGCGCGGCGCCTGGCGCTCGCCGAGGAAGGCGACGGCTGGCGCATGGCGCCCAGCCCGCCTCCGCCCGACACGAGCGCGGAGGACATGGCCTGGATCGGGCCGCGCCGGGTGCCGCTCGCGCTGAAGTCGTTCCAGGAGCCGGCGAAGCTGACCGGCGCGGTGGACAAGCTCCCGCGCAGCTACATCTACTGCACCAAGGCGCGCCCGGGCGACGTCTTCCGCCAGTTCCGCGAGCGCGCGCACCAGGAAGGCTGGCAGTGCTTCGACATCGAGGCGAGCCACAGCCCGAACGTCACCGCGCCCGACGCCCTGACCGAGATCCTCGAGAAGATCGCGGCGGCGAGCTAGTCGCGCGCGACGATCCTGCCGCGGCGAACCGCGACGAGCTCGCCTTCGCCGAGCGGCTTCCAGTCCTCCGCCGTGGTCAGCGGCACGCTCGCGAACAGCACCACGCTCTGCTCGCCCGGCGTCCTCGCCCGGATCGACAGCCCGCCGGTCTCGAGGCGCGCCTCGCGCGCGGCGCAGCGGCGCGAGAGCAGGTGCAGGCCGGGCGCGCGGATGCCGCCGTCGGCGTGGCGGCGCCGGTGGCCGTGCGCGAACAGCGCGTCGCCGTCGGCGTAGAGGAAGTTGGCCGGTCCGAGCGGGGCGATCGCGCGCGCGAAGGCGGCGACGATCGCGAAACGCTCTTGGAGCGGCGGCGCCCGCCGCGCGCCGCGCCAGAGCCGGCGCAGGCGCTCGAGCAGCGCGCAGAAGGCGTATTCGGAATCGGTCTCGCCGACGGGGCGGAAGGCGCCGAGCGCGAGCCGGCTCCTCAGGCGGCGCGCGGCGAGGTGGCCGTTGTGGGCGAAGACGTGCATCGCGCCGCCCATCTCGCGCGCGAACGGCTGGCAGTTGGCGAGCGTGAGCGCGCCCTGGGTCGCCTTGCGGATGTGGCTCAGCACCAGCGGGCTCGAAAAGGGATGCTCGCGAATGAAGCGCACGCAGGCGCTGTCGGCTGCGGGCTCGATCTCCTTCATCAGGCGCACGTCGCGCCCGGCGTAGTAGGCGATGCCCCAGCCGTCCTTGTGCGGGCCGGCGAGGCCGCCGTGGCGCGAGAACTCCTCGAGCGAAAGGTTGACGTCGGCCTCGTAGCGGCTCGACATGGCGAATAGCTCGCACATGGCGGCAATGATCGATCGGCCGCGGGCCGGGGGCGTTGATCTAGCGCAAAACGCCGGGAACGCGGGCAGCTAGGCTGGGTCCATCCTCTTTTGCGGCGGAATGGATCCCATGGCACAGGAACAAGCGCAGACCAAGTCCGAGGCGCCTTCGCACGCGCACGGCTTCAGCTTCACGATGGAGCAGCAGGAGGGCTACGAATTCCGCGTCAAGTTCGACTGGCCCGACGTCGCCGAGCTGGTGCTCGACGAGCCCGAGCCGCTCGGCAGGAAGCGCGGGCCGAACGCGGCGCGCCTGGTCGCCGCGGCGGTCGCGAACTGCCTCTCGGCGAGCCTGGTGTTCTGCATGCAGGGCAAGTTCAAGCAGAAGCCGGGCCCCGTCAAGGCCAAGGTCAGCGGGCGGCTCGAGCGCAACGAGAAGGGGCGCTTTCGCATCGAGGGCATCGACGTCGCCATCTCGCTCTCGGACGAGGCCGGCGCGATCCAGCACCTGGACCGCTGCGCCGAGCAGTTCGAGGACTTCTGCATCGTCACCGAGAGCATCCGCAAGGGCATCCCGGTGAAAGTGAGCGTCACCGACGCGGCCGGGCAGACGGTCTACCAGGGCGGCTGATCAGCGCTCCGGCTCGGGAAAGCGGTCGGTCTTCCACAGCGCCGGAAACAGCCGCGTCCACGCCCAGGCGACGAAGATCGTCGCCGCGCCGCCCACCACCACCGCCGGCACCACGCCCCACCAGGCGGCGGTGACGCCGGACTCGAACTCGCCGACCTCGTTCGAGGCGCCGATGAAGACCGAGTTGACCGCGCTCACGCGGCCGCGGATCGCGTCGGGGGTGGAGAGCTGGACCAGCATCTGGCGCACGAACACGCTCAGCATGTCGGCCGCGCCGAGCACGGTGAGCGCGGCGAGCGAGAGCCACAGGTTGGTCGAGACGCCGAACACCAGGGTGGCGAAGCCGAAGGCCGCGACGCCGCCGAACATCCAGCGCCCGGCGTGGCGCTGGATCGGGCGCAGCGCGAGCGCGAGGCCGCAGATCGCGGCGCCGATGCCGGAGGCGGTGCGAAGAAAACCCAGCCCGACGGGGCCGGCGTGCAGGATGTCGCCGGCGTAGGCCGGCAGCAGCGCGGTCGCGCCGCCGAAGAGCACGGCGAAGAGGTCGAGCGAGATCGCGCCGAGCACCGCCTTGCGCGAGCGCACGAAGGCGAGCCCCGAGAGCAGGTTGGCCCACGACAGCGGCACGCGCGCGCGCGGCGCGCTCGACACCACGCGCGCAGCGAGGATCAGCCCGAAGGCCGCCGCGAGGAGCAGCGCGACCGTGGCGTAGACCGCCTCGGCGCCGGCGAAATAGAGCAGCCCCCCGAACGCCGGGCCGGCGATGCGCGCGACCTGGTTCGCCGACGAGCTGAGCGGCATCGCGCGGCCCAGCTGCTCCGGCGCGACCACGTTCGGCAGCAGCGCCTGCGCCGCGGGCATGAGGAAGGCGCGCGCGAGGCCGAACAGGCTCATGATGGCGAAGACCGGCCAGACCTGCGGCACGCCGGCGCGCGTGTAGGCGAGCATCAAGAGCGCGCCGGCGGCCTGCAGCGCGAAGCAGCCGGCGACGATGCGCCGCCGCTCGCCGTGGTCGGCGAGATGGCCGGCGGGCAGGACGAAGAGGATGAAAGGCAGGAACTGCGACAGCCCGATCAGGCCGAGGTCGAGCGGGTCGTGCGTCGCCTCGTAGACCTGCCAGCCCACGGCGACCGTCTGCATCTGCAACGCGAGCGTGCCGAACAGGCGCGCGAGCAGGTACCAGCGCAGCCCGCCGTGGCGCAGCACGCCCAAAGCGGGCGCCATCACACCCGGGCTACTTCAGGACCTTCTTCAGCAGCTTGCCCATCTCGGCCGGATTGCGGGTCACCTTGATGCCGCAGGCTTCCATCACCGCGAGCTTTTCCTGCGCCGTGCCCTTGCCGCCCGAGATGATCGCGCCGGCGTGGCCCATCCTCTTGCCCGGGGGCGCGGTGACCCCGGCGATGAAGCCGACCACCGGCTTTTTCATGTTCGCCTTGACCCACTCGGCCGCGTTTTCCTCGTCCGAGCCGCCGATCTCGCCGATCATCACCACCGCGTCGGTGTCGGGGTCGTCGTTGAAGGCCTTCAGCACGTCGACGTGCTTCATGCCGTTGACCGGGTCGCCGCCGATGCCGACCGCCGAGGACTGGCCGATGCCGAGGTCGGTGAGCTGGCCGACCGCCTCGTAGGTGAGCGTGCCCGAGCGCGACACCACGCCGACCCGCCCCTTCTTGTGGATGTGGCCCGGCATGATGCCGATCTTGAGCTCGCCCGGGGTGATCACGCCGGGGCAGTTCGGCCCGACCAGCATGCTCTTGCGGTTCTGCTTCCTCATGCGGTCGCGCACCTCGATCATGTCGCGCACCGGGATGCCCTCGGTGATGCAGATCACCAGCCCGACGTCGGCCTCGACCGCCTCCCAGATCGCGGCGGCGGCGAAGGGTGGCGGGACGTAGATCACCGAGACGTCGGCGCCGGTCTTCTGTTTCGCCTCCGCGACCGTGCCGAAGATCGGGATGCCCTCGAAATCCTCGCCCGCCTTCTTCGGATTGACGCCGGCGACGTAGCAGGCGCGGCCGTTGGCGTACTCGCGGCTGGTGCGGGTGTGGAACTGGCCGGTCTTGCCGGTGATGCCCTGCGTGATGACGCGGGAGTCCTTGTTGATCAGGATGCTCATTTCTTCTCCCCCTTCACCGCCGCGACGACCTTCTGCGCGGCGTCGGCCATGTTGTCGGCCGAGATGATCGGCAGGCCGGAGTCCTTGAGGATCTTCTTGCCGAGGTCCTCGTTGGTGCCCTTCATGCGCACCACCAGCGGCACCGAGAGGTGCACCTCGCGCGCGGCCGCGACCACGCCCTCGGCGATGGTGTCGCACTTCATGATGCCGCCGAAGATGTTGACCAGGATCGCCTTGACCTTCTTGTTGGAGAGCATGATCTTGAACGCGGCGGTGACCTTCTCGGTGGTCGCGCCGCCGCCGACGTCGAGGAAGTTGGCCGGCTCGCCGCCGAACAGCTTGATCGTGTCCATGGTGGCCATCGCCAGGCCCGCGCCGTTCACCATGCAGCCGATCTCGCCGTCGAGCGAGATGTACGACAGGTCGTACTTCGAGGCCTCGATCTCGAGCGGGTCCTCCTCGTCGAGGTCGCGCATGGCGACGATGTCGGCGTGGCGGAAGAGCGCGTTGTCGTCGAAGTTCATCTTCGAGTCGAGCGCGATCACCCTGCCCTCGCCGGTGTAGATGAGCGGGTTGATCTCGGCGAGCGACGCGTCGGTCTCCCAGAAGCAGCGGTAGAGCGATTTCAGAAGGGAAGTCGCTTCGGCGACGGAGGCTTCGGGAACGCCGATCTTGCGCGCCACGTCGGCGGCCTCGGCGTCCTTCAACCCCGTTTCCGGGTCGATGAAGACCTTGTGGATCTTCTCGGGGGTGCTGGCCGCGACTTCCTCGATGTCCATTCCGCCCTCGGAGGAGGCCATCAGGCACACGCGCTGGGTGCCGCGGTCGACCACCATGCCGACGTAGAGCTCCTTCCTGATGTCGG
>Ga0315556_1002026_pt1 | contig 11784 bp, 13 predicted proteins | sample SalMarSW160310MG_FD_202112 | JGI IMG/M metagenome (GOLD analysis project Ga0315556, IMG submission 202112) | Salt marsh sediment microbial communities from the Plum Island Ecosystem LTER, Massachusetts, United States - Salt Marsh Sediment SW1603-10 ...
TGACCATCGGCACGAACAGGCCGACGCAGACGAGCACGCTCGAGGCGTAGAGCAGCCAGAACGGCTCCGAGCGCAGGGCCTCGCCGAGCGTCGCGCCGGGAAGCGACTCGCGGACGGTGCGCTTCGCCCCGGTCCCGCCGTGGCGCGTCGGGTCGTCGTCGATCGCCAGCGCGGCCGCGCCGCCGAGCACGAGCACGCCGAGCGCGAGCGCCTGGTAGGCGGCGCGCCAGCCGAATGCGTCGATCAACCAGGCCGCGAGCAGCGGCACCAGGAAATTGCCGGCGCCGATTCCCGCGACCGCGATCCCCGAGGCAAAGGCGCGGTTGGCGGCGAACCACGGCTGCACGGCCCCGACCGAGGGCACGTAGGTGAGCCCGACGCCGACGCCGACGCCGACGCTGTAGGTCAGATAGAGCACTCCGACCGAGGGCGCGACGCTCGCGAGCGCGAGCGCCGCCACCAGGCAGGCGACGCCGACGAGCGCCACCCGACGCGGCCCGAAGCGGTCCGCGAGCACGCCGCCCGGCGCGCCGAGCGTGAACCACAGGAACGCGGCGACCGAGAACACCAGCGAGACGTGGCCGCGCGAAGCCGAGAACTCGGACTGGAACGCGCTGAAGAAGGCGGCAAACGAGTACGCCGCGCCGAAGCCGACGAACATGAGCGTGAAGGCGGCCGTCACCACCACCCAGCCGTAATAGGGGCGGCGGCGCGAGCGGCTGTCGGGATCAGGCGTCAACATCGACCGGATCACATTCTATCCAAGGCTTATTCACAGCTTTTTCCACAGCCCTTGTGGGTAACTCGCCACACCTCGCAACTGTTTACTTGACGCAGGCTGCCATCGCGCAAAACATGGCCGGGATGAGATTTCGCACCCGACTCGCTCTGTACTGGTATCGCGCCGACTGGGAGGGCATGGCGTTCGCGCTGTTCGCGGGCACGATGGTGACCGGCCTCGCGTTCGGAATCCATGCGGCGACCGTCTATCAGGACGCGGTGCGCGAGGAAGCGATTCAGGCCAGAGCCCAGCAACTGAGCTGTCTCGCCAGGAACGTCTACTTCGAGGCGCGCGGAGAGCCGGAGGCAGGCCAGTACGCGGTGGCGCAGGTGACGATGAACCGCAAGGCCGCGGCGAGCTATCCCTCGACGGTGTGCGAGGTGGTTCATCAGAAGAACTGGGACGCGATTCGCAAGCGCTACGTCGCGGCGTTCTCCTGGACCGAGCTCGCCAGCCTGCCCGCCACGAGCGGCGAGGAGTGGGCGCGGGCGCGCAAGGTGGCCGAGGACGTCTACGACGGACAGCGGCCGGAGAAGCTGAACGGGGCGCTCTACTACCACGCCACCCGCATCAAGCCCTCCTGGGCGAAGGAAAAGAAGCTCGTCGCCCGCATCGGCCGGCACGAGTTCTACAAGTAGCGCGCGCACGCCGCAGCCTGCCTAGGTCACGGCGCCCCTGGCCGGGATCGGCCAGACTTCCTCCACGACGCCGGACCTGACGCAGACGTACCAATCGTAGAGGTTCACCGTCGGGTCGCAGTGTCCCGGCACCAGCAGCAGGCGCTCGCCGAGCGCGGGCGGCGCACCGGCCGCGATTTCGACCACGCCGTGCTCGTCCGAGGCCCGCATATAGCGCAGCCCCGGGCGCTCCCAAACGAGCGGCATGCCGGAATCGACCGAGAGCGCCTTGAGCCCCGCGTCCAGCACCGCGCGCTCCGGCGCCGGCCGGCTCATCACCGTCGCCAGCACGAACAGCGAGTGCTCGAAGCGCGGCAGCGGTGCGGCCCATTCGTTCTTCGCGTAGTCGGCATCCATGAAGACGTACGAGCCCGGCTGAATCTCGTCGAACGCGCCCGACTCGATCTCGAAAGCGAAGGTTCCGCTGCCCGCGCCCGTCACCGTCGGGCAGGCGAGCCCCTCGGACTCGAGCAGGCTCCGCGTCTGCTTGGCCGCGGCCGCGGCGCGGGCGATCGCGTCGCGGCGCTCGGCCATCGTGCGCAGGTGCTGGGCCGCTCCGTGATAGGCCTGCAGGCCCGCGAAGCGCAGCCCGGGCAGCGCGGCGACTTCGCGCGCCAGCGCGAGCGCCGGCGCACCGGGCGCGACGCCGCAGCGGCGGGCGCCGACGTCCACCTCGACGTAGACGTCGAGCGTCGCGCCGGCGCGCTCGGCCGCCTGCGACAGCGCGCGCACGTTGCCCGCGTCGTCCGCGCAAACGCCGATCCGCGCCCGGCGCGCAAGCGCCGCGAGCCGCTCGAGCTTGCGCGCCCCGACGATCTCGTTCGACACCAGCACGTCGCCGACGCCGCCGTCGACCATCGCCTCGGCCTCCGAGACCTTCTGACAGCACACGCCGACGGCGCCGGCGGCGATCTGGCGCAGCGCGATTTGCGGGCATTTGTGGGTCTTGGCGTGGGCGCGCACCCGCACCCCCCGTCCTTCGACCGCCCGCGCCAAGGCCTTCAAGTTGCGCTCGAAGGCGTCGAGCTCGACGACCAGCGCCGGGGTATCGATTTCCTCGAGCGTGGCGCCGACGGCGGCTGGAGGGGCGCCCGCCATCGCCTCAGGCCGCCGCCGGATGCCGGCGCCCGCGCAGCCCGAGCCAGGCGATCGCCGCCATGATGATCGCCACCAGCGGCAGGGCGGCGTAGTTGACGCTGTTCCAGCCGAGATTGGTCACGATCAGGCCCGAGGAGAAGGAAGAGAGCGCCATCATGACGAAGATCGCCGAGTCGTTGGCGCCCTGCGCCTTGGCGCGCTCTTCCGGCCGGTAGGTTTCGGTGAGTAGGGTGGTCGCGCCGATGAAGAGGAAGTTCCAGCCCACGCCGAGCATGACGAGCGCGAGCCAGAAGTCCGCGACCGCGACGCCGCTCAGCGCGACGCCGACGCAGGCGGCGTTGAGCAGCGCGCCGGCGAACATCACCGGCAGCGGGCCGAAGCGCCGGATCAGGCCGCCGGTGAAGAACGACGGCAGGTACATCCCCACGACGTGCGAGGAGATGACGAAGGCGGCGGTGCCGTAGGGATGGCCGCAGATGGTCATCGCGATCGGCGTCGAGGTCATGAGAAAGTTCATCACGCCGTAGCCGATCGCCGCGCCCGCCACCGCGACGAGATACTTCGGCTGGCGTGCGATCACCGACAGCGGCCGGCCGCTCGCCTGCTGCTCCGCCGCGCTCGGGTCGGGGATGCGGATGAAGCGCAGCAGCGCCACCGTGACCAGCAGGAATACGACGAGCGCTAGGTAGGCGCCGAGGAAGCGCTGCGGCAGCAGCTCGACCGTCAAGCGGCTGGTGGTCGGGCCGAGCACGCCTCCGACCAGGCCGCCCGCGAGCACGAGGGAGATGGCGGTGGGGCGGAACTGCACGCTCGCCGCGTCGGCGGCGGCGAAGCGGTAGTACTGGCCGTAGGCGTTGTAGACGCCGAACACCATCGCGCCGAAGCACAGCAGCCAGAAGTTCTGCAGCCAGATCGCGCCGGCGCAGATCAGCGCGCCGCTGAACCCCCACAGGGTGCCGAGCGTCAGGCCGCGCCGGCGCCCCACCCGCTTCATGTGCAGCGAGGCGCGCATCGTCGCGACCGCGCCGCCCAGCACCCAGAACGTCACCGGAAGCGTCGCGAGCGAGCGGTTCGCCGCCAGCGCGAGCCCGGCCAGGCCGTTGATCGCGATCAGGGTCGAGTTGTTGGTCAGCAGCATCGCCTGACAGGCGGTCAGCAGCGCGACGTTGCGCCTTTCACTGGACATATATACAGTACGGGATTCCTTCAGGACACCGCGATTCTAACGGCAGGCGACATGGCCAAGGAGGCGAATTCCGCAAGCCGCTCGATCGGCGTTCGCGCCGCGGTGGTGAGCGCCCCGGGGAAGTCGCGCGGCGCGCTCTCAAGGCTGCAGGGGCGCTTCGAGACCCTTGCGCGGGAAGCCTTCGACGACGGCTGGGACGGCGAGGGCGAGGCGCCGCAGGCGGTCGAGACGATCGTGACGGAGGAGCGCGCGCGCTCGATCATCCAGCGCAACGATTCGCCGGATCTCCCCTTCGAACTTTCGATCAACCCCTACAGAGGGTGCGAGCACGGCTGCATCTACTGCTACGCGCGCCCGAGCCACGCCTACCTCGAGCTCTCGCCGGGGATCGATTTCGAGACCCGCCTGTTCGCCAAGGTGAACGCGCTCGAGCGGCTGCGCGAGGAGCTCGGCAGGCCGGGCTACCGGCCCTCGCCGATCGCGCTCGGCGCCAACACCGACTGCTACCAGCCCATCGAGCGCCGCTACCGCATCACGCGCGGCCTGATCGAGCTGCTCGCCGAATGCCGCCACCCGCTGACCATCGTCACCAAGTCGGTGCTCGTCGAGCGCGACCTCGATCTGCTCGGGCCGATGGGCCGCGACGGCCTGGCCAAGGTCTTCGTCTCGCTCGGCACGCTCGACCGCGCGCTCGCGCGGCGCCTCGAGCCGCGCGCGGCGAGCCCGCAGCGGCGCGTCGACACGATCCGCGCGCTGGCCGGCGCAGGCGTGCCGGTCGGCGTCATGCTCGCGCCGGTGGTTCCGGCGCTGTCGGACAAGTCGGTCGAGGAATCGCTGGACGCCGCCGCCGCGGCCGGCGCGAGCATGGCCGGCTACCAGCTCCTGCGCCTGCCGAACGAGCTCAAGGAGCTGTTCCGCGAGTGGCTGGCGGCGCACTACCCCCTGCGCGCCGAGCACGTCATGAGCATGGTGCAGCAGCTGCGCGGCGGGCGCGACAACGATCCGCGCTTCGGCGCCCGCATGACCGGCACCGGCAACTATGCGGAGCTGCTCGCCAAGCGCTTCGAGGTCGCGTGTCGAAGGCTGGGGCTGAACGGCGCCGAGCGCGGCACCCGGCCGCGCCGCGAGCTGGATTGCTCGCGCTTCAGGCCGCCCGCTCCGCCCGGGCAGCTGCAGCTCTTCTGAGCATGCGCAGGCTCTGGCTCGCTGCCGGCTGGGCGATGGTCGCCGCGATCGTGTACGGCTCGGTGATGCACTCGCCGCCCTCGCTCGGCTTCGAGCAGAGCGACAAGCTCGAGCACCTGGGCAGCTACGGCCTGGTGATGTTCTGGTTCGGCCAGCTCTATCTCGAGCGGCGCGTGCGCCTGGGCTATGCGCTCGGCTTCGCGGCGCTGGGCGTGGCGCTCGAGTTCGTGCAGGGGTGGCTCGGCTACCGCGACTTCGAGATCGCCGACATGGTGGCCGACGCCGTGGGCGTCACGCTCGGCTGGGGCGCGGCGATCATCTTCCCCACAGCGTTACCAGGAGCGGGAACAGGAAGGCGGTGAGCAGGCCGTTCAGGCCCATGCCCAGGCCGGCGAACGCACCCATCACCTCCGACACCTGGAACGCGCGCGCGGTGCCGATGCCGTGCGCCGCCACCCCGACCGCGAAGCCGCGCACCGCGTGGTCGTGGATGCGCAGCAGGTTGAGCGTGCCGCGCGCGAGCACCGCGCCGAGAATTCCGGTGCTGACCACCAGCACCGCGGTCAGCGACGGCAGGCCGCCGAGCTTCTCCGAAATCCCCATTGCGATCGGCGTGGTGACCGATTTCGGCGCCATCGACATCAGGGTCACCCGGTCGGCGCCCAGAAGCCAGCCGATTCCGACCGCCGACACCGCTGCGACGACCGACCCGGCGAGCAGGCCGCCGAGCACCGGCACCAGGTTCTTCTTCAGCTTGCCCAGATTGGCGTAGAGCGGCACCGCGAGCGCGACCGTCGCCGGGCCCAGCAGGAAGTGCACGAACTGGGCGCCGTCGAAGTAGGTCTGGTAGGGCGTGCCGGTCGCCCACAGGAGCGCGACCAGGAAGGCGACCGACAGTGCGACCGGGTTGGCGAGCGGATTCATGTCCAGCCGCCGGTAGATCCAGTACGCCGCCTGGTAGGCAAGCAGGGTCACGGTCAGGCCGAGCAGCGGCGTGGTCGAGAGGTAGACCCAGATCTCGGTGAACCGGCCGCTCATCGCCGCCCCTGCAGCGCCCGCATCGCGAGCGCCGCGACGCCGATCGTGATCACGGTGCTCGCCACCAGCGCCACGCTGATCGGCAGCCATTCGGCCTCCAGCCGCCGGAAGTGCAGCATCACCCCGACCCCGGCCGGGACGAACAGCAGCGACAGGTGCGACAGCAGCGTCTGCGCCGTGTCCTGCAGCCTCTGCGGCGCGCCGCCGCGCAGCGCGAGGCTGAGGAACAGCAGCAGCATGCCCACCACCGGACCGGGCACCGGCAGCCCCGCGACCTGCACGATCACCTCGCCGACCAGCTGGTAGACCAGAAGGACGGTGATCGCGGCGAGCATCGCGCCTAGGCGAGAAACTCGATCAGCGCGTCCAGGACCGCATCGGGCGCCTCGGCCATCAGCGAGTGCCCCGAGGAGCCGATCTGGAGCGTGCGGCTGCCCGCAATCGCCTGTGCGAGACCGGCGGCGGCCCGGGGCGGGGTCATCACGTCGCGGCGCCCGAGCAGGAACAGCGCGGGGCATTTCACTCTGGCCGCGCTCTCGAGCCCCGCGGCGTAGTCGTTGCACGCCTTGAGGTCGGAATACAGCACGCCGGGCGCGAGGCGTTCCAGGCGCGCGAGGGTGTCGCCGTACATCCACATGCCCGGGTTCGGGTTGCCGCCGAGCGGCACCTGCGCCGCGTGGCCCCAGATCGTCGACATGTCGAACGCGTCGTGCCTGTTCTCGCGCGCCGCCTCGAGAAACGCGTCGCTCACCTTCATCGGGTAGGCAACGCCGATCAGCGCGATCCGCTCCACGCGCTCGGGATGGCGCGCCGCGCACTCGAGCGCGACCAGGGATCCCATCGAGTGCCCGACCAGCGCCGCCTTGTCGAGGCCCTGGCTGTCGAGCACCCGCACCACCCAGTCCGCCATCGCCTCGACCGAGCCCAGTGGCGGGCCGGCGCTGCGCCCGTGCCCGGGCAGGTCGAGCGCGAGGACGTTGCGGCCGTGATAGCCGAAGTAGCGGCTCTGCAGCCCGAACCAGCTGTGATCGAGCCCCGCGCCGTGCAGGAACGCCACCGTCGGCCGCGCCGCGTCGATCGCGTGCGCGGCGGTGTAGGCGAACGCCTCTTTGCCGTCGACGTCGAGATTCATTGCGCGGCCTTCCTCGCGGCGGCCAGCGCGCGGCCGAGGTCGTCGATCAGGTCCTGCGCGTCCTCCAGGCCGATGGAAAGGCGAACGGTGCCGGCCGTGATGCCCGCCTTCTGCAGGTCCTCGTCCGACATGCGGTAATGGGTGGTCGTGGCCGGGTGGATCACGAGGGATTTGGCGTCGCCGACGTTCGCCAGGTGCGAGAACACGCGCAGCGCCTCGATGAACGCGCGCCCCGCGGGGCGCCCGCCCTTCATGTTGAACGAGAAAACCGCGCCCGCGCCACGCGGCAGCAGGCGCTTGGCCAGTTCGTGATCGGGATGCGAGGGCAGCTCCGGGTAGCCGACCGAGTCGACCATCGGATGCGCGTCGAGGAAGGCCGCCACCTTGCGCGCGTTGTCGACGTGGCGCGGCATTCTCAGGTGCAGCGTCTCGATGCCCTGCAGGATATGGAAGGCGGTCATCGGCGCCATGCAGGCGCCGAAATCGCGCAAGCCCTCACGCCGCGCCCGCAGCAGGAAGGCCCGCGTCCCCGACTCCTCCTCGAAGTCCATCCCGTGGAAGCCGTCGTACGGGGCGGTGAGCTGAGGAAACTTGCCGCTCTTTTCCCAGTCGAAGCGGCCCGAGTCGACCAGCACACCGCCGATCGCCACGCCGTGTCCCCCCAGGAACTTGGTCGCCGAGTGGTACAGCAGGTCCGCGCCCAGCTCGAAAGGCTTCATCAGCCAGGGCGTGGTGAAGGTCGAATCGACAAGCAGCGGCAGGCCCGCCGCGTGCGCGACCTTCGCCACCGCCGGGATGTCGAGCACGTCGAGCCCCGGGTTGCCGAGCGTCTCGCCGAAAACGAGGCGGGTATTGTCCCGGATCGCCCGCTCGAAGTTGCGCGGGTCGCGCGGGCTGACGAAGGTCGTCTCGATGCCGAAGCGCCTTAACGTGTAGCCGAGCAGGTTGTGCGACCCGCCGTAGAGCGAATTCGAGGCGACGACGTGCTGACCGGCGTCGAGCAGCGTCGCCACCGCGAGATGGAGCGCCGCCTGCCCCGAAGCGGTCGCGATCGCGCCGACCCCGCCTTCGAGCGCCGCGACGCGCTCCTCCAGCACCGCGACGGTCGGGTTGGAGATTCGCGAGTAGACGTGTCCCGCGCGCTCCATGTTGAACAGCGACGCCGCGTGCTCGGTGTCGCGGAACACGTAGGACGTGGTGGCGTAGATCGGAACCGCGCGGCTGCCGGTCGTCGCGTCGGGCGACTGCCCGGCGTGCAGCGCGAGAGTGTCGAATCCTGGGTACTTTGGGGTGGCCATCTTGGGCTTCGCAAAAGAAAACGCCCCTCGCGAGGGGCGTCGATGGAATCGGCCCGCCTAGTGCAGGTGCTTGCGGCTCGGCCTCGTGTAGGCCTCGAACGCGCGCTCGGAGGGCTTGGGCTGCGCGGCCTTTTCCTTCCAGTCGCGGTCGAACAGATCGTTCACCAGCACCACCACCTCGGCCGCGCGCTCCTTGTCGAACTGGCGCTCGAGCAACGCCGAGACATCCTCGATCATGCAGCGGCGCTGCGCCTCGTGGATCGCCTGCGCCGTCGGCCCGACGAACAGCAGGCGCCCTTCCTGGTCGCCGTTCTCCTGGTAGAGCGTGACATCGACCTCGACCGCCTCGTAGCAGTACGGCCCCAGGTTCTCCAGCGCCTCGTCCAGCGCGCGGTGGAAGCTGCGGCCGATCTCGCCGGTCCAGCACACGTACAGCATCAGGTCCTTTTCGTCGTACTTGAGCCCAGGTTCGTCAGGCTCGAGACTCTTTACGTCACCCAGGCCCTCGGCATCCAGGTACTCGAGCCAGGGCGCCAGCGCCTGCTCGATCTGCTTCTTCGAGACCCCTTCCAGGATGGGGATATCGGCGTGGACGTGAACTTCGACCCGCATGGGTAAATCCTTGCAAAATGGGCATTTGATTCTACCACCCGCCCCGTGAAGGGGGATTGAATAGGAGTGCGGCACAAAGCTTGCTAACGGTTGTCCAAGGATAGTCTGACGGAGGTTGGCCATGAACGTCCTTTACGACAGCGGCAGTTACTACGTGACCGAGTTCCCCGGCTGTGGCATCGAGCTGGTCGACAAGCGTGCCGGCCTCGGCGGCTATCTGGACGGCGCCCTGGAAAGGGAGTTCCGGGCGGGGATGGCCCACCTGTTCTCGTCCGAGCCGAACGACGAGTCGGTGGACGAATTCCTGGGCGGGTACCAGGCCCTGCTGACCAACCCGATGGTGGTCCACTAGGGAGTGGTGGTCCACTAGGGAGGCACCGGTTTCGCAGCCGGAGGGCCGGAATCCGCTAGGATTCCCGGCATGGCGCGACCCGATTACTCCGGCGCCGGCCTTGTCAACCTGATCGCCTCGCTCGCGCAGGCGCGCGGTGGCCCGGCCCGTCACCCCACCCTGGAGCAGCTGCCGCCGGCGGAACTTTCCGCCGCGCGCAACCTAGTGCTGCTGATCGTCGACGGCCTGGGCGACCTGTATCTCTGCCGGCGAGGCGCCGGCGGCGAGTTCGAGCGCCGGCGGCGGGGCGCGATGACCTCGGTGTTTCCTTCCACCACCGCGAGCGCGATCACCACGAGCTACACCGGCTGCGCGCCCCTCGAGCACGGCCTGACCGGCTGGTTCACTTATTTCGGCGCCGCCGGCTGCGTCGCCGCGCCGCTGCCGTTCCGGTCGCGCGGCGACTACCAGCCGCTCGAGCGGCGCGGAATCGCCCCCGATGCCGTCTACGCCTCCGCCTCGCTGTTCGACTCGCTTCCGGTGCGCTCGATCGTCGTCTCGCCACGGGAGATCATCGATTCCGAGTACAACCGGCACCACTGCGGGCGCGCCGAGCGGCGCGCCTACGACGACCTGGACGGCCTCGTGCGCGAGACCGAGGCGGCGGTGAAATCGGGCAGCGAACGCAAGTTCGTCTACGCCTACTGGCCGATGTACGACACCGTCTCGCACGTGCACGGCGCCGAGAGCGAGCAGGCGGCGCAGCAATTCGCCGCGATCGACGCGGCGTTCGGCACCCTGCTCGCGCGCCTGGCCGGCACCGAGACCGTGGTGGTGGCGACCGCCGACCACGGCTTCATCGACTGCCCGCCCGAGTCCGCGCTGCAACTCGAGCACGGACCGGGGCTTTCCGCGCTCTTGCGCTATCCGCTCTGCGGCGAGCGCCGCATCGCCTACTGCCACGTCCAGGAAGGCCGGGTGAAGGAGTTCATGGCCCGCGCCGCCGAATGGCTCGACGGCCGCGCCGAGGTCCGCGAAAGCCGCGCGCTGCTGGACGAAGCCTGGTTCGGGACCGGCGCCGCGCACCCGCGCATCGGCGAGCGCATCGGCGACGTCTCGCTGGTCATGAACGATCGGTTTACCATCAAGGACTGGACGCCGGGTGAGCCTCGGCACCTCCACATCGGCAACCACGGCGGCGCGAGCGCGGAGGAGATGATGATTCCGCTCGTGGTTGCCGCGACCTAGGGAGAAGAAGATGAAAGCGACCGTCAACGGCATCGAGACCTACTACGAGATCCACGGCAAGGAAGGCGCGCCCTGGCTCACCTTCAGCCACTCGCTTGCCTGCAGCGTGCGCATGTGGGACGACCAGATCGAGGCGTTCAAGGACCGCTACCGCGTCCTCGCCTACGACACCCGGGGCCACGGCGAGAGCATGGCGCCGGCCGGCGCGTACACGCTCGAGCAGCTCGCCGACGACCTGAATGCCCTGCTCAGGCACCTCTCGATCGACAGCACGCATTTCGTCGGCCTCTCGATGGGCGGCATGATCGGGCAGACCTTCGCGCTCAAGTACCCGGGCGTGTTCCGCAGCCTGACGCTCGCCGACACCACCAGCCGCTACCCGGCCGACGCCGCGCCGGTGTGGGCGGACCGGATCAAGACCGTCGAGGCGCGCGGCATGCAGCCGCTGGTGCAGCCGACCCTCGAGCGCTGGTTCACCGGGCCCTTCCGCAACTCGCATCCCCAGGTCGTTCAGCGCATCGCGAAGCTGATCGCCGACACCCCGGTGGCGGGCTACGCCGGATGCAGCCACGCGATCTCGAAGATCGACCTGACCGCGCGGCTGAAGGACATCAAGTGTCCTATCCTCGTGATCTGCGGGGAAAAGGACGGCGGCACCCCCCCCGCCATGGCGCGCGAGATCCACGACAACGCGCCGGGCTCGAAGCTGGTGCTGATCCCGGATGCGGCGCACCTGTCGAACATGGAAAAGCCGGCCGAATTCAACCGCGCGCTGGAGGCGTTCCTCTCATCCCAGTCCAGCGCCTGAGCCCGGACACCCGGATGCCGAACAGGTCGAGCACCCGCGCCACGGTGTGCCCGACAAGCTCTTCGACGCTTTTCGGTTTGGCGTAGAGCGCCGGCACGGGAGGAAACACGATCCCGCCCATTTCGGTCACGGCGACCATGTTGCGCAGGTGCGCGAGATTGAGCGGCGCCTCGCGCGGCAGCAGCACCAGGCGGCGCCGCTCCTTGAGCACCACGTCGGCCGCTCGCGAGACCAGGTCGTCGGCGTGCGCGTGGGCCACCGCCGCGAGCGTCTTCATCGAGCACGGCGCGATCACCATGCCCTCGGTCAGGAACGAGCCGCTGGCGATCGCCGCGGCGACGTCGCGCGGGTTGTAGGCGTGGGCGGCCAGGGGGGGGGGGGGGGGGCGGG
>Ga0315556_1002030_pt1 | contig 11773 bp, 10 predicted proteins | sample SalMarSW160310MG_FD_202112 | JGI IMG/M metagenome (GOLD analysis project Ga0315556, IMG submission 202112) | Salt marsh sediment microbial communities from the Plum Island Ecosystem LTER, Massachusetts, United States - Salt Marsh Sediment SW1603-10 ...
TTTGAAAGCCATCACCAGTCCGCCACGCCTCGATTCCACCGACATCGCCATTCTCGACATTCTGCAGCGCGAGGGGCGACTGCCGGTGGTGGAACTGGCGCGCAAGGTCAATCTGTCGGCCACCCCGTGCACCTTGCGCCTGAGGCGCCTCGAACAGGAAGGCGTCATCACCGGATACCGCGCCCTCATCGCCCCCGTGGCGCTGGGCCTGGCGCTGGTGGTGTTCGTGGAGGTCAAGCTCAAGTCGAGCGACGAGGCTTCGCTGGAAGCCTTCAACCGCGCCATCCGCCCGGTGCCGGAAGTGCTGGAGTGCCACATGGTGGGCGGCGGCTTCGACTATCTCATCAAGGCGCGGGTGCGCGACATGACCCATTACCGCGCGCTGCTGGGCGGGGTCATCGGCGGCTTGCCGATGGTGGAGAACACGCGCTCCTATTTCGTCATGGAAGAAGTAAAGGACGGCGCCCCGCTGCCCATCCCGCGCGACCACCGGCGGCGGCGCTAGGGTCTATCGATCAACGCAGCCCGGCATCGATCACCGCACCGATACGGGCCGCCACCTTGGCGGCGTCGATCTCACCCCCGCCCAGCGCGCAGCGCATCCAGGCGCCGTCGATCATCAGTGAAATGGTGAGCACCATGTCATCCACCGCCTGCCCGGGCACCAGTGCCCGCAAGGCATGACGCAGGTTGCTTTGCATGCGGGAATAGATGGCGTCCACGATGCGGGCATAGCGCGGATGGCTCTCGGCCTCGGCGGCGAAGGCAAGCCAGGCGCGCGTCACCGGTGGGTTGAATACCGCCGCCGCCAGGTTGGCGGCGACCACCGCATCGAGGCGCTGACGCGGCGTTTGCGCGATGGCGAGCAGGCGCACCAGTTCGGCGGAGATTTCCGTGGAGGCCAGCCGGATGGCCGCCTCCACCATCTCGGCCTTGGTGGCGAAATAGTGATGGACGAGACCTTGCGCCAGGCCGGCCCGCTCGCTCACCCGCTGCACTGTCGTGCGGGCAAAGCCTTCTTCCTTCATGGTCTCAAGCGTTGCCTCGGCCAGCTTGCGCCGCCTGAGGGTTCCCATTCGCTGTCGCATGCCAATTCCCGTTGTCGCAGCGCTGAATCCGGTTGACGCAGCACCGCCCCCTCCTTACATCATTGAAAATTGGTTGATCAACCAATTTTGAATCCAATTCTGCCGACAAGGAACGATCGCTTGATGTCGAACGCCGCCGATACCGTCAACACAATACGCCTGGAAGCCGAGGCCGGCCGCCGCAATACGCCGGACTTCTGCTGGCCGACCATTGCGCTGTTCATCGGCCTCAACGCCGTCGCCGGGCTGGCCACGTGGGCAGCGCTCAGCGGCCGCATCCCGTATCTGGCCGCCGCCGCCGTCAACACCGCCTATATCTATTTCCTCTACACCGTGGTGCATGAGGCGGTGCATGCCAACATCTCGTCGCGCCAAAAGAATCTGGCGTGGATCGACCTCGTCATCGGGATCCTCGCCTGCATCCCGCTGTGGCTGTTCTTTTACCAGCACAAGAAGCAGCACATGGTGCACCATGCCCGCACCAACTTCGACGACGACCCCGATATCTACGCCCGCGGCAGCTTTGCCGGCTGGATTTTCTGGCGCCTGCCCAAGGCGCTCATTGGCTATTTCAACCCCGTCCAGCTCTACCGCGAGTGCCTGGCCTACGGGGTGCCGAAGAACGAGACCATCATCACCATGGTGTCCTTTGGCCTGCAGGCCGCGGCGTTCTTGGGCATCATCGCGGCGGGATATGGTTATGAACTGCTGGTCTTGTGGTTCATCCCGTGGTGGATCGGCCAGACAATCATGCTGACGCTGTTCACCTGGACCCCGCACTACGATCACCACGCGACCGGACGCTACGCCAACACCCGGGTGTCATTGTTCCCGGGCGCCAACTGGCTGCTGCTCGGCCAGCACCTGCACCTCATCCACCACATGATGCCCGGCATCCCCTACTATCGCTATCAAAAGACCTTTGATGAGATTAGACCCTTGCTCGAAAAACACCATGTGCCCATAGAAGGGCTGTGGCCGAGGGCTTGAGGCCAAGGCAAAATCCACCGACGAGAAAAGGCGAACCGCAATGTTCGAAGCCGCAGACTGGACGTTCCCGGTGCCGATCCGCTATGGCGCCGGGCGGCTCGCTGAACTGGGCGAGGTGTGCATGACGGCGGGCCTGAAGAACCCGCTCATCGTCACCGACCGGGGTAGCAGCGCCCTGCCCTTCATTGCCGAAGCCGGCGGGTCGCTGAAGGCGGCCGGACTTTCATCGGGGCTGTTCAGCGAAGTTGCGCCCAATCCCACCGACCGCAATGTTGCCGCCGGCAAGGCGGCCTTTGCTGCCGGCGGCCATGACGGTGTCATCGCGCTCGGCGGCGGCAGCGGCATGGATGCGGGCAAGGCGATCAGCCTGGTGGCCCGCAATAATCATGCACTGTGGGACTTCGACTTCGATGCCGCCCCGCCTGCCATTGCCGCATCAGTCCTGGCGCCGCTGATCTGCGTGCCCTCCACTGCCGGGACGGGTGCGGAGACCGAATCGACCGCCATGATCACCGACACCAAGCGGGGCATAAAGGGCTGCGTGTGGCACCCCTTGCAAAAGCCGCTGGCGGCCATTCTCGACCCAGCCATCACCATCGGCCTGCCGGTCAACCTCACGGCCTGGACGGGCTGCGATGCGCTGGTGCATGCCATCGAGGCCTATTGCGTGCCCGCCTGGCACCCGATGTGCGACGGCATCGCGCTGGAGGCGCTAAAGCTCATCCGTCGCTGGCTGACGCGGGCGGTGAGCGCGCCAAACGACATCGAGGCGCGCGGCGCCATGCTGGTGGGCTCGTGCCTGGCGGGGGTATCCTTCCTCAAGGGCCTCGGCCTCGTGCATTCGATCTCCCATATGATCGGAGCGCGTTACGATACCCACCACGGCCTCACCAATGCCGTCCTCCTGCCGGTGGTGCTCCGCTACAACGCTACCGCCATCGCCGACAAGATCCCCGCCCTCAACTGGGCCATGGGCATCCCCGGCGGCGACTTCGACAGTTTCCACGAGGCGGTGACCCTGATGCTTGACGATGTGGCCATCCCGACGAATCTCGCGGCCTTGGGGGTCGAGGCATCGGCAGCCGGCGACATCGCCGCCAAGGCCTTCAAGGATCCTGCCACCGGCACCAACCCGGCGCCCGCCAGCGTCGCCGACATCGAGGGACTCATTCGCGAGGCGATCGTCAAGGCGCGCTGAAAGCTTCCCACTGGACAGGGCGCCGCGCTTGGGTTCAATTTCGGCCATGCCACCCGTCCGCCTCACCACCGTCCGTACCGTCGAGCAGCTGCGCCAGCGCGTCGGCGCATGGAAAGCGCAAGGCCTGCACACGGCGCTGGTGCCCACCATGGGGGCACTGCACGCGGGCCACATCCAGCTGGTCGAACAGGGCATCCGGCGCGCCGACCGGGTGATCGTCACCATCTTCATCAACCCGCGGCAGTTCGCCCCCACCGAGGACCTCGCCCGCTATCCGCGCAACGAGGCCGCCGACATCGCCCGACTGAAGGCGGCCGGCGCCCATCTGGTGTTTGCCCCTGATGGCATGGAGATGTATCCGCCCGGCTTTGCCACCACCGTCAGTCTTGCCGGCCCCGCCAAGGCAGGGCTCGAGGACCGCTTCCGCCCGGCGTTCTTCGACGGGGTGACGACCGTCGTGGCCAAGCTGTTCGCGCAGGCGGGCTGCGATTATGCCATGTTCGGGGAAAAGGACTATCAGCAGCTCAAGGTGGTCACCCGCATGGCGCGCGACCTCGATATGGCGACAACGGTGATCGGCGTCGAGACGGTACGCGCGGCCGACGGCCTGGCCTTGTCGTCGCGCAACGCCTACCTGAGTCCCGCCGAGCGCCAGATTGCCCCCCTCCTCCACGGCGCACTGCGATCAGCCGCCGAAGCCATCCTGACCGGCCGCTCGCCCGATTATGCCACCCGCCGCGCCCGTGCGACGCTGAAAGAGGCCGGCTTCAAGGTCGATTATGTGGCCGCCCGCAATGCCGACACGCTGGCTAAGCTTCAAGCCGCCAGCGAACCGGTCCACCTTCTCGCCGCCGCGTGGCTGGGCTCGACGCGCCTGATCGACAATATCGGCGTCTAGCTCCCACATCGTCATGTCGGCGCATACAGGCATCCAAAGCGCACGGCACCACATTGGCGCCGGGCCCTCCGGACCCCGACCTTCGTCGGGGTGACAATAAAGGGGGACCAGGCCTAAGTCAGTTTATCCGGAAACCCTTCGGCGCGCAGGTCGGTCTTGAGCGCGTCTTCCAGCAGCTTCACCACCTGGCTCGACCAGGCACCGCCGCCGTAAACCTCCTTGGCCTTGACAAAAATCTGGTTGGTCATGCCGGCCAGCTCCAGCGGCACGCCGAATTCGCGGCCGAACTGCATGGCAAAGCCCAGATCCTTCAAAGCGAGGTCGTTGGTGAAGCCGATGTCGTAAGAGCCATTGAGGATGAGCTGACCCTCGGTCTCGTGCACGAAGGAGGTGCCGGAGCTTGCCTTGATGGCATGGAACGCCTGGGCGAGATCGAGGCCGCCGCGCTTGGCCAGCATCAGCGCCTCGCCGCAGGCCACCAGGTGGATGAAGGCCAGCATGTTGGTAATCACCTTGATCACCGAGGCCGAGCCCAGCGGCCCCATGTGGAAGATCTTTTCGCCCATGGCCTGCAGCGCCGGCCGGTGCTCGGCGAACACCGCCTCGTCGCCGCCGGCCAGTACAGTGATCTTGCCGTGGGCGGCGAGGTGGACGCCGCCGGTCACCGGGCTTTCCAGGGTGCGCACCCCGGTCTTTGCGGCAATGGCGGCAAAGCGGATGATCTCGTCGCGCCCCAGCGTCGACATCTCGATCCACGTGCTGCCCTTCTTCAGGCCCGCCAGCACCCCGGTATCGCCGGTAAGCACCGCCTCGGTCACCTTGGGCGACGGCAGGCAGGTGATGACGGCATCCACCTTTTCGGCCAGCGCCTTCGGGCTATCGGCCCATTTGGCACCCTGCTTCAGGTGACGTTCGGCGAGCTTCTTGTCGATATCGTTGACGGTGACATCGAAGCCGTTCGTGATCAGGCTTTCGGCCAGATGGCCGCCGAGATGGCCGAGGCCGATATATCCGTAGCGCATGGATTGTTCCGATGAATGGAGGGGTTATTCGTAGCAGGGGCCCATGACCGGCACGAGGTGCAATTCCTTGCCGTCATAGGGGTGGGCGCGGGCCACCTCCTCGTTCAGTTCGATGCCGAGGCCCGGCTCACTCGGGGGGATAACGTAGCCATCCTCCCAGCGCATGGGCTTTTTCAGGATCTCGGCATGAAAGCCGGTCCAGCGGCCGATGCTTTCGAGGATGAGAAAGTTGGGGGTGCAGGCGGCGAACTGGACGTTGGCGGCGCCTTCCACCGGCCCGCAATAGAGATGCGGCGCCATCTGGGCGTAGTGGGCTTCGGCCATGGCGGCGATCTTTCTCACCTCCAAGAGGCCCCCGACCCGGCCGAGCGCCGGTTGCAGGATGCGCGCCGCGCCGGTCGCGAGCACGCGGGCGAACTCGTACTTGGTGCACAAGCGCTCGCCGGTGGCGATGGGGATGGTGGTCTGGCGGGCGACGGTGGCCATTTCTTCCGGCATCTCGGGCGGTGTCGGCTCCTCGAACCACAATGGGTCATAGGGCTCCAGCCGCCGCGCCAGGCGGATGGCGCCGGAGGCGGTGAACTGGCCGTGGGTGCCGAACAGCAGGTCGGCCTTTGCCCCCACCGACTCGCGCAACCGCTTGCAGAATTTTTCCGAGCGCTCCAGTGCCTCAAGACTCGGCATACGCGGATCGAAGGTGGAAAAGGGGCCGGCGGGATCGAATTTCACCGCCGTAAAGCCCTGCTTCACGCACACTGCCGCCGCCTCGGCCGCCACGTCGGGATCGGAATAGACGGCCGGGTCGGCATAGACATCGCCGGAGCTTGGATAGAGATAGGTGTAGCTCCGCAAGCGCTCATGCACCTTGCCGCCGAGCAGCTCGTAGACCGGCTTGCCCAGCGCCTTGCCGTTGATGTCCCACAAGGCCATTTCGAGGCCGGAAAGGACGGCGGACAGCGAGGGATCGGGGCGGCCGGAATAGCCCCGGCCATAGACATTGCGCCACAGCATCTCGATGCGGAACGGGTCCATGCCCTCGACATGCTGCCCGAATACGTCGGCCACCATCACCTTCATCGTTTCGGGCAGGAAGCTGGCACCGTAGACCTCGCCAATGCCGGTCAGGCCGTTGGAGGTGGTGAGCTTGACGAAGATGAAATAGCGGCCGCCGAAGCGCGGCGGCGGGTTGCCGACGATGAAGGTTTCGAGCCCGGTGATCTTCATGTGGACGAATCTGCCTCAGCGAAGTGAGATGCCGCCCCAATTGCGGCCATGTTCTTGCGGCAAAGGCACTGTGCCACACGGCGCAACGAGGGGGCCATGAAATACGACTATATAATTGTCGGAAGCGGCTCGGCCGGCAGCGTCGTGGGAGCGCGCCTCAGCGAGAATGGCCGCCACAGCGTATTGCTGCTGGAGGCCGGCGGCAGCGACCGCAAGTTCTTCCTGCAGATGCCGCTCGGCTACGGCACGGCCTTCTACGACAGCAAAGTCAACTGGATGTACGATTCAGCACCCGTCGCGGGCCTCGATGGCCGCAGCATCTACGTGCCACGGGGCAAGGTGGCGGGCGGATCGGGGTCCATCAATGCCATGGTCTATGCGCGCGGCGGTCCGGCTGACTTCGAGGGCTGGAAAGAGTTGGGCAATCCCGGCTGGGGCTGGGTGGAGGTGCTCGAAGCCTACCGGGGGATGGAAGACCATGTGCACGGCCCCAGTTCGGTGCATGGTGCGGGCGGCCCGCTGGCGGTCATGGACTGCGCCGAGGTCGCCCACCCGCTGGTCAACAACTGGTTCGCCGCCACCGAGGCGGTGGGGCTCAACTTCAACACCGATCTCAACGGCGCCAGCATCGAGGGGGTGGGCTATCTGCAGTTCACCATCCGTGAGGGCAAGCGCCAGTCATCGGCGCGGGCCTGGCTGTGGCCGGCGCTGAAGCGGCGCAACCTGAAACTGGAGACCGGCGCCCATGCCACCCGCATCCGCTTTGCCGGCAAGCGCGCCAGCGCGGTGGAATACCGTAAAAGCGGGCAAGGCTTCGTGGCCGAGGCGGGTCGCGAGGTGATCCTGGCAGCAGGCAGCATCAACTCAGCCCAGCTCCTGCAACTGTCGGGCGTCGGGCCCGCCGACCTGCTGAAGCGGCACGGCATCGAGGTGGTTCATGAGGCCCCGGCGGTGGGCCGCAACCTGCAGGATCATCTGTGCCTCGATCATGTCTACAAGGCCAATGTGGCCACCTGCAACCGGGCGCTCAATTCGTGGCCGCGCCGGATCGCGGCGGGCTTGCGCTATCTGCTCACCGATCAGGGACCGCTCGCCATGAGCACCTCGCACGCCGGCGGCTTCTCGCGCTCGCGCGATGGCCTCGAACATCCCAACCTGCAACTGTATTTCTCCCCCTACAGCTTCACCCGCGAGGCCCCTCGCCGGCCGCGCATGGTCACTCCCGACCGCTTCGACGGGTTTGTCATGTCGGTTTCCAACTGCCGGCCGGTGAGCCGCGGCCATGTGGAGATCGCCACCGCCGACCCGCTGGCCGCGCCGTTGATCCAACCCAATTTCCTCGCCAACCGTCTCGATCTGGACGAATTGCTTGAAGGCGCCCACCTGCTTCGCCGCCTGGCTTCAGCCGGCGCCATGGCCCAAGTCATCGCCACCGAATTGAAGCCCGGACCGGGCGTGGCGAGCGATGACGATCTCATCGCCGACATCAGGGCGCGCGCCTATTCCGTCTACCATCCCGCCGGCACGTGCCGCATGGGGCCGGACCCGAAAGACGCCGTGGTCGACCATCGCCTCAAGGCGCACGGGCTGGAGGGATTACGCATCGTCGATGCCTCGATCTTCCCCACCCTCACCTCAGGCAACATCAACGCGCCCGTCATGATGGTGGGCGAGCGCGGCGCCGGCTTCATCCTCAAGGACGCCAGCGATTGACGTGGCCGGCGTTCAAGCCGCTCGCAAACGCGTATATAGTGTCTAGGCAGCCTGCCGCGAAACCGCGATGTGGCCTGATATTATGATTCAAGCAGGAGAGCCAACCCCATGGGCATCAACGAGAAAATCGCCGCCATGCATGACGAGATGACGGCCTGGCGGCGCGACATCCATGCCCATCCCGAAACCGCGTTCGAGGAAAAGCGCACCTCGCAACTGGTCGCCGACAAGCTCAGGAGTTTCGGCATCGAGGTGGTGCCGGGGCTGGCGCGCGGCACCGGCGTGGTGGGGATCATCAAGGGCAAAAAGCCTGGCGACGGCGCCATCGGCCTCAGGGCCGACATGGACGCATTGGACATCCACGAGCAGACCAACAAGCCTTATGCCTCGAAAACGCCCGGCAAGATGCATGCCTGCGGCCATGACGGCCACACCACCATGCTGCTGGGGGCGGCGAAATACCTGGCCGAAACCCGCGATTTCGCCGGCACGGCCTACGTCATTTTCCAGCCGGCGGAGGAAAACGAGGGCGGCGGCCGGGTGATGGTGGAAGAGGGCCTGTTCGAGCGCTTTCCCATGCAGGGCGTCTACGGCATGCACAACTGGCCGGGCGTGCCGGTGGGCGAAGTGGGGGTGCGGGTCGGGCCGATGATGGCCTCCTACGACATCTTCGAGATCAAGGTCGAGGGCCAGGGCTCGCACGGCGCCATGCCGCACCAGGGCATCGATCCCGTCCTCATCGGCGCCCACATCATCACCAACCTGCAGACCATCGCGGCGCGCAATGTCGACCCCAACCAGGCGGTGGTGGTTTCGGTCACCCAGATGCATGGCGGTGATGCCTGGAACGTCATCCCGGCCGAGGTGGTGCTGCGCGGCACCGCGCGCTCGTTCACGCCGGAAGTGCAGGACCTCACCGAGGCCAACATCGCCCGCATCGCCAAGGGCGTGGCCGCCGCCCACGGGGCAACCGTCGAGGTCCGCTACGAGCGCCGCTACCCGCCAACCGTCAACGCCGAGGCCGAAACCCGCCATGCAGCCCGGGTTGCCGCCCAGGTGGTGGGCGATGCGCAGGTGCGCGACGGCGTGGGTCCGGTGATGGGCTCGGAGGATTTCGCCTTCATGCTGCAGAAGAAGGCGGGCAGCTATATCTGGCTGGGGGCGGGCGAGGCCTCGGCCAACCTCCATAGCCCCCACTACGACTTCAACGACGAGGTCCTCCCCATCGGCGCCAGCTACTGGGCGCGGCTGGTGGAGGAGACCCTTCAAGGCTAGGCTCAGATGGCGCTCTTGAGCGCAAGATCCATGTACACCCTCTGCAGTTCCCGCGTGACCGGTCCGGGAGTGCCGTTGCCGAGCGTTCTTTCATCGATCCGTACCACCGGGGTAACGTAGGTCGACGCGCCGGTGATGAAGGCTTCATCCGCATCGAGCGCCTCGGCAACGGTGAACAGGCGCTCTTCCAGCCGGGCAGCGCCGGTTTCGATCAAGCTCAGGAGCGCCTTGCGGGTGCAGCCATGCAGGATGGCGTTGCTCAGCGGCCGGGTGATCACCGTGGCGTCCTTGACGATATAGAAACTGGTCGCGGCGCCTTCGGTGATGGTGCCGTTGTCATGCAGCAGGGCCTCGCCGGCGCCTGAGGGTTTAACCGCCATCTTGGCGAACACGCTGCCCATCAGGCCGACCGTCTTGATGTCGCGCCGCGCCCAGCGCAGATCGGGCTGGGTCTGCATGGCGATGCCGTTGCGGATCTCGGCTCTGGTAGCATCGGACTTGTGCTGGGCAAAGCCGAACACCGTGGGGGTGAGGCCGGCCGAGGGGAGAAAGTCGCGGTCCCCGTCGCTGCCGCGGGTGAATTGCATGTAGACCAGGCCCTCGTCGACGCGGTTGCGGGCGACCAGTTGGCGCATGACCGCCAGCACCTCGCTACGCGTCATGGGGCTTGCCATCTGCATTTCGCGCAGCGAGCGCTCGAAGCGCTGCATATGTGCCTCGAAGTCCAGCAGCTTGCCGCCATGCACGCCCGCCACCTCGTAGATGGCATCGGCGAACAGAAGCCCGCGGTCGAAGATCGACACCTTGGCCTCTTCGGGGGCGCAGAATTGCCCGTTGATATAGACGGTTCTGGCGTTCTGCTCAGTCATCGTCGAGCCCTGCCCTTGCCCGCTCGGGCTGCACCATGTCACCGGCGCCGATGCGTTCGGTGATCAACCCATAGGCTTCCGGCCGGCGATGCAAGGCCAGATTGAATATCTCCTGCCGGGCATATTGCGCCTTTGCGAGATCGCAGCGGGCGGTGATCAGTTCGTCTTCGAGCGTCGAAGCCATGGCCACGATTTCCCCGTGGGGCGAGACGATCATGCTCTGCCCGATCATGTCGAAGCCTTCCTCGCAGCCGCATTTCGCCGCTGCCGCCACCCAGCAGGCATTGTGATAGGCCCCGGCCTGCAGGCTCAGCGCGTTATGGAAATTGGCCAGGGCCGCTGCCTGATAGGGCTCGCCCAGACCGGTAGGCGTGTTGTAGCCCAGGGTAATCAGTTCGACCCCCTGCAGCCCCATGACCCGATAGGTCTCGGGCCAGCGACGGTCGTTGCAAATGGCCATCCCGATGCGCATGCCCTGGGTTTCATAGACCGGAAAGCCCAGATCGCCGACATCGAAGTAGCGCTTTTCCAGGTGCTCGCCCTTGCGCCTCGGGTCGGGCTCCTTGTGGCCGGGCAGATGAACCTTGCGATACTTGCCGACGATCTTGCCGTCGGGGCCCACCAAGACCGAGGCGTTGAAGCGCTTGTCACCGAATTTCTCGGCATATCCGAGGTAAAAGCCGATCCCCGCCGCCGCCGCGGCATCGAACAGGGGGCGGGTTTCCGGGCCCGGCATCGACTCTTCGAAAAAGGCCTCAAGCTCGGCATCGCCGCGGTCATAAACCCAGCGCGGAAAGAAGGTCGTCAGCGCCAGTTCGGGAAAGACCACGAAGGTACAGCCGCGCGCCCGGGCCTGCGCCAGGAGCGCCAGCAGGCGCCCAACGGCATCGGCGCGGCTGTCGGCCTTGTGGATCGGGCCCATCTGGGCAACCCCGACGATGGGATCAGTCATCGCTTTTTGTCCTTTGCGGCAAGGCGCGGATCGGGATGGGTCGCCTGCCAGTGCCGCGCAATGTCGCCGCGCCGGCAGATCCAGACATCGGCATGGCTCTGTATGTAGTCGAGGATGCGATAGAGCGCCACGATGCGGCCCGGACGCCCCAGGAGCCGCGCGTGCAGCCCGACGGACATCATCTTCGGCCGCTCGGCACCTTCGGCGTATAGAACTTCGAAGGTATCCTTGATGTAGGTCACGAATTCCTCGGCAACCTGATAGCCCGAGGCCGCGCGGGCAAAGCGGGAATCGTTGGTGTCGAGCGAATAGGGGATCGCCAGCAGCCCGTGATGGTCCGGCGACCAATACGGCAGGTCGTCGTTGTAAATGTCGGAATAGTAGAGGAAACATGGCATTTCCGCCGTCAACCGCTGGGTGTTGATCGACGGCAGCCCGGCATAGTTCCCGAGCGGCGGCGCCCCGGTCAATCGCGTGATCTGGTCGATGGACATTTCCAGTTGGGCGCGCTCTTCTTCCTGGCTCAAGGTGTCGTAATCGATCC
>Ga0315556_1002031_pt1 | contig 11767 bp, 12 predicted proteins | sample SalMarSW160310MG_FD_202112 | JGI IMG/M metagenome (GOLD analysis project Ga0315556, IMG submission 202112) | Salt marsh sediment microbial communities from the Plum Island Ecosystem LTER, Massachusetts, United States - Salt Marsh Sediment SW1603-10 ...
GCATTTGAAAATATTCTCAACCAAGCCATCATCGTACCGCCCCACCGTGAAGTGCTGGGAGCATTCGGTTCCGCCATAAGTGTCTATGAAGAGTTGCACCGAAAGAAAAAAATAAAAAGTGCCTTCGGAGGCCTGGACAGTATCACTTATAAAGGAGTGAAGTACGAAGAGAAAACCTGTCATGCGGATCCTGACTGCGATAACGAATGCGAGTTAAAGATATATCATTTTAATGGTCATCTGAGTGTGTGGGGAAGCGAGTGCGGTCGGTTCGAAACAACACACTATCATACGCCGGAAGAGAACGGCGTCGATTTCCTCCGGGAAACATTGTCAAGATACAGAAAGGGGGTGGTTACGGAACTCAGTGGGAGCCCTTTGATGGAGATCGAGGGTCGACCCACGGTGGGAATGCAGAGCGCCTTATATGGACATCAAACCTGTATTTTCTGGGCGTATTTTTTCGATTGTCTCGGATTGAGACTCGTCATGACCCCGCCCACCGACGGCAGAGTGAATCACCATGTGGACCCTGATGAGGCAACGGGGGCGTATGAATGCATTCCGCTAAAGATATCTCTATCCCATGTAAAGAAGATCATCGGAAAAACGAGGTATATTTTTCTACCGAGTCTTATAACTATGCCCACCACCGGAAGGCGTGAGTCAGGTTCCTGCTGCTATCTTATTCAGGGCAGTCCCTATCTGACAAAAATGGTATTCGGCATGGAAGGGGAATCAATCCTCAGCCCTGTGGTACATTTTAAATCCGGCGCGAACACCCTTGCCTCAGAACTTTTTCAGCAGATGGGCGCTGAGTTGAGGGTTGATAAAGGTATGGTCAAAGCCGCCGTATACCATGCACTCAAGAGGCAGGACGGGTATAGAAAGGAGCTCCACGAAAAAGGTCACAAGATTATTTCAGGACATTCTGAAGGTGAACCATTGGTGATTGTTACGGGACGACCCTATACACTCCATGATGATCGATTGAATCTCAACCTGTGGGCAAACCTTGCACGGATTGGTGCTAAAGCGATTCCCATGGATTACATCGATCTTTCGGTCATAGACCTGCCGAGTGTACCATCAGTGTTCGGGAGTGCGGGGACTGAAATTTTGCAAATTGCAGGATTTGTAGCGTCACAGTCTAATATCTTCGGTATTCATTTGACTAATCTGAATTGTGATACCGACGGACTCCTTGAGCGGTATTACCGGCTCATAATGGGCGATAAGGCAAGCCTCATTCTCGAGTTTGACGAACAGCATGCGAATACCGGCGTCATCACGAGATTGGAGGCTTTTAAGAATATTATCATGAAACAATGAGGATGCCCGCCCATGAGTAAACGGGCCGTCGCCATTATTGTTGCCGGATTTTTCACGGGATTTGTGGCTTTCGCTATCAGGAATGCCTATGGGCTCCTCCTACCTCTGATGATTCCATCCCTCGGCATTTCAATGACCGGGGCGGGAATTATTTATTCATCCTATTTTATCGCCTATACCGTCTTTGCTCCCTTGCTCGGCCTGCTTGCCGACAGATCCGATACACGGGTGCTTCTCACTCTTTTCGTCGTAATCCTGGGGACGGGTAGCGCGCTCATGTCATTTTCTACCACGATTATCCATGCAAGCCTTTTCTTCGCGCTGGCAGGGGTCGGTCACTCGACCTGCTGGGTCCCGGTAGTGGCGGTCGTTCAGAGATGGGTCAGTGAGGGACGAAGGGATAGCACTGGCGATTGTGGACCTGGGCAGCGCCACAGGTATTGCCGTGATAAGCGCTCTCATGTCCCTGTTGGCATTACGGCCCATCAGGTATGTCCACATCTCCAATGGGGGCAGGAGTCAATCATGAAGGTATTCATCACCGGAGGCACAGGATTTGTCGGCAATCACGTGGTCTCGCCCCCCTTTGACCGGGGTCATCAGGTAAAGACTCTGGTAAGACCCGAATCGGAGCATAAGCTGAAACGATCGGGTTAGGTAGAGAGATAGTACATGGTACGCAGTAGAATAGCTAATTCGAAGGAATAAACCACTGGCATGCCAGTGGTTTATTCCTTCGAATTAGAACCTCGCGATTCGGTTACTGGGTATTGTGAGTTTAGGAATGTGGCGTGCCGGATTAGAAAGGTTCGACTTTGCGTTTTAAGAAAAGTTGCTTTGAGATACTTAGACGGAGGTACCATGAAATTCAAGATCGGAGTTGATGTAGGCGGAACCTTCACTGACTTTTTATTGATGGACGAAGAAGGGAACTCCAAGATATTTAAGGTGCTATCAACACCTGAAGATCCCTCACTTGCCGTAATGAGCGGTTTTCTTGAGATGGCAAAGGCAGAGGAGCTGGAATTGTCTGTTCTTTTGCAGAACGTGGAGATCATCGTACACGGGACCACTGTGACCACCAATGCCGTTTTGACAGGCAATGTCTCAAAGACCGGACTTTTGACTACCAAAGGTTTCAGGGATGCACTCCAAATGAGAAGAGGAATAAGAGAGGAACTTTACAACAATAAGTACCTTGCCCCTGCGCCCCTCGTCCCAAGGTACCTGAGGATGCCGGTTGATGAGAGAGTGGATTTTGCGGGCAACACTATAAGGGACATTCGTCTCTCCGATGTGAAAAGCGGGATTGAACGGTTCAAGGATCACGAGGTTGAGGCAGTAGCCGTATGCTTTATGCACTCCTATGCCAACAGCAAGAACGAGCTTTTGGCAGAAAAAAAGGTTCGTGAACTAATGCCGGAATCATACCTCTCGGTCTCTTCAGAGATTTTGCCTCAAATAAGATTTTATGATCGGGTTAGCACGACTGTTCTTAATTCTGCTGTGGGCCCTATTCTTAGGAAGTATCTCTTAAGACTTACGGCAAGGCTAGAAGATGACGGATTTAAAGGGATTCTCCTCATAATGCAGTCTAATGGAGGTGTTTCACCGCCTGAAGCGGTCACGGAGCTGGCGGCCAGCACTCTGCTTTCGGGTCCAGCGGCGGCCCCCATTGCTGGAATAGCCTATACTAGCCTTCATGAGAATGACAGTTTTATCACCATAGATATGGGAGGTACAAGTTTTGATGCCGCCCTTATAAAAGATGCAACTCCCATAGTGACAACTGATGGCAAGGTGAATCGACATGCATTGGCCCTACCAATGATGCAGATCAACACTATTGGAGCGGGTGGCGGAAGTATTGCGTGGATCGACGAAGGAGGCCTTCTCAAGATGGGGCCCAAAAGCGCAGGAGCCTGGCCCGGGCCTGCCTGTTATGGGCTTGGAGGCACCGAGCCCACCTGCAGCGATGCCAATCTGATACTCGGGTACTTGAATGCCGACTACTTTGCCGGGGGAAAAATGAAACTTGATTATGCTGGTGCCGAGAAGGCTATAGAAAAAAATGTGGCACGCCCGCTAAATTTAAGCACGGTAGAGGCAGCCCATGGCATGTTTCATATAATGAACGTCAATATGGCATCTGCCATAAGGGAGATCTCCGTTCAAAGGGGCTATGATCCAAGGGAATTTCTCATTGTCTGTGCCGGAGGTGCAGGCCCAATCCATGCGGCCATGATCGCAAAAGAGCTGGAGATACCAAAGATACTGATACCGAAAGAGTCATCAATATTTTGTGCGGCCGGTATGCTCCTTTCAGACTTGAAGCACGACTTTGTGAGAACCTATCATTCCTTATTTTCAAAAGACTCAATAGATGTGTCACGGTTTCTTTCCCTAGTTCAGGAGCTTGAAGATGAGGGTGAGAAAGTTCTTGTAGAGGAGAAAATCCCTCCAGAAAGGAGGGCTTATCTCTTTTCTTTAGACCTGAGGTACGTGGGACAATATCACGAGGTGAATGTGGAAGTGAGTAAAGAAACGATAGAGGCATTCGACGAAGCAGCAGTTAAGGAAACCTTCCATACGGCACATGACAGGCTCTACGGGTACTCTTTAAAGAAAGAAGGGACCGATGTGGAATTGGTCAACTTGAGAATGACCGCTATTGGAACCACAGAGAAGCCCACTTTCAGGGAGGAAGATTATATAGGTCAAGATCCCAGCGCATGTCTTAAAGGGAAGAGGAATGTCTTTATACCCTCCGAGATGGACTTTTTATCCGTACAGGTATACGACGGGAACCGTCTGGGTTATGGAAACCGGCTTAGGGGCCCGGCAATCATAGAGCAGGTAAATACCACTATTTTTATCCCTCCGGAGTATGAAATCGAATGTGATCAGTACGGAAGTTACCTGTTAACCCTGCTATGAAATTTCTAGGAGGAGATAAATGAGCAAAAAAATAGATCAAATTTTGGCTTCGGTGCTTCAAAGAAGGTTCAAGTCTATAACCGAAGAAATGGGGTTGACCCTTTTAAGGACTACCCGTTCTCCCATTTTGAATGAGGCCAGGGACTTTGTGACGGGGCTTTATGATCGGAAAGGGAGGATGCTGGAACAGACCGAATATATCCCTTCATTGGCCTTTGCCATCCCGCGTGCTTGTGAATACATAGTAGACTATTTTGGCAGTGATATACATCCGGGGGATGTTATACTCCATAACGACGTGTTCACGGGCGGAAATCAGAATGCAGATGTGGCGGTTTTTAAGCCTATATTCCATGGAGAAGAACTTGTGGCCTGGTCTGTATGCAAAGGCCACCAGGCGGACATAGGTGGAGCCGTTGCAGGTGGGTACAATCCTGAGGCAAGGGAAGTATGGCAGGAAGCATTACGAATAACGCCCGTGAAGATATATGAGGGGGGTAAATTCAAAAAGGATGTGTGGGATCTGATATTTGCCAACATTAGATACGATATTGTTAAAGAAGACATTAGAGCGGAAATCGGTGGAACCGTTGTAGGAGAAAGAGGGATTAAAGCATTGGTGGAAAGATATGGCATCCGGAAGTTTAACGATCATGTGGAATATTTATTCGATATGGCGGAGAAGATGGTCAGGAACGAGATCAAGCAAATTCCAGACGATACTTACCATGGAGAGAGCTATGTGTTTTACGATGGGTTCAACGAAGGCTCCAAGATGAAGATCAATCTGGATGTAATGGTTAGCGGCGATGAGATAACTTTTGACTACACTGGTTCTGACCCTCAGACGGAGGGATTTGTCAATGCCCCTTACTCGGCGACGGTCTCCGCCGTTCTTTTGACCTTTCTGATGCTCATAAATCCGGATATCCCTCACAATGATGGTATTCTTAGACCCATTCATATTGTCAATCCGGAGGGTTCATTCCTAAATGCAGGTTTTCCTGCCGCCACGACCTTTGGAAATACCATCATTGGTCCCAACTCTGATGCAATATTCAGGGCCTTTTCAAAAGCCCTGCCAAAGATGGTGACTGGAGGATGGAACCGAGCCTTGAATTTTAGCCTTACGGGTAAGGATCCAAGGAAAAACCGGCCCTATGTAGACATTCTGTTCCTTGCATTAAAGGGTGGCTCAGGGGGGACTTGGATGGCTGATGGCTATGATCACATTGGTATAATCAACTGCGCAGGAGGCATATTGGCGCAGGACTACGAGATGTTTGAGATTCATGATCCGCATTTTCTTATCAAGCATGAGTACCTCACCGATTCGGCAGGTGCTGGCAGATGGCGTGGTGGACTGGGCATCGAAACGGAGTTTGTCATTTACGGTCAAGATGTGACCGGAATCTCGTTCGGAGATGGTATCGAAGAAGAGTCAAGAGCCTTTGGCTTCTTTGGCGGCAAAGATGGAATCGTCAATGAAGTTAAACTCGTATATCCAGATGGAACCGAAAGGATTGCGAAATCCAAGGAAATCATTAGGAATATCCCGACGGACACCATTTTTAAACAAAAAGCGGGCGGTGGTGGAGGTTATGGCAATCCGCATCAGAGACCGTTAGAAAGGGTGCTTGATGATGTGAGGAATGAAATGGTTTCCATTGAAAGAGCAAGAGAAGATTATGGTGTTGTGATTGACGGAGCGACTCTTACGGTGGATGAAAATGCTACCGGAAAGCTAAGAGGAGAAGAGAAATGAGTCGGCCCTATATTGAACACATCGGCATCATTGTTGACAATCTGGATCGATCAATAGCGTTGTTTGAGAGCCTGTTTGACATAAAACCCTCCGGCATAAAAGATATGCCTGATGTGGGACTGAAGGTTGCCCGGTTAAGTGCAGAGAATATAGACATTGAATTGATCGAATATACAAGTGAGGCTGCTTTTGGCAAATTAGTGATGGGGGCTGAAAGGGGCCTCAATCATATTTCAGTAAAAGTCGAAAATATTGAGTCCATGGTAAGGGACGCTGAACAGAGAGGTATCAAGGCCCTAGAGGGTTTTCCGAGGCCGGGAAGCCATGGCTTGGTGGCCTTTTTTGAGCCGGCGACAACGGAAGGTATCTTATTAGAGGTATGTGAGCGTTAGATATCAGGGAGGCATAAATGACATTCTGCCACGAAAAGAAACTCTGGAATGAAAAAATAGAAACCATGTCAAGAGATGAAATGAGGTCCTTACAACTCGTAAAACTCAAGAAACAGGTTTTATATAATTATGAAAATTCGCCTTTCTACAGGAACAAGTTTGAGGAGATAGGGGCGAAACCAGAAGACATCAAAAACTTTGATGATTTCGCACGGATTCCATTGATGACAAAAGATGAGCACAGAAGAATCCAGCAGGAATCTTTAGAAAAATATGGCAACCCCTATGCCCTCATGGCTTGCGCACCCCGCGAAAAAATTGTCCGCATTAATTCCACCTCCGGTACTACCGGAGTCCCCACCCTTTATACTCTGACTCAGCACGACGTGGATGTGGTCAATGAAATGCATGCCAGGAAATACTGGAGGGCGGGAATCAGACCCGGACATGTGATGATCCAGGCTTTGTCTTTGAGTATGTTTACAGGGGGTCTACCCCTCTCGCAAGGTATACAGTATATGGGAGCCTGCGTGGTCCCGGTGGGCATTGAAGGGGGAACTAAAAGAGTCTTGGAGTTCATCCGATTGACCTCACCTGTGGCCATCATTACCACGCCATCCTTTGGACAGTATCTAATAGAAAAATGCCCTGAACTTACAGGGAAGAAAGCGGAGACTCTAGGCTTAAGATGGTTTTTCTGTGCCGGTGAACCGGGCGGTGGAAATCCGGAGGTTCGCAAAATACTCGCGGAAGGGCTTGGTGCCAAGGTTTTTGATCACACGGGAGGCGGCCACGCTTTTCACGGCATATCCTGTGACGAACCCCCAGATCACTTCAGCGGTATGCATTTTGTCTCGGAAGATCATTGTCTTTTGGAGCTGATTGACCCCAAAACGAAAAAGAGCATTGAGGTAGAAGATGGCGCCGTAGGAGAGATGGTGTTCACTTTTCTTGAGTGGGAAGGGGGGCCTTTTATGCGCTATGCGCTGGGGGACTTACTGAAAATATCTACTGAACCATGTGAATGTGGAATGCCGGGGATCAGATTCAAAATTGTGGGCAGGGCCGACGATATGCTCATTGTCAAAGGGGTCAATGTCTACCCTGAAGCCATCAAGACCTCTATTTTGAACTTTCGCCCGCATGTGACCGGCATGTTTCGCATCTTACTGAAGCAGCCCGGACCCGTTGTTAAGCCTCCTCTCAGGATCATGCTGGAATATGGTACCACTGTTGTAGAAAAGGACCTTCCTTCCCTGGAGAAAAAAATGATATCTCAGTTCAAAGAGAAATTGAGAATTGCGCCGCAATTTGACTGGGTACCTCCAGAGACTATTCCCCGGGAGTTAAAAAAGACAAAGTTCATTGAGGTTGAAAGTAACAAAAGATAAGTCAGCGAGGAGAAGGAAGTTGCAAGATAGGTATACCCTGAAAGGGAAGAGAATTCTTATTGTCGATGACGAACCTGATATCTTAAGAAGTCTTGAAGAGACATTGGATATGTGTTCGGTCGACAAAGCAAATGATCTTGAGAAGGCCAGAAACCTGCTTGAGACAAACACCTATGATGCTGCCATTCTCGATATTATGGGGGTAAGGGGATATGAAATACTGGAAATCACGACGAAGGAGAATGTTCCGACCTTGATGCTGACAGCCCATGCTTTCAGCCCCGATAGTTTTATGAAATCCATTAAAGGGCGCGCTCATGCTTATATACCCAAAGACAAGATGTCGGATATTGGAACCTTTCTTGAAATGTGAGTATCCCGGGTGCGGAAGAAAAAAAGATAGGCCTGAACGTTTACCGGAAGAAGTGAATAGCCATGACCACCTAATGCGACTTGCCGTGTGGAACTCAGAACCCACTCTGCATGATAACCTCGCCGCAGCATTTCCACATCATGCAACTTCTGCTTCAGCATGAAGCTTAAGTCCCAGCGCGCGCACCACCTTCATTACTGTGGCGAACTCCGGGTTACCTTCCGGCGAAAGCGCTTTATAAAGGCTTTCGCGCCCCAGACCCGTGTCACGAGCAATCTGGGACATGCCACGAGCGCGGGTAATATTTCCCAAGGCTTTCACCACTACGGTTGGATTGCCATCCTCGAAAGTTGCCTCAAGGTAAGCAGCCATATCTTCTGCGGTTTCCAGGTATTCAGCCGCGTCATAAGGTCGAGTTTTGGTCTTTGCCATTTTGTCATGATGCCTTTCAATAGCCCAACTGGATAACAAAATCTCACAGAAACGTGCACTTTCAGAGCATGCCGGAACAAAAGGCAAGTACCAAAGGCCAGAAACAAGAAAAGGGTGGCTCCGTAAAGCCACCCTGGATAAAGGGAATGGAGAAATATCTCATCAGGACACTCGCCTGTTGCCCCTTAAAATAATTCATATTCTGGATCTGTCAAGCATCATCCCCTGCTTTTCCCGCCCTGTCATAAAGCTGCTGACATCATTCTCTTGTCATATGATTCGCGTGTAAACAGGACCGGGTTTGCACCTTCAAAATTGGGATGAGATGGTAACTTCGTGCTTCTAAAGGTTTTTCCTCCCGCTCAACTTTATGTCTGTCCACCATCGCCATGGCCTCAGCTTGGATCTCATCCCTGAGAGATTCCGGTTCCAGGACCGGGGCATTGGCTCCCCAGCTCATGATCCAGGATTTCAGCTCAACCGTCTCGGCCACTTCCACTTCAAAGTCAATAAACCCGTCGGCCCGGTTCCATCAAATTTAGGTGAAAAGGAAAATAAAGAACTGTAAAGAGGATTGATTTCTGTGCTGGATCCGTTCTCCCTAAAGTCAAAAAAAATCAACCCGTGCGAAAGGCTTGACGGATAGTCGCAAGGGGCAAGAAAAGTTCAAAGGGATTGTCCGGAAGAGGGATAAAGCCAAACTGATGGTAAAATAACGCGGCTTCATCGTTTTTCGCGTCAACAAAAAATCCTATGAGGCCCAGGTGTTCCCAGACTTTCAATACCCTGCCCATGGCATTAATCATCATGTGAGTCCCAAGTCCTCTCTTCTGCTTGTGTTTTGCTACTGCCAATCGGCCAAGTTTTACAGCTGGGGCTCGGCTTGGGTACTTCTCGGGGAGTTTCTCGACAAGTATTTCACAGGACGCCAGGGTGAAGAAGCCGAGAATTTCGGAAGGATTTTCTTCATCCACCAGCACGAAAGTATGGGAGATACCCTTTTCACTATGCTGGCGTGCAGTGTCGCGAAGATACCGGTCCAAGTCGGCATTGCCACAATCGAATCCCTGTCTGTTATGAGAGCGGGTGAGTATCTCAATTCTCATCGGTATCGTGCGACTTTTGATATAGCTTGGCTGCTTTTTTCAATTTTGCGGTTGGTTTCGGCGGATGAGCGAAGGCTTCGAAGAAGGCAGATGCTGAACGGGAGGTCATTCTAATGAGTTGCTCCTTTTCGATTACCTCCCGGGCCTTCTCGTATGCCGACTGAACGATGAACTGGTTCAGGGTTGCCCCCGTAAGATCAGCAGCCTGTAAGAGCGTTTGGTATACTTTGGGAGTTACTCTTGCCGAAACCCGTTGATTGTTCTGGGTAGTAGGCATGTTTTGAGACCTCGCTTTTTTTGTAGTCTTAAATTCGATTTCCGTACAAAGAATACCATTGCGGTGCCAAAATGGCAACATAGACTTTAAGACTTGAGCATACCCCATGTCTTGGTTCTCAACACAGTTTTCTATATGCAGGATCTTCTCTCAAATCCGGATTTGGTCAACAGCAACTTTTCCTTGTTGTCTCTTCTGAACAATTGCGGGCCAGTCATGACAATGATTTGCAGATTGAATTGACAAGCCGATTCATATAGCGTCATTTCTGTATTTTCTTTTGGTTTTCTTTGTCTCCCGTTTGCGGTTTGAAAATATACGAATCTGAGAAAAGGCATAGCAATCGGGATGTTACCTGATATCTGAAAAATTGGCGTGTTACTACAGATTTTGGGTGTGTTTTTGGATGCCCTGGATCTGCTGGACGATTACGATCACCAACGAATAAGGTTGGGGCAGATCCGCAAAGGCGAGTTCAAAGGGGTATCTTACAGCGAGGCCATGCAGATTATTGACCAGCTTCGAACGGCCTATGGGGCATCACCCCTGTTCGGGAAAGAAAAAGACGCCCGGGCGGTTTATCTTGACCGGATCGCAGAACTTCTCGCTAATGCAGGGTGTTTCCGAAAGCCTGGCTGGACGCTGCTCCATCCTGAACATGTTGAACCTCTCATTCAGGGAGCTGAAAGAAAATGAAAGATTCTGAAACAGCAGCTGAATTCACGCTTTCCAATAGACAATTTCAGCGTTTTCAATGGATGAACACCTGCTATTCCGTTTGAATCGGCCGCTAGAGAAGCGAAGAAGCCCGGTACCGTCTACTTTCCATAGTGATCGGAAAGGTATTGAATGATGGCCTTTGCCTCTTCATCCGAAATGGGGCAGCCATTGGCATTTTTCATCCGCATGACCGTTTTTTGCCATTCCTCTGCCGTCTTTCTCTTGGACTTAACTCTTTTTAGACCGTGACACAGCCCGCATTTTTTCTCAAAAAGGGAGTTGCCATCCAACTTGGTCTGTTCGGCACTGTATAGCGGAGTCCCCCATACGCCTAATAAAACCATTGCCAGCATGTATGCCATCAGTTTTTTCATTCCCCACCTCTCTTGGTTAAGATTTTCGCCTTTTCCCGCTCAAAGTCCGGGATCCTGGACTTGACCTCGGAAAAAATTGAACGTGGCGAAACTGGCTATATCATTTCTTTATATCACATTTCTGAAGAAATAGTATAATTATCTACCAAACCCACCGTCTAATTTGCGCACCATGTATTTCGACGGGGATTTGGAGACATTCCTGATCACCACCTGTGTGGAAGCAGTTGAAGCCTGTTCCTTTTGAGGAACTATTTTTTCACCCGCCGTATTGACACCAAATAACTCCCTAGGACCGCCTTGTTGAGGAGACATTTTACTTTTCCATTTAGCCGGCTATTTTTCTTGACTCTTTCATATTTTTGCTTTGGAATAGGTCAAAAGGTTTTTCAGGCCACAAGGAATGCGGGCGGGGTGCTGAACATATGATAAATTCTTCAAAAGATCGGTGAACCGGAAAAGGAGGGAAAGATCATGGATCACAAGCCTATTGATCTTCACAATGCCTTTGGGGATGGAGTACTGGGTCGACGGAGATTTTTTACGCAGCTGGCCCTTATCGCTGCAGGTGCAGTTGCTGCTTCGTCTTTGCTGCCCTTCCTGGAAAACTACGATGCTCTTGCGGGAATCGTTCCAGAGGATGATCCCCGTATCCAGTCAGACTACAT
>Ga0315556_1002034_pt1 | contig 11757 bp, 10 predicted proteins | sample SalMarSW160310MG_FD_202112 | JGI IMG/M metagenome (GOLD analysis project Ga0315556, IMG submission 202112) | Salt marsh sediment microbial communities from the Plum Island Ecosystem LTER, Massachusetts, United States - Salt Marsh Sediment SW1603-10 ...
GGGTCTGACCATGCCGCGCAACGGCGAACTCGCCATCAACCTGGTGCTCGCCAACGAGAACGTTGCCGACCACCTGACACATTTCTACCTGTTTTTCATGCCGGACTTTGCGCGCGAGATTTACAGTCGCGAAGCCTGGTACGCGCTGGTGCGCAAGCGGTTTCTCGCCGTGCAGGGTACGGCGGTCAAGCAGGTGTTGCCGGCGCGCGCCAACTGGTTGCACCTTATGGGACTGCTGGCGGGCAAGTGGCCGCACAGCCTGAGCATTCAGCCCGGCGGATCGACACGCGCGGTGGAAGTGCAGGAACAGGCGCGTATTCTGTCGATTATTTATGCCTTTCGGCAGTTCCTGGAAACTACGCTTTTCGGCGACTCCCTCGACAACATCCTGTCTCTGACTTCCACCGCGCAACTGGATCAATGGCTGGACCGGCGCGCGCCGGACAGCAGTGACTTCAGTCTGTTTCTGCACGTTGCGCGCGCACTGGAGCTCGACGGTCTGGGACGGGCGGGCGATACCTTTATGAGCTATGGCGTTTACCCGCATGCCGGACAGCCGTTATTCAAACGTGGCGTGTGGCGGGATGGCGAGCAGCTGTTACAGGCCGACACCATCACCGAAGACCTGTCACACAGCTGGATGGCGAACAGCGGCCGTGCGCTGCATCCCTACGAAGGCGTCACGCAGCCGGATGCCGAAGCCGCGGACGGTTATACCTGGTGCAAGGCACCGCGCCTGGATGGCCAGGTGGTGGAAGTGGGCGCACTGGCGCGCCAGGTCGTCGATGGTTTCCCCCTGGTCCGCGAGCTGGTCCGGTCGGGCGGCGGCAATGTGCGCAATCGCGTTATTGCGCGTTTGCTGGAAATCGCCCGGGTGGTGGACGCCATGGATGGCTGGGCGCGCGCGCTGCAGCCCGGCGAAATCTTCTGTGCCCAGGCGCCGGTACCGCGCGAAGCGCAGGGCTGCGGCATGATCGAGGCGGCGCGTGGCAGCCTCGGGCACTGGGTGCGTATCGAACACGGACGTATTCTGAACTACCAGATTATTGCCCCGACCACCTGGAACTTTTCACCGCGCGACAGCGAGGGCACGCCGGGCCCGCTGGAGCAGGCTCTGCGCGGCGCACCGGTCCGCGCCGGCGAAAAGGATCCGGTCGCGGTGCAACATATTGTGCGTTCTTTCGACCCTTGCATGGTCTGCACGGTGCACTGAGACCTGCACTGCGGCCGGTAAGGGTGGTTATCAATCTGATCGCCACTGCCCCGCGGAACAGCAGTAAACATCCCCTCAGGTTTGTTTCACCGCAGTCGTCAGACCGGGTAAACGGGTGTCGCGCCGCTGCAGTTCGCGTATGATTGGTGTCTGTACACAGGCACGGAGGCAAGTCGTGTTGAATTCAGTCTGTCGCGGGTGTGGGCCTGATGGCGCATAAAAAAGTCCACGTACCCAAAGTCGTCGTACAAACCAATCCTCCGAACCGGATCCTGCTGTCTGCGGTGTTGTTTGCCGCATTCGTGGCTGTCGCCTGGTACAGCTATAAATACGGCCGCTCGCAGGTGCAACCCGGTAGCCCCGGGGACGCGGGGATATCCGCGCAAGAGCAACAGCGTATTGCCGGCCTGGAAGAAGAACGGGAAGCGCTGAAGGCGCAGGTTGACGGATTGCAGCGCGACATGCAGCTCAGCCGCCAGGCTCTGGAAGTGGCCCGTAACAAAATACGCGCACTCGAGCGGCGGCAGACGTCGGCGTCGCCGGCGGATACACCGCGGGTTGAAACGCCACGGGTTGAATTGCCGGCAGCTGTGTCTGCGCCAGTCGACAACCGGTTGACACTGCAGAATGTGCGCATAGCGGCGACCGATAACGAAAACCGCTTCCGGTTCAGCTTTAGTGTGACCAACCCGGGCAATGCCACTGATCAGGTGGTTGGTACTATCTGGATTGCGGTCAACGGCCTGTTGAACGGTGAGCCGACGCGCCTGTCGCTGGAAAAGGTATCGTCGAACAGCCGACCGTTTGTGAAGATGGATTTCCGACAGCGGCAGGAGGTCGAGGGAGAGCTGCGGTTGCCGCCGGCATTCCGCCCGAAGAACATCATGATCGAAGCAAAACCCTACAGTAAGAAATTTCACGAAACTGCCGGAAAAATCGACTGGGTGACGAGCGGATGACGGGCGGTTCCCCAGTATGTGAACGGCAGCATCGGCATCCGAACTGTTCCTTCCGCTTTGGCCTGAACGGCCTATCAGGGCCTGGCAGTTATGAGTAGTGATAACAGCACCTCCGATCCGAACGCCAATCGGCGGGTTTGCGATCGTCTCAGTTTGAACAGAAAGGTTGTGCTTGAACTGGACAACGGCGAAATCCTCGTCGGAGAGACCGATGACATCAGCCTGCGCGGCGTGTTGCTCAACGTCGACCTGTTACCTGAAGGCGACGTGCTCGGGATGAAGGCCACACTCTTTGTGATCGGCGACGGGGGCGAGCATTCCAGCGGCTTTCCCTGCAAGGTTGTCAGGCTGAAGGACATGTCGATTGCGCTGGAACTGGACAAAAAAGTGGTTGCCGCTTTTGGACAGCTCATTACCCGGGAAGTGTTCGGACGCTAGCGGCTGCAAAGCCGATATATGACGACACCGAAGCGATAGATAGATGCCCTATGGGGGGTTGACTTCCCGGCGCGGATTCTTTAGGCGGCGAGCGCTTTATTCACAGCAATAACTAACGCGTCAATAACTGTCTGCTCAAAACGACAGTTGCTTCATTATGAGTCCAGGAAGTTCTTGTAACCTGTTGTTATAAAAAATTTAATGAGATCTGAGTAAAAAACCGCCAATCTGAGTGCAATCCTGCATTTGTCGAGTTTTCTGCTGTCTGGCCCGGGTTTTTACACATACTTATCCACAGCACTTGTGGAAAACATCCGGGGCGCTACGGCGCATGTCCGGTATGAACAGGTCAGGGTGCAAAAAAACGGCGGCCATTCGGCCGCCGTTCGAGTTACAGGGCAGTTCGTGTGAACGGCCGGTTGCCGAGACCGGCTACTCCTGGTCGTGGAGTCGATCCCGATCCTGGTCCCGGTCCTGATCCCGGGTGCCTGCGCCGACATTTTCACCCTGGCCTTTCGCCTTCGCCTTCCGGGTATCGCGTTCTGCATCCGATCCACGGTACGCTTCGCGGTCGCGGTCCTGTTGCAGCGCCTTCTCGGAGCGATGTTCGGTCGCCATGTCCGTTCCATGGCCCATGCCAGCGCCCATCTGCTGACTCGCGCCACCCATGCCCATACCACTGCCGCCGCCCGGCCCCGCCAGCACGGGACTGCTCACGGCTACGGCGATGACAACTGCTGCGGTGTAAAGTGATTGAATTTTCATAACTGACTCCTTGCTGCAGACCATCTGCTTTACTGTCAGTTTCACCTTACCCGCATTACCTGAAACAAGGCTGAAACCCCGGATGCCGGCGTTGGGGTTGCCTGTTTACTCACTACCTTCCGGCGGCGTCTGGTAGCCGGGACCGTAACCAGGGCCATAACCCGGTCCCGGTCCATAGCCACGACCGTAGCCGGGCCCGGGGCCTTCGTCCGGACCGCGCCGGCTGCCCATGCCGAAGCCGGAACCGCCCCGGTCACCCGGTCCCGGACCGTAGCCACGACCGTAGCCGGGTCCCGGGCCTTCATCCGGACCACGCCGGTTGCCCATGCCGAAGCCGGAACCGCCCCGGTCATCCGGTCCCGGTCCGTAGCCACGACCGTAGCCGGGTCCCGGGCCTTCATCCGGACCACGGCGGTTGCCCATGCCGAAGCCGGAACCGCCCCGGTCATCCGGTCCCGGTCCGTAGCTACGACCGTAGCCGGGTCCCGGGCCTTCATCCGGACCGCGCCGGTTGCCCATGCCGAAGCCGGAACCGCCCCGGTCATCCGGTCCCGAACCATAGCGGCGTTCGTAACCGTAGCCGGGAGGCCCGGCTCCCGGACCGCGCCGGTTACCCATGCCGAATCCCGAGCCGCTGCCTTCGTTCGGTCCGAAACCATAACCCGGTCCTCTGTTGCTGTTGCTGCTGCTGCCCATACCCATTCCGCCCGCATAAACACCGGCGGAACAGGTTGCCGCCACGAGTGCGACAACGGTGGCGAGACGCTGTGTAGTCATTCTGGTCATGATGTTCTCCTCTGATTCTGATAAGTTTTACTGTTTTCTGCGGTCGGGCGGAAACTGTTGCAGTATTTCCGCGACGACTTCGTTAACGGCCTTCGTAGTGGCTTCCGGCGTTGTGCCGCGATCGCTTAACCGGCGACTGCTGGACCCGCGCCATACCAGCTTGTTGTCGGCAGCATTCACTATGTCGATGGTCAGAACACCTTCTTCGTAGGAGGTGACGTCGTTGGCGGGAAAGCCGTAGCCGATGGCGGCTCCGCTGCCGCGACGGTAGGTGCCGACACCCACCGATACACCACTGTTGCGCGATTCCACACCGCTGCGTTTTCCGACATGGTAGCGCACGGCAATATCGGGTGTTTCGCTGACAGCGCGGTAGCCTTGATCGGCGAGTACCGCCGCGATTGCCGCGTGAATGCGTTTGTTGATCAACGGGCTATCAATACGGGGGTCGCCGTTTTGGGGTTCTGCCGGATTCAGAATATCGAAAGTCCGCACGATAGCGAAATCGAAAGTCTGGTCGTAATCGACATTGGGCCGGCTGGCACAACTTGCCAGGACCAGTGTGGAAATAGAGAGAATAATGGCAATAACCGGAAAGCGTCGCATAGCAGGGCTCGTTAAATATAACAATTTAATAATAGCCCAACCGGCGGTCCGGTTCGATCACGCTTGCCCTGCCGGGGCAGCTGCCGGATGACGAATGATTTCCAGCCTGAATGCGGCCCGGGCCAGGGACGGGATTTATGCAGCGTCCTGGTGGGGTGCAATTTCCGGTCTGTATCCGGTCAACCACTACAGGTCTTTTACAGGTCTTTGAGACCACGCAGGATTTTTCGCGTTCGGTCACAAGTGACGTAACCGCGTCGTCTCCAGTCTGTCGGGCGTTACTTCATCACCGGCATGGTGAACTCCGCCGTCTGGCGAATGCCGGTCGGCCAGCGGGCCGTAATGGTTTTCATGCGCGTGTAAAAACGCACGCCGTCGGGGCCGTGCATGTGCAGCGGACCGAACAGGGAGCGTTTCCAGCCGCCAAAGCTGTGGAAGGCCATGGGTACGGGTATCGGTACGTTGATACCCACCATGCCGACCTGGATGCTGTGTGCGAACTGGCGCGCGGCGTCGCCGTCGCGGGTGAAGATGGCAGTGCCGTTGCCGAATTCGTGTGCGTTGATCAACCGGCAGGCGCTGTCGAAGTCGTCGACCCGTACCACCGACAGCACGGGACCGAAAATTTCCTCCCGGTAGATTTTCATGCCGGGTTCTACGCGGTCGAACAGGCAACCGCCGATGAAGAAGCCGTCGCCGCCAAAGTTGCGCCCGTCAACCACCAGTTCGGCGCCTTCCGCTACACCGCTGTCGACATAGCCGGTGACGCGTTGCAGATGTTCGCGGGTGACCAGCGGGCCCATTTCCATGTCGGCGTTGGTTCCGTCGCCGATCTTGAGATCGCGCACGCGCGGCGCCAGTGTTTCGATCAGTCGATCGGCGACCTGGTCGCCGACACATACCGCTACCGAGATGGCCATGCAGCGTTCGCCGGCGGAACCGTAGGCCGCGCCCATCAGCGCGTTGACCACTTGCTCCATGTCGGCGTCGGGCATGACGACCATGTGATTCTTGGCGCCGCCCAACGCCTGCACGCGCTTGCCGTGGCTGCAGCCGGTGGCGTAAATGTATTGCGCCACAGGTGTCGAGCCGACAAACGATACCGCTTGCACACGCGGATCACTGAGCAGGGTGTCGACGGCTTCCTTGTCGCCGTTGACGACGTTGAACACGCCGTCGGGCAAACCCGCTTCCTGCAGCAGTTCCGCCAGCCGCATCGGCACAGAGGGGTCGCGTTCGCTGGGTTTGAGAATAAAGGTGTTACCGCAGGCCAGTGCGATGGGGAACATCCACATGGGCACCATGGCGGGGAAGTTGAACGGTGTGATGCCGGCGACCACGCCCAGTGGCTGCATTTCCGACCACGAATCGACACCGCGGCCGACGTCTTTCGAGTGTTCGCCCTTCTGCAGGTGCGGAATGCCGCAGGCGAACTCGACCACTTCCAGGCCGCGCGCCAGTTCACCGGCGGCGTCCGATAACACCTTGCCGTGTTCGCGGGTGATCAGCGCGGTCAGTTCATCGGCGTGCTGCTCGCACAGCGCCTTGAAACGGAACAGCACGCGCGCACGGTTCAGGGGGGTTACGGCGGCCCAGGCGGGGAAGGCGGCCTGGGCTGCCGTGATGGCCAGTTCGGTGTCGTCACGGCTGGCGAGAGCGACCTGCGCGGTGACGGCGCCACTGGCCGGGTTGAAGACATCGGCGCGCCGGTCGCCGTTGCCGGCGACATGTCCGCCGTCGACAAAATGCCCGATCAGCGGCGTTGTGCCGGCAGCAGCGGCGGGCTCGTGGGACATCAGGCGGCGTCCGGTTGCAGCGCGCTGAGCGCTTCTGCATAGGCGTAACCGAGGTCACGGGCAACTGCTTCATGGGTGACCATGCCGCGGCAGACGTTGAGACCGTTGAGCAGGTGCGGATCGTCGCGCAGTGCCTGGGTGACGCCCTTGTCGGCCAGTGCCATTGCAAACGGCAGCGTGGCGTTGGTCAGCGCAAAAGTCGACGTGCGCGCCACGCCGCCCGGCATGTTGGCGACGCAGTAATGAATGATGCCGTCGACGCTGTAGGTCGGTGACTCGTGCGTCGTCGCTTGGCTGGTCTCAAAACAGCCGCCCTGGTCGATGGCCACGTCGACCAGCACCGAACCCTGTTTCATCAGTTTGAGCATATCGCGGGTTACCAGCTTCGGCGCGGCTGCGCCCGGTACCAGCACCGCACCGATGACCAGGTCGGCCTGCTTCAGTTGTTGTTCGATGGCGTCGGCGCTCGAATACAGGGTGTCGAGACGGTCACCGTACAGGTCGTCGATCTGTTGCAGGCGCTGCAGCGAACGGTCGAGGAGTGTGACGTTGGCACCCATGCCCATGGCGATGCGCGCCGCATTCAGGCCGACCACGCCGGCGCCGATCACCGTGACGTGACCGGGTATCACGCCGGGCACACCGCCGAGCAATACGCCCGAACCGCCCTGGGCCTTTTGCAGGCAGTGAGCGCCTTCCTGTACCGCCATGCGTCCGGCTACCTCGCTCATGGGCGTCAGCAGCGGCAGGCCGCCACGGCTGTCGGTTACCGTTTCGTAGGCGATACAGGTGGCACCGCTTTCCAGCAGCAGGCGGGCCTGTTCCGGGTCCGGTGCCAGGTGAAGGTAGGTGAACAGCGTCTGGTCACGGCGCAGCATTTTGCACTCGTCGGGTTGCGGCTCCTTGACCTTGATGATCATTTCCGTACCGGCAAAAATTTCTGCGGCACTGTCGACGATCGCGGCGCCGGCCGCGGTGTACATCTCGTCGCCCAGGCCGATACCTGCACCTGCGTCGTGCTGTACCAGTACCTGGTGGCCGTGGGCAAGCAGTTCACGCACACCGGCCGGTGTGAGGCCGACCCGGTATTCGTTATTTTTGATTTCTTTGGGTACTCCGATCAGCATAACTACCTCACTGCGTAAAAATGATCAGGCGACAGCTTTGACGGCTTCGCGCAAAGTGTCGAAAATCCGGTCGATGTGAGTCTTTTCCAGGATCAGCGGCGGCGACAGGGCGATAATGTCGCCGGTCACCCGAATCAGCAGGTCGCGATTGTGGAAGCAGTCGGTAAACACCTCGTAACCCCGCGCGCCGGGCTGGTTGTCGCGCGGCGCCATTTCGATGCCGGCGACCAGGCCGTAGTTGCGAATGTCGATGATCTGCGGCAGGTCACTGAGACTGTGGGCCGCTTCCTGCCAGTAATCCCCGAGCGTCCCGGCTTTTTCGAACAAGCCTTCCTCGGCATAGATATCCAGCGTTGCCAGTGCCGCCGCGCAGGCCACCGGGTGGCCCGAGTAAGTATAACCATGGAACAGCTCGATAAGGTGTTCCGGGCCCTGCATAAAGGCGTCGTAGATCCGGTTGTCGACAAACACGGCGCCCATCGGTATCGAGCCGTTGGTGAGGCCCTTGGCGGTGGTGATGATGTCGGGTTTGACGCCGAAGCGGGTGGCGGCGAAAGCCTCGCCGACGCGGCCGAAGCCGGTGATCACTTCGTCGAAGATCAGCAGGATACCGTGCCGGTCGCAGATATCGCGCAGGCGTTGCAGATAGCCTTTGGGTGGCACGATGACGCCGGCCGAGCCGGCCACCGGTTCGACGATGACGGCGGCAATGGTGGAGGGGTCGTGCAGCTGGCAGAGACGTTCGAGGTCGTCGGCCAGTTCCGCGCCGTGTTCGGCCAGCCCCTTGCTGAACGCGTTGCGTTCGATATCGAGGGTGTGGCGCAGGTGGTCCACACCGGCGAGCAGGGTGCCGAAGAACTTGCGGTTGTTGACCAGTCCGCCGACCGAGATACCGCCGAAGCCGACTCCGTGATAGCCCTTTTCACGCCCGATAAGGCGCGTGCGTCCGCCTTCGCCGTTGGCGCGATGATAGGCAAGCGCGATTTTCAGCGCGGTATCGACAGACTCGGAGCCGGAATTGGTGAAAAACACATGATCGAGACCCGCGGGCGATAACGCCGTCAGGCGTTCAGCCAGTATGAAGGGCAGGGGGTGGCCCATCTGAAAAGTCGGCGCGTAGTCCAGCTGCTCAATCTGGTAGCTCACTGCCTGGACGATGCGCTCCCGGCCATGGCCGGCATTGCAGCACCAGAGTCCGGCTGTGGCATCCAGCACCCGCCGCTTGTCGACCGACGTGTAGTGCATGCCTTTTGCCCCGGTCAAAAGGCGCGGTGCGGCCTTGAACTGGCGGTTGGCGCTGAAGGGCATCCAGAAAGCGTCGAGGCTTTCGGGGTGGTTTTGGGCGATATCTTCGTAGCTCATGGCATAGTGTTATATATTGAACAGGACGTTGAACATATTCTAAGACTGTTTAATAAAATTAACAATTGCCGGCCATAAATTTTAATATAATTGACATATTGGCAGGTTTCGGCGTTTAATCCCGGGCGAAAGGTGGAGTGCAATGTCTATAGATGTCGGCGCCAGGTTGCGCGCAATCCGCAAACAGAAGGGCTTCTCGCAGCGCGAGCTGGCCAAGCGTGTGGGAGTGACCAACAGCACCATTTCGTTGATCGAGCAGAACCGGGTCAGCCCCTCGGTCGGTTCTCTGAAAAAGGTGCTCGACGGCATTCCGATCGCTCTGGCGGATTTTTTCACTCTGGAAATCGAGTCCGATACGCCGGAGCACTTTGTCTACAAGGTCGACGAGCAGCCGGATCTCGGCAGTGACGGTATTCACTATTTCATGATCGGCTCGCGGCGCCCCGGCCGGCAAATGTGCATCATGCGCGAGATCATGGCGCCCGGCAGCGATACCGGCAAGGAAATGCTGGATCACGAAGGTGAAGAGGGCGGCGTGGTGGTGCAGGGCACACTCGAACTCAGCGTCGGTGACAGCGTGCAGCTGCTCGGGCCGGGTGAGGGTTATTATTTCGAAAGCAGTCGTCCGCACCGGTTTCGTAACGTCGGTGACGAGCCGCTGATTATTGTCAGTGCGAACACCCCGCCCAGCTTCTAGGCGTTACAGGCCAGGGCTGCGGGTTCGCCGGTTTAGTCTGGAGCATTATCGGTTATGACAGCCACGCATTCACTCGAATACTGGACCGCGCAGGCGGCCCGACTGAATATACGCAACCAGGCGTTCATCGACGGGCGCTACGTCGATGCGCGCAGCGGTCAGACTTACGCCTGTGTCAGTCCCATCGACGGCGCAACCCTGACACAGGTGGCGCAGTGTGACCGTAACGATGTCGAACTGGCAGTGCAGGCGGCGCGCCGGGCCTTCGATTCGGGCGTCTGGGCCGACACCAAACCGGTGCACCGCAAAAAGGTGCTGGTACGGCTGGCGCAGCTGATCGAGTCGCATGCCGAAGAGCTGGCGTTACTGGAAACGCTGGACATGGGCAAGCCGATTGGCGACAGCCTGGGCGTCGACCTGGCCGCCACGGTGCGCTGTTTCGCCTGGAACGGTGAAGTGATCGACAAGTGGTATGCCGAAGTGGCGCCGACCGGCCCCGACGAACTCGGCCTGGTGACGCGCGAGCCGCTGGGCGTGGTGGCGGCCATCGTGCCATGGAATTTTCCCTTGCTGATGGCCTCCTGGAAACTCGGCCCGGCACTGGTGACCGGTAACAGCGTGATCCTCAAGCCGTCGGAAAAATCGCCCCTGACCGCGATCCGGCTGGCTGAACTGGCGATCGAAGCGGGTATTCCCGAAGGCGTGCTCAACGTGCTGCCAGGGTTCGGCAAGGAGGCCGGCGAGCCGCTGGCCGCGCACATGGATGTCGACGGTCTGGTGTTCACCGGTTCGACGGCGGTTGGCAAGCACCTGATGGGCATTGCCGGCACCAGCAATATGAAGCGCGCCTTCATGGAATGCGGTGGCAAGAGCCCCAATATCGTTTTTCCGGATGCGCCCAACCTGGATACGGCGGCCGAAGCCGCGGCTATCGGTGTGTTCTACAATCAGGGCGAGGTGTGTACCGCCGCGTCGCGTCTGCTGGTGCACAAGTCGATCCGTGACGATTTTCTCGACCGCGTGGTGGCCGCGGGGCAGGCCATGAAACCCGGCAACCCGCTGGATCCGGCCACGCGCATGGGTGCGATAGTCGATCAGCCGCAAGTTAACCGCGTGACCGGCTATATCGACCAGGCCATGCAGGAGGGCGCCCGCCTCAAGTGCGGTGGTTCTCGGGTCATGCAGGACACCGGCGGTTTTTATGTCGAGCCGACCATCTTCGACCAGGTGTCACCGGATATGACCATCGCCAACGAGGAAATCTTCGGACCGGTCCTGTCCTGTATCGATTTCGAGCATGAGGACGAGGCCTTGAAGGTGGCCAACAACTCGGCTTACGGACTGGCAGCGGCGGTGTGGACCTCGGATCTCACCCGGGCACATAAAATGGCGCACAAACTGCGTGCCGGGAGTGTCTGGATCAACTACTACGATGGCGGTGACATGACGGCGCCGTTCGGTGGATTCAAGCAGTCGGGCAACGGCCGCGACAAGTCGATTCATGCGCTGGAGAAATACACCGAGCTGAAGGCCACCTGGATCAACCTTAATCCCTGAACAAGAAGGCTCTATTGCCGGACGCCAGTGGTCAGGCGGCGTTCGCTACGCGGTTGCGCCCCTGTTCCTTGGCCTGGTACAGCGCACGGTCGGCACGTTCGATCAGGCGGTTGGGCAAATCGCTGGCGTTGAACTGGGCTATGCCGATGGAAGCGGTGACTTTGCCGTAGGAGCTGCCGTCGTTCTTGTCTTTCAGGTCGCCGGCTGAAATGGCAATACGGATCTGCTCGGCAACGACGGTCGCACCGGCCAGATCGGTGTCCGCGAGAATCAGGGCGAATTCCTCGCCACCGTAGCGCGCTACAGTGTCCTTGCCCCTGACGCAGCGTTTCAGTGTCGCCGCGGTAAAGCGCAAAACCTTGTCCCCGATCAGATGTCCGTAGGTATCGTTGATGCGCTTGAAGTGGTCGAGGTCCAGAAGTAGCATGCAAAAATCCGTGCCCTTTTCCCG
>Ga0315556_1002035_pt1 | contig 11755 bp, 9 predicted proteins | sample SalMarSW160310MG_FD_202112 | JGI IMG/M metagenome (GOLD analysis project Ga0315556, IMG submission 202112) | Salt marsh sediment microbial communities from the Plum Island Ecosystem LTER, Massachusetts, United States - Salt Marsh Sediment SW1603-10 ...
TACGCGGAGAGATTCCGCAACCGTTGGATGCGACGCGTGCGCATAGAGCAGGTCGAGCGGGTGGACGCCGGGCATGTCTTTCGTTCACCGGTGTCCGCCTACCCGATCGTCGCCCGCCTGACGAAGGTTGCCGGAAGCGATCCTATCTGTGCAGGGTTTCCTTCTTCCCAGACCGATGAAGCGCAGCTGACGGTCGTCGTCGATGGGTGGCGGAAGCATTTCCCTGCCATCGAGGAAGCGGGTTGCGAGATTCGCGTCGGCCCTGCCTTGGGCCATGAGGCGGCGTTCGTAGGCCAGGAGGAAGACCTGGACGTCGAGAAGGAGTTGCTGACTCCCTACTTGCGGCCTCGCGAGATCGTCGCTGACCGAGTCCGATGGGGAGGCGACAGCGCGATCAACGTCTATTCTGCAGGAGGCACCCTGATCTCCTCGGAGCGCTTTCCCCGGGCCCTGCGACACTTGGAGGCGTTCAGGGACCGGCTCGAAAAACGCGCATGCGTCAAGAGTAAACCAGGCGTTGGGCAGTCGGATCGGTGGTATCGGACCATCGATCGGGTGGACCCGAAGGTCTGGGCCAGGCCCAAGATCCTGGTACCCGAGATCATCCGCCGTCCGAGGATCGCCCTGGACGATGCCGGACACCTCCCGTCGCACGGAATCTATGCCGTCTTTTCCGATGCTTGGCCGTTGCCGGTTCTTCGTGACCTGTTGGCATCCGGCGTATTCGGTTTGGTCATGGAGTGCATCGCACCGCGACTCAACGGGAACTACAAGCGCTGCTACAAGCGATTCCTGTCGCGGCTTCCTTTGCCGTTTTGGGAGGGCTTGGAGCAACGGGCTCGATCGGACCTCGCCGCGGCTTGTGCCGATCACGACCGGACTCGTTTCTCCGAGATCATCGCGCGCCTCTACGAGGTGGATGTGGAGCTCTTGTCGCGATTCGCGACCTCTGATTGGCGCGCATCCATCGATCCGGGACGCCCTCGGGGTTCTGCTCGAACCGTGGCGATTTCCCGAACTATCTGAGCCAGGGTCGTATCGTCGAGAATCTCGCACTCCCAGACGATCCGCACATTCCATCCCTCGCTCCTGAGCTGGTTGGTCTTTCGCTGGTCCCGCTCGATATTCTCGGCGAATTTCTGCGTCCAGTAGGTCGCGTTCGACTTCGGTGTAGTCGTCCTCGAACAGCTTTCGTGCCTGTGCCAGAAGCAGCCGTGAACAAAGACCGCCAGGCGTCTGCCCGGCAGCACGATGTCGGGTCTGCCGGGCAGGCGCTTGTCGTGTAGCCGAAAGCGGATTCCCGCGGCGTGGAGCGCCTTGCGTAAGCGGATCTCCGGTGCGGTGTTCTTTTGCCGCACCCGGCCCATCAATGCACGGCGTTCTTCTGTAGACTGCATCAAGACGAATCCCGAATCGGGGCCGAGCTCGAGATCCTCTCCCACGCATAGTCCCACGCGATCCGCTCCTGTTCCAATCGCACGCTCGTGCCCCAGCGGTTGCTGACCAAGCCCGCGTAGAGATCCCTTTCTGCAGCATCGAGATGCGAAAGGTCCTGAGGACCGAGCGGTTTCGGCTCCTGACCCCAGAGGTCTCGATGATCGAGGAGGGTGGTCTCGTCCATGAGCAGGGATCGGGCTCGGGGCAGGTAGCTACGCAGGCGGTTCAGGATGGCCAACCCGTGGGTGTCCAGGTCTCCCCAGTGGTGGCAGGGTGGATCCCTTAGCCAGGGAATGGCGCCGAAGACGTCCACCGCGTAGCCTTGGCCCATGAACACCAGGGTCCCCGGAAGGTCGGTAAAGGCGAGGCCGGTCTGCAGATTTTCGACGATGAAGACCCGGGTCGGGCGCAGGGCGAGGGACGCGATCTCTTCCACCGGGGCCGTGATGTCGCCGATCCCGCCGACCGCGGCGCGCAGCTTCGGGTCGAGCAGGCGCATTCGCAGCAAGACCGGCTCGCGGCGCAGTCCGGCGACCTGGTACAGGTCGCCTTCGCGGTCGAGCAGAGGCCGCAGGAGATCGATGACCCGGGCGCGGTTGGCGCTGATCCACTTGCTGTCGACGCCGGAGATGGGCAGCTGGCGGATATAGTGGCCGGAATCCGGATGCTCGAACAGGTAGGCCAGCACTGCCCCGAGGCGCTCGACCTCGGTATCCGTGCTGTCGGCAAGCCAGTCGTAGTGGCTTCCCAGGCGCGAAGCCAATGGGGGAAAACGTCGGGAGAGCTCACGGTGACGGACGACGGCCGTCGTCCAGCACTCGCGCTCGCCGATCCAGTCCGCGACCTGCTCCGGGTCGTGCAGGAGCAGCCGCTCCGGCAGGCGCTGCCGGCCCAGGCTGGGCCAGGTTCGCTCGGTCCAGACCAGCTCCCCGGGACCATGCGGGGCTTGCCAGCCGGCAATCCATGCCCTTGCCGCCTCCAGGTCCCGGGCGGCCTCGCGCTCGGTCGGCGGATGCAGGGGAACGGCCAGGGGCCAGTCGCCGCCGCCGACCAGCCACTCGCGGCGGCGGTTGCGGTAGTGGGTGCGCAGTCGTGCGCTGACTGCTCGTGGATCGAGCGCTCGCGTGGTGGTCATGGGCTTCCGTCTTGCAGGATGGGCAATGGCCGACAGGCCGTGCCCATCGCAGCGGCTCGATGGGCACGCTCCGCTTTGCGCATCCTACGCGGCTGTTGGATCAAGCTGAGGCTTGTCGGGCATGGGACGTAGACGTGGGCAAGAGCCGGTCCCGGTCCGGTAGATCGAGCCTGCGGTGCTCCAGGTCGTAGGCGATCTGCAGGGTGGCGGATCGGTTGCGGTCGGCGATGTCGACGAAGCAGGCCCCGCCGATGAAGGGCTCCAGGGTCATGACGGACTTGAGCGGCGTGGCCACGATCATCTGGAAGCCGAAGCGCTCGAAGATGCGCATGGCAAGCTCGGTGAATTCATTGTCCGCCTTGCCGAAGGCCTCGTCGAGCACCACCGGGGCGTAGACCGGCAGGGCGCCGTCACTGCCGCCGAGCTGGTAGCGCAGGGCGGCGGCGAGACAGGTGGTGGCCAGCTTCTCGCGCTGGCCACCGGACTTGCCCGCGCCGGAGCGGTAGACCTCCACCTCTCGCCCTTCGCCGTCCAGCTCCCGGCCCACGAACTCCACGTGCAGGCGCACGTCCAGTACCTGCTCGCGCCAGCGCCTGTCCTCGCTCTCCTGTCCGCCGAGGCGGCGCACCAGGTCACGCAGGGTGGCGAAGCGGGTCTCGGCCTCAGCGGGATCCCGGCCCATGGTCCAGGCGTGCTCCAGCACTTGGCGCACCTGCTCGCGGAAGGTACGCACGTCCGGCAGCTGACGCTCGCTGACCTCGATCTGCAGGTGGGTCCCGGGGTTGAACTCCGCATCCGCCAGGCTGGCGTTGACCAGCTCCATGCGGTTGCGGATCTCCTTGCGGGCCTCGCTGATGTGGCGGCTCAGGGCGGCCAGGTTCTCGCTGCTCTGCTCTTTGAGCAGGCTGAAGAAGCGCTCTTCGAATCCCGGCAGGCCGTCGTGCTCGATGCGCTGCAAGAGGGTCAGGTACTCGGGGGCAGAGGCGAGGGTCTCGTCCAGGTCGCCGGCGTCCATGGGCCATTCCCGCTTGAAGTCGGCAAGGCCCTTCTCGATCACACGGAGCAGGCGGTTCTTTCCTTCGTCCAGGGAGCGACGCTCGGCGTTGATGGCGCGCTCGACCTGGATACGGCGAGTGTCGAGATTTCCCAGGGTCAGGGGCTTCTCGTCCTGCTCGAAGCGCGCTTCGAGACCCGCGAGCTGGGTCTCGGAAAGGACCACATCCGCGAGCCTGCGATCGAGATCCGCCAGCTCTCTTTGGTGATCATTGATCTTGCGGGCGATCGTCTCGCGCTCGACCAGGATCTTGCGCAGGGTATCCTCGGCCTGCTCCAGGGAGGTGCGCGCGGCCTCGATGCGCTCCCCCAGAGCCTCGAGCTCCGCATCCCCGCTTCGCAGCTGCTCCAGCTCCATACCGAGGGATTGGATGCGATCGAGGATGCCGGCGACATCGATGTCCTGCCACTGGAGGTTGGCCAGGACCTGACAGGCGAGTGCCCGCTGCTGGGACTTGGCTTGCTGGTTGCGGATCTCGTCAAGGCGTTTGTCGAGCCCCGCGATCATCGAGTGCAGCTCACCGGCCCGTTGCTGGAACAGGGCGAGCTTGTCTCGGTTGTCGAAGCCGAGCACCCAGCGGCGGCGGTCGTCGATGCGGTGGCGATCGTCCTTCTCGTGCCGGCTCTTGCCCTGCTTGATCTGGCCCTCGCGGGTCAGGGCCCGCTCCTGCTCCTGGAAGTCCCGCAGGTTGTCCACGCAGGCGTAGTCGAAGCGCCGGTACAACTCCCCGAGGAGCCAGCCCCGGTAGCTGGTTTCCTGAAGATTCAGCTTGGCGACCAGGGATCGGGGGCCGAGCCGACCGCGTGCCGGGACGTCCGTGTCGGACACCCGGAAGTAGACCAGGCGCTGACCCAAGTGGGTCTGATTCACGTAGCGTGCCACGGCGCCGTACCTGCGCTCGTCGACCAACAGGGACAGGGCGAAGCCGTGCAGGATGCGCTCGATGGCCCCGTGCCACTGGGACTCCTCGTCCCTGACCTCGATCAGCTCACCCACGAAGGGCAGGTCCGTCTCGGAGAGCCCCAGGGCCGCGGCTATGCCGTTGCGCAGCTCCAGCATGTGGGCCGGGATGTTGGAGGGCTGGCGCAACATGGCGGCGACCTCGGTCTCCACCTCCCGGTGCTCACGCTCCAGATCCCGCTTGCGGTCGCGCAGGCCGTCGCGCTCCTGCTCGGCCTGCTCCTGCTCGGCGTTCCACCCCTCGACGAAGGTGCGGGCGCGGGCAGTGAGCTCCGCCAGTGCCTCCGGGCCGTCGGGCAGGGACCAGTCGAGGCCACGGCAAAGCCGGTCGGCTTCCGTACGCTTGCCGAGGCGGTCGTCCCGCTGGGTCCCGAGGCGCTCCAGCTCGTCCTGCAGGGCCTCGATGCGTCCGCCACCGCGCTCGCGGTGGAGCTCCTCTAGGGAGCGCAGCTCACCCTTGTGCTCTTGGACCTTCTCGCGGTGCTGGGTCTCGCGGCCGGCCAACCCCTGCTCCTCGACTTCGAGCCGTCCGGTCTCAGCCTCCATGAGCCCGCGGCGGCGCAGGTCGCGATAGGCGTCGACGCCGGCGAGCAGGCCATCCAGCAGGATCAGCTCCTGCTCGGCTTGCTGGTGGTTCTGGTAGGCGTTGCGGACGGGGGCGAGGGTCTCGATCTGGCGGCGGGCGTTCACGACCGCCTTGTGGGCCTCGTCCAGCTCGCCGAACTCCGACACCAGGCGGTCGGCCACGTCGAAGGTGGCGGGTGGGTCCAGCATGAACTCGCGCAGGAAGGCGTTCAGGTCCCCCAGATTCTTGGCGGACTGGGTCTTGTGCAGCAGCTTGAGGGCCATCCTGGAGTCGATGCCCAGGAGGCGCCGGAAGCGCTCGCCGTAGGGCTCGAACTGCTCGAAGTGGGCCAGATCCGGCAGGGACTGCTTGAGCCGGCGCAAGTCCAGGTCCTCGGCGAAGCCCTTGAGCTCGCGACCGGTCTCGAAGGGACGCTCGGCGACCATGAAGTGACGACGCACGTCGTTGGTCCGGTTGCTGGTACCCTTGATCCAGAACAGCTGGGCCAGGGCGACCACCTGACCCAGATCATTGGCGTACTCGGCGGCCAGGGCCGACCAGGTCGTCGTGGCCCGCAGCATGCGGGTGTGGATCTCGCCGGAGTCGGCGTGGGACTGGTCCGCCCATGCGCCTCGGACATAGGTGACCAGGTTGCGGTCCGCGCGCCCGCGATCGCCTTCGCGCGCGGCGGCGTTGAAGTCCCGCCACAGGGGTGGGATCAGGAGCGCAGTGAACGCATCCAGGAGGGTGGACTTGCCGGAGCCCGAGCGACCCACGAACAGGAAACCGTCGTCGGCGATCGGGATGTCGTGCAGACCGGAGAAGGTGCCCCAGTTGAAGACCTGCAGCCGCTTCAGGCGGAACTGTTGGGCGCGCGCTGCCGCGTCGACATCGGCGAAGACATCCAGTTGCTGCATCATTCTCCTTCCTCCAACGGTTGCTCCACCGGCGGCTCCGCGGTCTCCGTCTTGGCCATACGATCATAGAGGGCGGCCAGCTCCTTCACCTCTTCCGGACCGAACAGGAGCTTCAGGCTCGTGGAGATCTCGAATCGATCCGTGCTGCCGCGTATGACGCCGATGAGGCTGTTCTTCTTGGCCTTTTCGATGGACGACTTGACGCGCTTCTCGAAGCCGACCCGATCCGTGCTCACCCCGGACTCGTAGAGTCGCAGCTGTTCCAGCATGTCGTCCAGGGACACGACCGCCGTCTCGCCTCGGGTGTCCGCCTCGACCAGCAGGCCACGTAGATAGAGCAGGAGCACCGAGTCGAGAAAGGTCAGCGGCGAGCGCCGCAGCAGGATGGGTGCCTCCAACTCGCCCGTGTCCGCCTGGCGGGTGAAGGCGACCTGTCGATCTTGATCGATGACCAGCTCCAGGAAGAGATCGGCCAGGCGCGAGCTGATCAGCTCCTGGTGCTGGAGCAGGGCGGGCCACAATCTGGGGTGGCGGCGACCCTCCAGGGAGGGTCCGGACAGGAGCTGCACCAGCGCTCGCCGGGCCGCCACCGGGAGCATCCCCGTATCCCCCTGGTACAGAGATGCGTCTTCGGAGGGCAGGGGATTGGTGCCCGCGCCATGTGCAGCGGTTTCGTCAGTCTCTTGCTCACTGATATTCATAATCATCTCTCGAAGCACCGTGAGGTGGGCGATGCCCACCCTACCGTCCATCGACTTTCCCCCGCACGAAATAGATCCTCGGGATGCGCGCGGCGCGCTCCACCCCGTCCAGGCCGCGCCAGCAGACCCGGTCCCTCGCCTCCGAGACGACGCCATGGCGCACACCGAGGGCCATGTAGCCGACCAGGCTGCCGAGACCCTGCTCGGCGGGGAATGCCTCCAAGACCTCGGCCACCGAGACCTGCTCGCGCTCCCGCAGCAGGGTCTGGACATGGTCCTCCAAACGGCGAAAGTCGATCTCGGAATGGGCGACCAGCTCGCCGATGCTCTCCAGGGAGATCTCGGCGGTCTCCGCCTCGGGTATCCCGGCGTCCAGGCTGTCCAGGCTCGGATCGTAGAGCCGCAGTTGGGAGAGGGAGCGCAGGGCTGCGCTGGTCAGCCGTAGGTCCGTGCCCATGGGCTGATAGGGCTTGACTCGGTCCTTCAGCGCCAGGGCGTGCCGTTGGGTGTCCTTGAGCAAGCGGGTCATGCGCCGCTGCTCCCGGAATTCCCGGCTCTGCACGAACTGTTTGAGCCCTCGGGCGAAGTGCTGCAGGACCGCGTGCACCTCGCCGCCGCGCTCCAGCAGCGTCCCCGTGAGGCCGTGTAGATAACGGCGCTCGTCGCGATCGAGCCCGCGCATGAATTCCCTGCCGATGAGGTCGTCCATGGTTGCCTCCAGCTCCGCGCTCTCCCGCGGATCGGTCAAGAGGCGCCAGAAGGCCCGGAAGGTGCGACCGGCCTCGCTGTCGGCGATCAGGTCGACGCCGCCGAACAGGGCCTCCAGCACCTCGCCGCGGCTTCCCTCGCCCTCTACGATGCGCTCGCGAAGCTCCCTGTTGAGCCCCTGGAACTGATCGCGGACGCGGCGAAAGTCGCTGGCCAGCTCGTCCGCCAGGGCCAGGATCTCCCGCATTCTCTCCAGGGCGCGATCCTCCGCCAAGGTCTCCAGCCGGCCAGCGCGGATGACCGCGATCTCCGCATCGATGCGCTCGCGCTCCCGCAGGAGCCGGTTTACGCGGACCCGGGGATCGGACTCCGTCTGCTCGGCGAGCTTGACCAGTTGCTGTATCACCACGGCCAGGCGGCTCTCGGTCGCAACGGCCCGCTGCTCGGAAAGTCCGTGTAGAAAGCGTACTGCTTGAATAGCTCCTGCCGTGAGCTCGTACTCCTCTTCGCCGCCGCTGGAGTAGCTGCGCTCCAACCAGCCGGCGGTGAGCCAGTCCGCCAGATACGCACTCGCCGCCTGGGGCAGATCCCAGCCCTCGGCGCGCAGTCGCTCCAAGTCCCGACCCAGAAGCTCCACCAGGAGCGAGGCGGGCAGCTTGCGGTCTTTGGTGAGAAGACGGGCTTGTAGCAAGGCCACGACCGCCGCTGCATTGTCCGCTGACAGCAGGCGCCAGGCCGGAGTCGAGCGCAGTGCCCGCAACAGGTTTGCCTGGTGAAGTGGCTCCAAGATCTTTCCTCTATCGAAGACTCTGCGCCCCGGCGCCTCGCCATCGGCTAGGCTCGATCACCGGGTCCTGGAATTCCGAACAGAGGAGATGATCGCATGGCGGGGGCTCAAATCATGAGCCACCCGTCACACAGAAGACGACGATGCAGTAGATTCCGAAGCCCCGAGGTCCCATAGCTCCTCGGATTCGGAGTATTCATCTCCAACCCGCCGCCGGGGCCATTCCGGCTTCGATTCGGCTCAAGACGGAACCAGGTACTCGCGAAGCGCGGTCGCCTCGGCTTCGATCTCTTCGATCCGGTTCTTCACGGCGTCTCCGATACTGACGATACCCAGCAGCTGATCGCCTTCGTATACGGGGAGGTGCCGGACCCGTTGCTCCGTCATCTTCCCCATCAATTGGACGACCGAGTCATCCGGTGCACACTTGATGAGATTGGTCGTCATGAGCTCACCGACCCTTTCCTTCGTGAGGTCCGCGCCCTTGGTGGCGACGCCTGCAACGATGTCCCTCTCGGAGAGGATGCCTACCGCCCTTCCTTCGGCATCGACGACCAGGAGCGCACCGACCCTATGGTCCACGAGCTTCTTCGCCGCGGCTGCGACAGGGGTCTCGACCCCTGTCGTATGCACCGTACGGCCCTTTCGGTCCAGCAAGGCAGAAACCTTCATTGCATCTCTCCTCTGGTTGTATTTCGTATTTTTCTGATCGAATCATTCGAGCGAAGCCGTGACGCGTACCCACGCCGGCGCTCTGTCGGATTGCGTGGTGCGGTCCTTAGTCTTGGATCAGCTCGGCGATTCTGTCAAGGATTCGGCTGCCTATGCCGAAGCTCAGCCATAGACATAATTCGGCAGCCAAGTCGCCAGTGCAGGCCACAGCGCCAGCGCCCCCAGCATGAGCAACTGTATGAGAATAAAGGGGGCGACGCCGCGGTAGATGTGGAGTGTCGTGACTTCCGGCGGGGCCACCCCGCGCAGGTAGAACAGGGAGAATCCGAAGGGAGGCGTGAGGAAGGACGTCTGCAGATTGATGGCGATCATCACGCCGAGCCATACCGGATCCAGCCCCATCTGCAGCAGCACCGGCCCCACGATGGGCACTACGACGAAGGTGATCTCGATGAAGTCGAGGATGAACCCGAGCAGGAACATCACCAGCATTACCAGGACAACGGCGCTCCAGGTGCCGCCGGGCAGTCCGGTGAGGAGCTCGGTTACCAGGTCGTCACCGGCGAAGCCACGAAATACGAGCGAGAAGAGCGCTGCCCCGATGAAGATGAAGAAGACCATGCTGGTGACGCTGGTCGTCTGATACATCACTTCCCGCAGGGTCTGCAGATCGAGCCGGCCCCGGATCAGGGCCAGCAGCAAGGCACCCACGGCACCCACGGAGGCGGCCTCCGTCGGCGTTGCCAGACCGCCGAGGATGGAGCCCAGCACGGCCACGATCAGCAGCAGGGGAGGCAACAGCACCAGGATCACCCGCCGCCAGAGCCGGGCTGGTGAAATGTCCCGCTCGGACTGTGGGATGGCCGGCACCGCCTCGGGCCGCAGCCGGGCCACGCCGACGAGGTAGAGCAGGTAGAAAAGAACGAGCAGGAGTCCGGGGATCAGGGCACCGACGAACAGGTCTCCGACCGACACCGTGTCCGGGGAGAAGGAGCCCATGTCCAGCTGTGCTTGCTGATAGGCGGCGGACAGCACGTCGCCCAGCAGCACCAGGACGATGGAGGGCGGAATGATCTGGCCCAGGGTCCCGGAGGCGCAGATGGTGCCCGCGGCGACCCTTGGATCGTACTTGCGCCGCAACATGGTGGGCAGGGACAGCAGGCCCATGGTCACGACGGTCGCGCCCACGATCCCGGTGCTTGCCGCCAACAGCATTCCTACCAGGGTCACGGAGATCCCGAGTCCGCCGCGCAGCGGCCCGAAGAGCATGGCCATGGTGTCCAACAGGCTCTCCGCCACCCGGGAGCGCTCGAGCATCACCCCCATGAACACGAACAAGGGGACCGCGATCAGGGTCTCGTTCGTCATCACGCCATAGATGCGATTCGGCAGGGCCGCGAGAAAGGCCGAATCGAATGCGCCGAGCCCCTCACCGACGAGGGCGAAGACCAACGCGGTGCCGCCGAGGGACAAGGCCACGGGGTATCCGGCCAGTAGCACCAGCCCCACGGCGGCGAAGAGGAAGATGGGCATGAGCTCGTGCATCATCGCTCTGCGCTCTCCCCTGTCGGGACTGCCGTCCGGTTCCCGGCCAGGAAAAGTCCGTTGCGCAGGATCCAAGCCAGGCCTTGAAGCAGCATCAGCACCGGCATGGCGAGGATCAGCGTCTTGAGCAAATAGACTGCCGGAATGCCGCCTGCCTCCCGCGAGCCCTCCATGACTTCCCAGGACTCGAATACATAGCCCCAGCCGGCCCACAGAATGAAGACGCAAACCGGCACCAGGAGCAGGAGCGTCCCCAGGAGGTCCACCCAGGCGCGCCCGCGGCGCGAAAGCTTCTGGTAGAAGATGTCCACCCGCACGTGGCCGTTGCGCTGCAAGGTATAAGACGCACCCAGCATGAAGAGGGTGGCGTGCATATAGGTCACCGACTCCTGCATGGCGATCCAGCCGAGATCGAACGCATAGCGCAGCACGACCACCAGGAAGGTGGTCAGCACCATGAAGAGAGAGAGCCAGGAGACGATGCGCCCGGTCCAGATGCCGATCGCCTCGAGCGTTTCGACGAGCGAGAGAAGAGCAGAGTCACTTCCCCCGTGTAATGTGCGTTCAGGCGGCATTTCCAGTCAGATCCGCGGCGAAAAGGGACGGGCGTATTCCGGTGCCCGTGTACAGCTCGAGGTCATGGGCGCGGTTAAACCCAGAAAGAGCAGTTGATCGCTTCGTGGGCGTGTTAAGGCTATGTGCAATCCGCCTCGTCCAACTGCTCTTTCTAGGTTAAAGATCTCGGCTTCCCCGTGACTCCGCCGGTCAACACACGGCAGCTACCAGCGAAACAGTACCCACTGGGGTATCGAGTTGTTCCAGACCCGATCCCGCTGGACATCGAGCTGACCATCTCCGGTCGTGTCCAGGAGATAATAGGGCGGACCGATCTGCGGTTGCACCTTGACCATGTAGAGCTGCCCACGCACCCGATACTCGTAGATCGTCTTCTTCTCTGTCTCGATGATGGTGATCTCGGGCTCCACCGTCTCGCCCTGATAGGACGCGGGGGGGATATCGGGCGGTTCCGGAAAGGCCCGCAGCTCTGTTACCTCTTGTTGTGCTGCTGCCGTAGTCACCGAAGCGCAGAGGGCCGTGGCCTGGATCAGTCTTTTCATCGAGTGCTCATGATCCCTGTTGTGTATCCGGGTCCCTATGTTATTACGACCCGGAGGCATTTGCTTCCGGAATCATCCTGCAGGCTCGATCGGTGCCGACAGCAGGGCGCCTCGAAAAATCCGAGGTGCCGCCATTTTCGAGTACGCATGTGCTTG
>Ga0315556_1002037_pt1 | contig 11754 bp, 15 predicted proteins | sample SalMarSW160310MG_FD_202112 | JGI IMG/M metagenome (GOLD analysis project Ga0315556, IMG submission 202112) | Salt marsh sediment microbial communities from the Plum Island Ecosystem LTER, Massachusetts, United States - Salt Marsh Sediment SW1603-10 ...
CCGCAGTCACTGCAATTACCTTCTTCATGGAGTACTCTCCTGTCAATTGACTGATAATCTTGGAAAACTTTTATTGCCAGCCTGCACCCAGACTAGCGCCGCCAAGCTGAACGGCGGCTGAACATGATCCCCACTGATGGCCGTCATTGCGGCCGCTGCCCCAAAGGGCTCTATTGTAGCGCCTGTACCCGGCACCTGACCGTTCTTGGTACCGAAGAACCAGCGCCCAAACAACAAGATATATTAATGGCCCGCATAAAATAAATGGATGATGGGCCCGTACGAACCCTGATCGTCCTTGCCGAATGCGCAACCCTCGCTCATGATTGGGCGATCGGGCCGGATGCCCGATACGGGATGGGGATCGCGCCCCAGTGCGGGGGGGCATCATGTTCAGATAAGGAGAACTGGACCATGCACCTGGATCCCCATGCCTTGATCGCCGACTGCGGCGCCCTCGCCTCCCTGCCGGCTGCGGTCGAACGGGTCAACGATCTGCTTCACGATCCCCACGCCTCCGCCGTGGAAGTGGCGCGCGCGATCGAGACCGACGCCGCCTTGAGCGCCCAACTTCTGAAGATCGTCAACAGCCCCTATTATGGCCTGCCATCGCGCATCGACACCATTCCTCGGGCGGTCACCGTCATCGGTAGCCGGGATTTGGGCCACCTGTTGCTGGCCACGACGGCCGTGAGCGCCTCCGCCGGTCTTGACGCCGAGATGGCGCACATTCGCTGCCACTGGCACCACAACCTTCACTGCGCCGTCATCGCGCGCCTATTGGCCGAGCAACGCCACGAACCACAGCCGGAACGCTTCTTCGTCGCCGGACTTCTTCACGACCTGGGGCATCTCGTCCTGCTGAGCGGAGCGCCGGATCACGCGCGGCGCTGCCGCGAACAGGTCAGCGCCGGCGGCCTGCCCCTGCACCTCGTGGAGGAACAGTTGCTCGGCTTCAATCACGCCGAGCTGGGCGGCCGGCTCGCCAGCGCCTGGCGCCTGCCTCCCGCGCTGACGGAGGCGATCGCCACACACCACGCGCCGTCTTTGGCACGCCGGTACCGTGTCGAGGCCGCCGTCGTTCATATCGCCGACTTCGTCGCCCACGGGCTGGACCGTCCCGCGCCTCACGACGAGGAACACGCGCGGCTCGACGCCCTCGCCTGGCAGTGGGCGGAGTTGAGCCCGCATGTCCTGGAATCCGTCCTGTCCCAGGTCGAATCGCGGTATTCGGACGCCTGCGCCGCGCTGCTTCCCCCGGCCTGGGCCGCGTAACCGGGGTCAGCCCGCCAACGCGTCGCGCACCCGCTCCAGCCGGCCCTTCACCTCGGCACCCAGGGCTTCGAGTTCGGGGCGTCGCACCAGGCCCAGCACCTCCAACGGATCCATGAACCCGACCACCACGCTGCCGTCATCGTCCTCGCGCACGATCACGTTGCAAGGCAGCAACAAACCGATGTCCGGTTCGGCATCCAGAGCCTTGTTGGCCAGCACGGGATTGCAGGCGCCAAGAATCTTGTAGGGACGTTTGTCGATGTCGAGTTTCTTCTTCAGGGTCGCCTTGACGTCGATCTCGGTCAGCACGCCAAAGCCTTCGTTCTTGAGCTCTTCCGTCACGCGCGTCACCGCGTCGTCAAAGCCGCCGTCCACCTTTATAGTAAATCCGTACATAAGCACTCCTCTGTCGATGATTCAAAAGTTGTCAGTCGTTGCGCCGTCCGGGCGAAGATTCAATGAGCCTCCGCTTCGGAGCGTCCCGTTGCGATACAAGCGAAACCAAAATACAAATCCGTCATAGTCACGTCCGAACAATACTTGTCCATCACTTCCCAGGGATGACGATCGGCCAGGTCGAGGGTGACGCCAAACGGGCGTGAAATGAACACGCCGACGCGCACCAGCCAATCGGGAATCCCGTCCGGCCGTTTGAGGTCCGGCACCACCAGCGCACGCCCGGGCGCCAACGCCGCCGCGGCGCGGGCAATGACATTCTCGCACTCCGAAACCAGCGTCAGCGCGAAGCTCGAAAACACGCCGTCCACGCGCCCACGAAAGTCGTAACTGCCCGCATCCGAGTGCACCAGATCCACGTTCGTCCAGCGGTGGATCGAAATCCGCGCCCGCGCCTGGTCGAGCATGGCGTCCGTCAGATCGACGCCGATCACCCGGCCGGTGGGACCGACCGCGGGCACCAGATAGTCGAAGTTCAGGCCCGTGCCGCAGCCCAACTCCACAACTGTATCACCAGGACGGAGCCCCAGGGCATCCACGGCGCGCCGGCGATAGCGGTCCTCCCGAAAACCCATGAGTTTGTACAGATTAGCGGACAGGTCGTAGCGTGGGGCGCGGCGCCGATACAACTCGATCAACTCGTCAACGGTCAGCATCCCGGTTGCCCTCCTTGTTCCGATTCCAGGTCACGCACCGCCCACACATAAAAATGGGCGCCTCGCTTCTGCCCCACCCCGACCGCACCGAACTCAGGGTAGAGCGCCCAGGCCCAGTCCGGCTCGTAAACGCTGGTGGTCGACGACCAGTAGCCGTCGCAGACGTTGGCGAACGGCGCGGCTCCCGGCAACGCCGGCCGGCTGCGACCACAGTCCACCAGCGACTCCAACTCATTGATATTCGGCAATCGCCACGGCTTGCTTGTTTCGCGTCTCAGCTCGGCCACCGCCGCCAGGGCCTGTTCCCATGTGGTGGGCGCACCAGTCAGATCCGCGTGTCGACGCCACACCAAACCGGTAAGACGGTCGACCACGTCGTCGTCCCGTTCACGAAAGCGGTCGCGGCCCCACGGCAAACCCAGCTGCAGTTCCCCGTCCTGGGCGCTGCCGCCACAGGCAACACGGGCGCCGACGGCATCGAAACAGTCGCGCTGGCCCGTGGCAGGCAACTCCCGCCCATCACCGCGCACGGGCCAGACCAGGAACGACTGATCCTTGCCACCATAGAACATACGCGCACCGTCCATGTGGACATACCAAGCGTGTTCCGGGTGTCCCGCCACCGTGGTCGAAGACCAATACCAGCCCGCAAACACGTTCGTGAACGGATGCTCTTCGGGCAACGCGGGATGCGCGGACTGGTGGCTCACCAGACTGCGCAGTTCCCTGCGATTGGGCAGGCGCCAGTCTGCCGAACCGCAGGCCCGCTCCCGGTTCATAGACCTCACGAACTCCAGCGCCTCCATCCAGGTCAGCGGCAATTCCGCAGGATTGGCGTCGCGCGTCCAGATCAGACCCGTCAGCGCATCCTTGACGGTCTCGCCGTCCAGTTCGAATCTCGGTTCCGGCCAGGCGCGCCCGCGGCGCAACTCCCCATCCTGCCCGCTGCGTCGGCAGTCGACAACATGGCCCGCCGCGTCATAGCACCGCGTCTGCCCTGTGCCGAGACAGGGCACCACCGCCGCTGCATCATTCAGCGCCACGTATTCACCGGATGCCCACGGCCCGCTGCGATTGGCGTACGTAGGCGGTAATATCGGCGACGTCCGCCCGGGCCAGGCCCGGCACCGGCGGCATGTCGCCGAAGTGCCAGTGATGCTGCCGCACGCCCTTCTCCACCGCCCAGTAGAAGGCCAAGTCCGCATGATGCGCCGGACGATAGTACGGGTGGAGCAGCGGCGGCCCCTTGGCGGCACCGCGCATATCGGCGCCGTGGCATTGTGCGCAATTCGCGTCGAACAACGCATTGCCATGAGACCCGTCGACCGCACGCGGCACCGCCGTAGCGGTGCGGTCGCCTCCGGAAGGCGAATCACAGCCGCCAAGCGTCACCGCCAGGCCCAGCAGCACCGGCGGCGCAAGATATCTGACACGCGCCGCCATGCTACTTCTCCAGTTCGCGCTTCATGCGCTCGAACTCATCCTGGGTAATGTCGCCGCGCGCATAGCGCTGCTTGAGCAGTTCCAACGCACTCGGTTCCGAGCGGCGTCCACCACCGATGCCACGCACCAGCGCCACAATCGCGACAATGATGAGAATCCAGAAGATTATGCCCACGATGCCATGCCCGAAACCGATACCCCAATGCCAAGTCCCACCATCACCATACATAGTGTTCTCCTGAAGCGTGGCCGCTGACGGCCACGCTGTCTATTTGTGTTTGCGCGACGCATAGACGTCCGAAGGATTGCTGCAACAACTGCCGCCGCTCGTACCCGCGTTGGCCTGAGCGTTGGTGTCGAGATAGTTGAACCATGCCGACCGCAGCCGACTCCACGATCCCGTAGCCGGGCTCAACCCGGCGCCTTGCAGCGCCTTGCGCAGTGCACCAAAACCGATGCGGCTGGCGTCGTATGTCACCCGCAGCCTGATCCGGCGACCACCCGTGGCAGTCACCACGCCCACACCGTCGAGTGCGCGGATCACTTCGATAGCGCGTTTGGCCTGGGCCTCGTCCAGCGGAGCCGCAGCGCGCAGCCAGCGGGTGACGACAAAATTACTGTCCAACTTGTTGTGCGCCTGTTCGTTCACGATCCTGCCTCGCGAGCATGCGGCGGGCGGCGCGTGCCGCCCGCCGATACCTCATCGGTGCATCATCAACTTCTGCTGCTCGACCATCTGCTCCATCATCTGCTGCATGAGATCGAGACGTTCCTGCATGTGCTGCCAGTTGTACTGCCCCGCACCGGGGCCCTGACCGGAACCACCCTGCCCGGCCATAGCGCCGGGGCCCATGCCTGCGCCAGAGCCCATCATGCGACCCTGGCCACCAGGGCCCACTCCGGCACCAGGGCCCATCCCGCTGCCGGGGCCCATGCCCGCACCCGGCCCCATTCCTCCACCCATCATGCCGCGCATGCTGTGCATCTGCTGCTGCATCATATTCATGTGCTGGCTCAGATAGCGGTTACGTTGGGCTGAATTCTTGGTGCCCTGGGCCTGATTCATCAGTTGCTGCATCTGCTGAAAGCGCTGCTGCATCTGCGCATAGTTGGGTCCGGGACCCGTGGGCTGGCTAGTGGCAGCCAAGGCGGGCAGCGTCGCGGCCAACAGGGCCGCACCGACAAATGTCTTCAGTTTCATGATCTCTTCTCCTGTATTCGGTAGGGCACGCTGAACGGGATATACCAAAGCACCACGTTCCAACGGGCTCATCGTTTCAATTGGATATCAGGTGTAGCGGCCAGGCTGACAACCGCGCGCACGCGAACGGCAAGCCGGACGGACGGGAGCATTCGCCGCCGACTCAGCCGGGCACTCGAAGAAACTCAGATCCGGAAACGTTGGGTCGAGAGGTAGACCGGTGGCCCGGTCTGTTGCAGAGATGCGGAGAGCCCCCAGCCGCGGGCGTGCGCCACCCTGATCGGCCCACTATGGGCACTGTCCTGAGGCGGCAACATCGCGGGCTGGTATTCGACCTGATGGACGAAGCTGTCCGTCAGGCCGTTGTCGACCTTGTCGAGACTGGGGCAGTGCTCGTGCTCGGCCGGCGGTGCCGTATGGCCATGATCGCCGGCTGTCGATGCCACGTGCTCATGGGGTATGACGGAGGCAATCGCCTCGCAACAGGGTGCCAGCACATTGAGGACAAGAGTCACTGCCCATAGGGCGACCACGGGCAGCACCCAGCGCCGGACATGATGCCGGAGTCGGCCCAACCCACCGGACGCAGACCTTCCTGGCCGCCTGCCCGGGGGGCCTGCCGGCGTACTGTGTCGCAATGTGGTGTCGGTTGCTGTCATGGTCTCAAGCCGTTCGCCCCAACCTGGGGCAAACACCAGTATTGCGAGCGTAGTCGGCGACAAACCATCCCGCAACGGCAGGGACGCCCCCAGTTATGGCCATGTTTTTTTTAACGTTGAGATTGAACCATACTGTAAGGTCTAGACTTAGCGGGCATGAAGCGAGGATGGTATCGATGCGAGCCCTGACCATCGGCCGGCTGGCCAAGACCAGCGGCATCGCCCCCGAGACTCTGCGCTACTACGAGCGGCGCGGGCTGCTGGCGCCCACACAACGCACGCCTTCGGGTTACCGCCTGTATGGTCCCGAGGCGGCCCAGCGGCTGCGTTTCATCCGCCGCGCCCAGGCCCTCGGCTTCTCCCTGGACGAGATTGCCGAACTGCTGGCACTGAGTGACGATCCGGGCGAAAGCGCCGCCACGGTCAAGCGGCTCACCCGCGCCAAGATCGACGACATCGAGTTGCGCATCCGGGACCTGGAGCGCATGCGCCAGGGACTGGCCGCGTTGGAAACGCGCTGCCCGGGACACGGCTCCACCCGCGACTGCCCCATCCTCGGCGCACTGAACCGGGACGACGACTGAACAGATGCCTTGCTGCCCCGCGCCGCGGCGGCTGGCGAGGACAAATGGAGGCTTCCGCTATGGATATGCCCGCAAGCAAACAAATAGAGATCGGCGTCGACGGCATGACCTGCGCGTCCTGCTCCGCCCGGGTGGAGCGGGCGCTGAACAAACTGCCCGGCGTGGTCCAGGCATCGGTCAATCTGGCCACCGAACGCGCCCAGGTCAGCTACGACGACGGCAAGGTCAACCCCGCGCAGATCACTGACGCCATCAGCGAAGTGGGATACACCCCCGTAGTGGCGGACTACGAAATCGGCGTCGGCGGCATGACCTGCGCGTCGTGCTCGTCCCGCGTCGAACGTGCTCTGAAACGCCTGCCGGGGGTATTGGACGCCAACGTCAACCTGGCCACGGAACGCGCCACCGTGCACTACGTGCCGGCCATGACCGGCCCGGACGACTTCGCCGCGGCCATCACCGACACCGGCTACGAGCCGCGTCCGACGGAGGACGCCGCCGAACAGGAAGCCTCCGAGGAAGCGGCACGGGAACGCAGCCGGCATGCCATGCGCCGGGACCTGCTGTTGGCGGCGCTGTTGACCCTGCCGGTGCTGGTGGTCGCCATGGGGAGTGCCTTCGTGCCTGGCCTGGAGCGGGGCCTGCAGACCATGGTGCCCTCTCCGGCCTTCTGGGATTGGGGCCAGGCCGTGTTCATCACCCTGGTATTGTTCGGCCCCGGCCGGCGCTTCTTCCGTCCCGGCTGGATCGCCTACCGCCACCTGTCACCGGACATGAACAGTCTGGTGATGACCGGCACCGGCGCGGCCTGGCTGTACAGCCTGATCGTGCTCGTCTTCCCACAATGGTTTCCGGCCGAGGCGCGCAACCTGTATTTCGACTCCGCCGGCGTCATCGTCACCGTCATCCTGTTCGGCAAGTATCTGGAGGAACTGGCCAAGGGCCGGACGTCCTCGGCCATCAAGAAACTCATCGGCCTGCAGGCCAAGACCGCGCATGTGCTACGCGACGACGAAGAGCACGACGTGCCGGTGGCGCAGGTGCGGAGTGGTGACCGGGTGCGGGTGCGGCCGGGCGAACGCGTGCCGGTGGACGGCAAGGTCGCCGGCGGCGAAAGCTACGTGGATGAATCCATGCTCACCGGCGAGCCGGTGCCGGTGGCCAAGCGCGACGGCGACCAGGTGGTCGGCGGCACCGTCAATCAGCACGGCGTGCTTGAGATCGAAGCCACCGAGGTGGGCAAGGCCACGGTGCTGGCGCAGATCATCCGCCTGGTGGAACGGGCCCAGGGTTCCAAGCTGCCCATCCAGGGCCTGGCCGACCGTGTGGTGCGCGTGTTCACGCCCAGCGTCCTCGCCATCGCCACGGTGACCTTCCTGGCGTGGATGGTGTTCGGCCCGCCACCGGCCATCACCCTGGCCCTGGTCAGCGCCGTAGCCGTGCTGGTGGTCGCCTGCCCCTGCGCCATGGGACTGGCCACGCCGGCGGCCATCATGGTGGGCACCGGCCGCGCCGCGGAACTGGGCGTGCTGTACCGCAAGGGCGAAGCACTGGAATTCCTGTCCCACGTGGACACGGTGGTGTTCGACAAGACCGGCACCCTGACCGAAGGCCACCCCCGCCTGACCGACCTGCAAGCCATCAGCGGCGAAGCCGACGACGCCCTGCGTCTGGTCGCGGCGGTGGAAGCCTCCAGCGAACACCCCCTCGGGCTGGCCATTGTCGAGGCGGCGCGCGAGAAACAGCTGGCCCTGCCGGAGGTGAGCGCATTCCAGGCCATCCCGGGCTACGGCGTGCAAGCGCAGAGCGAAGGCCGCAACGTGCTGATTGGTGCCGAACGTCTGATGACGCGCGAAGACATCGACATCAGTGCCGCCGCCGAGCGCGCCGCTGTCGTCACCACCGAGGGCAAGACGCCGGTGTATCTGGCGGTGGACGGCAAACTGCACGCGCTGCTGGCCGTGGCCGACCCGCTCAAGAACGAATCCGCCGCCGTGGTGGCGGCACTCAAACAGCGCGGCCTGCAAGTCGTCATGCTCACCGGCGACAGCCGCCGCACCGCCGAGGCCATCGCCAAACAGGCCGGCATCGACGACGTGCAGGCGGAAGTCCTTCCCGACGGCAAGGCCGCCGTGGTGCAGGCATTGCAGGAGAAGGGCCACAAGGTCGCCTTCGTCGGCGACGGCATCAACGACGCGCCGGCGCTGGCGCAGGCGGAGGTGGGCATCGCCGTGGGCTCGGGCACGGACATCGCCATCGAGGCCGCCGACGTGACCCTCACCCGCGGCGACCTGTCCGGCGTGGTCACCGCATTGCACACCGCCCAACGCACCATGGCCATCATCCGCGGCAACCTGTTCTGGGCCTTCTTCTACAACATCGTGCTGATTCCGCTGGCCGCGGGCGTTTTCTATCCAGCGCTGGGCTGGCACCTGAATCCCATGATCGCCGGCGTGGCCATGGGCCTGTCCAGCGTGTTCGTGGTCAGCAACAGCCTGCGGCTGCGGCGCCTGCAGGCTTCCACGTTGAAGGCGGCGACGGCAGACAATGCGACGTCAGCACGGCAGGGAACCGGCGAAGCACGCATCGCGCACTGAACCCATACCTCTCGACACAACAACAGGAGATACAACCCATGCAGACCACCCTCAAAGTCACCGGCATGACCTGCGGTCATTGCGTCAGCGCGGTCACCAAGGCGCTGGAAAACTTGCCCGGCGTGGAGAAGGCCGAGGTGAGCCTGGACCCGGGCCAAGCCGTGGTCACCGGTGAGGCCGACACCGCGACCATGATCGCGGCGATCAAGGAAGAAGGCTACGGCGCGGAAGCGCAGTAACCGGACCCGGCATGACCCAGGCCATCCTCATCTACACCAGCCCGGGCTGCCCGGACTGCGCCGCCCTCAAGCAATGGCTGCACCAACGCGGCCTGAACTATGAGGAACGTGATCTCAGTCAGCCCGGGGTGCCGGAGGAAGCCAAGGCGCGCTGCGGCGTGCGCATCGCACCGGTGACCGTCATCGGCGAACAGTGCTTCTACGGCACTTTTCCCGATCAGCGCCCGAAACTGGAGGCCGCTCTGGCGGAGTAGCCGCCGGCCTGGCACCGCGGTGCACTCAACACCAGCTGGCTTCACCCGACACCGGATCGCGCAGCAGTTCCCGAATATTGGCTTCCATGATGCGGTAACTCACATTGCCGTACAGCCGCTGGCGGCCTTCGTCCAGAATCAGGGTCGGGCTGCCCGGCACCAGATAGCGCTGCTTGGCTTCGTCGTCCAAGTGCAGCGCGGCATGGGGCTTGCCACTGTCGATGAGGGCACGGATGGCGGCGACATCAAGGCCGATATCCTCGGCAATGCCGTCCAGTACCTGGGCGGAAGAAACGTCCAGCCCCTCACGGAAGAACGCGCAACGCACGCGCCAGGCCGCTTCTTCCAGCACGCTGCCGTTTCCCGAGTGCGGCGAGGGGTCCGGCTCGGTCAGAAGGCTCACCGCCTTGAGAAACAAGTGGGCAGGCACGGACGAACTCGGCGCACACTGCGCCCACACTGCCTCGTGCACACCAACATGATCCCACTGCGACGCCACCTCCTGCACGTGGCTGCCGAAGGCGGCGAACCCGCCGCGATCCTCCCAGCCCTCACCGATGCGCTGACCGGTGGCGGCGAACAACGGAATGAAACGATAGTGAATGTCGATCTGGTCGCCGAAAACGCGTTTGAGTTCGTCCAACCGGGCCTGCACACCATAGGCCCAGACACACAACACATCGGTGAAATAGTCCACCCGCAAAGGCGAGTGGTGCGGCGATGAAGCGTCCGTCATGAGTTCTCCCAAGCTGGTGCGCCCGCACTTTCATTGGCGCGAGCGCTGATCGGTCTGATACCAGGCATTGTATACCGGCTCAGGCCACAGCGACTGGAACCAGGCGATGATGTCGTCGATCTGCGCATCCGTCAGCCTGCCCTGCCAGGCCGGCATAGTACCCTGCCCCGGCGGACTGCCGGACTTGATCACGGCGTGCAGCGCAGACTTCGGATGATGCCAGGCGTGCCCGCTGCCGTTGAGCGGCGGCGGCGGAAACATGCCGGCGGGACCGCGATGACGCCAGTTGGACGCCCCCTGGGCGCCGTCACCATGGCAACGCGCGCAATGGCGCGCGAACAGTGCAGCTCCGCGGCGCACCTGGGCGAAGTCTGCGTCGCGCGGCGCCGTTTGCGGTATGCCCGGCACTGATTGAACGGACGTCGTCTTGGGCGCGGAGGGGGGCGAGTCGTCTCCGCAGCCCACCAGCGACAACATGGCGGCCAAGGTCACGCCAGACCACAGAGCTCGTTGAGCCATGATCGTCTCCTGATCGTTGAAATTGTGGTCACGGCGGACCGGCCCTCGATTCGGCACCGGCCCGCCGCCCCTTCACACGCCTACCACCAGGCGCGTACGCCCACCACCCACTGGGTGTCCTTCACCGCCTCGCCGTCGGCCCGGGCATAATCCGCCGTGCCGCCGAACTTGCGGGTCCAGACCACACCGGCGTAGGGCGCGAACTCGCGCCGGATCTCGTAGCGCAGGCGCAGACCCACGTCCAGGTTGGACAAACCGGCGCCCACACCCCGCTGCGGATCCTTCTTGCCGAAGGCGTTGAGCTCCACCTCGGGCGTCAGGATCAGGCGCTGAGTGATCAGCAGATCGTACTCCGCCTTGAGCTGGGCGGCGGTGCGCCCGCTGTTGCCCACATACGCGGTGGCGTCCACCTCGAAGCGGTACGGCGCCAGACCCTTGAAGCCGACCGCCACCCAGTCACGGGTGGCCTGGGTCGCACCTTTGAAGTCGTGGCGCAAACCGACCTGAAAATCCCAGAACGGCGCGACGGCACGACTGTAGAACGCCTCCACGTCGCCCTCCTCCATGGCACCCTTCACGATATCGCCTTCGGTCTTCAGCCACAGTTTGTTGATGTCACTGCCCACCCAGGCCTGGCCCTCCCAGTAGGTGAGATGTCCGGCGTCGGTGCCGCGCAGTTCGAGACGGTCCAGCATCACCTTGGTGAGCACCGTGTTGTCGTGCATGGGCGACGGCCAGTCCTTCGGCGCACCCGACCCGGCCGCCGCAGCGGCGCCGGCCGACACCAAGCCGCCGCACAACAGGGCGGCCGTAGCGATCATTTTTACACTCATCTTCTGTATCTCCTCGTAACGGCCCTGGCTCATACCACCTCCACTTCGCGGAACATTCCCGCCTTCATGTGGTACAGCAGGTGACAGTGGAAGGCCCAGCGGCCGCGCGCATCGGCCAGAACCCGGTAGCTGACCGCGTGACCGGGCTTGACGGTGACGGTGTGCTTACGCACCTGGAGGCCACCGTCGGGCGACTCCACTTCGCTCCACAGGCCGTGGAGATGAATGGGGTGATCCATCATGGTGTCGTTGACCAACACGATGCGCACCCGCTCGCCATAGGCGAGCCGAATGGGTTCGGC
>Ga0315556_1002038_pt1 | contig 11754 bp, 9 predicted proteins | sample SalMarSW160310MG_FD_202112 | JGI IMG/M metagenome (GOLD analysis project Ga0315556, IMG submission 202112) | Salt marsh sediment microbial communities from the Plum Island Ecosystem LTER, Massachusetts, United States - Salt Marsh Sediment SW1603-10 ...
TTCTGGATCTCGCCGTGAACGAAATACGGGCGGTATTCCTTGACTGCCACCGACACCTCCGGATTCTTCAGGTACCCATCGCGCAGCTTGCGCGTCAGCAGCCCCTCGACCTGCCGCGCGGTCAGACCCTGCACGGCCACGTCGCCCAGCAGCGGGAAGGCGATGCTGCCATCCGCAGCGACCCGCGCCGACTCCAGGCTGAGATCGGGCTCGCCGAACACGGTGACGGACAACACATCCCCGGATTCCATGCGGTAGGCGCCACCCGCCCGTCCCGCGGCGGCTGCCGCGAGCACCTGACCGGCGGCGGTGATCATCAGCAACAGCGCCAAAAACCCCAGGGGCACGCCTGCAAGCAGGCGCCGATTCGACGATGCCAGCGCTCTTTGCATAGTCATAGACTCACTCCGCCGGCGGACAAGACCGCCATGAATTCACTCCGCCACCCCGTGCGAAGCACGAATGCTGGACCTCGCAAGGTCGGCAACCCACCTCAGCGTCCTCCGCCGACAGCCAGGCTTAGGCTCAGCCGCAGAGTCAGCGCGTCGCTGTCGTAGCGCGCCGCCTCTAGGTTGGAGCCGCGGCGCGCGTGGCTGTATTCGGCGCCGAGACGCAGCCAGCGCCGCAGCCGGTAGTCCAGCCCCACCGCGAGCTCGAGCAGATCATCCCGGCGGCCATCGCTGAACTCGACTCCTTCGCCGCTGCCCTGGACGTTCAGCAGCCAGCGCTCAGTCATGGCATGATTCCACGCCAGGCTCAGCCGATTGCTGACGTAATAGCTTGCCCCCGGCTGCACGCTCTCGCCGGTGGCACGCTCGGCCTGCAGCTGCACCACACTGTAGCTCTTGGGCGCCCAGCTCACGTTGGCCTGCAGACCGACTCCACTGAAATCGGCGAGGCTCGGGTCCTTGAGATCCTTGGCCAGCCAGCCCGCCCGCAGCTCACCCCGGGTCTTTGCGGTGGCCTGCCACTGGACGCCTCCCATCAAGCGGTATTCGCTGCTGTTCAAATCCAATGCGCCCGAGCGCGGCCGCAGGTAGTCGATTCGGCTCTGCCCCAGCTCGACGAGAAAACGCGTCTTGGGACCGTAGCGGTAGTAGAAGCTGCCGCCCAGCTCCGAGCCGTCCCGATCGCGGTCGTCCTGGCCGTTGTTGGAATAGCGCAGTGCGTCGCCACCCAAGACCAATCGTATCTGACCTCGAGAGCTGTCGCGGCCCAACACCATCTCCACGCTCAGGCCTTGACGGCGCCAGCGGTCGGGCCGAGGACTCACATCCAGACCCGTGTCCACCCCGCCCCTCGAATCGTGCGCCCATTCCGAGCTGGCGTCGAAGATGAAATCGAGCTTGGGCGTCGCATCGAGGCGAAACCTGCCCCCGATGCGGTGATCCGCGAAATCTTCCGACGATGTCTCCAGATAGCGCGCGTACTTTCCCGTGTAATCAAGCTCATAGTCGTGCTTGCCCACATGGCCGCGGTAGCCGAGTGTAGGGCTGAGTCCCAATACGCCGCTGCTCACCGAATCACCCTGCGTGCGCAGCACGTTTCCGACCTTTCCGTAGCTGATGCCCAGCTCGGAGTGGAAACCCGAGCTCCCGATTTCGAGATCCGCGCCACGCGCCGGCCCCCCCGACCCGAGCACCGCCAGCAGCAGAATCGTCGCGGGCCACGGTCCGCACGGTCGCAGTCGCGGCAGATGGACGGCGATACCGACCGGCTGCCTGCCTCCGGTGACGGGACCCGGCTCCAAGACGTCTCGGATCCCTCGCAGCTCTTTCCCACCGTGCTCCGCGGCGATGTCCCAGCGCTTACACACTTTTGCCTATTCTTCGTTTGCAATCTGCAGTTCTGGCGGCGGCCTCGCAGCCGAGCGAGTGCTCCGCACTGACAGCGGCGGCGACACGTCGACTCACCGCGCCCAACACCGACTGATCCCCACATCGCACGTAACTCACTGACCAGATACCTTATCATCGCGAGGTGGCCGACTCTCCCGGTGGGTCCGGTAAGCGCCGGCCGGCCTTTACGACACTCCTGATGCGAAATCTATGCCCGGAATCGGAGGGCCGCGCTGGCGGCTCTATCCATGTCCCTGCGCGCGCAGCTCAGACCCACCGGCAGTCAACCGAGCCGGCAGAACATGAGAGCGCCACCGGGGCCGTACCGAGCAGGCCTACTCAAACATAGACTCTAGCCAAACTTTCTCACGAAAATTGCCGTCGCCACTGGTAAATCTGGGAATCGATTGGCTATCATCACAAGTCACAGAGATGAGCTCCGGAGTCCCTGGGCAAGCGACTATGGCTACACCCAACGCAGTGGTGTCACTGAGCGGCCTCGCCCGCCGCCTAGTTCAGGATAGGCTGCTGTCCGACGGTGACGCGCAGCAGGCCTACCAGCAGGCACTGAAGAACAAGATTCCATTCGTCACCTACCTGGTGCAGCAGCGAATCCTGCCGAGCCGGGATATCGCGGTGGCCGCGTCACAGGAATTCGGCGTGCCACTGCTCGACGTCGAGGCGCTGGATCTCGAGCAGGTGCCGAGCAAGCTGGTCGACGAGAAGCTCATCCGGCAGCATCACTCGCTGCCCTTGTTCAAGCGGGGAAATCGGCTGTTCATCGGGGTCGCGGATCCGACCAACCTGCAGGCGCTGGACGAGATCAAGTTCCACACCGGACTCAATACCGAGCCCGTCCTGCTGGAAGAGGACAAGCTGAGCACCGCCATCGACCGCGCCTTGGAAGCCCGCGAGAGCACCATGATGGCGGGACTGACGGATACGGATCTGGACGACTTAGAGATTACCGGGGGCGACGAGGAGCCCGATACCGGCGGCCTGGATTCGGACATTGACGATGCGCCCATCGTGCGCTTCGTGAACAAGGTATTGCTAGACGCCATCCACAGGGGGGCTTCCGATATCCATTTCGAGCCCTACGAGAAGGTCTTCAGGGTGCGCTTCCGCACCGACGGCATTCTGAGCCAGGTCTCCACGCCGCCCACCACTCTCGCCGGCCGCATCACTGCGCGCCTGAAAGTCATGGCACGCCTGGACATCTCCGAGCGTCGGATCCCTCAGGATGGCCGCATCAAGATGACATTGTCGCGCAACCGGGCCATCGACTTTCGCGTCAGCACCTGTCCGACCCTGTTCGGAGAAAAGGTGGTCATGCGCATCCTAGACCCTTCCAGCGCCAAGATGGGCATCGATGCCTTGGGCTATGAAGAGGATCAAAAGGAATTGTTTCTCAATGCCTTGCATCGACCCCAGGGCATGGTGCTGGTCACGGGACCGACCGGTAGCGGCAAGACCGTGTCCCTTTATACCGGGCTCAATATCCTCAACACGACCGAGCGCAATATTTCCACCGCCGAGGATCCGGCCGAGATCAATCTTCCGGGCGTGAACCAAGTCAACGTCAACCCCAAGGTCGGCCTGACCTTCGCCTCTGCGCTGCGCGCATTCCTGCGCCAGGACCCGGATGTGATCATGGTGGGTGAGGTCCGCGACCTGGAGACTGCCGAGATTGCCATCAAGGCGGCCCAAACGGGTCACATGGTGCTGTCGACTCTGCATACCAATAGTGCGCCCGAGACCCTGACGCGCTTGGCGAACATGGGCGTCGAGCCATACAACATCGCCTCTTCGGTCACGTTGATCATCGCTCAACGCCTGGCACGCCGTCTGTGCAGCCGCTGCAAGCGTGCCCAGGACATTCCACGGGACGCGCTGCTCAAGGCTGGCTTCGAAGAGAGCGAGATCGGAAGCTTCAGCATATTCGGCCCGGTGGGATGCGACCAGTGCAACGGCGGCTACAAAGGCAGAGTCGGCATCTACCAGGCAATGCCCATCTCGGGGGCAATGGAACGACTCATTATGGACGGCGGAAATGCCATACAGCTTGCGGATCAGGCGCGCAAGGAAGGCATTGCGGATCTCCACCGCTCGGGACTCAACAAGGTGAAACAAGGCCTGACTTCCCTTGAAGAAGTTCACCGCGTAACCACGGAGTAGCCATGGCGCAACAGGCAACAGATTTGGCCGTCTTCCTCTGGGAAGGCACCGACAAACGTGGCACCCGCATCAAGGGGGAGAGCGCGGGTGCCAGCGTCGCCCTGGTCAAGGCGGAGCTGCGGCGCCAGGGAATCAATCCACAGAAGGTCCGCAAGAAGCCCAAGCCGCTGCTGGGGACCGGCAAGAAGAAGATCTATCCCAAGGACATAGCCGTCTTCACCCGCCAGATGTCGACCATGCTGAGCGCGGGCGTGCCCTTGGTCCAGGCCTTCGAGATCGTCGGCAGAGGGCACGAGAATCCGAGCATGCAGGACTTGATCCTGTCCATCAAGGCCGACGTGGAAGGTGGTACCGCCCTGGCGGAGGCCCTGGCCAAGCACCCCCTATATTTCGACGAGCTCTACGTCAACCTGGTGCACACTGGCGAGCATGCCGGCGTACTAGACACCTTGTTGGAGAAGATTGCGACCTACAAAGAGAAGACCGAGGCGATCAAGGGCAAGATCAAGAAGGCGCTGTTCTACCCCACCGCCGTGCTGATCGTGGCATTCATCGTCACGGCGATTCTTTTGATGTTCGTGATACCCCAATTCCAGGACCTGTTTGCGGGCTTCGGGGCCGACTTGCCGAGCTTCACCGTATTCGTGATCGGCATCTCCGAGGGGTTCCGCGATTACTGGTATCTGATATTTGGCGGAATCATCGGCACGGTGGTGCTCTTCATGGAGCTCAAGCGCCGCTCGCGCAAGTTCAATCACTATCTGGACAGGCTGATGCTCAAGTTCCCGATCATCGGCGAGATTCTGCGCAAGGCGGCCATTGCGCGCTATGCACGCACCCTCGCCACCACTTTTGCCGCGGGTGTGCCTCTCGTGGAGGCGCTGGAGTCGGTCGCGGGAGCCACGGGCAACATCGTCTATGGTGAGGCGATCATGCGCATGCGCGAAGACGTGGCCACGGGCCAGCAGCTCCAAGTAGCGATGAAGACTACCGGCCTGTTCCCTAACATGGTGGTGCAGATGGTCGCCATCGGCGAGGAGTCGGGCTCCCTGGATTCGATGCTCGCCAAGGTCGCGGACTTCTATGAGGAGGAGGTGGACAACGCCGTGGACGCACTCAGCAGTCTGCTGGAGCCCATCATCATGGCGTTCCTGGGGGTGGTCGTGGGCGGTCTGGTCATCGCCATGTACCTCCCCATCTTCAAGCTCGGCGCCGTGGTCTGAGCCGCATCGCAGAGCATCGGCGTCGTGGCTGCCTGGGATTTGCTGTGGGCGAGTCCGGTTGCGTTCGCTTTCACGGCCGGGCTGCTCGGCTTGGTGGTGGGCAGCTTCCTCAACGTGGTGATCTACCGGCTTCCGCGCATGTTACAGCGGGAATGGGATTCCCAATGTCGTGAGCTGCTGGGCGCTACTCCGGCACCGGAGTCGCAGCCTCTGGGTCTGGCGCGGCCACGCTCTCACTGCCCGAGCTGCGGCCACAGGATCACCGCACTGGAGAACATACCCCTGCTGAGCTATATGCTTCTGCGCGGCAGATGCTCGGCTTGCGGAGCGCGCATTTCCCCGCGCTACCCGCTGGTGGAGCTCGTCTCCGGAATCGCAGCCGTCATCGCAGCATGGCACTTCGGCCCCGGACTCGCAGCCATGGGCGCGGCGGTGCTGTCCTGGGCGCTGATATGCCTGGCCTCGATCGACCTCGATCATCAGCTGCTGCCCGATGTCATCACCTTGCCGCTGCTCTGGCTGGGGCTGGGGCTGAGCCTGCACGGGGTCTACGTGGACAGCCATGCCGCCATCATCGGTGCCATGGCCGGATATCTTGGCCTCTGGCTGGTCTTTCAGGGCTTCAAACTGCTGACTGGCAAGGAAGGGATGGGCTATGGGGATTTCAAGCTGCTTGCCCTGCTGGGTGCATGGCTGGGCTGGCAGGCGTTACCGCTGGTCGTCCTGCTCTCCTCCCTGGTCGGTGCCTCCGTCGGCATTGCCATGGTCGTAGCGCGAAGCCGCGACCGGCGGGCTCCGATCCCCTTCGGTCCTTATCTCGCCGTGGCCGGTTGGGTAGCTCTCATCTGGGGTCCAAGCATCCTGGATGCTTATCTCGACGCCGCCGGAGTGTGACCAGGAGCCGTGCTGGTCATCGGATTGACCGGTGGAATCGGCAGCGGCAAGACCACAGCGTCGCGCCAGTTTGCGGCCCTGGGCGTGCCCGTCATCGACGCGGATCTCATCGCCAGGGAGCTGGTCACCCCAGGCAGCGCCATCCTCGACCAGATCGTGCGTCGCTTCGGGCCTGGCGTGCTCACCGACAGCGGGGAGCTGGATCGCAGCCGGCTACGGGAATGGGTGTTCAGCAATCAGCCTGCCCGCCGGGACCTGGAGGCCATGCTACACCCCGCCGTAAGGCAGGAGATCGAGCGGCGCACCGCTCGCCTGAGGGCTCCCTATTGCATCTTGGTGATTCCGCTGTTGGTGGAGACCGGGCAGCTGAACATGGTGCACCGAGTGCTGGTCGTGGATGTGCCGGAGGCCGCGCAGATTGGGCGTACCAGCGCAAGAGACCGGGTGTCCCACCAGTCCGTGAGGAGCATACTCGCCGCGCAGGCACGGCGTGCGCAACGGCTGGCAGCGGCGGACGACGTGATCGACAATAGCGGCACGCGGGAGGCGCTGGAAACACAGATAAGGCGCCTGCACGAGACCTACCTCTCCAAGGCCGCCGCCGCTGAGGTTTGTCAGAACCCGCCGAGTGCGGGAGAATAGTGTCCCAGCCCAGTTTGGCCAGACCCCATCGTGCAGGAAAGGATCCACTACGAGCAGCCCCTCAACGAGCGCATGCGAACCTTCTTGCGCCTCGAAGGGCTGTTCAGTCAGGCCCGGCACACCCTGTGGGGACATTCACCCTGGGACAGCCGCGCCACACTGGGATCCATCCTGGATTTACACGGCTTGACCGGCCGCGCCGATATCAAGAACGACGTCATCAAGGAGCTGGAGCGCCACATCTCCAACCTCGCCCGCCTGTCCCAGAGCCCCGGGGTCGACCGGCGGCGGCTGGAAGAGATCCTGGAGGAGATGGAGCAGCTCACCGACCAGCTGGGCAGCGCCGCGGGCAAGGTCGGTCAGAGTCTGCATCATGACGAGCTGCTCAACAGCATCAGGCAACGCTCCAGCCTGCCAGGCGGCGCCTTCGACTTCGACCTGCCGGCCTATCAGTATTGGCTGGAGCGACCTGCGGAGCGCCGCACCCGGGACCTCAACCGCTGGCTGGCGGAGTTCGAGGCTATCAGATTGGCCGTCGAGCTTATCCTGAGACTGATCCGCCGCAGCACCACACCCACCCAGGAGCTTGCGCCCAGCGGCTTCTATCAGCAGTCGCTGGACCAGGGTATGCCCTTTCAGCTCGTGCGCATCGCATTGCCTCACAGCGTGGGCTATTATCCGGAGATCAGCGCAGGTCGCCACCGCTTCACCGTGCGCTTTCTGACCCAAATCCGCGGCGAGGGGACGTCGCAAGTCGGGGAGGATGTGCCGTTCGAGCTGAGCTGCTGTGCGCTATGACTAGGGTCAATTGCCCCACCTGCGGCAGGATCGTCGAGTGGACACCGCGCGTCACCTGGCGCCCATTCTGCAGCGAGCGCTGCAAGCTCATCGACCTGGGGGCGTGGGCGGACGGCTCCCACCGTATCCCCGGCGAGACGGCAGATATTGCCGGGCAGGATCTACCTGCGCCATCTAAGTCCGAAGCCGATCGGGAAAGCTGAGCCCGGAGATGCGGGCTAGCGATTCCACAGCCCCCGGATCGCCGCCACCCCCAGCGCTCCCTGCGCCTTGGCCTGCTCCAGGTGCTCTGCACCCAGGCCACCCAGCGCGTAGGTGGGCATGCCGGCAAGCCGCACCAGCGCCCCGAAGCGCTGCCAGCCCAAAGGGCGTGCCCCGGGGTGGCTCGAGGTAGCAAGCACGGGCGACAGCACGGCGAAATCCACCAGGCAGCGCGCGGCCTGGCGTAGCTCCGTGGCGTCGTGACAGGATGCAGCCACCCAGTGCCTCGCCCCCAAAGGGCGCTCGCTCAGCCGCAGGAGCCGGCGTGCAGGCAGATGCACCCCATCGGCGCCCAGTGCCTGGGCAAGGGATGGCGCGCCGTTGATCAGCAGCGCTGCACCGTGGTCACGGCACAGCCGGCGGACTTCGCGCGCGAAGCGCTCCGGCTCTACCCCGGGGGGGCTGCCACCACGCAGCTGAACCAGACGGATACCGGATTGCAGACTGCGCTCCAGCCCCGCCAGAAAATTCGGGGTAAGGCCGGGATCCGGGGTGATGAGGTAGCGATCCGGCAGGCGCAGGGCGGCGACTACGGGGCGATCCGCCGCCGGCATCGGATAGCTCGGGAGGTCCTCGACGGCACACCAGACCAGCGGCTGGCCTTGCCGCCCATGGGCCTCGCCCTGGTAGGCATCCACCCGCCAAACATCCAGCGCGACAGTGCGATCGCCGTAGGCGTGAGTCACGCAGATGAGCGGGCGGGCACGCAACGGCCGTATCCCCAGCTCTTCTTCCAGCTCCCGCCGCAGGCCGGCCACCGCCGACTCCCCAGGCTCTAGCTTGCCGCCGGGAAACTCCCACAATCCGCCCTGGTGGACTCCGCTGGGCCGGCGACTCAGCAGGATTCGACCGGCTGCGTCGGTGATGGCGGCGGCCGCCACCTGAATGGCCACCTTGCTCACGCCTGGGTCACCGGCGCGAGCCGCGCCCGTCAGGTGCGATATTCGGCGTTGATTCGCACGTAGTCATAGGACAGGTCACAGGTCCAGACGCATGCCGATATCTCTCCGCGGCCGAGATGGATGCGCACGGTGACGCGGTCTCGGGACATGATCGCTTGGCCCAGCTCTTCTCGATACTCGGCGGCACGCTCGCCGTCGTGGACGATCCTCAGCTCGTCGAGCCATATGCTGACCCGCTCCACATCCAGCTTGGCCACGCCCGAGCGCCCCACAGCCGCCAGGATACGGCCCCAGTTAGGGTCGCCCGCGAAACAGGCCGTCTTCACCAGGGGAGACTCGGCGACGGCATAGGCCACCGCCAGACACTCGGACTCGTCCAGGCCCTCGACCACTTCGACGGTGATGAACTTGGTTGCACCCTCACCGTCTCGAATCAAGGCCTGGGCCAGCTCCACGCACACTTCCCCCACAGCCGCGACTAGTGCACGGTAGGCGCCACTGGTTTCGTCCCGGATGGGCTCCATCGCACTCGCCCCGGTGGCCAACAGCACGCAGGCGTCGTTGGTGGAAGTATCACCGTCGACCGTGATGCGATTGAAGGAGCGGGCCACGGCGGCCTCCAGACACTTCCGCAGCGGCACCGGGTCCAGCACCGCATCCGTGGCGACGAAGGCCAGCATTGTTGCCATGTCGGGGCGAATCATCCCGGCGCCCTTGGCCATCCCGGTGACGGTAATGGTCCGTCCGTCGATGTCGAGCTGCCGCGAGGCACCCTTGGGCACCGTATCCGTGGTCATGATGCCCAGCGCCGCCTCGGCCCAGCCATCCACGCGTAGGTTGGCCAGCGCATCAGGCAGCCCTGCGACGATTCTCGCCACAGGCAGCGGCTCACCTATCACGCCCGTGGAAAAAGGCAGCACCTCCGTCGGTTCGCAGCCGGTGAGGGACGCGAGAGCGGCGCAGCAGCCCCTTGCGTCCGTCAGGCCAGCGCTCCCCGTTCCGGCATTGGCGTAGCCGGTGTTGACGAGGAGAAATCGTGGCTGCGCCTGCCGCAAATGGTCGCGGGCCACGATAACCGGGGCGGCGCAGAAGGCATTGCAAGTGAACACCGCCGCAGCGCGAGTCGCCTCCGCCAGCGCCAGCACGACGAGGTCCTTGCGCCCCGACTTGCGGATGCCCGCGGCGGTGGCGCCCAGGCTGACTCCCTGAACGGGGTGCAACTTACTCGACGGCAACTCCTCGGCAGCGCTCATGCCCGGCGCAGCCTCAGCTCAGGCGACCATGGCAATGCTTGTACTTCTTGCCCGAGCCGCAGGGGCAGGGATCGTTACGCCCAATCTTGGGAGTGTCGCGCACGAAGGGCGTGTGCGACGGCTGGCCCAGCTCTTCCGGGCTGGGCAGGGCACCCGCCTTGTTGAGCGCTGCCACCTGCGGATGCAGGAAGTTCATGGTTGGTGGGGGGCGCCGCTGGGTCTCCACCGCTGCGAGGTCCGCCTCTGCGGCCACCTGCACCTTGGACAGCACCCCGATGACTTCTCGCTTGATGTTCTCCAGCAGCGCTGAGAACATCTCGAAGGCTTCCCGAGTGTACTCCTGCTTGGGGTTTTTCTGGGCGTAGCCCCGCAGATGTATTCCTTGCCGCAAATGATCCATGGCCGCCAAGTGGTCCTTCCAGTGGGCGTCCAGGACCTGGAGCATCACCGCCTTCTCCACGTGACGCATGATCTCCGCGCCAGTCGCCTCCACTTTGGCGTCATAGGCCCCCTGCACCTCGGTGATTATGCGCTCCCGCAATGGCTCTTCGTGGAGGCTGGAGTCCTGCTCCAGCCACCGGCCGACCTCCAGACGCAAGCCGAACTCCCGCCCCAGCTCGGCCTCCAGCCCCGGCACGTCCCATTGCTCCTCCAGACTCCCAGCCGGCACATGGGCGCCGAAGATGTCTTCTACGACGCCGGCGCGCATGGCGTCGATGGTCTCGGAAATGTCGTCGACGTCCATCAGCTCGTTGCGCTGCTGGTAGACGACCTTGCGCTGGTCGCTGGCGACATCGTCATATTCCAGCAACTGCTTGCGTATGTCGAAATTGCGGCCTTCGACCTTGCGCTGTGCATTCTCGATGGCACGCGTGACCAGGGGGCTCTCGATGGCCTCGCCCTTCTGCATCCCGAGACGCTGCATCAGACCCGCCATGCGCTCGGATGCGAATATGCGCATCAGGTTGTCTTCCAGAGACAAGTAGAAACGGCTGGAGCCCGGATCGCCCTGGCGGCCCGAGCGACCGCGCAGCTGGTTGTCGACGCGTCTGGACTCGTGCCGCTCCGTGCCGATGATGTGCAATCCTCCGGCCCCGACGACTTGCTCGTGGCGCTCGGACCATTGCGCGCGCACCTGCAGCCGTGCCGCCTCCTCAATTTCCCCCAAAGCGGTCAGCTCGGCCTCCAGATTGCCACCCAGCACGATGTCCGTGCCGCGGCCTGCCATGTTGGTGGCGATGGTGACGGCGCCGGCACGGCCCGCCTGCGCAACGATCTCCGCCTCCCGCCGGTGCTGTTTGGCATTGAGCACTTCGTGCGAGATGTGTCGAGTGGCAAGCAGGCGAGAGAGATACTCCGAGACTTCGATGGATACCGTGCCCACTAGCACCGGCTGACCGCGCTTGCGGCAATCCACGATGTCTTCGATGATGGCGTCGTATTTTTCCGGGGCCGTCAGATACACCAGATCGGGGCGCTCCTCACGAATCATGGGCCGGTGGGTGGGAATCACCACCACCTCGAGGCCATAGATCTGCTGGAACTCGTAGGCCTCGGTGTCGGCCGTGCCGGTCATCCCGGCGAGCTTTTGATACAGGCGGAAGTAGTTCTGGAACGTAATCGAGGCCAGGGTCTGGTTCTCGTTCTGGATGGTGACTTCCTCCTTGGCCTCCATGGCTTGGTGCAGCCCCTCCGACCAGCGCCGACCCGGCATGGTGCGCCCGGTGAACTCATCGACGATGATCACCTCGTTGTTCTGCACGAT
>Ga0315556_1002039_pt1 | contig 11749 bp, 7 predicted proteins | sample SalMarSW160310MG_FD_202112 | JGI IMG/M metagenome (GOLD analysis project Ga0315556, IMG submission 202112) | Salt marsh sediment microbial communities from the Plum Island Ecosystem LTER, Massachusetts, United States - Salt Marsh Sediment SW1603-10 ...
TCGATCTCGCCAGGAGTCTCGACGTAGGTGCCGACGTGGGGATGGAACACCAGCTCCATCCCGAGCCCCTCCAGCTCTCGGCCGAGCCCGTTCAGCGCCTCTGCCATGCCACGGAGCTGATCGTCGGTGAGCGTGGGCGCCCCTTCGGCATGACCGGCCGCGGCCTGCCTGACCGCGTCGCCCGAGTCCGCCGCAACCAGGAAGCGCCCTCCCAGGCTCCTCAGGAACGCCGCCTTGGTGCGTGCCCTGTCCAGCTCGGCCCGAACTCCGACGGGGTCGCGCAGGTTCATACCGACGAAGGCGCCGAGCATGCTCAGGCCGCGCGCCTCGAGCTCGGGTCCGAGCGACGCAGCGTCGTCCGGCAGGCTCGACGACCACTCCGTGGCGCGGTAGCCCGCCGCCGCGATCGCATCGAGGATCGGCGGGTAGGGCGTGGCGTCCCGGTAGCCGGGCACGTCCTCGTTGTTCCAGTTGATGGGGGCCGTCGCGATCTTCATGCGCCCTCCTCCGCGTCGCTACCGTGGACCAGGACCTGCCGGGAGCGAGCGGCTTCGTAGGCCTCACGAGCCGCCCGTACGGCCGGCTGGTGCGACGTCTCGGCCACCGGCACCTCCCACCAGCCCTCGAAGCTCGGCACCGCCGGCTCGAGCCCGACCTTGACGTCCAGGACGTTCACCCCACCGCGCCGCCGGGCCGCCTCCAGGGCACCGACGAGCTGACCGAGATCCTCGCAGCGATAGACCGTGGCGCCCATGGCCTCGGCGTGCTTGGCGAAGTCCACGCCGACCACCTCGCCGTCGGTGCGGCCCGTCTCCGTGCGGCGGGCGCGTCGCTCGTTGTTGAACGACGGTGACCCGACCGACATCTGCAGGCCGCGGATGGAGCCGAAGGCGCCGTTGTCGACCACGACCACGGTCAGGTCGACCCGCTCGGCCACCGCCGTGACGAGCTCGGAGTTCATCATCAGATAGCTGCCGTCGCCGACCATCACCACCACCCGGCGCTCGGGCTCGGCGAGCTTGACACCCAACCCGGCCGGGATCTCGTAGCCCATGCAGGAGTAGCCGTATTCGACGTGGTAGGCCTTGTCGTCCTCGGGGCGCCACAGCTTGAGGAGATCGCCGGGCATGCTCCCGGCCGCGCACACCACCGTAGCGTGGCCCCCGACGGCCGCGTTGATCGCCCCGATCACCTCGGACTGCGCGAGCTGCCCCGTCCCGCGCGCCGCACGCAGGTCATCGACGCGGGCGTGCCAGGACGATCGGAGCGCCTCGAGCTGCTCGCGGTAGCCGGCGTCGGTACCGCCGAAGCCGATCTCGTCCAGGGCGCCACCGAGCTGCTCGAGGCCGACGCGCGCGTCGGCCAGCAGCGGCAGCGCGTCCAGCTTGCGGGCGTCGTCCGGGTCGACGTTGAGCACCGCCATCCGCGCGCCGGCGCGGCCGAAGGCGGTGCGTGACGCGGTCACGAAGTCCCCCAGGCGGGTGCCGACGGCGAGCACGAAGTCGGCGCCGCGCGCCGCACGGTTGGCGGCCTCGCCACCGTTGGCGCCGACCGGTCCGAGGTTCATCGGGTGATCCCAGGGAAGCGCCCCCTTGCCGGCCTGGCTCTCCACGACGGGGAGGCCGAAGCGCTCGACCAGCGAGGCCAGGGCAGCCGACGCTTCGCTGTAGATCACGCCGCCACCCGCGACGATCAGCGGACGGCGCGCACGCGCCAGCGCCGACGCCACCGCTGCCAGTTGCTCCGCCGCCGCGGGCGGCCTGCGAACGTTCCAGACGCGCCGTTCGAACAGCGCGACGGGCCAGTCGTACGCCTCGGCCTGCACGTCCTCGGGCAAGGACAGCGTGACGGCACCGGTCCGGGACGGGTCGGTCAGAACCGCCATCGCCGCGGGCAGGGCAGCCATCAGCTGCTCGGGCCGGCTCACCCGCGTGAAGAAGCGGCTCACCGGCCGGAACGCGTCGTTGACGCTGACGTCGTGCTCGCTCGGGTGCTCGAGCTGCTGGAGCACGGGGTCGGGGATGCGGCTCGCGAAGTAGTCCGACGGCAGGAGCAGCACCGGCAGGCGATTGATGGTAGCCCCGGCGGCGCCGGTGATCATGTTGGTGCTGCCGGGTCCGATCGAGCTGGCACACGCGAAGGTGCTCAGCCGGTTGCGGTGCTTGGCGAAGGCGGCCGCCGCGTGCACCATCGCCTGCTCGTTCTGGGGCCTCAAGGTGGGGAGCGTCAGGTCCTCGCCGTACTCCTCCAACGCCTGGCCCAGGCCGGCCACGTTGCCGTGGCCGAAGATCGCCCACACCCCTTCGATCAAACGATGCTCCCGGCCGTCGCGTTCGGAGTGCTGGCGCGCCAGGTAGTGCACCAGCGCCTGCGCCGTGGTCATGCGAACGGTTCTCACATCGTCCCTCCGAAGGTGGTGACTTCGCCGGACGCACGAACGTTCGGCGCGACCCGGGCCGGCCGGCGGCCGCGCCAGGCGTCGTGCTGCGTAGGCGCCGCCGACGCGAGCGTTCGAGTCAATGGTCGGAAGTATACCAGAACCCCTCGGGGGCGATATCGAAACGAATCGAACGCTTCCGGCTTTCGGATCCTGCCGGTTCGCCGCCGAGGATCCCCGTCCGGAGTCGCTTGACACCCGCCACGCAACGCCCTAGAGTCGGAACAGTCCGAAAGGCAGAGATGCGCCCCAGGAGGGGCTCGTGATGATGCGCTATTCATCGAACCGGTTCGATTTCGGCTGGGTCCGCCGTGCCGACCATTAGGGACATCGCCCGGCGCGCCGGCGTCGCGGTGTCGACGGCCTCACTGGCGCTGAACGGCGACGAGCGCGTTCGGGACGCGACGCGCCAGCGCGTGCTCGACGCCGCGCAGGACCTCGACTACCATCCCAGCAGGGTGGCGCGCGGCCTGTCGCAAGGCAAGACGTGGTCGCTGCACCTTCTCAACCCGGTGGCCACCGCAGCGCTCTCCAGCGGCTTCTTCACCCGTTTCGTGCGGGGCATCCACGACACCGCCCGCGACCACAACTACGGCGTAGCGCTCTCGATCCTCGACGACGAGGGCGAGGCGCAGGCGCTCGCGGAGCGCCTGGTCCAGGAACGCTGGGCCGACGGCATCATCCTGATGAACCCCTCGGCCAGCCCGGGCATCATGACGACCCTGGCGCGCAACCGCTTCCCCTTCGTGGTGCTCGGTCGGCCTCCGCTGCCCGATATCCCCAGTGTCGACAACGACAACCGGCAGGTCGCCTTCGACGCCACCCGGCACCTGCTCGCCAACACGCCCGGCCCGGTGGTCCTGCTGAACGGCCCTCAGCACCAGACCTTCACGAAGGACCGCGCCGACGGCTACCTTCAGGCGCTGCGGATCGCCGGACGAACGTCGTCGGAGGATCTGCTGCGCTACATCCACGGCGAGGCCGACGCTGCCCGCCGCGAGGTGCAGGCACTGCTGGAGCGAGGCGTGCGCTTCCGGAGCGTGCTGGCGGTGAGCGACGCTCTGGCCATCGGCGCCATGCGCGCCCTGCGCGAGGCGTCGCTGCGCGTGCCCGAAGACGTTGCCGTCATGGGCATGAACAACGACGACCTGTGCGAGTACACCGATCCGCGTCTGTCGAGCGTCGAGCTGAACGCCTTCGAGCTGGGCAGCCGCGCCACCTCGCTGCTCCTCGCGGCGGTGCGCGGTGAGGAGCCGGAGCGCCTGCGCTGCATCGTGCCGCACCGGCTCGAGCTGCGGGAGTCGGCATGAACGGCCCGCATCCGACCACCGCCCACTCGGCCGGGGTGGCCGTCCATGGAATCGAGGACACCGTGCCCGACTCGTCGCATCCTCCCGTCACCGCCTTCGTGGTGCCCCACACGCACTGGGACCGCGAGTGGTACCGGCCGTTCCAGGTCTTCCGCGCCCGCCTGGTGGAGGTCGTCGACCAGGTCCTGGACCTGCTCGAGCACGACCCCAGCTACAGGCGCTTCACCCTCGACGGCCAGGCCGTCGTGCTCGAGGACTACCTCGAGCTGCGACCCGAGCGGCGCGACGCGGTGCTGCGTCAGGTACGCGCGGGGCGCTTGCGCATCGGGCCGTGGTACGTCCTCGCCGACGAGTTCCTGGTGAGCCCGGAAGCCCTGGTCCGCAACCTCCAGTCCGGTCGGCGCATCTGTGCCACCTTCGGCACCCCCATGGCCGTGGGCTACACGCCCGACTCGTTCGGCCACATCTCGCAGTTGCCCCTCATCGTCCGCGGCTTCGGGCTCGACAGCATCGTGTTCGAACGCGGCGTGGGGGATGAGGGCGAGCGGCTCCGAGGTGAGTTCACGTGGCTGGCGGCCGACGGCGAGACCGACGTGTTCGCCGTCCATCTCCTCGGGACCTATTCGGCCGCGGCGGGGATCGGTCACGCGGACTGGGAGCTCACCGACGACTACGACGCCGACCGGGCCGCCCACCAGGCGCGCGCCGTGCTCTTCGGAGCCGACGGGGACCTGGACGAGCTACCTACCTGGCTACGCGAGTCGTTCGAGCGGCTGCCGCGCGGCATCGCACCCTACAGCACGAACGGCGCCGTCCTGCTGCTGAACGGCTCCGATCACCTGTTCCCGCAGCACAACCTGCCCGCCATCGTGGCCGACCTCAACCGCCGGATCCCCGAGGCGCAGTTCGTCCACGCCGACATCGAAGAGTTCCTGGAGGCCGCCCGCGCGCCACGAGGCGCGCTCGAGACCCATCGCGGGGAGTTCCGCGGCAGCCGCTACCAGCACGTGCTCTCGGGCGTCCTGTCGGCACGCCTCTACCTCAAGCAGGCCAACGAGGCCAACCAGACCCTGCTGGAGGCCTACGCCGAACCGCTCGCTGCGCTCGCCTGGCTGGCCGGCCGGCCCCACCCCACCCACCTGCTCCGAGAGGCCTGGCGCAAGCTCCTCCAGAACCATCCTCACGACTCCATCTGCGGCTGCTCCGTCGATGACGTCCACGACGAGATGATGGTGCGCTTCGACAACGCCCGGCAACTCGGCCGGCTGGTCGCCACACAGGCGCTGACCGGCCTCACCAGCGCGCCCGGGCTGCATGCCGTGGCCGTCTTCAACCCCCTGCCCCACCCGCAGCGGACGACGGTCGAGCACACCCTGGACCTGCCGAACGGCAGTGCGAGCCGGCTGGTCGTGGAGGACGAGAACGGGACCGCAGTGCCGTGCCAGGTCCGGGTCGCATCCGTGTTCCCGCCCGGCGCCAGCGACCACCGCGTCGACCGCACCACCGTGCGCTTCGAGGCCGACCTGCCCGCGCTGGGCATCCGAGGCTACCGCCTGAGCGAGGGGGCGCCCGACACGGCCACCGCGCCCGCCGTACGTCTGGCGCGCCAGGGCGACCACGTCACCCTCGAGAACGACACCCTCCGGGTCGACCTCGACGAGAGCGGCCGCGTCACCCTGACGCACCTCGAGAGCGGCGCTCGACACCCGCTCGAACTGGCCTTCGAGGACGTGGCCGACGCCGGCGACACGTATGACTTCTCGCCCCTGCCGGGCGACGTACCGATCGTCCTGGACAGGACCGTGTCGGCCCCCGACATCATCGACGAGGGGCCACTGGCGCTCACCGTCCGGCTGCACTACCGCACCGATCTTCCGGCGCGCCTGAGCGAGGACCGCAGCCGACGCGAGGGCCGGGTCGAGCTCCCACTCCGACTGGACCTCACGCTCCGGGCCCACGACCCGTCACTGCACTTGGACGTGACCGTCGACAACCGCGCCGAGGATCACCGCCTGCAGCTCAAGCTGAGTACCCACGTCGCCAGCGAAACGGTGCTGGCCGATGGGCACTTCGACGTCGTGGAGCGCAGCGTGCAGCCGCCGTCGGGGCGGGGCTGGTTCCAGGCGCCCCAACCCACCAGCCACCAGCGCCGCTTCGTGGCCGTCGCCGACGGTACGAGCGGACTGGCGCTGCTCAATCGCGGCCTGCCCGAGTACCAGGCCTCCGCCTCCGATGACGGCGTCGAGCTGCGCGTCACGCTGCTGCGCTGCGTCGGCTGGCTGTCGCGCAACGACCTACGCTCCCGACCGCAGGGGGCGGGCCCGAGTCTGCCCACGCCCGGCGCCCAGATGCCAGGCCCCCACACCTTCCAGCTCGCCGTCCTGCCGTTCGCCGGGCCCTGGGACGAGAGCGGCCTCCCGGAGCAGGCGCAGGCGTTCGTCGCTCCGCCGCTGACGCTCGGCTGCGCCGTCGCTCCGGCGTCGACCAGCTGGCTCGAGCTCCCGCGACCACTCACGCTGAGCGCCGTCAAGCACGCCGAAGATCGCGACAGTCTGATCGTGCGCGTCTTCAACCCGAGCACCCACGTGGTTGCGGGCGCCCTCCGGCTGTGGGCGGCGCCCGCGGCGGTACACGAAGTGTCGCTCGCCGAGGAGCGGCTGGCGACCCTGCCTACCCAAGCGTCCACCGTCGATCTCACCGTCGGGCCCAAGCACGTCCTGACGCTGGAGATCGTTCCCATGCCACCGAAAGGGGGGTCCGAAGCTTCACGACGGAGCAGCAGGTAAGCCCCAAGCCCTCATCTGGACGCACGGTCCATCGGAGGTAGTCCATGTCCGTCCATCCGCGCAAGATCCTCCTCGCTCTTGGAGCCCTGGTCGCGTTCGCCGTTCCCGCGCTGGCGCAGACGACCCTCACCATCACCTGCCGCTGCGTGGCAGGCGGCGTCAACGACGCCGAGGTGCAGTGGCTCCAGAACTACGTCATCCCCAACTTCGAGAAGGCCATGGCCGACAAGGGCACACCGGTCAAAGTCGCTCTCACGCAGTTCGGCGGCACCGACGAGGCCCTGAAACAGCAGTACGCCCTCGACCTGTCGGTCCACAAGGGCTACGACGTCATGGCCTTCGACGGCTTCTGGATCCCCGAGTTCGCAAGCGGCGGACTGCTCAAGCCCCTCGAGACCGTCGCCGGATCGGCCGTCGCCGGCTGGGACGGCTGGTCGCACATCTCCACCGGCATCCAGGACATCATGGCCTACGACGGTCACCGTTACGGCATCGCCAACGGCACCGACGTGCGCATGATCTTCTACCGGAAGGACATCCTGCAGAAGGCCGGCGTGCCCAACGCCGACGCCTGGCAGCCGACCTCCTGGCAGGACATCCTCGACACCGCCCAGATGGTCAAGAAGGCGATGCCCGACTCCTACCCGCTGCAGATCGACGCCGGCACCAACATGGGTGAGGCCACCACGCTGCAGGGCTACTACATGCTCATCCTGGGCACCGGCGAGCAGCCCTTCATGAACGGCAAGTGGGTGGTCAAGAGCCAGGGCATCCTCGACACGCTCAACTTCTACAAGAAGATCTACGTCGACACCAAGGTCGGCGACCAGCGCGTGCAGCTCGTCAAGGACGGCCGCAACCAATCGTTCGCCAACTTCCGCGACGGCGTCACCTCGATGCTGGTCGAGAGCGACTGGTTCTACCGCTCGGTCACCAAGCCCGGTTCGGAGTTCGCGGTGGCGAACCGCGACCAGGTCATGGGCTGGGCCAAGATGCCGGCCGAGAAGCCCGGCATGGGCGTCCGCGGCCAGAGCTTCGTGACCGCCTCCGGCGGCACCGGCTGGGTCCTCAACCCCAACACCGCGCACCCCGCCGAGGCCTGGGACCTGCTGGCGTTCATGAACGGTAAGGCCGCCCGTGACGACTTCGAGACCTACCAGCCCACCATCAGCGCGCGCGACGACGTGCCGGTGCCCAACAATCCGTTCCTCACCAACACCGCCAAGACCCTGCTGCCGCTGACCGTGTCGCGGCCGAACAACGACGCCTACGCCAAGGTCTCCGAGCAGATCCAGCTCATGACGGAGAACGTCGTTTCCGGGCAGATGTCGCCGCAGCAGGCGATGGACGCCTACGCCGCCGCCGTCACGCAGATCGTCGGCGCCGACAACACCGTCGACCTCCTGAAGACCGCCAGCAACTGAGCCCTCTTTCGAGGGAGCCCGGTTCGTCCGGGCTCCCTCCCGCCCATCGCGGAGTGCGACGTGCCCGAGAGACGCACCATCCTCCCCCTTCGAACCGGTTTGCTGTTCCTGGCTCCGGCCGCCGCCTTCGTCGTGGCCTTCATCGTGCTGCCGTTCTTCTGGGTGGCGGTGGTCAGCTTCACGAATCGGTCGCTCACCGGCCTCGGCGCCCTGCATCCGCACTTCGTGGGCCTGACGAACTACCTGCGGCTGTTCAACCCCAGCACCTTCCTCCAACCCGGCCAGTTCGGCTCCTCGCTCCTCATCACCGCGCAGTTCGTGCTCTTCTCGGCGCTCATCGGCCAGGCGGCGCTGGGCTTGCTGCTGGCGTGGCTCTTCTACCGCAGGGAGAGCTGGGTCAAGGAGACCGTCCAGACGCTGGCCATCGTGGCCTGGATCATCCCCGACGTGGTGGTGGCTTTCGCCTGGTCGGCCTTCCTGGACTACGGTCAGGGCACGTTGAACCACATCGTCACGGCCTTCGGCTTCCACCGGGTGGACTGGCTGCTGGGCGTGCCGGTGCTGTCCATCATCCTCTTCAACACCTGGCGCGGCACCGCGTTCTCGATGCTGCTGTTCTCCTCCGCGCTCGGCTCGATCCCGCCGAGCCACCTGGAGACCGCCGAGGTCACCGGCGCCAACGCCTGGCAGAAGCTCCGCGACATCATCCTTCCGCTCATCCGCACGCACATCGTGACGGACCTTATCTTGATCACCCTCTGGACCTTCAATACCTTCACCCCCTTCCTCATCACCGGCGGGGGGCCGGCGTTCAGGACCGAGGTCGTATCGATCTTGACGTACCGCATCGCCTTCAAGTACTTCAACTTCGGCTCCGGCAGCGCCATCGGCATGATCATGATGCTCATCAACCTGGCGTTCGCCCTCATCTACCTCAGCCTGCTGCGTCGCCGGGAGGGCACGCGATGAGACTGCTGCGCCTGGTCGTGACGCGTGCGGCGTTCTACGCCGCGGCCGCCCTGTTCGCCTGCTTCTTCGCGGTGCCGCTGGTGTGGCTGCTGTTCGCGCCGTTCGATGCGCGGGCCAACCTGGCCGTACGCCTGCCACACCCCTTCACCCTGGCCAACTTCGGGAAGGTCTTCGCCAACGCCTTCGCGGTGCGCGCGCTGTTCCAGAACAGCATCATCCAGGCGGGCGGCGCCATGCTGCTGGTGACGCTGCTCGCCACCCTGGCCGCCTACGCCCTGTCGCGCGCGCCGATCCGCGGCAAGGACATGCTGTCGTACGGTCTGGTGCTCTTCTCGTCGATCGTGACCGGGACGGCAGCGATGGTGCCGTTGTTCCTGCTGATCTATTCGCTGGGCCTCATCGACACCCAGCTCGGCGTGATCCTGGTCTTCACGGGCGGGCTACTGCCCGCTGCGATCTTCATCATGCGCGACTTCGTCGACTCGATCCCGCGCTCCTACGAGGAGTCGGCCCTGGTGTCGGGCGCGTCGGCGTGGGGCATGTTCCGGGACATCGCGCTGCCGATCGTGCGGCCCGGCATGATGGTGGTCGCCGTGTGGACCTTCGTGAACGTGTGGGGCGGCTTCTTCGTGCCCTTCATCCTGCTCAGGAGCCCGGCCAACATGCCGGCCTCGGTGGCCATCTACTCCTTCTACACCGAGGGCGGGACCCCGATCATCACCCTCACCACGGCGTACTCGCTGCTCTACACCATCCCCGTCCTGGCGCTCTACCTCTTCGTCAACTGGCGCTACGGCTTCCGCTTCTTCGGCGGCATCAAGTCCTAGGAGAAGGTCCTTTGGCACGCGTTTCGTTCGATCACGTCAGCAAGCACTTCGGCACCGTCCGAGCCGTCGACGACGTCTCGTTCGACATCGTCGACGGGGAGTTCATCTGCCTCCTGGGGCCGTCCGGCTGCGGCAAGACCACCACCTTGCGGTTGATGGCCGGGCTCGAGCAACCGACCAGCGGGCGGATCACCGTCGACGACCACGACGTCACCTTCGCCAAACCCAAGGAGCGCGACGTGGGCATGGTCTTCCAGGACTACGCCCTGTTCCCACACATGACCATCGCCGAGAACATCGCCTATCCGCTGAAGGTGCGGGGAACGGCAGGCAAGGACCGGGACGCGCGGACCCTGGACGTGGCCAGGAGCCTCGGCATCGAGCACCTGCTCGAGCGCCGCCCCGGCCAGATCTCGGGCGGCCAGCAGCAGCGCACCTCCGTCGCCCGGGCGGTCGTGCACAAACCCAAGGTGTTCCTGTTCGACGAGCCCCTGTCCAACCTCGACGCCAAGCTGCGGATCGAAGCCCGCAGCTTCCTCAAGCATCTGCAGGTCGAACTGGGCGTCACCGCTCTCTACGTCACGCACGACCAGGCCGAAGCGATGGCCTTGGCGGACCGCATCGCCGTCATGGAAGGCGGGCGGGTCGTGCAGATGGGACCGCCGCTCGACGTCTACCGCAAGCCCCTCACGACCTTCGTGGCCAGCTTCCTCGGCAACCCGCCCATGAACCTCGTGCCGGTCAGGCTGCGACTCGACGGAGCCAGCGCACGGCTGGAGGCCGAAGGCCTCGAGGTCGACCTGAGCGCCATGCGCGCGCGACTGGCGGAGCAGTTCCGCGACGGCGCCGGCCTGACCCTGGGCGTCCGACCGGAGCACCTCCGTCTGGTGCCCGACGTAGGGGCGGCCACGTTGACGGGGACCGTCTATACGGTCGAGCCGCTCGGCCCCGAGACGCTCATCACCTGCACCGTGGACGGACAGCTCGTGACGGCCCGGCTCTTCGGCGACGAGCCCCCCGACCTCGGTCACACGGCGCACTTCCGCATCGACGAGAGCCATCTCGAGCTCTTCGACGAGTCCGGCGTACGGGTGGTGCGTTGACCACCGTCGTCCTCGAAGGTGCGGTGACGCGCGACGCGCTGGACAACGGGCCCTACCTCGCCCTCCCCTTCGAGGTTCCCGCCGGCACGACCCGCATCGACGTGACGTACCGTTTCGACGACGGCCACATCCTCGACCTGGGCCTGTTCGACGCCCGCATCGCGAGCTTCCCCTCGCGCGAGGGATTCCGCGGCTGGAGCGGCTCGGCCCGGCGACAGGTGTTCGTGGCCCGCGACGGCGCCACCCCCGGCTACCTGGGAGGCGCGATCGACGCCGGGACCTGGCAGGTGGTGCTGGGGCTCGCGAAACTCGGCCCTACGCCCTGCCACTACCACGTCGAGATCACGACCGACAGCGCGCCACGAGCCCAGGGGGCCGAGCCCCGCCCGAGGTCCGTGACGGTGCCCGGTCCGCGCTGGTTCCGCGGCGACCTCCACAGCCACAGTTACTACAGCGACGCGAGAGGCTCGCTCGACGATCTCCTGGCCGCCGCCAGGGCCCGGCACCTCGACTTCCTGGCGGTCACCGACCACAACACCGTGGGCCACCACGTGCCGGCACGGGCGGCGAGCAGCAGCGACCTGGTCATCCTGCCCGGGGAGGAGGTCACCACCTACCGCGGGCACGCCAACGTATGGGGCGTGACGGGCTGGGTCGACTTCCGCATCACGCGCCCCGGCGACGTCGAACGGTTGGTCGAACACGTGCACCGTCGGGGCGGGCTGTTCGCCGTCAACCACCCTCGTCACTCCCCGAACTGCATCGGGTGCGACTGGGAACATCCCATCCCCGACACCATCGACGTCTTCGAGGCCTGGAACGGGCCCTGGGCCTATCGCAACTGGGAAGCGCTGGAACGTTACGACGCGCTCCTGCGGCGCGGCCTACGTCCT
>Ga0315556_1002041_pt1 | contig 11743 bp, 9 predicted proteins | sample SalMarSW160310MG_FD_202112 | JGI IMG/M metagenome (GOLD analysis project Ga0315556, IMG submission 202112) | Salt marsh sediment microbial communities from the Plum Island Ecosystem LTER, Massachusetts, United States - Salt Marsh Sediment SW1603-10 ...
ATGCCGAAGGTGGGAGTCGAACCCACACTCCCGAAGGAACGCGATTTTGAGTCGCGCGCGTCTGCCAATTCCGCCACTTCGGCTGGGTCGAAGGAAGTATATTCAAACGCTCGCGGCTGGTCAAGCTTGGAACTCCCGCGTGGCTGCGGGAGTATTTTGTTCATCCCATGAGATTAGGCATAATCGGCCTTCCGGCCGCAGGCAAGACAACCGTTTTCAACGCGCTCACTGGTGCCGAGCAGCCAGTCGGAGCCCTGTCGCCCACTCAGGAGATCCATACCGCTGTGGTCGACGTCCCTGATCCGCGCGTCGACAGTCTGAGTGATCTCTTCCAACCTCGCAAGACAACCTATGCCAAGGTGACTTACGCAGACATCGGCGGGATGAAGGCCGATGCCGCTCAAGCGGGACTCCCTGGACCTGTTCTTAACCAGATGCAGCAGGTGGACGGGCTGGTCCAAGTCGTCCGTGCCTTCGAAGACCCCAGTGTTCCGCACAACAAGGGCTCGGTCGACCCGGTGAGAGACCAGGCCGAGCTCCACGACGAGCTGATGCTCAACGACATGTTGGCCGTGGAACGTCGGCTGACCAAGCTAGAGGAGGAGCACAAGCGCGGCGGTCGGGACAAGTCGCTGGTGGCCCGGGAGATCGTTGTCTTTGAACGGCTGCAAGCTGCGTTGGGGGATGAAGAGCCGCTCCGTGAACTGAGCTTGACACCCGAAGAAGACAGACTGTTATCTGGATTCGGGCTGCTGACACGCAAACCTAGCCTGGTCGTGGTCAACCTTGGGGAAGGTCAGACGGCGCCTGATCTGGGGGACCTCGGGCCGGGAGTCGACGTCCTCCCCCTGCAGGGGAAGCTGGAGATGGACATCGCCCACATGCCGCCGGATGATATGCGTGTCTACCTGGATGAGTACGGCATTCAAGCGCCAGGCCGCGTTCGGGTTCTGCAGGCATCCTATGCCCTCCTCAATCTGATCTCCTTCTTCACTGTCGGAGAAGATGAGGTGCGCGCGTGGACCGTTGCCGCGGATGCCAAGGCACTGGATGCGGCCGGTGCCATTCACTCTGATCTGGCCCGCGGCTTCATTCGGGCCGAAGTTATCGGCTGGGAAGAGTTGCTCGCCCTGGGCGGCTGGTCGCAGTCGCGCGATGCCGGCAAACTTCGGGTTCAAGGTAAGGACTACGCCGTGCAGGACGGTGACATCCTTCACGTGCGATTCAACGTGTGATCGACGGGAGAAATTGATGGACACATCAGGGTACGAGCAAGAAATGTGGAGTCTGGACGAGCTCTTTTCGGGTTTGGACTCGCCGCGGGTGAAAGAGGCCATTGAGGCGCTGGAAGGGGAAGTGGCGCAGTTTGAAGGCTATCGGCCCAGCCTATCCGAGGACATCTCGCCCGATATATTTCGCCGGCTTCTGGCAGACTACGATGCGTTGATCTGCAGCCTGTCGAGATTGGCGGGTTATGCCAGCTTGAAGTTCTCAGAGGATACGCAGGATCAGCGGACCCAAGCCTTCCTGGCCGCTAACCGTCAACGGTCGGCGCAAATCGAGAATCGCACATTGTTCTTCAAGCTGTGGTGGAAAAGCCTGGCATCAGAACCGGCCGAAAGGCTGCTGGAAGAAGCGGGCGATTTTCGTTATTGGCTCGAAGCCATGCGGCTGCAATCTCCCTATACCCTCAGTGAGCCCGAAGAGAAGATCGTCAACCTCAAGGATGTCAACGGGGTGAGCGCCCTGGTCACAATCTACACTGCCATCACCAACCGCTTCGTTTTCGAGCTAGAAGTGGACGGTGAGACGAAAGAGTTGAGCCGGGATGGTTTGATGATGTATGCGCGCAGTCCGAAGGCGGAAGTTCGCAAGGCTGCGTATCAGTCACTCTTCAAAGTCTTTGGAGATGAGACCCCCATCCTTGGCCAGTTTTATCAGTACGTCGCCCGTGACTGGTACAGCGAGAATGTCGAGCTTCGCGGCTTCCCCGGCCCGATCTCAGTCCGAAACTTGGCCAATGATATTCCAGATGACGTGACCGAGATGCTGTTGGACGTGTGCCGGGCCAATGCCGGCGTTTTTCAGGACTACTTCCGGCTCAAGGGTGATTGGCTTGGGATGAAGAAGCTCCGACGATACGATGTCTATGCTCCGGTGGCTCAGGAAGAAAGCAGCTACTCCTTTGGCGAAGCAGGAGAGCTGACGCTGGAAAGTTTCGCCGCTTTCCATCCACAGTTGGCCCATTTGGCGACCAGGGTCTTTGAAGAGTACCATCTCGACAGTCAGGTAAGGAAGGGCAAGAGATCAGGAGCCTTCTGCGCCACGATTGAACCAAATCTGACGCCCTGGGTCCTAACCAACTATCAGGGCAAGGCCGAAGATGTCCTGACCCTGGCCCATGAACTCGGCCATGCGGTCCATTCGCTCCTGGCCGCCGACCATCAGGCGGTGACCCAGGATGCGTCGCTTCCGCTGGCCGAGACCGCCTCGACCTTTGGCGAGATGCTGGTCCTGGACCAATTGTTGAGTCGCGACCCCGATCCAGGGCTGAAGCGCGACCTCCTCATCCGGCAGATGGACGGCAACTACGCCACCATCATGCGCCAGGCCTATTTTGCCGTCTTCGAGCGGGACGCCCACGATGCCGTCAATCAAGGTGCCTCGGTTGACGATCTGTCTGAGATCTACTGGGCCAATCTGCAGGAGCAGTTCGGCGATAGTCTCTCTCTGAGCGAGGATTTCAAGGCTGAATGGGCCGCCATCCCCCATTTCTATTTCAGCCCCTTCTACGTCTACGCCTATGCGTTCGGCCAGCTCTTGGTGCTCTCCCTCTACCAGCAGTTCAGGGAGGAGGGCGACTCTTTCAAGCCCCGATACTTGAACATTCTCAAGGCCGGGGGATCGGCTTCTCCTGAGGCCATCCTCACCCAGGCGGGGATCGATATGCGTTCAAGAGATTTTTGGCAGGGGGGATTTGATGTTCTTCGCAATTCCGTCGAAGAATTGAAGTCAATATAGGCCTCAAGTCAGCTGGACCGGAACCCAACAAGCGAAGAGCCTGCCGCTGGGCAGGCTCCTTCGTTGATGAGGCCATTGGCTCGGTCATTCATGGATCCCGGCCGATGGTTATGGCGGAGAGGGTGGGATTCGAACCCACGGTGGCCCAAAGGACCACAACGGTTTTCGAGACCGCCCCGTTCAACCACTCCGGCACCTCTCCAAGCGAAGATTATACCCGGCGAGGCTGGGGCATCAAATGCTGGTCAGGTCCTCAAAATAGCTGAAATCAGATCTCCACTTCTTGATTGAGTTCTGGATAGGTGACTTGATCGATGCCGGAAGCCGCCATCTTCTCGGTTAGAGCCCCCGCTGGTCCGGATTCCCCGTGGACAAGGAAGACATGCTTGAGGCTGTCGGCCGTCGCCTTGGCGTACTTCAGCAGAGCCGTCTGATCGGCATGGGCAGACAATCCGTCAATTGAGGCGATGCGCGCCTTGACTTTGTAGTTCTCCCCGAAGATGCGGACTTCTGAGGCGCCTTCCGCCAGCCGCCTGCCGAGAGTATGAGGTGCCATCCAGGAAGTGATCAGCACGGTGTTTCTTGGATTCTCAATGTTGTTCTTCAAGTGATGCAGGATTCGACCAACCTCGGCCATTCCGGAAGCGGAGATGATCACCGCAGGCCCCTGGGTATCGTTGATGGCCTTGCTGTCTTCAACGCTGAGGGTGTACTTGAGGTGATCGAATCCAAGTGCAGCGCCGTGGGGGTCCTGAAGAATGAACTCGCGTGTCTCCTCATCGAAACATTCCGGATGTTCCCGGTACAAGGCGGTGACATTGATGGCCAATGGACTGTCAACGAAAACCGGAATGCTGGGCAGCTCGTTGCGCTCGATCATCTGATGCAGGTAAAAGACCAGACTCTGGGTTCGCCCTACCGCAAAAGCGGGAATGATCAGCTTGCCCCCCCTCTTGAACGTCTGGCTAGCGACCTCGTGCAGCGCCTCGTAGGCCTTGTCGGGGGCGTCATGTAGGCGGTCGCCGTATGTGCATTCCATAATCAGATAATCGACCGCGTCAGGTAGGACGGGATCTCTCAACAGCGGCAGCCCCACGCGGCCGATATCGCCCGAAAACATCAGTCGAATCTTGTGTCCCTCATCATCAATGTCAAGCACGACCCCAGCGGAGCCAAGGATGTGGCCCGCTTCGACGAAGCGTGCCTGAACACCTGGAATCGGCTCGAATGTCTCGTCGTAAGCATGACCCGCTAGCTGCCTGGTAGCTCTTTCTGCATCGGCAGCTGTGTACAAAGGTTCGATCGGCTCTTGCCCCTTGCGGCGCCGTTTCTTATTGATGTAGGCAGCGTCTTCTTCTTGTATGTGCCCGGCGTCCCTTGTCATCATGTCGGTCATGCCGCGGGTGGCGTATGTGGCATGGATCGGGCCGCCGTAGCCTTGGCCCACCAGGTTTGGCAGGTTTCCCGAGTGGTCGATGTGGGCATGCGAGAGGATCACCGCATCTACGCCGGCAGGGTCGAAGGGAAAGTCGCGATTGCGGCTGTAGGTGTCCTTCCGGTGTCCCTGGTAGAGACCGCAATCAAGCAGGAGTTGGTGCCCGTTGATGTGGAGCAGGTGACGGGAGCCAGTGACAGTCTGTGCGGCACCGTGGAAACCGATCTTCATGTTCACCTCTTAGTCAGTTTAGGAACGCAGAGTCTCAAGGATTGCTTCGCCATATGTCTCAAACCGCCAAGGAAGGGGCGTCAGGATTTCGCGCAGCGCAGCCAGGGTAGAAGGCTTCTTGCGGGCGATCTCCCAAAGGAAATCGCGCGGAAGAACCACATCCGATTCGATCTGTCGTCGTTTGGCGGTTTCCTTGCGCCACTTACGCAGGCTTTCGTATCGATCGCGGGTTGCCTGGTCAACACGCCGAGTCCTGGTCTGATGAGGCTTGGGGGCGTGGCGACCGCGCGTCGTGGCTTCGAGCAGTGCCTGCCCGTAGCGCTGAACCTGGCGCTTGGAGAGTTTGTCGATCGCTTCGATCTGGTCCAGACTGACCGGGTTGGCTTCTAATACAGCCAGTAGGCCCTTGTCACCCACGATCTTGAAGGGCGGTCGATCCTGGCGAGCCGCCTCTTCTTCCCTCCAAAGATAGAGCTCTCTCAGGATTGCGGCGTTCTTCCCGTCCAGTCGATGGGCATTGCCGATGCTCCAGAATCCTTGGGGGTCGTAGCTGGAAGTCGCTGGAGGGGTCTGGTTGAGCAGTTGAAACAGCTCCTGGGCTTCCTCCCAGTGGCCACCAGCTTGGAGCTCTTCCGCCAGGCGATCTCGCAGGGAGATCAGGTAGTGTGTATCGAACCGGGCGTAGTCGAGCATCTCGGATTCGAGGGGGCGCTTGCCCCAATTGGCGCGTTGATAGCGCTTGTTGAGTTTGACGCCGAACGCATCTTCCAGGATGTTGCCCAATCCGGGTTTCTTCCAGCCCAGAATGCGAGCCGCGTGATAGGTATCAAACAAGGCATCGAATTCGAAGTCGAAATCACGCTTGAGGCACATGACGTCGTATTCGGCTGCGTGGAGAATCTTTTCGATGCGAGGGCTGGAGAAGATAGGGGCGAGAGAGCTCAGGTCATCGATGGCCAGAGGGTCAACCAGCGCATCATGCCCCGGAATTGAGAATTGGATCAGGCATACCCGTTCCTGGTAGGCGAACAGGCTGTTGGACTCTGTATCAACGGCAATACGTTCGCAGGCCTCCAGACGTTGGACCAGGGTGATCAATTCTTCGGAAGATTGGATGAGATGGGGTGGGGGTAGGGATGGCGTGGTCATAAGAGAACTCATTATACAGCCCGGCGAAAAGATGCACTTGCCTTCGCCGTTGCTGATGGCGGCCATCGAAAGTAGAATAACCGATCAAGATCGTTGTTTCGACCTCTCGGTGTCTACCAGCCCATCGGGTGAGGTTTCCATTGATCAAAATCAATTCGGCCAAGCGGTCCATCAGATGGATGGCGATGTGCTTTCTTGCGGCGGGGAGTGTGTGGTTGTCTCTGCCCATGATGCGGGCGCATGCCCAATCGTCCACAACCTTCGATAGTTTGGATATCGCCCTATGGCCTGAGTTCGACAAGCCGGCGATGCTCGTCATCTACCGCGCCAACCTCCCTGCCAACGTACAGTTTCCGGTGAGCGTGAGCCTGCCAATTCCGGCTGGCGTTCAACCGAACGCGGTGGCCCAGGGGGACGCCGATGGGCGGCTGGTGGATGTTGACTACACACTGGTGCAGGAAGCCGGTCGGGCGATGGTAAATCTGCAGGTGACCAGCCAGTTGGTATGGCTCGAGTTCTACCAGGATCTTCAACTCAACGGTTCTAAGCGCACATTCGATTTCCAATGGCCCGGAGGCCTGGCGATCCCATCGCTTTCGATTGAAGTCCAGGATCCGCCGGGAATCAGCGGTCTGACGCTAAGCCCTCCATCGACGGATGAGGTTGTTGGGGAGTACGGCCTGACCTACAAGCAACTCAGCTTGGGATCGGTCGGGGTGTCCGATCAGCGGACGATCCGGGTGAGCTACACCAAGGTCGGAGAAGGGCTAACCGTAGACTCGCTCCAACAGACTCCGCTTCCCAGCTCCACGGAGCCAATCGCGGGCAGCGCCCCCGAACCAGACAAAATTGTCACGTGGGGTGCCGTCGGCCTGGTGGTGATCTTGGTTGTCGTCATCGGCACGCTGTACTTCCGAGTCTGGCGGACTCCCCCCAAGGAGCGTCCGCCTCGAAGACGTCACCGATCCAAATCAAAGTCTTTCGAAGAACCTATGGCGCCCCCGGAACAGAAGGTGGGGGATTCGGCCCCGTTGTTCTGTCACGAATGCGGTACGCAAGCAGGACCACAGGATAGGTTCTGTAGGTCGTGTGGGACTCGCTTGCGACGCTGAGTCTGGTCCGGACTGCTTGTGGCCTCCAAAAGGATACTCGCCCGAGCACTGGATGGGATTTCCAATTCCATCTAGCCTCCAATCACCCGCTTGGGCAAACAACTAGGCGAAGCTTCTCTCTGTTAGCCATAATTCTAAGAGGGTCGTGTGTCCCTACCCGGTTGGGGTCATATGCCCCTACGAAAGGGAGTGGGAGCCAGAGATAATTCCAACTGCAGATACATCCGACCTCCGGCGGTGCTAGCCGGGTGGGGATAAAACAGGAGGCAGTTGTGAACGCAATCAGAACTCGGAGAGGTCGATTGGTAACGGATCCTGAAGCTGTAAAGACTGTGCTCAACGACCCTCGTATGGGCTGGGTGTGGTTGGTACTGAGAATCTGGGTTGGCTACCAGTGGTTGGAAGCCGGTTGGCACAAGTTGTCCGAGGCAGCTTGGGTTGGCGGTGGCTCTGCCTTGCAGGGGTATTGGCAACACGCGATCGCCATTCCCGACACGGGTCGGCCAGCCATCGCTTTCGGCTGGTATCGTGACTTCTTGACCATGCTCCTGAACGCTGGGGCTTACACGTGGTTTGCCAAGCTCATTGCCTACGGGGAATTCCTGGTGGGAGTCGCCTTGATCCTCGGCGCATTCACAGGGGTGGCGGCGTTCTTTGGTGGCTTGATGAACTGGAACTACATGATGGCCGGATCGGCAAGCACCAATCCGATGCTGTTTGTGATTTCGGTGGGCCTCATCTTGGCCTGGAAGGTTGCCGGACGGATCGGGGCGGACTACTTCTTGCTCCCCGCTATCGGAACCCCGTGGCACGCTACGGAGGAGCACGAGCAGCACTATCGCCAGGCTCCTCAGCCTTCTCCAGCGGCAGGTGACTGAAGCTGGTTCAAGACTAATCTAGGTAGAAGACAGAACGGGCGGCGAGATCTTCTCGCCGCCCGTTCACGTTTGTCATCAACTGGTTGGGATGAATCTCAATCGCGCCGCCGTCTGTCTGACAGGTGATGCTGGACGGCATAGGTCGCCAATTCCACCCGATTGCTCAGGTTGAGCTTGCCCAACACGGTGCTGATGTAGTTGCGAACGGTCTTTTCACTCAGGTTCAGGCTGGCACCGATCTCGGCGTTGCTTTTACCGCGAGAGACTTCCGCAAGGACGTCCAATTCCCTCTCCGACAAATCCCTAAAGGCATCATCGTCCGCCTTCTGCTCAAGATCACGGACATGCGCGAGGAGGCGAACGGTGGTCGAGCTGTCCAGGAGTGCTTCTCCGGCCGCGGCCGCCCTTATTGCGCGCAGGAGTTCTTCGTTGCCGATCTGTTTGAGCACATAGCCTGCAGCACCGGCGCGGATCGCGCGGAACACAAGCTCATCATCGGCGAAGGATGTGAGCATTACAACCTTGGTTTCAGGAAACTTGCTGGTGACTTGCCGCGTGGCCTCGATGCCGCCTTCCCCAGGTATCCGGATGTCCATCAGCACCACGTTGGGGCGAAGCTGCTCGACTTTTCTGACTGCCTCGGCCGCCGTGCCGGCTTCGCCGACAACCTCCAAGTCATCCTCGTCATCGATCAATGTCATCAGACCCAGGCGGACGACTTCGTGATCGTCTACCAGCAGCACGCGAGTACGAGTCATTCAGCCTCCCTCCAGGGCACGCTCAGACGCACTTCCGTCCCATGATCGAGGCGTTCAAACGATAGATCCCCGTTGATAATGCGGGCGCGATCACGCATGTTGCGCAGCCCGAAGCCTGCATCGACTGCGTCGGCAATGCCGACGCCATTGTCGCGGATGCGTATATCCAGCCGGCCGCCAGGCCGTCCGGCGTACAGCTCGACACGGCTGGCTTTGGCATGGCGCACCACATTGGCCAGCGCCTCCCCGACGATCGCCACGACGTGCTCGGTCCGGATGGGATCCAGCTTATCATCCGGTGCCAATTCAAGATCGAGCTTGACGGAAACCATCGACTGGATGCTTGGGGATTCGGCGGCTTGTCGAATTCGATCTGGGAGAGGGGTGTCCTCGGGGGTATCGGTGAGCGCCATCAAGTTCTGCCGCAGATCACGGATGGCGTCCTCCAAGACGTTGACCGCACGATCGAGGCGGTCGGCCAGGGGCCCGGGCTCATGCACTTGATTGCGAGCCGATTCGAGGAGCAAGCCAGCGCTGTAAACTTTCTGGATTGCGCCATCGTGGAGTTCTCGTGCCAGGCGATCGTGCTCGGCGCTGAGGATCTGCCGCTGTTCCATGGACTCAATCGTACGAGCGACCTCCACATCGAATATCTCCAATCCCCGAATGATGGCAAAGGCAAGGCCTACGCCGATCAGTGATCGGACGAGGGGCACTGGGATGATGAGCGCGTTTTCGAAGCTGACACTGTTGAGCACGCTCCCGGGGAAGAAGGGAACCGGGGGAGGAAGCAGACCACCGAAAAGACCGTAGAGCACCAAGGCAATACCTGCGCCTCGAAAGGTCCTAAAGATCCCCGGTACATTCAGGGGGGCAATCCGCGCGTATGCGTACCTGCGGAGGGCGATTGCTGCCAGCAACCCTCCGGGCAGGCCAATGAAGTAGCGCGCGATGGCGTCCACGACGTTCTGCCAGAGATCCATGTCCCCCAGAAGAGTCCGAAGTGGAAAAAAGGAAAGGACGATCCAGACTGTGCACAAGCCAAAGGGAACGTAGCGCAGTCGCTTCGCCAGCCCCAGGGACGACAAGAGACCCACTGCAAACTCGAACAGGCAGGCGAAGGAGATCGCCAGGAGCAGGAGCCGGAGCCCGTGCAGCCAGTGGACGATATTCGGGGAAAGGTAGGCTGACTGGATAGGAATGAAATACTCCCCCCATTCATGTAGACCATGTGTGAAGCCAAAGGCCGCCAGCCAGTTCAGATTACGTGCCAGATCCAGGCGTGATGCATGGCGCGATTGGAGAGCGATGGCCAGGCCAAGGATGAAGAAGGTCAGGCCATACACAAAGTAAATGATGTCTTTGTTCAGCGCGAAAAGGGTTCGCAGGAAATCGACCATCAAGGAGGAATTCTAGCATGACGGACTTCTTGTGAGTTTGGAAGTGTCCATTCAAGCAAGAACAAGACTGGGCCCCCCGGATGGAGCGGTCATCCAGGAGGCCCAGGTCCTCTCACCCCCCGTGAGGGGGCGTCAGTGAGCTTTTACTGAGGTCGGGTCATACCGGCGGTGTTCCCGCCGACATCCTTGATGGAGTCATAGAGAACCTGCATGATGTACTTGCCATTGTGGGCAAATGCGCCCGGGTCCTTTTGGACCCACTGCAGATTGTAGGCCGCCCGCAGCAGGCGCGGGGACCAACTGGCATAGCTGTTGCCAGGGTTGGCTTCATCCGGATCGACAGTACCGTTGCCGTTGGTATCGGCGAAGAAGTAGGGATAGGCATCCGGGTTGTAGGCGATGGGCGCCTTGAGCCGAGATTCGGCATAGGCTTGGATGGCTGCGTACAGCGCGTCCTTCATCGTGGCCACTTCCTGGCCGATACCCTCAGTCGCATTGCCGTCTCCGTCGTAGTCAATGCCTTCTGACTTGCTGGCCCGAATGGTCAAGGTCGACTCAACATCCGTCACGCCCGAGTGGCAGGCGGCACACTTGTCGACTTGGACCTCAAGGGTATGTGCGTCGTGACAGGCCACACAGTTGTTGAGGGCTGGCACGTGCTGGAACCGGCCGTTGTACGTCTTCCCTGCATATTCATAGGCGCCCTTGGCATCATCGCCGAAGAGCGTTGCGCCGGCGGGGAAGTAGTGGCTGTTGATGAAGCGCAGTTGGTCGGAGACCTGGTCGTCACTGGCCCCCGAATTGGCGATGGCCCGGTTGACGCTGACCGTCGATTCGCGTCCCTGGTGGCAGGCAATGCAAAGGTTGGCGTCGGTATTTTCGAAGCCCAACTGAGCGCCGCTGGGGAAGGAGACGGTTTCGGGTGCGTAGCGGGTGAACTCGGGCATGGCGTTGTGGCAGTTAGCACACTGCATGCCGTTGGACACCGGCTGGTTGATGCTCACCCCTTGCTCGAGGAACAGGGGAAGCCCTTCGGCGCTGTGGCAGCGGCTGCATGAGCCTGGGACTTCGCCTTCTTCGTCCCAGTGGCGGAACGCTTCCTCAGAACCCGCAAAGTGTCCGGCGTCGATGCGGTGCGTGCCGGCCATATCGACGGGGTCTTTCACGGCGCTGTTCAAGTCATCGATCGAGTCGGTCAGCAGCTCAATCACGTACTTCCCGTTATGAGCGAATGCGCCCGGATCTTTGAGGGAAAACTGGTAGTTGTAAGTTGCCTTGACCAACCTCGGGGTCCAGGACTTGTAAGCATTTGGAACCTGCGCCTCGTCGCTGTCCACATTCCCGTTGTTGTTGGTGTCGACGAAGAAGTACGGATAGCTGTTGCCATCGTAAGCGATGGGACTCTCGGCTACCTGACTGGCATAGGTCTGGATCGCAGCATAGAGCTTTTCCTGCAATCCTTGGAGCTCCATGGCAATGCCTTCCGTCACATTGCCGTCGCCATCATAGTCTTCGAGAGAACCATTCATACGGATGTTCTTGGTGTCCTCGGCTGAGGCGACATTCGTGTGGCAGGTGCTGCAGGTGTCGATCCGGAGCTCGAGGGAATGCATGTCGTGGCAGGTGACGCAGCTGTTCACCCCGTCAACATGGGCGAAGTTGACGTCGTACGATTTGCCTTCGTACTGATAACCGCCCTCAGCCATGGCGCCGTACTTGGTGGCGCCGGCCGCCAGGTAATGGACGTTGATGAAGCCCA
>Ga0315556_1002042_pt1 | contig 11743 bp, 12 predicted proteins | sample SalMarSW160310MG_FD_202112 | JGI IMG/M metagenome (GOLD analysis project Ga0315556, IMG submission 202112) | Salt marsh sediment microbial communities from the Plum Island Ecosystem LTER, Massachusetts, United States - Salt Marsh Sediment SW1603-10 ...
CCGGGACGCGCTGCTCAACCTGGCCCCCCTCCTCAACCGTGCCCCAGGATCCGCCGATGAGGTGGTGGGGACCGGTCTGCTGGAGCCCGAGCCGGCGCTGCTCGAGGCCGACGGTCTGGTCCTCGACGGGCCGCTCGAGTGGGGGGTCACGGTCCGCAATACCGGCGGCGACGACGACTTCATCGTCGACGGCTGGGTGAGGGGTCACGCGGTGCAGGAGTGCCGCCGCTGTCTCACCGAGACCGTGACCGGGGCGCGGGCGACGTTCGTGATGCCCATGCTCTACCTCGCCCACGAGGCGGGCCTGCGGCTCGACGAGGTCTCCGAAGACGACGAGGAACGCCTCGTCTTCGGCCGGCCCGAGGTGGACTTCGCCCCGATGCTGGCGCAGTTGTTCGCCATCGAGCTGCCGCTCACCGCGCTGTGCCGTGAGGACTGCAAGGGGTTGTCGCTCGACGGCGTCAACCTCAACGAACACCCTGAGCTCGAGGCGGAGGACCGCGTCCGGCGCGACGCCGCCTCTCCGTTCGAAGCGTTGAAGGACATCGACCTGACGTCGCAGTGAGGCGGCGTCGCGACCGACGAAGGAGTGAGTCAGTACCATGGCCAAACACCCTGTTCCCAAGAAGCGCACGTCCGCCTCCAGGCGCGACCAGCGCCGCAGCCACCACGCGCTCACCGCGCCCAATCTGGTCGAGTGCCCCGAGTGCAAGGCCATGAAGCCGCAGCACGTGGTATGCCCGGAGTGCGGAAGCTATGCCGGTCGGCAAGTGGTCGAGGAGGCCTGAGGGCCTTCCGTACCGGCTAACGGGTAGCTAGCGGATCGCGAGCCTCGCCCAGCGGGCGCAGATGCCCCCGTGTGCGGCGACGGGACGGAGTTCGGGTGGCGTGAATCAGAGCGGCAGCCAACGTGCCGGTGTCACGGCGCTGGGCGCGTACGCGCCCGAGCGCATCCTGACCAACCAGGATCTCGAGGCCATGATGGACACCTCGGACGAGTGGATCACCACCCGGACCGGGATCAAGCGTCGTCACATCGCCGCGGAGGACGAGTTCACCTCCGACCTGGCCTTCCGCGCCGTCGAGGACCTGCTGGCCCGCCATGGCGACGACGCCCTGGCCGGCGTGGACATGGTGATCGTGGCGACCAACACGCCCGATGCGCTGTTCCCGTCGACGGCGGCGATGGTACAGGACCGCTTCCGGCTGCGCGCCGGCGGCTTCGACATGCTGGCGGCCTGCCCCGGCTGGATCTACTCGCTGGGCATGGCCAAGGCGCTGGTGGAATCGGGTCAGTGCCGGCGCGTGCTGGCGATCGGGGCCGAGGCACTCACCAAGATCACCAACTGGAACGACCGTTCCACCGCCGTGCTGTTCGGCGACGGCGCCGGCGCGGTGGTGGTCGAGGCGGTCGACGGGCCCTACGGCCTGCTGTCGGTGGTGCTGGGCGCCGACGGCTCGGGCGCGCACCACCTGCACAAACGCTCGGTCGCCCACTCCCTGCCCAACGGCGACCCGCTCTCCGAGACGCTCTACATGAACGGCCGCGAGGTCTTCAAGTTCGCCGTCCGGGTGATGAACACCGCCACCATCGAGGCGGTCGAGAAGGCCGGCCTGCACATCGACGACATCAGCCTGTTCGTCCCGCACCAGGCGAACCTGCGCATCATCGAGGCCGCTCGCGAGCGGCTGGGGCTGCCGCGCGAGCGCGTAGTGGTGACGGTCGACGAGTACGGCAACAACTCCACGGCCAGCATCCCCCTGGCGCTCCACAGGGCGCTCGACGACGGCCGCATCGAGCCCGGCGACAACCTGCTGCTGGTCAGCTTCGGCGCCGGCCTCACCTGGGCGGCGAGCGTGCTCACCTGGGGAGGTGGGGCATGAGCGCGGCCCCGACCCGCAGCGACGCCGGTCTCGCCGTCGTCTTCCCCGGCCAGGGCTCACAGTCGGTCGGCATGGCCCGGAGCTTCTACGAACGCAGCGCCGCGGCCCGCGCGGTACTGGACGAGGCGGAGGCGGCCCTCCCGGGGCTGCTGGCGCTGATGTGGGAGGGTCCGGCCGAGGTCCTGCAACTCACCGCCAACCAGCAGCCCGCGCTGGTCGCCGCCGGCGCCGCCGCCTACGCGGCCTGGCGTGAGGCCGGCGGTGCCGAGCCGCGCTACGCCGCCGGGCACAGCCTGGGGGAGTACACCGCTCACGTCGCCGCGGGCTCGCTCACGGTGGCCGAAGCGGTCTCGCTGGTGCACGCCCGCGGGACCTACATGCAGGAGGCCGTGCCCGCGGGCGAAGGCGCCATGGCCGCGGTCATGAAGCTCGACGCCGCCGCCATCCGCAACGCCTGCCGGCACGTCGCCGGGGTGGCCGAGGTGGCCAACCTCAACGCCCCCGGACAGACCGTCATCTCGGGGGACGCCGCCGCCGTGGCGGCCGCGTCGGAGCGCCTCAAGGCCGACGGCGGCCGGGTGGTGCCGCTGAAGGTGTCCGCCCCCTTCCATTGCAGCCTGATGCAGCCCGCCGCCGACCGGCTGGCGGTGGACCTGAGCCGCGTACGCTTCCGGACCCCGGCGTTCGGCATCGTGTGCAACGTCACCGCCGACCTGCTGCCCGGAGCCGCCCAGGCGCCGGACCTGCTCGCCCGGCAGGTGACGTCGCCGGTGCGCTGGGTGGAATCGATCAAGCATCTGCAGGCGCTGGGCGCGCGGCGCTTCCTGGAGCTCGGCGCGGGCAAGGTCCTCAGCGGCCTGATCGGCCGCATCCTGGACGGCGCCGACGCGGTGAGCGTGCCGGACATGGACGCCCTGCACGCGGCGCTGGAGGCGGCGTGAGCGGCGAGCGCAGTGCGGAGGCGCGCAACGCCCTCGTCACCGGCTCGAGCCGCGGCCTGGGCCGCGCCATCGCGCTGGAGCTGGGACGGCGCGGCTTCCGGGTGGCGGTGCACTACGTACGCAGCGAGGCCCCGGCCCACGAGGTCGCCGACGCCATCGGCGCGGCGGGCGGCGTGGCCGAGGTGTTCGGCGCCGACGTCGCCGACCCGGCGGCCTGTCAGCAGCTCGTGAAGGACGTGACGCACAGCTTCGGCAGTCTGGAGGTGCTGGTGAACAACGCCGGCATCACCCGTGACACGCTGGCGCTGCGCATGAAGCCCGACGACTGGCAGAGCGTGCTCGACACCAACCTGTCGAGCGCCTTCCACCTCTCCAAGACCGCGCTGCGAGGCATGCTGCGCGACGGCTACGGGCGCATCGTCAACATCGCCTCGATCGTGGGCATCCGCGGCAACGTCGGCCAGGCCAACTACGTCGCCGCCAAGGCCGGCCTGATCGGCCTCACCAAGGCGCTGGCGCGCGAGTACGGATCGCGCGGCGTGACGGTGAACGCCGTGGCGCCGGGCTTCATCGAGTCCGACATGACCTACGCGCTACCGGACGAACTCAAGCAGGCGTACCTGCGAGAGATCCCCGCAGGACGCTTCGGGCGCCCCGAGGACGTCGCCGCGGCGGTGGCGTTCCTGGCGAGCGAGGAGGCCGCCTACATCAACGGGCAGACGCTGCCGGTTGACGGTGGCATGGTCATGCCGTAATGTTTCCGAGGCTCCGGCTCCGCGCCGGCGGGTCCGTGTCAGCGGCTCAGCGCATGCGCGCGGAACCGCACCCGCAGCCGGGAAGGCCGGATCGGCCGCGAGTCGGAGCGCCGGGAACCGCCCCGCAACCAGTTCCGAGAAGCCACTCCAGATGCCGCCGGGAACGGCGGCGTGGCCGCACGGACCGACGAAGGACACGCGCAGGTGCCGTGCTAGAATCACCAGGATTCAGCCGCGGTAACCCACGCCTGCGTGAGGAGGAGCGAACGATGGACGAGCAGGAGATCCTCGAGAAGATCAAGGAGGTCGTCGCCGACAAGCTGGACGCCGACCCCGGCGACGTGAACGAGAGCGCCTCCTTCGTGGACGACCTCGGCGCGGACTCGCTCGATGTGGTCGAGCTCATCATGGGGCTCGAAGACGAGTTCGGCATCGAGATCAGCGACGAGGAAGCGGAGAACATCCGTACCGTCGGCGACGCGGTCAGGTTCATCTCCAGCAAGCAGTGACCAGGGCGACGTCCTGCCGGTAAGGTCCCGGCAGGACGTCGCCCGGCACGCGGCATCGACTCCGTGCGTCCACCGGCCGCGCGGGGTATCGAACAGGCCGCTCACGGGCGGTCCGGTATCGTGGTGGAACCTATGAGACGAGTCGTGGTTACGGGCATCGGCCCGGTGACGCCGATCGGCATCGGTGCACAAGCGTTCCTCGAGGGGCAGCACGAGGCCCGCAACGGCATCCGTGCGATCACCCGCTTCGACGCTTCCGAGCTGAGCGTTCGCATCGCCGGCGAGGTCGACGTCGAGATCGAGGACTACCTCGAGCGCAAGGAGGCGAAGCGCCTCGATCGCTTCGTCCAGCTCGCGCTGGTCGCCTCCGACCTGGCCCTTCAGGACGCGGGGCTGAGCCCGGACGAGGTGGCCGGCGAGCAGACCGGCACCTGCATCGGCTCCGGCATCGGCGGGCTGATGACCTGGGAGAACCAGTCCCAGATCCGCTTCGAGCGCAGCCCCATGCGCATGAGCCCGTTCTTCATCCCGATGCTGATCGCCAACATGGCCAGCGGTCACGTGGCCATGCGCTACGGCCTGCTCGGCCCCAGCTCCACCGTGGTGACCGCCTGCGCCACCGGCTCGGGCAACATCGGCGACGCGTACCACATCATCCAGCGCGGCGAGGCCGACGTGATGCTCACCGGCGGCACCGAGGCGCCGATCACCCCCATGGGGATCGGCGGCTTCGCGGTGATGAAGGCGCTGTCCACCCGCAACGACAGCCCCGAGACGGCCAGCCGGCCCTTCACCGCCTCGCGCGACGGCTTCGTGGCGGGCGAGTCCGCCGGCATCCTGGTGCTCGAGGAGTTCGAGCGCGCCCGCAAGCGGGGCGCTCGCATCTACGGCGAGGTCATCGGCTACGGCACCAGCGCCGACGCCTACCACGTGACCGCACCGGCGCCGGGCGGCGCGGGCGCGGTGCGCTGCCTGACGCGGGCGCTCAAGTCGGCGCGGCTCGACGCCTCGGACGTCGGTTACATCAACGCGCACGGCACCAGCACACCGGCCAACGACCTCAACGAGACGCTGGCCCTGAAGAGCGTGTGGGGCGACGCCGCGAGCGTGCCCCCGGTGTCCTCCACCAAGTCGATGACCGGTCACACGCTGGGTGCCGCCGGCGGCATCGAGGCCATCGCCACCCTGCAGGCGCTCCACTCCGGCGTGCTGCCCCCTACCCGCAACTACCTCGAGCCCGATCCCGAGCTCGACCTGGACTTCATCCCCAACGAAGCGCGCGAGAAGCGCGTCGACGTCGCGCTCAGCCAGAACTTCGCCTTCGGCGGTCAGAACGCGGCGCTGATCTTCCGCCGGGTGTAGCGGAGCTCCCTCTGAGCCTCTACGTGGGCGTCGACGGCGGCGGGAGCAAGACCCGCGTGGTGGCCGTCGACGGTCAAGGCGTGGTGCGCCTCGACGCGCTGGCCGACGGCTGCGACCTGCCGGCGCGCGGCGAGGCGCTCGTGCGCCGGGTGCTGACCGAGGTGCGCGGGTGGGTGGCGGAGGCCGCGAACGCAGCTGCCGCCGAGCCCGAGCTCGCGCTGGGGCTGCCGGCCTACGGCGAGACCGCGCGCTGGGACGAGGCGCTCGACGCGCTGGCGGCCCAGGCCTTCGCGCCCTGGCGCTACCGCACGTACAACGACGTCCGTCTCGCGCTGGAAGGGGCGCTCCCCGGCACGCCCGGGGTGCTGGTGCTGTCCGGCACCGGCTCCATGGCCTGGGGCAAGGACGGCGCGGGCCGCGAGGCGCGCTGCGGCGGCTGGGGGACGCTGCTCGGCGACGAGGGTAGCGGCTTCGACCTGGGCGTCGGCGCGCTGCGGTCCGCCTGCCGCGCCGCGGACGGCCGCGGGCCGGCCACGCGCCTGCAGACCGACGTCCCGGCGGCGCTGGGCGTTGCCGACATGCACGCCGCACTGGCGCTGCTGAGCACGGCGCCGCAGCCGCCGCGGGCCCGGGTGGCGGCGCTGGCGCTCGTCGTGGGGAGGGCGGCGCAGGACGGCGACGCCGTGGCCGGCGCGCTGGTGCGCGGCGCGGCGCGGGAGCTGGCCGAGCACGTCGAGGCGCTCACCGCCCGGCTCGAGCTCGGACCCGACGCGGCCGTGTCGACGGCGGGCGGGAGCTTCCGCGGCCCGGCGCTGGCGGCGGCGTTCGCGGCGGAGATGGCCGGGCGCGGCTACCCCGCCCCGCGGCCGCCGCGCTACCCGCCGGCGTTCGGCGGGGTGCTGCTGGCGGGGCTGCCGGCCGAGCGCCTGCAGACGTCCGGCACCGGCTGAGCCGAAGCACGGACGTGCCGGCACCGGCCGCACCGGCAGCGGCCGCACCGGCACCGACCGCACCGGCACCGACGCCGGTCGCCCGTGCGAGCGCTGGCCATGCGTCGAACCGTTCCAAATCGACCCACCCCTTGAGCGAAACCATCCAACTTGGTCATTTGTCCGTTGTGGCGGCCGGACACGGCTCCTATGATGGAACCGCACGCTAATCGAATCGGGGCTCCGCCCCGCCCCTAGCACACCTCGACACGGAAGGATCAGGGGGTACGCATGAAACGCCGCCATTCACTCGTCCTGCTGCTCGGCCTAGCACTCTCGATGGTGCTCGGCCTCGCCAGCGCGACCACGGTCACGGTGGAGATCCCGAAGTACTCGGACGCCACCAAGCCCTTCTTCGAGGCCGCAGCCAAGGCCTTCATGCAGGATCACCCGGACATCAAGATCAACATCCAGGAGACCTCCTGGGACAACCTGCACCAGGTGCTGGTCACCGACATCGCCGCCAAGAAGGCGCCCGACATCTCCATCATCGGCACGCGCTGGCTCCCCGAGTACATCTCCTCGGACGTCGCCATGCCGCTCGCCCTGCCGTCGTCGTTCACCGACCGCTTCATCCCGGCCTTCCTGACCCCGTCGTCGATCCAGGGACAGCTCTACGGCCTGCCCTGGGCCGCGTCGGACCGCGCGCTGATCTACAACAAGGACCTGTTCAAGCAGGCCGGCATCACGGATCCGCCCAAGACCTGGGATGAGCTCCAGGCCGACGCCGCCAAGATCGCCAAGCTGCCCGGCCGTTACGGCTTCGGGCTGCAGGGCTCGCAGATCGAGACCGACGTCTACTACTACTACTTCCTGTGGGGCGCAGGCGGCGAGATCGTCGGAGCGGACGGCAAGAGCGGTCTCCACTCGCAGGCTGCCAGCGATGCGCTGACCTACCTCAAGGGCCTGGTCGACGCCAAGGTGGTCGAGCCCAACGTCACCAGCAACACGCGCGAGGACCTGCGCACGCTGTTCGGGCAGGGCCGCCTCGGCATGTTCATCTACCTGCCGCCGATCATCGGCTGGCTCAAGGACAACGCCCCGAACATCGACTACGGCATCGCGCCGCTGCCCTACAAGACCACGCCGGTCACCTACGCGGTCACCGACACGATCATGATGTACAAGCCGTCGGTCACGGGCGCTTCGGACCAGCAGGTGAAGGACGCCCAGGCCTTCCTGGAGTACATCTTCAGCAAGGACAACCGCGTCAACTACAACAAGCAGGAGGGCTTCCTGCCCGTGCTGCAGGACGTCGCGAAGGACCCCTTCTTCACCAACAACGAGAAGCTGAACGCCTTCGTGCAGCTCCTCCCCAACGCCAAGTTCGCGCCGATCATCCCCAACTGGGAGAAGATCGCGCAGCGCACCACCACCATGCTGCAGAACGTCTACCTCGGCAAGGAGCAGCCGCAGCCCGCGCTGGACGCGGCCGCCTCCGACATCGATGCGATCCTGCAGCAGTAGGCGCGCCGGCGTCGTAGCCTGATAGCAAGGGCCGGTTGTACCGGGGTGAAACCCGCCCCGGTACAACCGGGTCATGAAAGGACCCCCGTTGGCCGCGCGTCGCAGCAGGCCCACCGCCACCGCCATCAACGAACAGGCGTTCGCCTACCTGCTGCTGGCGCCGGCCTTCCTGCTCGCCATCGCAGTGGTGGGCTACCCCATCCTCAACACCATCGTCACCGCCTTCTCCAAGACCAACGCGGTCGGGCAGCTCGCCGGGCCCGCGGGCTTCGCCAACTTCCGGCAGATCTTCAGCGACCCCATCTTCCTGCAGGCGCTATGGCGCACGGCGCTGTGGACCCTGTGGGTGGTCGGGCTCACCACCATCGTGTCGATGCTGCTGGCCCTCATCCTCTACGAAGACCTGCGCGGCAAGCGGGTGTTCCAGCTCATCCTGCTGATCCCCTGGGCCACCTCGGTCACCATGACCACGATCGCCTGGATGTGGACCATCAACGGGCAGGTGGGGCTCATCAGCAACACCTTGCAGGTGTGGGGCTGGATCCCCGAGCCGCTGGGCTTCCTGGCGCGCGGCCCGTCGGCGCTGGTGGTCGCCATCGCCATCGGCATCGTGGTGTCGATCCCGTTCACCACGTCGGTGCTGGTCTCGGGGCTGCACTCCATCCCCGAAGAGATCCTGGAGGCCGGGGTGCTCGACGGCGCCTTCGGCTGGGCGCGCTTCCGCTATCTGATGATGCCCATGCTCGGGCCCTTCCTGACGATCACCCTGGTCATCAACCTGATCAACGTCTTCAACAGCTTCCCCATCATCTGGACGCTCACGCAGGGCGGCCCGGCGCACGGCACCGAGGTCGTCGTGACCTATCTGTACACGACCGCCTTCCGCTTCAACGAGTTCGGCCAGGCGGCGGCCATGTCGCTGATCACCTTCATCATCCTGCTGGCGCTCTCCATCGCCTTCTCGGTGCAGACCATGCGCACGAGGCTGTCGTGAGCGGCGCGCGGCACCGGCGAGCGTCCCGGGCCAGGCCGGCGGTGGGAGCGCTGCCGTGAGGAACCCCATCGTCAAGGGCCTCGCCTACGCGTTCCTGACGATCATCTCGATCGTCATCCTGCTGCCCTACCTGATCATGCTGATCACCTCGCTGAAGACCCGGCAGGAGGTCTTCGCGTTCCCCCCTCCCTGGATCCCCAAGAGCTTCTACATCGGCAACTTCATCGACCTGTTCACCAAGGTGGAGTTCGGCCACGCCATGCTCAACAGCATCATCGCCGTCGGCTCGGCCACCATCCTGACGCTCCTGATCGCCACACCGGCGGCGTACGCCATCGCGCGGCTGCGCTTCCGGGGCCGCAACTGGGTGGTGTCGATCTTCCTGGTGACCCAGATGTTCAAGCCGGTGGTCATCATCGTGGGGATGTTCCAGGTGATGGTCTTCTACCACCTGCTCGACAACCTGGTCTCCGTCATCCTCGCCTACGCTACGTTCAACCTGGCGTTCAGCATCTGGATGCTTTCGAGCTACTTCCAGACCATCCCACCCGCCATCGAGGAGGCCGCCTGGATCGACGGCGCCTCACGCTGGACGGCCATCCGCACCATCTTCGTGCCCATGGCGAGGCCGGGGATGGTGGTCGCCTTCCTGTTCTCCTTCGTGGCCGGCTGGAACGACCTGGTGCTGGCGCTGAGCTTCCTGCGCTCGTCGGGCAACTACACGGCGACGCTCGACATCTTCAGCCTCGTGAGCGGCCAGTACGTGGTGGAGTGGCAGCTCGTCATGGCCGCGGTGCTGATGGCGACGGTGCCGGTGGTCATCATGTTCGGCTTCGTGCAGCGCTACTTCGTGGAGGGGTTCACGGCCGGCGCGGTGCGCTGACCTTCCGCCGCACCACGGCCCGTCGTGGCGGCGCGAGGGCCGGCCCTGGCGTGCCGGGCCGCGATGCACACGACCGGACGGCACCGACCCGATAACGCTCGAATAACGCCGCATCGCCTAGCCTCCTTCCGAGAGGAAAGGAAGGAGACGCCTATGCGACGTCCACGCCGTCCAGCGCCTGCGCTGGCCATCCTCCCCGCCGTCGATCAGCAAGCGGCCGTCGATGCACACGGGTCGGTACACGCCGGGGAGTGCGGCGCTCACGTGCACGGCCGGCGCGAGCGGCCCGTGATCGATGGCGACCACGTCTCCCGTGCGTACGTCGGTGGCTACGGCCACGAAGGGAATCGGGAGCTCCTCGATGCGTCGCTTGCCGACCCACGCTTCGATGCCCGCTTCCAGCGCCTCGCCGTCGTCGCGGCCGAGCCCGAACACGTCGTCGCGCGGGTAGGCGGCGGTATCGAACCAATCGCGGAACTGTCGCCGGCGGCGCGCGACCGGCAGCGGGCTGTGCGGCGCGACCGCGAGCAAGCTGGCGAGCTGCCTGGGGCTCTCCGGCGCCGCACCGGCGGCCGCGAAGACACCGCCTACGATCGCCCCCATCGACGTGCCCGCGACCGCGTGAACGGTGATGCCGGCTTCGAGCAGGACGTCGAGGACTCCGACATGCGCCAGGCCCCGGGCGCCACCGCCGCCGAGGGCCAGCACCAGGCGGGCGGGACCGGTCTTGCCTGGCGCCTTTGGTCCGTCTTGCGCCTGCCGGTGACCAACGGCGTCCCTTGGCACGCCATGATCATGGCGCTTCGGGAGAGGCGCGGCCCGGGATCGCAGCCGGCGCCGGGCAGCCGTTCTGTCGGGATCGCTCTACGGTGACGCGACCGCGGGGACGGCCGAAGGTTGTACTCGCCCGGGCCCCGCCTGGCCCCGAGTCCTGAGCTTCCTGCGGGTCGCGGGCCGGCGCCGTAGGGCGGCCGGAGCCGCGATGGACGCGGGGACCGCAGGGTGAGGGATGGGGCCGGCGGCCCGGGAGATCCGAGCCGGCTCCGTGGCGGAGCCCGTCCGGACGATCGGCGCGCAAGACGTCTCGGCGGCCCGCGGTAGCGTAGCCGGCATGAGCTTGGAGAGGAACCGTCGGCGCCTCCGGCCGACGGGAGGCACCTGGTTCGCGGTGACGTTCCTGCTCGCGCTGTTCGCCCTCATGGGCGCCTTGGTCCACGTGGGACACGGCGTCTCGTTCGATGCTCCGATCCTCGGCTGGCTGCACGCCCACCAGACGCCCGGCCGAACCCGCGTTGCACGCGCGCTGGTACGCATCGGCGATCCCGCCACCCTTGCCGTCGCGACCGTTCTCGTCGTGGCCGGCCTCGCGGCGCTGTCGCGCTTGCGGGCGGCGCTCGGCTTCACGCTCCAGGTGGCAGGCGCAGGGATCCTGGACGCGGCGGCGAAGGCTCTCTTCGCGCGCCCCTGGCCGAGCCTCTACCCGCCGATGCTGCCGCGCTCGGGGTACGCCTTCCCCAGCGGCCACGCCGTGGCCGGGGCGGCGTTCTTCCTCGCCCTGCAGCTGCTGTCGTGGCGGAGCCTGCCCGGCGTATGGCGCTGGGCAGGCATGCTCGGCCTGCTCCTCGCGCTCGCCATCGGCGGGGCTGTGTGCTACCTGCAGCTGCACTTCCCGTCGGACGTGCTCGCTGGGTGGGCGCTCGGCGGGTCCTGTACCCTGGTCGTCCAGCGGCTCGTCCGCGCGCCGCTCGGTCGCGATTGACGTCCACCGCGTGTCTGGAGCCCTTCATCGGGGGTGGTCCGAGGATGCGTTGGACGGCCGCCGAGCCGGACCGCTAGAGCCGGGGCTCAGTTCGTCGGCGCGCCGGACGCGAGGGCGGCAGCCGGTTCGAACTCGAAAACGGCGTACAGCGCGCCGCTGACGCGCTCGCGTTCGACCGTGAGCGTGCCGCCATGGAGGTC
>Ga0315556_1002044_pt1 | contig 11731 bp, 8 predicted proteins | sample SalMarSW160310MG_FD_202112 | JGI IMG/M metagenome (GOLD analysis project Ga0315556, IMG submission 202112) | Salt marsh sediment microbial communities from the Plum Island Ecosystem LTER, Massachusetts, United States - Salt Marsh Sediment SW1603-10 ...
AAAGCCTTGGTGTAATTTTAGGTATTGTTCCGGTTTTAACAACTGTGCTTATATATTCACAGCTTCTTCATTTAAGTAACACAACGTCAGTAATCTATTTATCAATTTCATTCCTGTTGATAATTCTTGCATTAATATTTATTTACACCTATAGATATTCAACCAAATTTACATTTCTTTTCGGTTCGCTAAGTGAAGCTAAACTAAAAGATTCATCCGTAATGAATGAAATTGCTAAACTAGGTGAATCCAGCAAACACCTAAGTTCACGTTCAGGTTTTTATGGATTAATCTTACTATTTTTTTCAATCTGGTTTTTTACTTCCGGAGTTACTGTAGCAGTTTATCCTGTTGATTGGGGGCAGGGAAGTTTTCTATCAGTATTATTTTCCTGGCAGGTATTAGTAAGATTTTTATTCTTTATAGCAATGGCTTTTGCTTTTACAGGCGGTTCAGTTTTATTCCGCTATTTTTACTGGGAAGGTGGTAAGAAAAATCTCGACGAGAATTATAAAGAATTTGTCAGAAAGAATGCTGTCAATCATACACTTTATTCTTTATTAGTTCTGCCATTGCTTCTTGCTATAATTTTATTTTCCATACCAGGAAGTGCAGTCTCAGGTGTAGTATTTGGATTATCAATTTTAGCCCTTTTATTAATGTTCCTGACTTACAATCTTCTTTACTCAATGATAAAGAATGCCAACGCAAATCATACAGGCCTTCTATATATGACTTTGATTGCAATATTTATGGCTCTTATTATTAAAGACCAGGTTGCGGTTGATAATGCTGCTCAGGAACAGGCAGTTATATTAAGCAGTAAGTATGATGAAATGATGGCTCAATTGACGGGGAGTAATAAACCCAAAGCAATTAGCGGTGAAGAAATTTACAAGAATATCTGTTCTTCATGTCATTCTTTCGATCATAAAGTTGTTGGACCTCCGTATCAACAGACAATGCCAAAGTACGAAGGTAAAATGAATGAACTAGTTGCGTTCATACTTAGTCCAAAGCAGAATAATCCCGGTTATCCTCCAATGCCTAATCCCGGCTTGAGACCTGATCAGGCACAGGCTGTTGCAAAATATATTATGGAAACATATCAGGAAAAGTATAAAAAGAAGTAGATTTATTCTTTTTAAGCTGAGTAATTATTTTAACGTAGAATTGCCGCGACTTCTTTTTGAATTTCACCTGTTGAAATTACTTCCCCATCTTCGTGTATGTAAACATCTATTTCGCTTCTTATACCGAATTCACCTGGCAAATAAATTCCCGGTTCAAATGAGCAAAAATTTTCATAAATAATGAATATTCTTTAATTTTTTTGTCGAATTTTTAAAATGTCTAATTATGCCATTTATTTTCTCTTCAATCTTATCAAATTCTTTCATATAAAAAAGTTAAACCTTAATATTTATGGTAACTAATAATAATTATGGTAATTATATATTAAACACACACAGTTAGATTGGGCTAATTTTTTTTGTTATTTGAAATTTTGATTTAATAAGAGGGAGGCACGGGTTCTCCGCTCAAAAGATAATCAGTCTTATTGAAGGTTAGCCTATTGTGCCTTTCGGTTGTTGCCTCTAATTAACTTATTTTTATGTTAGGTTGAACCTTTCGGTTGCCAGACATATCCGGTTAGAGCGATAGCTGATTAAGCCACAACTCGCCGTTTGTTAATTAGAACGTGCTCTCCCTTCATCAAGTAAGAAATTATCTTACTCATAGTTAACCTCCTTTTTCAGATTGGTGGAAAGTTAATTGATTAAGGGGAGTCCTTCTCCCTCTATTAAGTCTTTTTGTTTTTTGATTTCTGTTTATTAATTGTTCGTTTTAGAGCTTCATCAAAACTCATATCGAGTTTAAGAGGCTTTTCAAGTTTTCTTTTTTTGGTTTTAGATTTTAATTTTTGCATAATTAATCCGTTAGGATGAGAATAATTTTATGATTTTTTCTTCGAAATTGCCTAATGTCTCAAATGTAAATATGATTTCTTCATTGAATTGTTTCAATGACGGAGCATCGACAGGTTCAAATTTTATATATGTTTTGTCTTTCCCAACTCTATTCTTAAAGCCCAACATTGTTATATTCCCCTCCTTATTAGGGAATATAAATGAATGTAAAAGATTGTTCCTTTTTTCTTTCGCCGTTGTTATTTTTTTAATGATCTCTTCAAATTCTTTCTCTAAATCCGCTGTCAATAATTCCTTATCGTGGAGACAATAAATGACAGAATTATGTAACTTCGATATTAAGGCCTCAAAATTATCACGACCAATCAGACGGTCAATCAAGTCTGAATCGATAGATGTAGAAGTCGAAATGGTGGATATTATTTCTTGCTGTAAGTATGAGAAATTAATTGAAATTTCGCCCAATAATTCTAAAATCTCTGACGGTATATTAGATTTTACAAACGATTTTTCTGGATTATTTCCCACTGATAAATCCTTAAGCGGTTTTATTCATCTTTATATTTCTCCTTATACTTATGAAGGCTTTAACACGATCGATCATAATGATATAAAGGAAAGTCTATTAAATTTACTAATATCCGTTGTCAGAGAGAACATTAATTTCCAATTAAATCCTGATAAGTCAAACGACCTTCAACTTGAGAAAGAGCAGAGGTAAAACATTGAGAACCATTAATATGTCGAGAATTATATCTATAAGCAAATTCATCTACGTACCTATGCAAATGGGTCTTGCTTACATTATGGTAAACGCCTACGATTCCACTCTTCAACAAGCTCCAGAAGTTCTCTATATTTTGAGTATGGACTCCGCCTCTAACATATTCCTTTTTGAGGTGTCCAATCCGTTGATGAGTGTAATCTTCAGACAATCCGTTATAAGCCAACCATTCATCGGTCATAATGCTGGAATGAGGCGTAACGTTAGCTTTAAAAAACTTTTTACCAATTATAAAAACAGAAGGCAAATAGTCATCTAAACCATTTGCCTTTAAATATTCCACAAAATGTAGTGGAACATTCAGTTCAAATTTAACCTAAATAATCTTAATGATAATGTCAATGGCATCTTAAATATTCAAAGCAAAATCGTTAAGTCAAAGCAAATTGAATTTCTGAATTAATTAAATCCAATCTTCAGGACAACATAGTTTTAGATTTACAGCAGATAACCTGACCAGTGGAATTTATCTTTATAGATTGACAGCAGGTAATTTTGGACAGAGTAAAAAAATGATTATCCTTAAATGAGATGACATAAATAATAAGCTTATTGTTAGAGTACAAAACCAACCCATTTGGAGTGGATATTAGCCCAATAGTCTAAAAATTATACTAATACCGCAAGGCCGGAATATTTTATAGTAACTTAATAATTACTATATTTTGACTTTAGAATGATTCATTTCTTATCTGTTACAGAAAAGTAGTTTAAACAAATTTAGGAGATTTAATGTATAAATTTCTTGGTTCGTACCAGGTAGTACCTTCATTGCCTGTAAATCTGGAAAATTTAAGAGAGATTGCATATAACTTATACTGGAGCTGGAGCTGGGATTCACGTGATTTATTTAAGAGGTTAGATGCGGAATTGTGGGATGGAACAAACCACAATCCAATTATGCTTCTTGGTAAAATTAGTCAGGAAAGACTTGAAGAGGCTTCGCGCGATGATGGATTCCTGGCACATCTTGACAGAGTATACACTAAGCTGAAAGAATATTTAAATGAAAAAACTTGGTTTGAAAAGAATAATTCTTCCTTTAATGGTTCTAATATAGTCTATTTTTCTGCTGAGTTCGGTTTGACTGAATGTCTGCAAACATATTCAGGCGGACTTGGTGTCTTATCAGGCGATCATCTTAAGGCGTGCAGTGATCTGGGTATTCCTTTGATAGGTGTAGGATTACTTTACAAAGAAGGATATTTTCAACAATATCTTACTTCAGATGGTTGGCAGCAGGAAAGATATGAGATAAATGATTTTGAAAACCTGCCAATGAATCTTATAAGAAAAGATAACGGTGAGCCTCTTACAATTTCAGTTACACTTAATGATAAAAATGTTTTAATTCAAATCTGGAAGATACAGGTTGGAAGAATACCTCTATATCTGCTCGATACTAATGTTCCGCAAAATTCTGAAGCTGATAGGAAGATTACAGAAACCCTATACGGGGGAAACAGAGAAACAAGAATCCAGCAGGAAATAATTCTTGGCATTGGAGGAATTAGAGCAATGCACGCTCTTGGTACTAAACCATATGTATGTCATATGAATGAAGGACATTCTGCATTTATGGGTTTGGAAAGAATAAAATTTGCAATGATGAATGAAGGATTAACATTTGCCGAAGCCAAAGAGCTGGGGTATTACTCAAATATCTTTACGACCCATACTCCCGTACCTGCAGGTATAGATGTCTTTGCAAATGAACTTGTTGAAAAATATTTTGGAAATTATTACAGAAATGAATTAAAGATTTCTGATAAAGAGTTTTATTTACTTGGAAATATTAATAACGATAAAAATCCCCGCACATTTAATATGGCGCACCTGGCAATGAATACGTCCGGATATGTAAATGGTGTAAGCAAACTACATGGAACAATTTCAAAGAAAATGTGGGCCTCCGGTTATAGAGATATTCCCTTTAATGAAATTCCAATTGGTTATGTTACCAATGGTATTCACCCACGTTCTCACATGTCAGCTGAAATGGAAAGTTTATTTTTACAATATCTGGGACAAAAATGGTTAAACGATCCTTCCTCTAAAGATATTTATTTAAGAGTTGATAAAATCCCTGATGAAGAGCTGTGGAGAACGCATGAAAGACGCAGGGAACGATTAGTTGCATTTGCGAGAAGGAGATTAATCAAACAATTAAAAAACAGGGGGGAGAGTCAATATGAAATTGCTGCTGCTGCTGAAGTACTTGATCCTACAGTTTTAACCATTGGATTCGCGAGAAGATTTGCTAGTTATAAAAGAGCCACTCTGATTTTCAGTAATATTGATAGGCTTTACGAGATACTTATCAATAGGGAATTTCCGGTTCAGCTTATTATCGCCGGCAAAGCTCATCCTCAGGATGAACAAGGCAAAAAACTTATTCAGGAAATTGTTCAGATAGCAAAAGAAGATAGATTTAGGAGGAAAATAGCATTTATAGAAAATTATGATATGAACGTTGCACGATATCTAGTTGAAGGATGCGATGTATGGCTTAATACGCCAAGGCGACCTTTCGAAGCCAGTGGTACTTCCGGTATGAAAGTTATTTCAAATGGCGGACTTAATTTCAGCGTTCTCGACGGCTGGTGGGATGAAGGATTCGATCCTGAACTTGGCTGGAAGATTGGCAACGGTGAAGAGTACCAGGACAATGATTACCAGGATGAAGTAGAGTCAAGACAATTTTATAGTGTTCTTGAAACACAAATTGCCCCGCTTTTTTACTCGCGAGGGGATGATCAGATTCCAAGAAAGTGGATTGAAAAAATTAAGGAATCGATTAAGAAACTTGGACCAGAATTTAGCACTCACAGGATGGTTGAGCAATATTTTAAAAATTATTACAGACCCGGTTTCGAAAGGAGAGCGCTGCTTGAAGATAAAAGGTGGAAAAAGGCAAAGGAATTATCTTCGTGGAAAAAGAATATTGAGCAAAACTGGAAGTCCATTAAAATTCTGGCGATTAATTCAAATGGCTCGAAGGACATAATAATTGCTGGTAAGGATTACGCAGTAAGTGCAGAAGTAGACCTTGGCAATCTTACCCCAAATGATGTTGTTGTTCAGTTGTACTATGGGCTGTTGGAAAATAAAGATAACCCGGAGAATAACTTAACTGTAGATATGGAAACCAATGCTGCCAAAACAAAGAACGGTGTTCATACATACAAAGGCAAAATCAACAGTAAAATGACCGGTCACTTGGGTTATACGGTCAGAATATTGCCTAAGAATCCACTGCTAATCAGTCAATTTGATCTTGGCCTTGTTAGCTGGGCAAACCTGTAGCATTTATTACCATTTCATTCTGGCTGGAAGCGGATAGCCAAATTATTTTAAGGATTTATTAACATAAGTTTTTTTTCAGGTTGAGACTTAATTTTTGTATTTTTATATCAATCTGATAATTATTCTAATATATATGCTTCTTGAGACATTAGATATAAAAAAGAACGATATTATTATTTATTCGCAAAACATCTATAATCTTAACAATAATTTTAAAATTATTTTCAAGGATGACGAAGATAAATTACCAAGAAAAATAAGTTTTGATTATGTTTGTAGGTTTGTAGATGAATTTACCCCCAAGAATTTAATAGTATATAGATTACTTACAAATATTAAAGATTTTAAACTAGATGCTTCAAAATACGGTTATGTTCTGAGCATTAATAATCAGACGGAACTTATATACTATGATCCCGTATTTGCTGTTAAGGAATTAGAAAAATACGGCAAATTGACAAATTTGAATGATCTCAGATTTAGAATTCAGCAAGTAGGTTTAACAACACTAAATAGTAAAAGAAATTTGCCAAATTTTGCAGAAATATATGCAATTGATCTGGAGGCTATGGAAGCAAAATTTCAAAATGATAAAGTTTTTGCGGATGCCATCGTAACATTCATTCATAATAAAAGTAGTATTGCTAATAAAGAAGTTAAAACTTCAGCAAAAAGCATATCCGTTGGTGCCCAAAAGTCGACGGCGATGAAGGAGGTTACTTCATTTGCAGAAAGAATAAAACAAACTCAAAAGGTAATTACAACTGAAAGGGAAGAAAGTATTAAAGAGATACAACACGAAATTTCAGAGGATAAGGATTTTGACCATACACAGATAATGAAGTTGAACGTTGAAGACAAGAACCTTCTTAATGAAACCGGGATGCAGAAGGATGTAAAAGCTACAAAAGGGGAGGATGTTTCAAGTCCTTTTGGTGAATTTCTGAGAAAGAAACGACCTGATCAAAATGAAAAAAAGAGCAGTAGTGAGAAAAAAGATTTCATTGATATATTCAAATCATCAGCGTCACTAAAAGAATACATTACTTCCAAAGAAAACAAGAAAATTGTTTTACGACTCGATAAAAAATAATTTATCTGAAAATATCATTATCTTCCTCATCCTGGTCTTCATCAGTTTGTGACATTGTAAACATAGAACTAAGCATATCTTTAAATTGCAATCCCTTCTCAAGTCTGAATTTACTTAAAAGAGAAAATTCTGAAAGCCCGTGAAGCAAAAACTCCATAAAAAGAAAATTGTATCCATTCTTGCCCTTAATATATTTGCTGATGATATCCTGTAGCCCGGGAACTTCAGATAGCAATTTTTCATATTCCTTATTAGATGTGGAATTTAATATATCTATTTTATTCCCTTTACTAAACCAGTTAGTTATTTTCTGATATGGACTATCTGCTTTTGTCTTCTTTAACTGGTCAGGTGTCGGGAAGTAACTTTCAAAAATAGTTTTGATAGCTTTGCTGATCAATATATTTGCAACTTTATAAGGACCTTCCTGCTCGCCTTCATAAACCAATTCTACTTTTCCAGTAATTGCCGGTATAACCCCATAGAGATCTGAAATTCTTACAACAGTATTTTTATCATTATTTAGTATTCTTCTTCGTTCGGCAGTGCTGATAAGATTTTCATAAGCTGAAATAGTTAATCGCGCAGAAACTCCACTTTTCGAGTCGATATATTCACTCAGTCTTGCTTCAAAAGCAATTTGTTCGACAAGATCTTTTAGAATTTCAGGTACAATTACTGTTTCAACCTGTTCAGGCGAAATTGTTGCTTCCTGATTTGTTATTTGTTTCGACAACTCAGTTGTTTTAGGATAATGAGTTAATATCTGGCTGTCTATTCTATCTTTTAGTGGAGTTACTATTGAACCTCGGTTTGTGTAGTCTTCCGGGTTAGCAGTAAATACAAACTGTATATCAAGAGGTAAACGGATTTTAAATCCCCTGATCTGTATATCAGACTCTTGCAGCATATTGAAAAGGGCTACCTGTATTCTTGCCTGTAGATCGGGCAATTCATTAATTACAAATATTGAACGATGTGAACGGGGGATAAGTCCGAAATGAATTACTCTTTCATCCGAGTAAGGCAGTTTTAGTGAGGCTGCTTTTATCGGATCAACATCACCTATTAAATCTGCAACCGAGACATCAGGTGTAGCCAGTTTTTCGGTATATCTTTCGTTCCTGTGAAGCCAAGTTATTTTAGTATTGTCACCATCTTTTGTAGTTATTTCTTTGCCAAATTTTGAAAGAGGCTTGAATGGATCGTCATTTAATTCGCTTCCTTCAATTATCGGTATATATTCATCCAGAAGATTAACGAGTAATCTTGCAATTTTGGTTTTTGCTTGTCCGCGTAGACCTAATAAAATAATATTATGACGTGATAATATAGCAGTCTGTATATCTGGAATTACTGTATCATCGTATCCAAGAATTCCTTCGAAAGGATTATGTCCGTTCTGTAAACTATCAATTAAATTTTTTCTTAGTTCATCTTTAATCGGAACTGATTTATATCCGGTTTTCTTTAATTTCCCTAGTGTAGCTATATCACTATAATTCATAATTTAGGATTCTCCGATTCAAAATATTGTATTAATTAAAATGGAAAGAAGATTACTTTAAGCGTTTTCGCCTATTTCTAATATAGTCCTCAAAAATATAATCACCAAGCCCATTAAGACTACTATAAAAAGCTCGTCCTCCATTTGTTTTTGTAAACTCCCTTACGAATCTCTGTAAATAAGGATCACGGGCAATCATAAATGTAGTAATTGGTATTCCCAGTTTTCTACATCGGGCAGCCTGGTCGAGAGTTTTATTCATAATTTTTCTATCCAAACCAAAACTATTTTTGTAGTATTTCAATCCTTCCTTCAAACATGTAGGTTTCCCGTCAGTAATCATAAATATTTGCTTATTGGTAGTTTTTCTCCTTCTTAATATGTCTATCGATAATTCTAGCCCGGCTACGGTATTAGTATGATATGGTCCGACATTTAGAAAAGGAAGATCCTTAACTTCAATTGGCCATGCATCGTTACCAAATACAATTACATCAAGAGTATCTTTAGGATATTTTCTTGCTATCAACTCTGATAAGGCCATCGCAACTTTTTTGGCTGGTGTAATCCTGTCTTCTCCGTATAAAATCATAGAGTGCGAAATATCAATCATTAGTACGGTAGATGTTAATGCTTTGAAATCTCGTTCTTCAACCTCAAGGTCGTTCTCAGTTAAATTAAAATCATCAAGTCCATGATTAATTTGAGCATTTTTTATAGAATCTGTCATGTCGATCTGATCCATAGTGTCACCAAAATAATATTCACGTCTGTCGGATGTTGTTTCATCTCCCTGACCAGTATAAGGCGTTCTATGATTGCCGCGTGTCGATTTCCTAAGCTTTCCAAAAATTTCTTCCAGAGCTTGTCTGCGAATAGATTGCTCACTTTTTGCTGTTATGATTAGCCTGTCATTTTCGTCTTCATTTATATAATTTTTATCTTTTAGCTCCTGTATAAAATCACCAACTCCATATTCATTGTCAGTAAGCTGGTATTTTTGATCAATCTGATTCAACCAGTCCAGTGCCTGCGCAACATCGCCGGAGGCAATAGTAAGTAGTTGAAGAAATATTTTGAGTAAGTCTTCAAATCTCTTCTTTCCCGGGTCTTCAGGAATGAAATCTGTGAACCTTATTCCTATCATAATTTATTTAAAGTGATATGTAACTTAAAAATATTATAAAAGTTGAGTATTTCAAGTACAAAATTATAATTAAAATAATACCTGGCTTGTAAAAAAGGCTAACTGGCGGATAATATAGTATAAAATAAAATTAAAAAGGGATCAAATAATGATCCCTTTTATTGGAATTATTTTTTCTTGTCGAGAGATACCCGCTTTGCGAGAATATTATCTATTAACTTATATTCTTTCGCTTCGTCGGGAGTCAGAAAATAATCTCTGTCACAGTCTTTTGTAATTTGGTCCATGCTCTTGCCAGTATGTTCAACAAGTATTTTATATAGTGTCTCTCTTGTTTTAATCATTTCCTTTGCATGGATTTCGATATCAGTAGTCTGTCCCTGCAAGCCTCCAACCCAGGGTTGATGTATCATTATTTTTGCATTGGGAAGAGCAGAACGCTTTCCAGCTGCACCTCCTGCAAGAAGAATAGCTCCCATACTTGCAGCCATACCAACACATATAGTTGAAACATCGGGTTTTATGTATTTCATCGTATCATAAATTGCCAGACCCGCAGTAACGCTGCCACCGGGAGAATTGACATATAAGTTAATATCTTTATCCGAGTCCTCAGCTTCAAGAAAGATCAACTGAGCTATTATTAAACTTGCAATATGATCGTCAATTGCTGTTCCAACAAAAATAATTCTCTCTCTCAATAGACGCGAGAATATATCCATTCCTCTTTCCCCGCGTCCCGTTTGTTCGATTACATACGGTACAAGCTGGGCTTGATATTCGCTATTTGTACTCATTTAGACTCCTTTGATTCTGTTTTTGAATATTTTTCAGGATCAACATTTTTAATTTTATTATTTTCTTTTAAGAAATCAAAAAGCTTTTTGTCGATCAATTTTTCATTATAGTTTGATGATTTATAATAGTTCATTAGCTTCTCAATATCAATGCCGGTTTTTTCTGCATCTTTTTCAGCTAATTCCTTCAGGTCATCATCAGTGATATTTATGTTTTCCTTTTTTTGAATCTCCGATTTTAAGAGGAACCATTTTACTTCATTTTCGGCATTCGGTAACAGTCTTTTAGATGTTTCTTCTTTGTTAAAATCTTTATATTTCTCTTTTTTTGCATGCTCTTCTTCGTGCTTAACCAGTTCACTCAGAATATTGTAAACAAGAGTTTTTGGCGGTTCAAAGTCATTATTTTTAATTATCATTGAGACCAGCTTGTTGTTCAAAACTTCTTCCATTCTCTGATCATAAAATCCCTGAATATCTTTTTTGATGTCAGCACGCAATTCTTCTTCAGTTGATACTTTGTCCTTTGTAACTTTCTTAATTAATTCTTCAGTCAAATCAGGAAGAACAATCTTTTCTATTTCGTTTATTTCTGCTTTATAGTTGTACGCTTCTTCTATCTTTTCTTCCTTGCCTTCGCTGTTTTTAATAGTCCTTTCATCTTTAAATGAGAAATTGAAAGATTCGCCTTTCTTTTTACCCTTTGCATTTTCGATTATCTCAGGTTGCACTTTTTCATTTGAAAGATCAACTTGTATTTTTTCAGGTTTTGAGTCTTTGTAAAGCTCACCTTTATCATCAATTCGCTTTATTTCAAGATCGAGCAAATAATTCGGATCGTCTCCAACAATGTCAGCTTTTTCTTTTGTACTGTTTGCCCTGGAGATATATTCAATTTCTTTATTAACATCTTCATCCTTAACCTGGAAATCGGGTATTTCTATTTCCTGATCTTTATAATCTTTCACTTCCAGAACCGGGTAAGTTTCGTACAATACTTTAAAATATAAATCTGTGCCTGGGTTAAATTTTATGTCTTTCAAAAACGGCTGTCCGATCGGTTTTAACGCTTTCTCTTTTGAGATTTCCCAAAAGCGGTTATTGGCAATTTTTTCGGAAGCCTCATATTCCAGAGCATCTCCATACATTTTTTTCAAGACACTGAT
>Ga0315556_1002047_pt1 | contig 11721 bp, 11 predicted proteins | sample SalMarSW160310MG_FD_202112 | JGI IMG/M metagenome (GOLD analysis project Ga0315556, IMG submission 202112) | Salt marsh sediment microbial communities from the Plum Island Ecosystem LTER, Massachusetts, United States - Salt Marsh Sediment SW1603-10 ...
TTGCCTCAATGCCGATGATGCTGGGCTGGCTGGTGCTGATGCCGATTGCAATTGCTTCAATTTACATCATCTACAGCGACTTGTTCCCGCAGCAAACCAAAGCGCCGCAAACCATCGAAGGCGAGGTTGTCGACAAGAACGAGCAATCACATTGCTGAAGCGGCAACGAAAACGGCCGCCTGGCCATGGCGGATATTGTTTCCGTCTACCAGGTTCCACACCACCCCGTCCGCAATCGTGAAGCGCCGGCCACCGCTGGCGATACGTCCGCCTGAATAGCCCGTCACAAAGCCCTGGCGCGCAACCTGTTCCAGCAATCTCTCGCGCTCTTGCTGCATTGGCGCTTCGGCAGACAGGCGTGAAGGCAGTTGTGTGAATTCTTCAAAACTCATCTCGAATAGTTGCAGTGCCATGCGGTTGCCATAGAAGAAGACCGGGTCAGCTTCCATGCCGTGTGCTACTACAGCACGCGGTGCGCACCACAAGGCAAGCGCCAGTTCCCGTACATCGTCTGGCAGGGAATCGAGCAACGGCTTGCCGGTCAGTTTCCGATAGCTTGCGACGATCAGCGGAATGCGCTTGTCATTCAGGGCTGCATATGGTGGTGTGTCATTCATCGTGCGGTAAGTTTGGCATATTCCAGCGCCAGCCACTTGGTGCCGGCGTGCTTGAAGTTGACCTGCACCTGACCGTCGGCGTCGTCGCCCTTGACGTCGACCACCACCCCTTCGCCGAATTTCTGGTGGAATACGCGCTGGCCAATGTGCCATGCGGATTTCGGCAACGGCGGCGCGGGTTTGCTTCCGGTGCCGCCGAAAGCCGCAACGTAACTGGCCGTTTCCCGGCTGTTGCCAGCGAATGCCTGGCGCGACTCGAAACGCGGTGTAATCCAGTGCAACAACTCTTCCGGCAACTCGCGCAAAAAGCTCGAAGCCATACCGTAATGTACCTGCCCGTGCAGCATGCGGCTTTGTGCGAAGGTCAGGTACAGGCGGCGCCGCGCACGGGTGAGCGCCACGTACATCAGTCGGCGTTCCTCGTCCAGCCCGCCGTCGCTGTCGATGCTATTCTGGTGCGGGAACAGCCCCTCTTCCAGACCGGTGATGAACACGGTATGGAACTCCAGGCCCTTGGCCGCGTGCACCGTCATCAGGTGCAGCGCGTCGGCACCGCTTTCCGCCTGATGCTCGCCGGCCTCGAGCGCGGCATGGGTCAGGAACGCAGTCAGGCTGTCGTCCTCGCTCTCGTGCACGAACATGGTGGCCGCGGTGATCAGTTCGTTCAGGTTTTCCAGCCTCTCCTGCGCTTCACGCTTTTTGGCGCCGGTCTCGTTCTGGTAATGCGCGGCCAGCCCGCTGTGCTGCAGCACGTGGTCGACGATTTCCGGCAACGGCAAATCCTTCGTGTCACCGCGCATCATCTCGATCAACCCGACGAAGGCGGTGACCTTGCCGCCATGGCGCGCAGCCGCTTCCCACAGCGAAGTGTTATGGGCGCGCGCCGCTTCCTGCAGCTGTTCGATAGTGCGCGCACCGATGCCGCGCGTCGGGTAGTTGATTACGCGCAACAGTGCGGTGTCGTCGTCCGGGTTGTGGATCAGCCGCAAATAGGCCAGCGCGTGCTTGATTTCCTGTCGCTCGAAAAAGCGCAGTCCGCCGTATACGCGATAGGCCATGCCGGCCGACACCAGCGCGTGTTCGAGCACGCGCGATTGCGCATTGGAACGGTACAGCAGCGCGATCTCGGACAGGTTCACACCTTCGTTGTTCAACTGCTGGATTTCCTCGACGATGAAGCGCGCCTCGTCGTTGTCGGTCGGCGCCTCATACACACGCAGCGGCTCGCCCTTGTGCGCGTCCGTCCACAGGTTCTTGCCGAGACGGTTCAGGTTGCGGCTGATCAGTGCGTTGGCCGCATCGAGGATGTTGCCGTGCGAGCGGTAGTTCTGCTCCAGCTTGATCACGCTGTCGACGTGGAAATCGCGCAGCAGGTCCTGCATGTTACCGACGTTGGCGCCGCGGAAGGCGTAGATCGACTGGTCGTCGTCGCCGACCGCGAATAAGGCATTGTCCTTCCCGGCCAACAGCTTGAGCCAGCGGTACTGCAGCGGATTGGTGTCCTGGAACTCGTCGACCAGGATATGCCTGAAACGCGCCTGGTAATGTTCGCGCAATTGCTGGTTACGCTCCAGTAACTCATAGCAGCGCAGCAGCAGCTCGGCAAAATCCACCACGCCTTCGCGCTGGCACTGCGCATCGTACTCGGCGAAGATTTCCACCTTGCGCCGGGTATACGGGTCGTAAGCCTCGACTTCGTGCGCGCGCAGGCCCTGCTCCTTGTTGCCGCTGACGAACCACTGCATCTCGCGCGGCGGATATTTCTCGTCGTCCACGTTCATCGCCTTCATCAGGCGCTTGATCGCGGCCAGTTGGTCGGCGGAATCGAGGATCTGGAAGGTCTGCGGCAGGTTGGCCTCGCGGTAGTGCGCGCGCAACATGCGGTTGCACAGCCCGTGAAAGGTGCCAATCCACATGCCGCGCGTATTGATCGGCAGCATCGCCGACAACCGCGTCACCATTTCCTTCGCCGCCTTGTTGGTGAAGGTCACCGCAAGAATGCCTTGCGGGCTGGCTTGGCCGGTGCTGATCAGCCAGGCAATGCGCGTGGTCAGTACCCGTGTCTTGCCGCTACCCGCGCCGGCCAGCACCAGCGCGGATTGCGCAGGCAGCGTAACGGCTTCGCGTTGCTCGGGATTAAGTCCAGCCAGAATGTCCATCAACCGAAAAATCCGTAATTAGCCACAGATGAACACGGATTATCACGGATAAAACAAATCGCGACAGGGCGCACGCCTCTCGCGCCGGCGGTGCTTCGCATGGAAGAAACATGTAATCGACAATCCGTGTACATCCGTGTTAATCCGTAGCTTAACTGCCTATCAAAACAAAACGGGGAACCAAGCCATCGCTCGATTCCCCGAGGTCGATTGCTTCGGCGTTTACTTGTTCCGGTTCGCAATCATGTCGTGCATGATCGGGGTCAGGATCAGCTCCAGCGCAAAACTCATCTTGCCGCCGGGCACCACCAGGGTGTTCGGACGCGACATGAACGAGTCGTGGATCATATTCAGGAAGTAAGGAAAGTCCACGCCGTGCGGATCACGGAAGCGGATCACCACGAAGCTTTCGTCCGGCGTCGGGATATCGCGTGCGATGAACGGGTTGGAAGTATCCACCGTGGAGACGCGCTGGAAGTTGATATCAGTGCGCGAAAACTGCGGGGTAATGTAATTGATGTAATCCGGCATGCGACGCATGATGGTGTCCACGGTCGCCTCGGCGGAATAGCCGCGCTCGGCCGAATCGCGGTGGATCTTCTGGATCCATTCCAGGTTGACGATGGGCACCACGCCGATGCCCAGATCGATATACCGCGTGGCATCCACGTCCTTGTGCTTGGCCAGGCCATGCAAACCCTCATAAAACAGGATGTCCGAGCCCGTCTCGATATCCTCCCACGGTGTGAACTGACCGGGACCGAGGTCGGTGCCGAAATGCGCGTTGTGCTGCTTGGCTTCGGCATCGCTGTGAATATAGTAGCGACGCTTGCAGGTGCCGGTCTCGCCATAGACCTTGAAGGTTTCCTCGATCTTGTCGAAATGGTTGGCCTCCGGGCCAAAGTGGCTGAACGAATGGTTGCCGACCTTGGCGGCTTCGGCCACAGCCGCACGGAATTGCATGCGATCCAGACTGTGCAGGCTGTCGCCCTCGATCACTGCGGCGGTGATGTGCTCACGGCGAAAAATGTTCTCGAAAGCGCGCTTGACGGTGGTGGTGCCGGCCCCGGACGAACCGGTGACGGCGATCACGGGATGTTTGCGTGACATAATGACTCTCCTCAGCGGAATAAAATTTTTGGATGGCAATTCTAGCAGAATGCCCCCGCGCGAGCTAACTGCCGGGACAGACCCGGAGTACCCGCTTTACCGACCCGGGTGATACAACGCCATGCGACGGCGCAAGGCATGAATCAGTTTCGTCGCTCTCTCCTATATAATGGCAGCTTACCGCAACACGACGCCTGACAATCAGGCCAACAGGGAATCATGCAAGCGCACTACTCACCGAAAGACATCGAAGCCGCCGCGCAACAATACTGGGAAGGCAAACAGGCCTTTAGCGCAAAAGACACCTCGGACAAGCCGAAATACTACTGCCTGTCGATGTTTCCCTACCCCTCGGGCAAACTGCACATGGGGCACGTGCGCAACTATACCATCGGCGACGTGCTGTCCCGCTACCACCGCATGCAGGGCTATAACGTAATGCAGCCCATGGGCTGGGATGCGTTCGGCCTGCCGGCCGAGAATGCGGCGATGGCCAACAGCGTGCCGCCGGCTGCATGGACCTATTCCAACATCGGTGACATGAAGCAGCAGCTGAAATCGTTGGGACTGGGCGTGGACTGGTCGCGCGAGCTCGCCACCTGCAGGCCGGATTATTATCGCTGGGAGCAGTGGCTGTTCACGCGGCTGTTCGAGAAGGGTGTGATCTACAAGAAGCTGGCCACGGTGAACTGGGACCCGGTGGACCACACCGTGCTCGCCAACGAACAGGTCATCGAGGGCCGCGGCTGGCGCTCTGGTGCAGAGGTCGAAAAGCGCGAAATCCCGATGTACTTCTTCCGCATCACAGATTATGCCGAGGAACTGCTGAGCGGCCTCGACCAGCTCGACGGCTGGCCCGAGCAGGTCAAGACCATGCAACGCAACTGGATTGGCAAGAGCTACGGCGTGCGCTTCGCCTTTCCATACCGGCTCGACGGCCAAGACGAAAAGCTGTGGGTCTACACCACCCGCGCCGACACCATTATGGGCGTGACCTTCGTCGCAGTCGCTGCCGAGCACCCGCTGGCGCTGCGCGCCGCGCAGGACAATGTCGAACTGACTGCATTCATCGAGGAATGCAAACAGGGCGGCACCGCCGAGGCCGACCTCGCCACCATGGAAAAGAAAGGTATGGACACCGGCTTCAAGGTCACCCACCCGCTGACCGGCGAACAGGTGCCGGTATGGGTCGGCAACTACGTGCTGATGGGCTACGGCGAAGGCGCGGTGATGGCGGTGCCGGCACATGATGAACGCGATTTCCATTTCGCCAAGGTATACGGCCTGCCGATCCGGCAAGTAATAACAAATGGCATCGAAATACAGAGAGAACTAGGCAAAGATTTTCTCGGAGAAGATTATGCGTACCACGATTTCGACTCAAACCAATGGAAAGAATGGTACGCAGACAAAGAAGGGGCCTGTATAAATTCCGGCAAATACGATGACCTAGGCTATAACGATGCTGTCGACGCGATTGCTGCCGACCTGAAAGCCAAAGACCTCGGCGACAAACAGGTGCAGTTCCGCCTGCGCGACTGGGGCATCTCGCGCCAGCGTTACTGGGGCTGCCCGATTCCCATCATTCACTGCCCGAGCTGCGGCGACGTGCCGGTGCCGGACGAACAACTGCCAGTCGTGCTGCCCGAGGACGTAGTGCCGGACGGCGCCGGCTCGCCGCTGGCCAAGATGCCGGAATTCTACAAGTGCAAGTGTCCAAAATGCGGTACTGCGGCGAGGCGCGAAACCGACACCATGGATACCTTTGTCGAATCGTCCTGGTATTACGCACGCTACGCCAGCCCACAGAACGACACCGCCATGGTCGACAAGAATGCCGCGCAGCAATGGCTGCCGGTCGACCAGTACATTGGCGGCATTGAGCATGCCATCCTGCATCTGCTGTACGCACGTTTCTTCCATAAACTGATGCGCGACGAAGGGCTGGTGCCGGGAGATGAACCGTTCAGGAACCTGTTGACCCAGGGCATGGTGGTCGCACCGACCTTTTACCGCGAAGGCGACGGTGGCAAGAAGCTGTGGATCAACCCCGCCGAAGTAGACGTCGAGACCGACGCCAAGGGCCGCCCGGTCGGCGCAAAGCTGAAAGCCGACGGCCAGCCGGTGGTCATCGGCGGCACCGAGAAAATGGCCAAGTCGAAGAATAATGGTGTCGACCCGCAGGCCATCATCGATCAGTACGGCGCCGATACCGCGCGCCTGTTCATCATGTTTGCCTCCCCGCCCGACCAGCAACTCGAGTGGTCGGATAGCGGCGTGGAAGGCTCATTCCGTTTCCTGCGCCGGGTGTGGCATCTCGCCAGCGAGCTTGATGGCATCAGTAATGTCGCCAACGACAACAGCAAATTATCCGACGATGACCAAGCACTGCGCCGCGAAATCCATCTTGCACTGAAGCAGGCCAATTACGATTTCTCTCGCCACCAGTTCAACACCGTGGTTTCAGCCGCGATGAAAATGCTCAACGCGCAGGAGAAAGCAAAAGCCACTGCTGACCGCGCCGTGATCGGCGAATGCCTGTCCATCCTGTTGCGCTTGCTCTCGCCCATCGCACCGCACATCACGCAAACGTTATGGCAGCAACTCGGCTATGGCGAGGACATCCTCGAGGCGCCCTGGCCGGAAGTGGACGAAGCCGCGCTGGTTCGTGATGAAATCGAACTGGTGATCCAGGTCAACGGCAAGCTGCGCGGCAACATTCGCGTACCCAGCGATGCCGACAGGCCGGCCATAGAACAGTTGGCCCTGGCTTCGGAAGCAGTGCAAAAACAATTGAACGGCGGCGCGGCGAAAAAAGTGATCGTGGTGCCGGGCCGTCTGGTCAACGTGGTGGTTTAAGGAGAACGTCATGCGCATAACGGTGCTTGCACTTGTCCTTCTATTAAGCGCTTGCGGTTTCCACCTGCGCGGACATGGACTGAGGGAGGCCGCCTTTGCCTTCCACAGCATCTACCTGCAGGTGCCTGCGGAAACGCCTTTCGTTTCCGGGTTACGCAAAGGACTGGAAAATTACAAGTTGGAACTGGCGCCTTCGGCTAAAAAGGCAGATTTGATATTCCAGGTAGTCTCCGAATCCAGGGACAAGCAGGTTCTCGCGCTGGGTGGCGGTGGCCAGGTCAACGAATACGAGTTGTATTATCAGGTTTCGTTCCGCATTTATGATAACCAGCAGCAGGACTGGCTGCCAGCCGGCAAGATCAAGTTGCAACGCGATTTCAATTACAACAATTCGCAAATTCTGGCCATGGCCGATGCAGAGGCGCAGATATACAACGACATGTATTCGGATGCAGTGCAGCAAGTGCTGTTCCGCCTGAGCCTGGCCAAGCCGCCACAGCCGGATGCGCAAAACTGACCAATCATGAAACTGTCTGCCGAAGATCTGCCACGCCAGCTTGCCAAAGGACTTGCACCACTCTATGTCGTTCATGGCGAGGCATTGCTGCTGGCCATCGAGGCGGCCGATACCATCCGCGCCGCAGCGCGTGCGGCCGGCTATGACGAACGCACGGTGCTGACCGCAGAGCAGGGTTTCAAGTGGGCCGAACTGAAAAACAGCACACAAAACATGTCGCTGTTTTCCACGCGCAAACTGGTGGATTTGCGCATCCCCTCTGGCAAGCCCGGCGTGGAAGGCGCGCAGGCACTACAGGAATACTGCGCGGAACCCAATGCCGACATTGTTACCCTGATCTCGCTGCCGCGTCTGGACAGGTCCACCCAGAACAGCAAGTGGTTTGGCGCACTGGCAGCACACGGTATGGTGGTTGCCGCTGAGGATATTCCGCGCAACGCGCTGCCGGCGTGGCTTGCCGGACGCCTGAAACGCCAAGGGCAGTCAGCCGATGCGGACACATTAGCCTTCCTGGCCGACCGCGTTGAAGGTAACCTGCTCGCGGCCTGGCAGGAAATCCAGAAACTGGCGCTGTTGTTCCCGGCTGGACATCTGTCTTTCGAACAAGTGAAGGATGCGGTGATGGACGTTGCGCGCTATGACATATTCAAACTGTCCGAAGCGATGCTGGCCGGCGATACGGCACGTTTTGCACACATTCTCGATGGCCTGCGCGCGGAAGGAACGGCCACCGTGCTAATCCTGTGGGCACTGGCCGAAGACATCCGCACCGTGGGCAAAGTGCTGCGCGCCGTGCGCCAGAGCGGCAACATGGCCGGCGCATTGCGCGAGGCGCGGGTATGGGGTGTGCGCCAGAAAACGGTGGAGCGCGCGGCACGCCGTTTCAGCCCGACGCTGGCCGAACGCGCCCTGCGCCGGGCCGCATACGTAGACAAGGTAGCAAAGGGATTGCGTCGCGGCGATGTGTGGGACGAACTGCTGCAACTTGGCGTACGCTGCGCCAGGGCGGGGACAGCGTCATGAACGGTACCGTGGAAGATATTCTGCTTGTCATCACCAATCTGCCCGACCGCGTTAGTGCCGAGCAAGTCGCCCGCACGCTGGTCGAAAGCCATGCCGCCGCCTGCGTGAACATCCTGGCGGAGTGCACCTCGGTCTACCGCTGGCAGGGAAAAATCGAGAGTGCCCACGAAGTGCCGCTACTGATCAAGACCACGCGCAGCGCCTACCCTCGCCTGGAGGAAATCATCCGCACGCACCACCCCTATGAACTTCCGGAAATCATAGCTGTCCCTGTAAACACCGGCCTGCCGGGCTACCTGCAATGGGTGGAACAGGAAGCGCAACTCCGCCATCCCGAGAAATGATGCTCACCAGGAATATGAAAACGATACGCTTGTTATTGATGCTGGCGGCACTGTGCGCCGCTCTTCCCGCCCAGGCCGACGGCTTTCTGGGTTCGTTGTTCAGCAGCAACGAGCAGAAATACCTCGCGCCGGACGCAGCATTCAAGGTCAGCGTGGAAGCGCGCGACGGACGCAACCTGGCTGCCAATTTCGAACTTGCACCCAGCTATTACGTGTACCGCAACAAGATCCACTTTTCCGTCAAGGACGACGGCATCAAGGTGGCAAATGTGGACATGCCGCCCGGCGAACTGGTGCACGACAAGAATATGGGCGACCTGATGGAAATCCACCAGAGTTTCATAGCCAGTATCCTGCTCGACCGCAAGGACAGCGTCGCCCGTAACATTACTCTGGATGCCACCTATCAGGGCTGTACCGAAAAGGGTCTGTGTTATCCGCCGATCAACAAGACATTCAATGTCTCGCTTCCCGCCACCACACCTCTGGTGGCAGCACAAGCCAAGCCGTCCGGGCAGTTCATTGGAAACGCACCGCAAGCCAGCCAGGCGCCGACAGACGAATCCGAAAACACCCGGATTGCCCAGTTGTTCAAGAAAGGCAGTTTCTGGCTGGTCATATCGTTCTTCTTTGGAGCCGGATTGCTGCTGGCATTCACGCCCTGCATGTTCCCGATGGTGCCCATCCTGTCCGGTATCATCGTCGGACGCGGCCACAAGATCACCCACGCCCACGGTTTCATCCTGTCTTTCGCCTACGTGATGGGCATGGCGATCACTTATGCAGCCGTAGGAGTGGCCGCCGGCTTTTCCGGCACACTGCTGTCCAATGCCCTGCAAACACCGTGGGCGCTTGGCGGCTTCGCGCTGATTTTCGTGCTGCTGGCGCTATCGATGTTCGGCCTGTATGAACTGCAACTGCCGACCGCGTTGCAAAGCCGGCTGACCAGCACCAGCAACAGGCTGCATGGCGGACACCTTTCCGGCGTGTTCGTGATGGGCGCACTGTCCGCCATCATCGTCGGCCCCTGTGTCGCCGCGCCGCTGGCCGGTGCGCTGCTATACATCGGGCAGACCCATGACGCTTTTCTCGGCGGTGCGGCACTGTTCTCGATGGCACTGGGCATGGGTGTGCCATTGATGGTGATCGGGGCCTCTGCTGGAACGCTGCTGCCCAAGGCCGGCCCATGGATGGAATCGGTCAAGCGCTTTTTCGGCGTACTGTTGCTGGCGGTCGCCATCTGGATCATTTCGCCCATCATCCCGGTCGCCACGCAGATGATGCTGTGGGCATCGCTATTGATCCTGTCGGCCATCTACCTGCGCGCACTGGATGCCTTGCCGCATAGCGCCAGCGGCTGGCACAAACTGTGGAAGGGCATCGGCATTTTCGCGTTGCTGATCGGCATCGCCTATCTGGTCGGCGCATTGTCCGGCGCGCGCGATCCGCTGCGTCCTCTGGGCGCACTGGGCAGCGGCATACAGCCGGAGGCCGCCTCGTCCCTGCCTTTCGTACGGGTAAAAAACCTGGCCGAGTTGGACGCCCGCGTTGCGCAGGCCAACGGCAAACCGGTCATGCTGGATTACTATGCTGACTGGTGCGTTTCGTGCAAGGAAATGGAGCGTTTTGCCTTCAGCGACCCCAAAGTGCGGGCAAAGCTGAAAAACGTGGTGTTGCTGCAAGCCGACGTTACCGCCAACAATGAGGACGACAAGGCCTTGTTGGCACGCTACGAATTGTTCGGTCCGCCAGCCATCCTGTTTTTCGGCCCACAGGGCAAGGAACTTACGGAGCGGCGTGTCACCGGCTACCAGGATGCCGGACAATTTCTGGCTTCTCTCGAAAGCGCGGGCCTATAAAATCAGCAAGACCCATTTTTAGTCATCTTCTGCAAAAATCTGGACAACTTCACCTAATTTGGGCAAACTGCGCGCCATGAAGAACATTCTGGTATTGCATGGACCCAACCTGAACCTGCTCGGCACACGCGAGCCGGAAGTGTATGGCCATGTCACGTTAACCGAAATTAATGACAAGTTAAAGACATTAGCCAGCGAAAACAAAGCGAACCTCTCCTGCTTCCAGAGCAATGCCGAGGCGGAGTTGGTCGAACGCATACAGCAGGCACACAGTGACGGCACCACTTTCATTATCATCAACCCGGCCGCCTTTACCCATACCAGCGTAGCCTTGCGCGATGCGCTGGCAGCGGTTGCCATTCCCTTTATAGAGGTGCATCTTTCCAATGTGAACGCCCGTGAAGCGTTTCGCAAGGAGTCCTTTTTTTCCGACCTGGCCGTTGGCGTGATCAGCGGCCTGGGCGCCACCGGTTATGAACTCGCGCTGCAATATGTGCTGCGCACCCCCTCTCAGGAGTAAAACATGGATTTGCGCAAACTCAAGACATTGATCGATCTGGTAGAAAATTCCGGCATCGCGGAACTGGAAATCAGCGAAGGCGAGGAGCGTGTCCGCATCACCCGTTCCGGTGCTTCGACCGTGCAACAGGTTTATGCGGCACCGCAACCGATGGCTGCGCCAGCCGCTGCAACTCCGACGGCCCCGGCTGCAACTCCGGCCGCTGCGGCCGAACCGGCGGCAGAAGGGCATGTAGTCAAGTCGCCCATGGTTGGCACTTTTTACCGTTCTGCTTCGCCCGGAGCCAAAGCGTTTGTGGACATAGGCCAGAACGTTAACTCAGGCGATACCCTGTGTATCATCGAAGCAATGAAATTGTTGAACGAGATTGAATCCGACAAGGCTGGCGTAATCAAGGCCATTCTGGTCGAAAACGGGCAGCCTGTAGAATTTGGCCAACCCCTCTTTATTATTGGATAAAAACTATGCGTGCCTATTCAACCCAGACATCGCTACCCGTTTCGGCGAAAGCTAACATGAGCGCCGCGAATGTTAAGCCGCGCAGCGGCGGCCGTAACCAAAACGGGCAGCCTGTGGAATTTGGCCAGCCTCTGTTCATTATCGGGTAATTGTGTTCGAGCACAAATCTCGAACCACCGTCCAGCCGGAAACGCCTATCATGTTTGAAAAAATACTTATCGCAAACCGTGGCGAAATCGCTCTACGCATCCAGC
>Ga0315556_1002048_pt1 | contig 11716 bp, 12 predicted proteins | sample SalMarSW160310MG_FD_202112 | JGI IMG/M metagenome (GOLD analysis project Ga0315556, IMG submission 202112) | Salt marsh sediment microbial communities from the Plum Island Ecosystem LTER, Massachusetts, United States - Salt Marsh Sediment SW1603-10 ...
ACTCCATTGAAGTCCCTCAATGCAATCAATGCCTTAATCTGCTCGCCGGCCTGTGGCCAGCCGAATCCAGCAAGAGAGGCCACATTAACGATGGATGCATTGTCATTCAACTTGTCTATCATCAGCTCTGTAAAATGCCGGAGCCCCAGGAAGTTGACTTTCAGTACCAGGGTCCGATCTTTTGTAGGCGGCAGGCCCGCAATGTTGCACAAAGCGTCGATCCCGGCGGGAATCGCTTCAACCGTTTCCTTGATAGCCATGGGATCAGCAAGATCTGCCTTGATATACTGATCCACATTTTCCTGAGGCTCGTTGCGATCAACACCGATAACCTTTGCACCCGCGGCCTTGAGCACCTTTGCGGTCTCAGCGCCTATGCCTGAGGCCACTCCTGTCACCACAATTTTCTTGTTTTCCAAGGACATCTTTTTTGTCCTTTCATCTGTTGGTTGGGATTATTGAATACCAGACTCTCTAACTTACCGTTTCACCATGCAAGATAATGCCTATTGCCTCATCGCCATTTGGGGTGATGGAGATCTCTGCGGGTGCCATCTGAGCACCAAGAAGGGAGCCCATCTCAACCTCCTGCGACGGGCGGGAGGATCAGGACTTCGTCACCGTCGGCCAGTTCGGTTCGAATGCCGTTCAGGAAAGCGATTGCACGGCCGTTTACCATAATCTGGATGTGTGAAAGAACTTCATGGCTGTCTGGTTCGAATAGGAGGGATGACAGTTCTTCTCCCCAGGACTTTACCATCTCCTCAAGAAGATCAGCCACAGTACTCCTCCGCGGAAGAGCAATTTGAACCTCTCTTTTCCCTACGACTTTCTTGATATCCAGAATCGTATGGACTGTTACGCTAATCAACGGCTTGTTCCTCGGGCGGGGCTGTCGCAGACGAGGCCCGCGGTGGTCAGGGTCAAACCGGAATGACAGGCACAATTGCTTTCAGGGTTGATCTCCGTCAACCTCTACCTGGTGAACACCCAGTGGCAGTCAAGGGGGCGCCTGCATCCGGTTAAAGCAGGGGAAGACTTTGGGGATGCAGGCGCGGGGGGGAACCCTTACGCCTTCTTGAGTGCCTCCAGGACTCTTTCCGGTGTCATGGGGATGCGCCTGAGGCGTGCGCCGGTTGCGTTAAAAATGGCATTGCCGACTGCGGGGGCCAGCGGTGGTACGCCAGGTTCCCCGATCCCTCCGATCTTGTCATTGCTCCTGATAACTTGGACCTCTATGTCGGGAACCTCTGTTATCCTGATGGGGCTGTAGTCATCAAAATTGGCTGATTTCACGCCACCATTTGAAAACATGACCTCTTCCCTCAGCACGGTGCTCAAGGCCATGGTGATGGCACCCTCTATTTGCGTTTTGATATTGAACGGGTTCACTGCAGGTCCGCAGTCAACAGCGGCGAAGACGCGGTCAACCTTGAACGTGCCGTCTTTTTCATTTACGGTAATGTCAGCTACCTGGGCCACATACGAGCCGAAGCAGGCATGCTGGGCAATACCGCGTCCCTGCCCTTTGGGCAGAGATTTTCCCCAGTCCGCCATCTGCGCCACCGCTTTCAGGACTCTCGTGGCGCGCTTGTTTGTTTTTAGGGCCTCCAGGCGGAATTCCAGCGGGTCTTTTCCCGCGGCATGGGCTAATTCATCCACGAATGATTCAATGGCAAAGGCATTTGGACCGTTCTGAACGGATCGCCAGGGGCAAACCGGGATGGGAAGGTCTGAGATCAGGAACTCCACAAGGAAATTCGGGATATCATAGGTAATGCGGTTTTCAATCGAGTTGGGAAAGTCCAGAATACCCCAGAGACTCATGATATCCACGCCGTTCTTTATCCCCTTGGGATCAATATCTTTCATGATGGAACCTGCGACAGCCTTGTGGGACCAAGCCGTCAACCTCCCTCGGCTGTCAAGGCCGGCCTCAATTCTGTGGGACACCGCTGCACGAAAAGGATCATGCCGAGTATCTTCCTCCCTTGTCCAAACAACTTTCACAGGCTTGCCCATCACTTTCCCGATGATAACGGCCTCTATGATAAAATCCGGTGCGGCGCGTCTCCCGAGACCGGTCCCCATATAGGTCGTATGAATATTGATTTTCTCGGGAGGAAGCCCTGTTATTTGGGATGCAATCATTTGAGGGATGGTCTGGGCCTGTGTGGGAGCCCAGATGTCACACCCGTCTTTTCGAACGTGGGCCGCGCAGTTCATGGGTTCCATGTTTGTGTGCGCCACGAAGGGAACAAAGTAGGTGGATTTCACTCTCTTACTCGCATTCTGCAGGGCTTTCTTGGCATCGCCCTTGTTTTCGGCGATGGAGCCCGGTTTATCCAGGCCGCCTATCAGGCTCTTTTCAATGTATGCATTGTCCATCTGGGGGAGGGCTCCGCCGTCCCACTTCACCTTCAGGGCGTCCCTCCCTTTCCAGGCAGCGGCAAGCGATTCGGCACACACCACGATGCCTTGAGGAATGGGAAAGACCTTTTTCACCCCTTTTACCGCCTCAGCCGCCTTCTGATCGAAGGAGATGTGTTTCGAGCCATAGGCGGGCGGCCGGTCCAGCACGGCGTAGAGCATGTCTTTAACCTTGAAATCAATCCCATACACAGCCTTGCCGTTTACTTTCGGCGGAATATCCAGGCGCGGAATAAACTTGCCCATGTAACGGAAGTCGCTTTCTTTCTTCAGAGGAGGATCCTTCGGCAACGGAAGCTTGGCGGCTTTTTGGCAGAGCTCTCCATAAGTGAGGCTTTTGTTGCTTTTCAGATGCAGTACGGTTCCCTTGCTTGCCTGGCAATCCTTTTCCGGCACTTTCCAGGTCGCCGCGGCCGCTTTCACGAGTACGGCCCGGCCGGCTGCGCCTGCCTTCCGAAGGGGCGCATAAAATCCCCTCACGCTCGAGCTCGCCACCGCGATCTGGCTGTGCATAATGGGGTTTATGAACTCCTTCCTTGCCCCGCCTTGGCGAATGTTCACCAGGCTCCAATCCGCCTCCAGTTCATCGGCGATAACCATGGCGAGTGAGGTATGGGTCCCCTGTCCCATCTCCGATGCGCCGATTGTAATTGAAACGTTGTTGTCGGGAGTGATCTCAAACCACACATTCGGCTTGAAACGTTCCGTCTGGCCTTTGCCCGAGGCATTCAGCAACTTGAATCCAAAAGGAGTTACGGAGACCGCAATGGTAAGCCCGGTCGTTGCCATCGATTTCTTGAGAAACGCTCGACGAGTCATAGATTTTGCCATGGCTACTTGCCCTCCTTTCTCATGATCTGAATTGCTGTCTGTATGCCCCGTTTCATGCGCGCATAGGTTCCGCATCGGCAGATCACGTCATCCATCTCCTCAACAATTTTCTCCGCTTCAGAATGAGGGTCTTGATTGAGGAGAGAGGCAAGCTGCATCATGACTCCGGGCTGGCAGTATCCGCACTGGACGACTTGTTCTTCGATCCAGGCACGTTTGACCGGATGATTCTCCGGGAGTCCTTCTATGGTGGTGATCTTCTTGCCTGCTACGTCACTGACGGGTACGGAGCACGATCGCTCCGCCTTTCCGTCCACGTGAACCGTACAGGAGCCGCATTCGCCGATTCCACAACCGAACTTGGTGCCTGTGAGTTCCAATTCCTCCCGCAAGACCCACAGCAATGGGGTGTCTCCAGGTACATCCACTTTGTAGTCTTTGCCATTTACGTTCAGCGAAATCATAAAATTTTTCTCCTTCTATGATAGTGGTTAACTGATATCCATCCATACATTAAAGGCATTCCCACGGTCTCCCGGCTTCAAGAGGAGGAACGGAACAAGAATCAGCGGGATTTCAACGAGTAAGAGAAGATGCCCGTGCCGCGAACGAGGGAATCAGCTTTTCAGTAGACCGCCATTGATATCACCCCCTTTTTTAGATTTTATTAGCAGCACAAACTCTTGTACCACCATCCTTGCAAATTCAGGGTCGTTGATGAACGCATCTATTTCTTTGATTGTTATTTTCGTGTCAAGATCTTTCCTAAGGCCATCGATCAGTGCCTTGTCGGCATCCGGATCCCAGAATGGTTTTCCCATGCAGTCCACGGTTGAGAGGCCCAATTTGGGCCACAGAATCATCACGGGTCCTTTTGCTTGATTTAGTTTTTTTGCGATGGTTTTTCCCAGGAGGCGATTCTCGGACTCGTTTGTTCGCAAAAGAGTGGCCTGAGGGTTGTGCACATGGATTTTTCTGTCCCGGTAGTTGTCTGGAACAGTTTCGGGCCCGAGAAAGTTTATGAAGTCAGCGCTTCCCGGGACGAGCACCAGGGGGATTTTCTTCCTTACAGTCGATTCAAGACGGTGTGGGCCGGCCGAAGCAAGTCCACCAAAAAGCTCATTCCCGATCTCATTAACGGCGAGTTCAATGACCCCCGAGACATCTTGGTCAGCCACGTAAGACTCCAAAGCTTCGCCGCCTGTTCCAATGCTGTGAAAGACAAGCACTTCATATCCGTCTTCTTCCAGAAGGGATTTCACGGTCAGACCGCATCCGGTCACCGTCCCGTTCATACTCAAGACGATCAGGGGTTTGTCTTCCATCTTCGGCTCTTCCATCTCCACCATACCCGAGATGGCTCCCGCAGCATTGGTTAGTATCTTGCGGGTCAAACGGTTAATACCAGCAAGATCAGCGACCGGTGGAAGAATGACCACATCTTTCGTTCCAACATAAGGTCTGATCCCTGCCTGGGTTACCTTGGTAGAAATGAGCAGCTTTGGGAATCCGAGAGGTAGAGACTTGAGCATTGGAGCGACAATAATGGAACCCTGGCCTCCGCCCACAGCTAGAAGTCCATGGATATGGTCCGATTCCAAAAGGGGGAGCACGATTTTTTTGAGCCCAATACCCATTGTTTTCTGGGCATGAGCTTCATCCGCCTTTTCTTTCAAGGTTTCAATGGCGGTTCCGGCTGTCTCAGCAATTTGTTCACGGGGGATATCGGCTTTGAGATATGGTTCCCCCAGTATGCCGGTGTCTGCAACGAGGACCCTGTGGCCCCGCCCTAGGATCAGGGTTTGGAGCAAACTTATTTCCTCACCCTTCGTGTCCAGTGTCCCAATGAGAAGCACTGCCTTGATCATGTTTCACCCGCGACAATGAGAAACACAGTGATGACGTCTAGCTCCCTTCGAATAAGTCTTTCCACTTACTGAGAACTTTTTTCCGCAGGTCAGGGCCCGCTACGTTGACCGGCGGAAATTTGTCTTTCCAATGATACGGGCGGCAAGCGTCTACAAAAACCTTAGCAGTGGTATAATCCTTTCTTGCCCGTTTTTCAGGATTAATCATGGGGTCGAGGGGACTGGTCAAAAATCCCGGGACAATATCAATGTAGTTTTCAGGATCACAACGTGTGCAAACCGCCCAGAGGACTTCATCAAGATTTGAGGGATCGATGTCTTCATCAACCGTTATAATGTATCTGCCGGTACATGCACCACCCTGCAGAAATGCCCCGGCGAGGGTAGCAACCTGTTTGGCATGCCCCAGATATCTTTGCTTGAGTGAAATGACCGCGATGATGCGGTTGCCGGGACCATGGACGTACACGCCTTTAATATCCATCATACCGGATTGTTCCAGGCGGTTCCACAGAAAACTTGCCGTGTGCAGAGGAATAGGAAACCAGGTATTGACCGGTGGCTTGACAGGAGGCTGCCCGAAAAGGATGGGGTTGTCTCGATGATAGAGGGTTTTGACGTGCACAACAGGCTCATTCCTTGTTCCGGATGCATAGTATCCCTGCCATTCGCCAAAGGGACCTTCGGACCGGCTGTCCTCTTGTGGAGGGGGTGAAAAACCACAGGCCACGATTTCCGCGGCGGCAGGAATGGGAAGTCCCGTTTGTTCATCAATCACCACTTCGATACCCTTTCCCCTGATATACCCGGCCAAATCATATTCAGACATGCCCCAGGGAAGACCAATGGTTGAGATGCCGAAAAGCAGCATGTCCTGGCCGAAACACATCGCAACGGGGCAGGGTTTCCCTTTTGCCCAATACTTTTCCCGCATGATGGTCGCGTGTTTGCCTGGTGACGCATAAAAGGCTAAGGTGGTCTTGTCCTGAATCATTACACGGTATGTCCCAAAATTCACCCAGCCCTCATCAGGGTCTCTAGTGATGGTGATCACGCCGGTTCCGATATACCGGCCACCGTCGTGGGTGTGCCATTTGGGGGTTGGTATTTTGTAAATATCGATGTCGTCACCGGTCAAGATATTTTCCCTGACGGGCCCATTTTTGACTTCAACAGGGGGAACGGGGACGAAATTATTCCATCTGTTTTTCCAATCAGCCACGCATTCCAGATCTGACATCTCTTCAGGAAAGCCAAATGCCAGTTTCTGTCCAACCCGGTGATGCATGAGGTTTGTGGCCACGCGATATCCTGCAGGGTAACCTTTGATATTATCAAAGACCATTCCTGGTCCCTGCCTTTCGGCCATCAGCTCATTGATTGTCCCTATTTCCAGGTCCCAGTCCGCATTATCCACAGTTCTGAGTTTCCCTTTCTTTTCAAGGGCACCCAAAAAATCTCTCAAATCATTTGCCATGACAGATCCTCTCCTACAATAGTTTCACAATATGAACCTATGTTTCACCCAATGGCTGAGTTTATGTCGTAGGCTTGTTAGTGTCAAGTAGAAACAAGATAAGATCTCATGAGCTAAGTGTCTGTCATGAAATAACTATTACACTCATGCTTCTCATCTTCACGTCATCTTCGGTCGATCTTCAATCACAAAATCTTCGAAATAGTACAACTATTCCTGTGGTCTTGCTCAATCAGATCAATTGAATCTAACCTAAAGCTGAGCGCCTTCATGCAACACTTATTTCATGGCAGACCCTAAGGCCAGGAACGCTGGCTCTTTCCCACTATGGAAATGCAAGGTTCGGTAATACTGTCGCGATTCCAGGGAATATCATCAGGATAATAGTAAGAATGATAAAGGAAGCAAGGAACGGCAAAATTCCCCGAAATATGGTTTCCAGAGGGATAGTAGGCGCAATGCCTTTGATCACAAATACGTTCACTCCTACAGGTGGCGTGATGACCCCCATTTCACCAACCAGCACGATGATCACGCCAAACCAGATTGGATCGATCCCGAGCTTCATAATGCCGAAGATCCGTATTCTTTCGCAGCGTTGATCATAGCCCGAACGTTTGCAGGTTTTGCACCCTGCATGCCGGCGCCGGTTGAGAAAATAAAACCACCGTCTTTCCCTGCCGTTTCGATCAACTCCTTGCAATAACTTGTCACATCCGAAGGAGTTCCTGTACATAGCAGCGAGAGAGGTACATTTCCGGCGATACAGGACACCTTGCCCACGGTCTCTTTTGCACGGGCCATGTCGACCGTGTCGAACCACCAGACGGTTTTCCCTTTGGGAATATCACTGATGACTTCAAGACGCTGGTTATACCCTCCCTCAGCAAAGAGCTGGGGGACAATCCCTTCATCAATGAGACCGATGATGACCTTTCTCAGGGTAGGCCAGTAGAAAGTCCGGAACTGCTCATCAGACATAAATCCGTCAGCACCCTTGTGAAGGGGCATGAAAGGCATGATATGACCTGTGGCTTTGCACGCTGCTACGCCCAGTTTAATCATAAAGGGGGTTATTCTTTCACAGGCCTCTTTAAGTTCATCCGGGTGTCGAAACATATCGGTCAACACTCCTTGCGTTCCTCTGAGGCTGTCGCCGATGACATCAAAAGGCGCCTTTGAGAAGCCGGCTGAAAAGGCTGGAAAGCCCTTTCCCATGATACTCCCGCTGACACGCACCATCATGGCGTGCCAATCATTAGCTTCGTCTCCTGCCTCAGCGAGTTTCTGGAATGCTGACTTGACCTCTTTCGTGCCGAACGGAATGACAGCGGGTGGCACCAGGGGAATCTCATGGACGGACGGCATGATGGGCATTTTCTCAAGGGGTCTTAGTTCACCAAAAATGCGGGGAAAATAGACCTTGAGGAAAAACCCGGTGGGATCATCGATCAGATCCTGATATTCCTCCGCCTTCATATATTCACCTTCCACAAACTGGTATTCCTGATCCTCTCTCAAATCATTTCCGACCCAACGGTACAGCTTGAAATCAAGGATATCGAGGGTCTTTCCAGGGACAACAGTACGGGGACTGTGATAGAAATCAGGGGCAAAATCATCATGGTATTTTTCCCAGGCATGGGCAAGTTTTTCATAATCATACATGGCCTCATGCCAATTGATCCCTGCGTATTGGATGGGAAAATGCCCGGTCGAAGGGGAGACGGGAATGCGCGACGGCGCCTTCTTCAGCTGAACGGCATTCTTGATGAGCTGTATCCGTTCTTTATAGCCCGTTTCTGCTTCTGGAGTCTCAAAGGAGATGTTGGCAGCGGAAATCCAGGTTTGAAAATTCTCTTCCTGCTTTTGCTCCGCATCAGAGGATGGGTTAATCCATCTTTCTTTCATCTTACTGTCCACCAATCCAGTTTTTCGTCAAGGTGACGCCCTCCATGCCATCATTGCCAAAGGCATCGGCCCCGACATATTCTTTTACCTGTGTAGTCATCTGCCCACCCCCGATCATGATCTTGACGCTATCGCGCAAGCCGGCATGCTCAATGGCTTGGACTGTGTTCTTCATGGCGTCATACGCGAGGGTAAGCAGTCCGCTGAGGCCAACGACGCGGGGTTGAAAATCCCTGATCTGTTCAACAAATTTCTCCGGAGGAACATCGATTCCAAGATCACGAACCTCAAAACCATTTACATCGAGAAGAAACACCACAATGTCCTTACCGATATCATGGATATCACCTTTCACGGTTCCAATAAGAACCTTGCCTCCTTTTCTTTTCGCACTTACTTCTCCCTTGAGCAAGGGCTTGACCATGTGTGAGATCTGCTTCAAAATGACGCCCGCCATCATCAGTTCCGAGAGAAAATATTCGCCTGATTCAAATCGGCTGCCAACAATCTCCATCGCCTTGCCCGAAGCATCCAGGATTTTCATGGGATTTATCCCGCTCTCCAGTAAGACATTGGTGATGTCAAGTGCCTCCGTGTCCTTCATGTTGCTGATCGCATCAATCAAACGGTCTGTCATGTTTCAAACCCTCCAACAGAATTTCGTGTGGTGTATGCATAAAGGTTACGGGAAAGGAAAAAGATATCAAACCTATTGTTTCTTGTTTTTCTACATTCCAGCATCGCCGTTTAAAAGGGTTGCTCGCGACTCTTAGATATGAATTTCATAATATGAAATAGTGTTCCATGTTATGATTGACACTATTCAGTAGGCCTGCTAATGTCAAGGGAAAATTCTTGGGGAACTCATCTGCTCAGAATGGGGACATAATATCATGGCGATTGATGGGGGCAGAGTGAAAAAGGGGCCCACTTATCGGGTGCAGGCAGTTGAGCGAGCTCTGGATATCCTTGATTGCTTTACCTTTGAAAATAAAGAATTTGGATTATTCGAGATTGCCGAACAAACAGGGCTGAACAAGACCACTTCGAAGCGAATGCTGGCAAACTTGACGCGCAGAAAGTATCTCCGGCAGGATCCAAGAACAAAGAAATACAAATTGGGGATGCGGTTGTTCGAACTGGGCGGGATTGTCTTTTCATCCTTTTCTTTGCGAAAGGCGGCGGCACACTTCATGGACCTCCTGCAAAAGGACACGCAATCAACGGTCCTTCTCGGTGTCATGATGGAGAAACAGTTGGTCTATGTTGACAAGCGCGAGGGAAGCGGGATGATACGTATTTCATCGGAAATCGGCTGGCGCAGACCCCTCCATTATGGGATGCTCGGTATGATATTGAGTGCCTATCTAGACCCTGATAAGGTGGAGGCGGTACTCAAGAAGTATCCACTTGAAGCCTATACACCTCGATCAATCACTTCTGAAGAAAAATTCAGAAGTCGACTGGAAGAAATCCGAAAACAAGGCTACGTTATTGAAATTGATGAAGCCGTTGAGGGACTGATGGGCGTCGCTGCGCCTATCAGGGACTACACACGGAAAGTGGTCGCCGCTCTTGGCATCGCTGTACCTATAAGGCGGGGTGGCTCACAAGGTGGTGTGGATGGCCTCGTGCGTCGATTGAAGGAGACTTGCCACAAAATATCGGCAGAGCTGGGCTATGGAGACTAGGAAGTTGTAGTATGATCCTGCAAGAAAGCCTGGGCCAAATGAGAAAGGAGAGCATGCATGAAAAAAACGAACCTGTTGGATGGGAAGAGGGTCCTTTTGGTGGATGATGAACCGGACGTCATTGAAACTCTTGAAGAACTATTGTCCATGTGCAGCGTGGAAAAGGCGGCTAGCTTCGAAGATGCGAAGGAATTTCTTGAGGGTGAATACTTTGACATGGCAATCCTTGATATCATGGGGGTAGATGGGTACAAGCTCCTGGAAATAGCTAAGGAAAGAAAGGTTATTCCCGTGATGCTTACCGCCCACGCCCTGAGCACCGAGGACGTTGTGAAGTCGCACAGGGGAGGGGCTGCTTTGTACGTTCCCAAAGATAAGATGAAGGACATCGCGCTTTTCTTGAATGATGTCCTGGAAGCGCGGGAATCAGGAAAAAGTACCTGGTGGCGATGGTATGACAGGTTTTCCTCTTACTTTGACAAGAGTTTCGGGTCCGACTGGCAAGAAAAGGATAAGGATTTCTGGGATAAATTTACCAGCTTCCACATCTAGCCCGGATTTCTCACCAATCCCGCGAAGCGCGGGACTACGATGGCGGATAGTGCCATGCCTACTGCGTTGCGCTTGAAAAATGGCCTCGACATACTGCAAGTATGCCTGCGGCCATTTTCCTGCACGCGCTCCCGATAGCGGGATTTCGCAAGCTCAACTTGCTATTCATGGGACTCTCCACCGTCTCGCGACGAAGATCGGTGAGAAACCCGGACTAGCAAAAGGTCTCTTTATCTGATTCCCCTAAAAGCCAACGCCTCAGAGGTACCCGACCCGTTTCGCGGAGAAAATTTCGGAGTATGCTTTCATCAAACATGGGGAGTTAATTTCCAGTGAGAAGCATAAAAGGCCTGCTCATTGATCTGGATGGTGTTTTGGTCAAGGGAAAAGAAATGAACCCTTTCCCCGATGCCCCAGACTTTATTGTATTTCTTAGAGACAGGAATATTGCATTCAGGATTGTGACAAATAACTCGATGAAGACACCCTCAGGGATTGCTCGAAGTTTAAAAGAGAATGGAATACCCGTTTTTGATGAGGAAATTGTTTCTCCCATGGCCATCTGTCCTCGGGTATTTAATGAGCAAAGAATAGAAAAAGTCTTTGTTATGGGAACTGAGGGGTTAAAAGAGAATCTGGCGGCGATGGGTTTTTCAATCAAAATAGACGCTACCGTCGACGCTGTTCTCGTGGCCCAGGACAGGACACTGGGCTTCGAGGAGACAAAGACGGCGATTACGGCCATAAAGAAATACGGTGCCAAACTTTTTGCGATGAATGATAATCGGATCATCCTGGATGATGATGGTATGCTATTCGCCGGAGCAGGTGCCATATGCAGGCTGCTGATCTACGCCACTGATTATAGCGGTCATTTTGTTCATTTCGGGAAGATGGGAGAACTCTATAACCAAGCACTATTTGAGCAATTTCACCAAGAGAAGGAGGCATTGGCT
>Ga0315556_1002049_pt1 | contig 11713 bp, 10 predicted proteins | sample SalMarSW160310MG_FD_202112 | JGI IMG/M metagenome (GOLD analysis project Ga0315556, IMG submission 202112) | Salt marsh sediment microbial communities from the Plum Island Ecosystem LTER, Massachusetts, United States - Salt Marsh Sediment SW1603-10 ...
GAGCCGGCCCCCCAGGAGGCTCAGCAGCGACGTCTTTCCGGCTCCGTTGGGACCGAAGATCGTCAGGAAATCGCCGGCGGCGAGGTCGAGGTCGATCCCGTCGACCGCGACGACCGCGCCGTACCGACGCGTGAGGGCGCGCGCGGACAGGACCGCCGGCTCGACCCGGCGTGCCGTCACGAGAGCCGGGACGGTGGAGGCTTCCACGGGAAGGTCGAGGTCAACGCGCGGCGGTGGCCTGGAGGGCATGGCCGCACGACGAGCAGAATCGGCTCCCGGGCTCGTTGGCGAAGCCACACTCCGGGCAGAAGGCGCCCTCGCGCAGCCCCAGGCGGGCCTGGGCGATCTCGGCTTCGATGGCCGCCTCGTCCACCCCTCCGGCCGCCCCGCTGCGAGCCCTCTCGTCGGCCTCCAGCGCCGCCAGCGCCTCGGCGGTCAGCTCGCCCTTGAGCGATCGGTAGTCCTCCTCGTCGAGCTTCCCGGCGAGGTAGTCGTACTCGACGTCGCGCAGGGCGAGCAGGGCCACCCGCTTCCTGGCCTCGGTCTCCGTCAGCTCGTCTTCCTCGCGCTCGAGGGATGCGTGCAGCCCCTTCGCCACCGGCTGCACGATGAAGAGGATGACCGCTGCCGCGACCAGCGCCGCTCCCAGGAAGAGCGCCATCTCAATCGGCTCCGACCGCCACGGACTCCCCGGTGGGGGCCGCCTCCGCCACGCGCCGTTTCTCGACGCTGGGCCACAGCGCGATCAGGCTGCCGACCGTGAGGACGAGGGCTCCGTACCAGATCCAGCCGACCAGCGGCTTCACCAGCACCTGGAGGTCGATGCCCTGCGCGGACGAGTCAGCGTTCAGCGCACCGTTCATGTCGTCCATGGCCGACAGGATCAGGTAGAGATCCTCCGCCGGCGTGGAGCGGATCCCCACCTCGGTCATCGGCTGCTGGCTCGTGACGTACTGGCGCTTCTCCGTGGTGAGGTTCGTCAGGTGCTTCCCGTCTTGCGCGACGGAGATCATGGCGATGGCCTGCCACATCAGGTTGCGCTGTCCCCGCCCGACCGAGGTCGACAGGCCCTCGTACGTGAGCGTGTACGTGTGGCCGAAGGGCGATTTCACCTGAACGGAGTCGCCCGGCATCACGTGCTGGCGGACGTCCACGTTGTAGGCCGCGCCCGCGAAGGCCACGAAGATCATGACGATGCCGGCGTGCACGATGTAGCCGCCCCACCGGCGCCTGTTCCGGGTCACCAGGTGGTAAAGCGCCACTGCGTAGCCTTCGCCCTCGATGCGGGCACGGGCGCGCGTGCCCTTCCAGAACTCCACGACGATGATGACGAGCACGAACGCGCTGAGGCCCCAGGTCGTCAGCGCCAGCGGATGGTGCACGCCGAGCCCGAAGAGCACGGCGACGACCGCCAGGCCCGCGATCACCGGCGTCAGGAAGTTCTTCTCCAGGTTGCGCCGGGTCGCACGCCGCCAAGCGATGACCGGGCCGATCCCGGACAGCGCCAGGAGAGCCAGGCCGATGGGGAAGTTCACCTTCTGGAAGAAAGGCGGCCCGACGCTGACCTTCTGGCCGGTCACACCCTCGCTCACCAGCGGGAACACCGTCCCCCAGATCACCGAGAACGCCGCGCCCAGCAGGATGAGGTTGTTGAAGAGGAACGCGGCCTCACGCGACAGGAACGACTCGATCCGGTTCTCGCTCTGCAGGTTGGGCAACCGGTACAGGATCAGCACGACGGATCCCGCCAGCACCGTCCCCATGAAGGTGAGGAAGATGTACGCGATCCTGAGCTCCTGCGCGAAGGCGTGCACCGACTCGATGAGCCCGGAGCGGGTCAGGAAGGTGGCGAAGATCGTCAGAATGAACGTCAGCACGACCAGGGACATGTTCCACACCTTCAACATGCCCCGGTTCTCCTGGATCTGGATCGAGTGGAGGAACGCGGTCGCGGTGAGCCACGGCAACAGCGACGCGTTCTCCACCGGGTCCCAGAACCAGTAGCCGCCCCATCCGAGCTCTTCGTAGGCCCACCGCATCCCGAAGACGATGCCGATGGAGAGGAAGAACCAGGAGAGCAGGATCCAGCGACGGGTCAGCGTGATCCAGCGGGAGTCCAGCCGGCCGTTGAGGAGCGCGGCGATGGCGAAGGCGAAGGGGATGGCGAAGGAGGTGAAGCCCAGGTAGAGCGTGGGCGGGTGGATCGTCATCCAGTAGTTCTGGAGCTGGGGGTTCAGCCCCTGGCCGTTCGCGGGCGCGAAGCCCAGACGCTCGAACGGATTCACCTTCGCGAACAGCAGCACGACGATGAAGAAGGTCAGGATGCCCTGGAGCACGCCCGCCACGTAGGGCATGAACTCCCGGTTCTTGCGCCGGTTCGTGAAGACCGTGATCGAAGAGAAGAAGCTGAGCAGCAGTGCCCAGAAGAGGAGCGAGCCGCGCTGGCCCGCCCACAGCCCCGCCACCTTGTAGAAGGTCTCGAGCTCGCGGTTCGAGTAGCTCGCCACGTACCAGTACTCGAACTTGTCGCCGAGGAAGGCCGCGATGACGCCCGCCGACGCCAGCATGAGCAGCAGCGTGACCGCGTAGATGGAGCGCTCGGCGCTGAGAACCAGATCGCCTCTCTGGCTGCGCCCTCCCGTGAAGCCGAGGGTCATGCCCCAGATCGCGACGGGAAGCGCGATCCACAGGGCGAATTCCCCGAGGACGGTCACCCTTTGAGATCCTCTGGAGCGGCCTCATAGCGGCTCCCGCACTTGGTGAGCAGGGTGTTGGCCTGGAAGACGCCGTTGGCGTCCATCCTGCCCTCAAGCACCACTTCCGTGTCGTCGGTGAAGGTGTCCGGGAGCGCGTCCCGATACTCCACCGGGAAGGTCACGGAGGGATCCTCCAGGTCACGGACCCGGAAGCGGTGCAGGAGCTGACCCTCGACACGCTCGTACGTGCCCGGGATGACCCTCCCGCTCACCTTCACGCCCACGTCCTTGAAGCTCGGATCGGTGGTGACCTTGGCCATGAGCTCGGCCGGGGTCAGGTAGTACACCATCGTTTCGCTCACCCCGGTCCAGATGAGGTAGGTGACGACGGCGGCCACCGCTACCAGGCCGACCAGGAAACGCGGGTGCTTCTTCATGACTGCTCCCCCTCTCTATCCGGCCCGAAGCGCGGCCGGGTGGGCAGATCCCGGATCCACGCTTGTTCACCGGATCCGGGTGGATGTTCCGGACATCGCACGGTCCAGAACATGGCCATTTACCGCAAGAAATCTAGGCGTTTCCCGCGCGTCGCGACCAGTCAGGAAAACCACCCATGTCCGCCTCCGTGACCTACCTGACCCCCAAGGGGAGTTTTCCCCACGCGCGGGCGTGGCGGACGGAGCTCAGGAGGCGCCGGCGTGCGCCCAGGAGACCGCGGTGCGGACCGCTCGCGCCCACTCCGCCAGGAGATCGGAGCGGAGCCGCTCGTCCATGCCGGGTTCGAACTGGTCCGCGGCGCCCTGGGACGCCAGGAACACTCCCGCGGACGGCCAGACCCCCCGGGCGATCCCCGCCAGTCCGGCCGCCCCGAGGGCGGTGGTCTCCACCAGCGCCGGCCGGCGGACCGGGAGGTCCAGGACGTCGGCCTGGAACTGCATCAGCCAGTCGTTCAGGGCCGCGCCCCCGTCGACGCGCAGCTCCCGCGCCGCCACCCCGGAATCCTTCTCCATCGCACGGAGGACCTCCTCCGTCGCGTAGGCCATGGCCTCCAGTGCCGCCCGCACCACGTGCGCCCGCCCCGTGCCACGCGTCAGCCCCATCAGCATGCCGCGGGCGTCCGGCTCCCAGTGCGGCGCTCCCAGCCCAACGAACGCCGGGACGAAGTAGACGCCGTCGTTCCCGTCCAGCGACCGGGCCAGGTCCTCGGACTCCTCGGCGTGCCGGAGGACCCCCATCGCGTCGCGGAGCCACTGGATGGCCGCCCCCGCGATGAACACCGAGCCCTCGAGGGCGTAGGCGAGCCCCCCCTCCGCGTCGCACGCGGCCGTCGTCAGAAGACCGTGTTCCGATGTCACCGGAGACGCTCCGGTGTGCAGCAGCAGGAAGGCACCGGTCCCGTACGTGTTCTTGGCCAGTCCGGGCGCCCAGCATCCCTGGCCGAAGAGCGCGGCCTGCTGGTCGCCCGCGACCCCCGCGATGGGGAGCTCGACGCCCAGGTGGCCCCCGGAGGCAACCCCGAAGTCACCGGCGGAGGGTCGGATCTCGCCCAACAGCGACCGGGGCACCTCCAGGAGGTCGAGCAGCCACGGGTCCCACGAGGCGGCCTCAAGCCCCATCAGCAGCGTCCGTGAGGCGTTCGTGGGATCGGTGGCGTGCACCGCGCCGTCCGTCAGCCGCGCAATGAGCCAGGCGTCCACGGTCCCCGCGGCCAGCTCCCCCGCCTCCGCGCGACGCCGCAACTCCGGCCGCTCGCGCAGGAGCCAGGTGATCTTGGTGCCCGAGAAGTAGGGATCGGCCACAAGGCCCGTGCGGCGCCGCAGCTCCGCCTCGTACCCCGCCTCGCGCAGCTCCCGGCACAGCGCGGTCGTGCGCCGATCCTGCCACACGATCGCCCGATGGACGGGCTCGAGCGTCTCTCGATCCCAGAGGACGACCGTTTCCCTCTGGTTGGTGATCCCGAGGGCCCGAACATCGGCATCGGGGCTGGACGCGAGCGCTTCGCGCGCCACCTTCCGCGTCACCTCCCAGATCTCCGCGGCGTCGTGCTCCACCCACCCCGGCCGCGGGAAGTGCTGCGTGAACTCCGAGTACGCGCGACCCAGGATCCGGCCGTCTTGCCCCACGACGAGGGCGGTCGAGCCGGTGGTGCCCTGGTCGATGGCGAGGACGGCGGGAGTGCTCATGGGACCGGGTCGCTCACGGGCGGAGCGGGCTCGAGGGATCCGAACGCGTAGCGCCAGCCCGCCCGCCCCAGGAGATCGACGAGCAGGCCGATGGGCAGGCCGACCACGCTATAGTAGTCGCCACGGATCTCGTCCACCAACGCGGCGCCCATCCCCTGGATCCCGTACGCGCCGGCCTTGTCCCGCGGCTCCCCGGTCGCCGTGTATGCGCGCGCCTCCCCGCTCCCGAAATCCCGGAAACGGACCTCCGCCCGGCCGACGGCGCTCAGCGCGCCGTGCGGCCCTGCGAGCGCGACGCCGCTGAACACCTCGTGGGTCCGCCCCGCCAGCGCCAGCAGCGTGGAGACGGCCGCCTCGTCGTCCTCCGGCTTGCCCACGATGCGCCCGTCCAGCACCACCACGGTGTCCCCACCCACGACGAGCGCGCCCGGTGCGTCCCGGGCGATGGTCTCCGCCTTGAGGCGGGCGAGCCGTTCGACGTGCGTCTCCGGAGATTCGCCGGGGAGGTACGCCTCGTCGACGTGCGCGGGCACGACCTCGGGCTCGAGACCGAGCCGGCGTAGGAGCTCCGCCCTTCTCGGCGACGCCGAGGCGAGGATCAGGCGCACACCGCTCATCGCGCAGCCCCGGCAGCGCGCATTCAGTCTCGCTCCAGCACGAGCGTGACCGGTCCGTCGTTGACGAGCTCCACCGCCATCATCGCGCCGAACTCGCCCGTCTCCACCCGGCCCGGCGCCCGCTCGCGCAGCAGCGCGACGAAGCGGTCGTACAGCCGCGTCGCGAGCTCCGGCGGCGCGGCGTCCACGAAGCTGGGTCGCCGCCCCTTGCGGGCATCGCCGTAGAGGGTGAACTGGCTCACGACCAGGAGATCTCCCCCCACCCCGTCCAGGCCGAGGTTCATGCGGCCCTCCGGGTCGGAGAACACGCGCAGCCCGACGACCTTGTCGGCCATCCAGGCCATCTGGTCCTCTCCGTCCCCCTCCCTGAAGCCCACCAGCAGGAGGTGGCCGGCACCGATCTCGCCCACGGTGTGTCCCTCCACGCGGACCCGGGCGCCCGACACGCGCTGGAGCACCACCCTCATGGCGTGCACCCCCGGGCGGGCCGGAAGCTCACTCGACGGTTACGGACTTGGCGAGGTTCCGGGGTTGATCGACGTCGGCGCCGCGCAGCACGGCGGTGTGGTACGCCAGCAGCTGGAGCGGAACCGTCGTGAGGACCGGCAGGAGGCACGGGATGGTTTGAGGGACCCGGATGAGGTGGTCCACCTTCCCCTCGAGCTCGGGCGCCTCGTCGCTCACCACCGCGATGATGCGGCCTCCACGCGCCTTCAACTCCTCGATGTTGGACACGACCTTGCCGTAGACCGGATCCCGGGGGGCCAGCACCACGACCGGCATGTCGTCGTCGATGAGCGCGATGGGCCCGTGCTTCATCTCGGCGGCCGGGTAGCCCTCGGCGTGAATGTAGCTCACCTCCTTGAGCTTCAGCGCGCCCTCGAGCGCCACCGGGAACTGGTAGCCACGCCCCAGATAGAGGAAGTTGCGCGCATCCGAATACGCCATCGCGAGGGCGCGCAGGGAGTCGCTCAGCTCGAGCACCTGGGCGACCTGGTCGGGCAGCTTCTGGAGGGCGTGGACGATCTCCCGCCCCTGCAGCACGGAGAGGTGCCGCCGGCGGCCCAGGTAGAGCGTGAAGAGTGCGAGCGCCACCATCTGGCTCGTGAAGGCCTTGGTCGACGCGACACCGATCTCGGGGCCCGCGTGCAGGTAGGTGCCGAAGTCCGTGTCGCGGGCGATCGACGAGCCGACCGCGTTCACGATCCCCATCGTCGTCGCCCCGCGGCGCCTCGCCTCCCGAAGTCCCGCGAGCGTGTCGGCGGTCTCGCCGGACTGGCTGATGGCGAGCACCAGCGTGCCCTCCTCGAGCACCGGGCTCCGGTAGCGGAACTCCGAGGCGTACTCCACCTCGACCGGGATCTGGGCGAGCTCCTCCATCATGTACTCGCCCACCAGACCGGCATGCCAGCTGGTGCCGCACGCCGTGATGACGATCCGGCGCACGCGCCCCAGGTCGTACTGGTGGCGGGCGATCCCGCCCAGGCGTGCCTCCCCCTCCTCCTCCAGGAGACGGCCGCGCATGACGTCGCGCAGGCTGTAGGGCTGCTCGAAGATCTCCTTGAGCATGAAGTGGTCGTAGCCGCCCTTCTCGATGGCGGCGACGTCCCACGTCACCTGGTGCACCGACCGACGCACCTCGCCGTGGTCGAGGTGGTACGTCCGGTATCCGTCCGGCGTGAGCGCCGCGTAGTCGCCGTCGTCCAGGTAGACCACGTCACGCGTGTGGGAGACGACCGCCGCCGCGTCGGAGCCCGCGAGCATCTCCCCGTTCCTCCCCACCCCGATGAGCAGCGGGCTGCCCAGCCGCGCCACCACGATCTTCTCGGGCTCGCGCGAAGAGACCACCGCGAGGCCGTAGGTCCCCTCGACCATGGCCAGCGCCTCGGCGACGGCCTCCTCGAAGGCCATGCCGTCCTTCCACAGGAAGTCGATGAGGTGGACGACCGTCTCGGTGTCCGTCTCGGACGAGAAGCCGTAGCCCTCGTCCTTCAGCCTCGTGCGCAGCACTTCGGCGTTCTCGATGATCCCGTTGTGGACCAGCGCGATGTCCGTCCTCGCGGTCACGTGCGGATGCGCGTTCGGCTCGGTGGGGGCGCCGTGGGTCGCCCAGCGAGTGTGCGCGATCCCGCACGTCCCGGCCGGGGGAGCGGCCGTGACGGCCGCCTCGAGAGCGGCGATCTTCCCCGCCCTCTTGACGACGCGCAGGCAGCCGTCCCCGTCCACGACCGCCAGGCCGGCGGAGTCGTAGCCGCGGTACTCGAGCCGCTTCAGGCCGTCCAGCAAGATGGGCGTCGCCTCGCGCCCCCCGACGTATCCCACGATGCCGCACATCGCATGCTCTCCGTTGGTCGTTCCGCCGGGGACGCCTCAGGCGACCCCGTCCAGCACCTGCTCCGCCCGCCGCACCAACTGCTCGGCCGTCGCCGCGTCCGGCGCCTCGGCGATGAGGCGTACGACCGGCTCCGTTCCCGAGGGTCGCACGTGGAGCCAGCTCGATCGGCCGGGCCACGCCATCCTGAGCCCGTCGGACAGGTCCGTCTCCTCCGCCCCGAGGTCCTGCGCCAGCGCCTCGTAGGCACCGGACAGCGCCTCCCTGGGGAAGCCGACCTTCCGCTTCACGATCTCGTACGAGGGCCACTGCGCCACGGCCTCCGCGAGCGACAGCTCCTCGTCGACCAGATGCTGGAGGACGAGCGCGACCGCCAGCGGCGCGTCCCGCGTGTAGTGGAGCGCGGGCAGGATCACGCCACCGTTGCCCTCTCCACCCACGACCGCGCGCTCCGCCTGCATCCGGCGGGCCACGTTGACTTCGCCGACCGGCGCTCGGACCACTGAACAACCATATGCACGGGCCACGTCGTCGACCAAGAGGCTCGTGGAGAGGTTGGTCACCACCGTGCCGGGCGTGCGCCGCAGGACCGCCGCCGTGGCGAGCGCGAGGGTGACGTCCTCCCCGACCGGCCGACCGCCCCCGTCAACGAGGGCGAGCCTGTCGGCATCGGGGTCGATCGCCAGGCCGAGCGCCGCCCCGGTTTCACGGACCAATCGCCCCAGCTCCCCGAGGTTCGCCGCGGTGGGCTCGGGGTCCCGCGGGAAGCGTCCATCGGGCTCCATGCCGATCCCCGTGTACGTGCAGCCGAGCTCGTGCAGGAGGTTGCCGATGGGAGGACCGCCGGCGCCGCGCACGCAGTCCACGGCCACGTACATCCGGGCTCTCTGGATCGCCGCGACGTCGATGTGCGGGAGGGCCACGATCCGCTCGAGGTGGCGCGCCCACGCCCCCACGTCCTCGCGTACCATGCCCAACCGGTCCCACGTCGCGCGCGGCGGGTCGACCTCCGCCAGGTAGCTGCGGAAGCGCGCCGACATCGCGGCGTCGAGGAAGATCCCCTCCCCTGAAACCAGCTTGAGGGCGTTCCATTCGGCCGGGTTGTGGCTCGCGGTGATCCCGATCCCCCCCGCGCCGCCTCCGTCCTCCACCGCGAGCAGGAGCGTCGGTGTGGGAACGATGCTCAACGCCACGACGTCGCAGCCCACCGAGAGCAGGCCGGCGATCGCCGCGCGCACGAACATGGGACCCGACGTGCGGGAATCACGGGCCACGTACACCGGCCCGGTGGCGCCTTCGGAGCGCAGAAAGGCGCCGAACGCCGCGGTGATGGCCGAGACCAGCTCGGGCGTGAGCGGGTCCCCGACGCGGCCACGCACGCCGGAGACGCTGACCATCAGGTCGGAGGGGAGGTGGACGGGCATCGATTTCGTCCGGGCGGGAGGATGGGGGAACGCAGCAGGGAAGTTTGCCAAAATCGCCACCGCAGGTCCACCGAGCGGCCGGGACGCCACGGTGGCGTGGTCCTTCCGCGGGCCGGTACATTCCACCCTCACCTCGAGCGTCCCCTTTCCAGGATCTCCAACGCATGAGCGACCCGGGCCCCGCGGGCCTCGGCTTCGGAACCCGCGCGATCCACGCGGGCGTGACCCCCGAGCCGGTCACCGGCGCCATCATGACGCCCATCTTCCAGACCTCCACGTACGTGCAGCCGGCGGTGGGGGAGCCGAAGGGCCACTACGACTACGGGCGCACGGCAAACCCGACGCGCGAGGCCCTCGAGGCGAACCTCGCCGCGCTCGAATCCGGGACGCACGCCGTCGCCTTCGCGTCCGGCCTCGCGGCCATCGAGGCGATCGTCAAGCGTCTTTCGGCCGGCGACCACGTCGTGAGCGAGGAGAACACCTACGGCGGGACCACCCGCATGTTCGACCGGGTGCTCTCCCGCCTGGGGATCGCGTTCAGCTACGTCGACTCCAGCGACACCGCCGCGGTGGCCGCCGCCCTCCGACCGAACACGCGCCTCGTGCACGTCGAGACGCCGACGAACCCGATGATGCGGGTCTCCGACATCCGGGCGCTGGCCGACGTCACACACGCGGCGGGAGCCCTGCTGTCGGTCGACAACACCTTCGCGTCGCCCTACAACCAGCGCCCACTCGAGCTGGGCGCGGACTTTTCCGTCCACTCGTCGACCAAGTACGTGAACGGCCACTCCGATGTCATCGGCGGAATCGTGGCGGTCTGCGACGAGGCGCTGGCCGAGGAGCTCTCCTTCCTGCGCAAGTCGACGGGGGCCGTCCCCGGCCCGATGGACTGCTGGCTCACCCTTCGCGGGCTCAAGACGCTCCACGTACGCATGCGCCAGCACAACGCCAACGGGCTCGCCGTGGCCCGGTACCTGGAGGCGCACCCCGGCGTGGACCGGGTGCTGTACCCCGGGCTCCCCTCCCACCCCCAGCACGAGCTCGCGGCGCGGCAGATGGAGGGCTTCACCGGCATGGTCTCCGTGGACGTGGGGACGCTCGAGCGAGCGCGCGCTCTCACGGAGCACTGTCGCGTTTTCGCCCTGGCGGAGAGCCTGGGGGGGATCGAATCGCTCATCAGCGTCCCCGCGCTCATGACGCACGCTTCCGTGCCGGAGGAACGTCGTGCGTGCATGGGGATCACGCCCGGGCTGGTGCGGCTCTCCGTCGGCATCGAGGACGAGGCGGACCTTCTGGAGGATCTGGAGCGCGTCCTGGGGTAAGAAGGGTGAACCATGAAACCCGGGATTCGGTGCCCGCGTAGTCAGGGCAAAGAGCACCCCGGCCCCGTCTCGCCGATGGCGCGGGGGCACTCACGAACGAGGATCGGAACATGGCCGACGATCAGGAACGGACGGAAGGACAGACGGGCGGAGAGGCGAAGGCTCGCCGCATCCTGACCGACATCGCACCGCGCTCCTGGGAGCATCCGGCCGACAAGGCCGCGCTCCAGGCGCTCCGGCGCATCCCGGTCTTCGACGAGGTGCTCAAGAAGCTCTTCGGCTTCTTCGGCGAGAAGCCGGTGCGTCTGGCATTCCAGGCGAACGCCGTGCGCGTGAGCTCGAAGCAGTTCCCCCGCCTCAAGGGACTGTACGAGGACGTCCTGCGGACCCTGGACTCGCCGAAGGACTACCCGCTCTTCGTGTCGCAGACGCCGATCGTCAACGCCGGCGCGTGGGGGATGGACGAGCCGTTCATCGTCCTCAACTCGGGCACGGTCGCGCTCCTGGACGACCAGCAGCTGGCCTACATCATGGGCCACGAGCTCGGCCACATCCTGAGCGACCACGTGCTGTACAAGACGATGACGGCGCTCCTGCTCCAGCTCGCGCAGATGGGCTTCCCCATCGTCGGTCTCGCGGCGCGGGTGGTGCTGGTGGCGCTGCTGGAGTGGTCGCGCAAGAGCGAGCTGTCGTGTGACCGGGCCGGGCTCCTCTCCGTCCAGGACCCCGAGATCGTCATGCGCACGATGCTCAAGATGGCCGGCGGCGGGGAGGACGAGGAGACGAACCTTCAGGAGTTCATCGTTCAGGCCGAGGAATACCAGGTGGGTGGTGACGTGGCCGACCAGGTGTTCAAGATCCTGAACCTCATCGGCGCCACGCATCCGTTCTGGACGCTGCGGGTGAGCGAGCTCCGCGCCTGGATCGAGGGCGGCGACTACGACCGGATCGTGCGCGGCGAGTATCCCCGCCGCGGCGAGCCGGACCCCGCCTACCAGGACGACCTGAAGGAAGCCGCCAACGCATACGCGGAGGGCGCGCGCGACTTCCTCGACACGATGACGGCGGCGGCCCGGAAGATGGGCGAGACCTTCATGGGCGGGATGAAGCGCTGAGCGGGGTGTCGCGGACTTCCG
>Ga0315556_1002051_pt1 | contig 11712 bp, 10 predicted proteins | sample SalMarSW160310MG_FD_202112 | JGI IMG/M metagenome (GOLD analysis project Ga0315556, IMG submission 202112) | Salt marsh sediment microbial communities from the Plum Island Ecosystem LTER, Massachusetts, United States - Salt Marsh Sediment SW1603-10 ...
GCCAGGGGGCGCATGACGGACCGGCAAGGGTGGCTCATACGGCTGCGGACCCACGCCGGCCGCCTCGGACTCGGCGACTGCGCGCCCATGCCCGAGGCCGGCACCGAGTCGCCCCCTGAGGCCCAGCGCCGTCTCGCGGCCGCCCTCCCCGGGCTGGTCGGCGCCAGGCCGGCCCAGGTGCTGAGGCGCCTGCCGGCCTGGCGGGACACCCCTGCTGCCCGTTGTGCCCTGGAGGTGGCGCTGCTGGACCTGGTAGCGGGGGCCACCGGCCAGCCCCTGGCGCATTGGCTGAGCGAGGAGGCCCTGGGGCAAATCCCGGTTGGAACGGCCCTCGGGCCGATCGCCACGGTCTCCCCAGATGAGGTGCGGCGGGCTTCGCAGGAGGGCTATCCGGTGATCAAGCTGAAGCTGGGGCTGGCTCCGCCGGACGAAGAGATCCGCAAGCTCGCTACGCTCTCGGGGGCCCTCAGCGGTGCCGCCCGGTTCCGATTGGATGCCAACGGCGCCTGGACCGAGGCGGCGGCCCGCGAGGTGTTGGGTGCCATCCGAGATCTCCCCGTGGAATCCATCGAGGAGCCCCTCGCCGGCGCCGATGCCCGGGGGCTGCGACGGCTCCAGACGCTGACCGACCGACCCCTCGCCCTGGACGAATCGCTGGCCCGGCGGGACCTGCGCAGGATCATCGCGCGCCCTCCCGTGCGCCGCATCGTTCTTAAGCCCACCGTGCTCGGCGGCCTCTTGCGCAGCCTCGACCTTGCCGGGCACGCCCGGTCGGCTGGCGTCGAATGCGTGGTGACCAGCACCCTGGAGGGGCCCGTCGGTCTCTGGGCCGGGGTACACCTGGCGGCGGCATTGGGTGTTGCGCCCGCCCACGGACTGGCCACCGGCATCTGGCTTCGGGACCCGGGCTGCGCCCCCATCCCGGAGAACGGTACCATCTCTGTGCCCGAGGCATCGGGCCTAGGAGCCTGTCGTCCAAAGTCCGACAGTCTCCTGGGTCTGCCTCCTGAAATATCCGACTGAGGTTCGGCATGACGTTCGAATATGAGCTCCGTCTGGGCATGTCGTCGGTCGACGCGGCCGGGGTGCTTTTCTACCCCGAGCTCTTCCGCCACACGCATGACGCCTACGAGGCGTTCATGGCCGATCGGGGTCTGGACCTCGCGCACCTGCTGCGCGAAGGCCGCTATGGGCTGCCCATCGCCCGTGCGGAGGCGGACTACCTGGGCCCTCTGCGTCACGGCGAGCAGGTGCGGATCAAGGTCGAGGTGAGCCGGATCGGTGAGCGATCCTTTACCATCCAATGCGAGCTTACCGACAGTCGGGGCCACGCCTGTGCACGAGTGACGACGGTGCACGTCTGCGTGGATCGCGCAACGGGCCGCGCTACAGCCTTGCCCGAGGCGCTGCGCCTGAGGCTGGGGCAAGCGCGACCGGCGGGTGCCGAGGCAGGCGATCCGTGACAAGCCGGGCGATTCCGGGCGACTGGCTCGGCCGGGCCGCCGAGAACTGGGGCCGCCGCGCTGCCCTGATCACCGCCCTCGAGACCTTGGACTATCGGGCTCTGCACTCTCGGGTTGGGGCGCTGGCGGCGCAAGCCGCGCGGGTGTTGCCCGAGCGGCTCTCCGGGGTGGCGGTACTGAGCCGCAGCCCCGAGCGCATCGCCTGGGCCCTCTACCTCGCCCTGCATCGGGGCATATCCCTGCTGCCACTGGACCCGGACCGGAGCAGGCTCGACGCCTTGCTCGAGAGCTGTCGGACCCACTGGGTCTTGTGCGACACCGAGCTGACCGCCCTCGTCCCCGCCGGGACCCGGGCCGTGCCTGCCGATTGGCTGACCCAGCCCTCGGAGAACGCAACCCGGCCGGCCCGACCCGCGGGCGGCGAGAAGGTCCAGCTTCTGGTGGCAACCAGTGGCACCACCGGGGGCTCGCCCAAGGCGGCGTCGCTCACCGGGCACGCCCTGGCGGCGGCCGTGTGCGCCTCCCGGGAGAGACTCGGGCTGTCGCCCGGCGACGCTTGGCTCGCCTGTCTACCGCTCTGGCACATCGGCGGACTCTCGATCCTGCTGCGCTGCCTGGAGGCCGGCGCGAGCGCTGTGCTGCACGAGCGGTTCGACGCCGCGCGCGTCTGGCACGACCTCGAGACCCGCGCGATCACCCACCTGTCCCTCGTGCCGCCCATGTTGACGCGGCTGCTCGATCACGCGGGGGACAGCCGGCCTCCTCCGACTCTGCGCGCAGTGCTCGTGGGGGGCGGCCCGCTGTCCGAGTCTCTGGCGCGGCAGGCCTGGCGCGCTGGATGGCCGATCTGCCCGAGCTACGGCGCGAGCGAGGCGGGCTCTCAAATAGCCACCCTGTGTGGCCCCGGGGGGTCCTGGCAGGCCGGGGACGTCGGCCTGCCGTTGCCCCGTGTGCAAGTCGAGATCATCGGTGCCGACGGCCATCCCACCCAGGGCACCGGCCGCATCCGCATCTCTGGACCCGTGTTGATGGCCGGCTACGCCCGAGCGGACGGCGCCCTGGGAGAAGGGCTCTCCGGCACGGGCTTCGACACCGGAGATCTCGGCTTCCTGGACGCCGCCGGGCACCTGCATGTCCTGGGGCGAGCCGACGAGGTCCTGGTCAGCGCCGGAGAGAACATTCACCCGGCCGAGCCGGAGCGCCTCCTGATGGGCTGCCCCGGCGTGCGCGAGGCTGCCGTCACCGCCCGGCCGGACCCGGTCTGGGGGCACCGGCTGGTGGCGCTCGTGGTGACCGATTTGTCCGATGCAGCCTTGGAGGCCTGGACGCGACGCAATATCCCTTCGCGGGTCCGCCCGCGCGAGCTCATTCGCGTGCATGATCTGCCCCGCAACACCCTCGGCAAGCTCGAGCGCCACACCTTACCCACGCTGCTGGAGTGGATCGATTCGTCGCGTGGCTCTGCAAACCGGCCCGGCACGGACGCCCCTGAGCCACCGTAGGTCAGGCTGGCGCGAAGCGGCTGCCCGACGCCCCCTTCAACGCCGGTCCAATATCCTGTTAGCCTCCTCTCCATGCCTTTGACTCCGCCGCACACCACGCGCCTCAGAAAGTCGGTCACCATCGCGGCGCCGCTGCCAACCGTGTTCGCCTTTTGGAGCGATATCGGCAACTTCCCGCGCTTCATCCCGTTGATCGCAGCCGTCCGGCCCATTGACGGGAAACGCTCGCAATGGATCGTTCCGGCGCCCTTCGGGCTCTCGGCGGTGTTCGAGTCCGAGGTGGTCGAGTGGATCCCGGACCGACGCATGGTCTGGGAGAGCCGCCACTCCCTTGGTCAGGGCCGAGGCTGCCTGGACTTCCGGGAGGTCGGTGCCGGAACGCGGGTCGACTGCCTCGTCGAGTACCAGCTGGGTCCTTTGTGGCTGAGACGTCTGTCCGCCCTGATGAGCCGTCTCGGATTCCCGTCGAGCGCCTTCGACGAGGGCTTTCTCCGGATCAAGCGGGAGATCGAGGCGAGCGTCAGCGCGAGCCCGCGGGCCAAGGAGGCCGCGCCGCAAAGCCGCAGGTCATAGAGTCCGTATCATGATCCGCCGCGAGCCGCATTGCGCTCCGACAATCTCGCCGGTGGGTTGGCGGAGACCCGCCCCTGGCCGACGCCGCTCTGTGCCGACTCCCGATCGCCGTCGGAGACCACCCGGCCAATACCGCGCCCCGCCGCATTACGGACCGCAAGTGACCCCCCTCTGACCCTGTGGGATAATCCCAGCTCGTCCTCGCACCGGCCTATCTACCAGCGACTCTCCTATGAGCGACCGACGCAAGATCCTGATCACCAGCGCCCTGCCCTATGCCAACGGGCCCATCCACATCGGGCATCTGGTGGAGTACATCCAGACCGACATCTGGGCACGCTTTCAGAAGATGCGGGGCCACGAGTGCTGGTACTGCTGCGCCGACGATGCCCACGGCACCCCGATCATGCTGCGCGCCCGCCACGAGGGGATCAGCCCCGAGACGCTGATCGCACGGGTCTCCGAGGAGCACAAGGCCGATTTCGCCGCCTTCCGCGTCGCCTTCGACAACTACCACTCGACCCACTCCGAAGAGAACCGCCACTACTCCAACGTCATCTACGAGCGCAACCGCGACGCCGGTCATATCGCCAAACGCCAGATCACCCAGGCCTACGATCCCGTGGAGCAGATGTTCCTGCCCGACCGCTTCGTCAAAGGCACGTGCCCCAAGTGTGGCGCGGCGGACCAATACGGGGACAACTGCGAGGTGTGCGGGGCGAGCTACTCGCCCGGAGAGCTGAAGAACCCTTACTCCGCGGTCTCGGGCGCCAAGCCCATCGAGCGCGAATCCGACCACTACTTCTTCAAGCTCGGGGACTTCGAGGAGATGCTCAAGAACTGGACCGGAGGGGGCAGCCTCCAGGCCCAGATCGCGAACAAGCTCAACGAATGGTTCTACGCCGGCCTGCAGGAATGGGACATCTCCCGGGACGCCCCCTACTTCGGCTTCGAGATCCCGGATCACCCGGGCAAGTACTTCTATGTCTGGCTGGACGCCCCGGTCGGCTACATGGCGAGCTTCCGCAATCTCTGCGACCGGACCCCAGGCCTGGATTTCGATGCCTTCTGGGCCCCGGACTCCGACCCCGAGCTCTACCACTTCATCGGCAAGGACATCGTCTACTTCCATTGCCTGTTCTGGCCAGCGATGCTCGAGGGCGCGAACTTTCGCAAGCCCACGGCGGTATTCGCTCACGGCTTTCTCACCGTGGACGGACAAAAGATGTCCAAGTCGCGGGGCACCTTCATCAAGGCCCGCACCTACCTCGACCACCTCGATCCCGAGTACCTGCGCTATTACTTCGCCGCCAAGCTCGGCCCCGGGGTGGACGACATCGACCTGAACCTGGAGGACTTCGCCCAACGGGTCAATGCAGACCTCGTGGGAAAGGTGGTGAATATCGCCAGCCGCTGCGCCGGGTTCCTCAGCAAACGCTTCGACGGGCAGCTCTCGGACGCTCTGTCGGAGCCGACGCTGTTCGAGGAATTTTCCGGGGCCGGCGCGTCTATCGCGGAGGCCTACGAGCGGCGCGAGCTCAGCCGCGCGGTCCGCGAGATCATGGCGCTCGCCGACCGGGCCAATCAATGGATCGACGAGAAGCAGCCCTGGGTGGTCGCCAAGCAGGCGGGACAGGAGGCAACTTTACAGGCGATCTGCACCATGGGACTGAACCTGTTCCGGGTGCTGATCGGCTACCTGCGCCCGGTGCTGCCCGGGACCGCCGAGGCCTCCGAGTCCTTCCTGCAGATCCCGCCTCTGACCTGGGATCAGCTCTCCAGCCCCCTCACCGGCCACCGCATCGACTTCTTCAAGCCGCTCATGACCCGGGCCGAGCCCGCTCGAATCCAGGCGATGGTCGAAGCCTCCCGAGAAGACCTGACGGCGGTGGAGACGCCCAAGACGGGCCCCGCCAAAGGCCACGCGGAGAAGGAGCCCATGGCCGACACCATCGACTACGCCGACTTCGCCAAGCTCGACCTGCGCGTCGTGCGCATCGTGGAGGCCCGCCCCGTGGAGGGGGCCGACAAGCTGCTGCAGCTCAAGCTCGACCTGGGAGGCGAGACCCGCAACGTCTTCGCGGGGATCAAGTCGGCCTACGCACCCGAGTCCCTGGAAGGGCGGATAACGGTGATGGTGGCGAATCTTGCGCCGCGCAAGATGAAGTTCGGCCTGTCCGAAGGGATGGTGCTCGCCGCCGGACCCGGCGGCAAGGACCTGTTCATCCTCTCACCCGACGCTGGAGCGGAGCCCGGCATGCGGGTGAAGTAGCCGACATGCCGTCCGGCGCAGCCTCGGAAGGCGGACCCGCGGACCCCGCGGGCCGGCTCCCAACTCACTTCCCAGCGGCCGGCTTCGGCTCCGCCGCAGGCGCTGCCGGCTGGGCCGGAGCGGGCTGGGGCTGTGCCGGCCGGGCAGCCTGGGGCTGACCCAGCGAGGGGACCCCGTTCTTGCCCAGCTCCGCCAGCACCTGATCGGTGATATCCAGGCTGGTATCGTGATCGAACACCAGTGCGTTGCCGCTGAGCAGGACCACCTTCATCCCCTTGGCATCGGCCACCCGACGGGCAACCGGGCGTACCTGCTGGCGCATCCAGGCCAGCAATCGGACCCGGCGGGTGGCGAGGATCTCGTTGGCCTTCCTGCGGGCTTGGGCGAAGCGCTGATTCGCCTCCTGGACCAGCTTCTGGAACTCCGCCTTCTTCTCGGCGCTCGGCTTGTCGCCCAGATCGTCTTTGGCCTTGTTCACCTGGTCGGCCAGCTGGCTCTGAACCTGACGCAGCTGCTGCTGCAGCTGGCGGCGACTCGCGGCCAGCCGACTGTTGACCTGGGTCAGCAGCCCGCTATCGGTGACCACACGGTTAAGGTCCAGCACGGCAACCGGACTGCCGAGCTGCCCGCAGGAGACCAAGCTCAATACCAGGGCGATCAGCGCCGCCGGGCGCGCCAGGGATGTGATACGCATGAAGTCATTCCTTAGTCGGACGGATTCTCGAGCGGAACAGCCCCACCGACGAATCGATGCGCGGTGGACAGGGGAGGCGGCACGTCGACGCCGCTCGACCCCCAGGAGCCTATGGCTACGCCTCGCTGGACGGAGCTACTAGCCGTTGGAGATTAAGGAGTGTTATCCCGGGCGTCAATCCCGACTCAAGGCGCGGTTGTCAGTCCTGAAGCGGCGCCGTATCCTTTTGGGCTTAGTGGGCTGTTGCAAAACAGTCGGTTAGCGCTAGCCAGGCTGCCCCCGGCAACGAGTCCGGCGCGCAAGCGTCTGATTCGTCATCGCCCAGCGCAGCCTCGCGACGAGATCGGCATCATCGATCGTCTCGCCCCGGGACAAGATAGTGCATCGATCCCAAGGAGCCCGAATGTGGGCAACTGACGAGCCAACAGGGCGGCAGGCCCTTTCCCCAGATCTGACTCAGCGGCGATCCGCACCATCATGCAAGAGTACGCCCTCATCCTCATCAGCACGGTCCTGGTCAACAACTTCGTCCTGGTGAAGTTCCTCGGGCTTTGCCCATTCATGGGCGTGTCGCGCAAGCTCGAGACCGCGACCGGCATGGGGCTCGCCACGACTTTCGTGCTCACCCTATCCGCGGCCTCCTCCTATCTGGTCGACGAGTACCTGCTGATCCCCCTGGGACTGGAGTACTTGCGGACCATCGCCTTCATTCTGGTGATCGCGGTCGTCGTCCAGTTCACCGAGCTGGTCATGCACAAGACGAGCCCGGTGCTGTACCGCGTCCTGGGGATCTTTCTGCCGCTGATCACCACCAATTGCGCCGTGCTGGGCGTGGCGCTGCTCAACACCCAGCAACACCACGACTTCGCAGAGTCGGCACTCTACGGTTTCGGCGCAGCAACGGGCTTCGCACTTGTGCTGGTCCTTTTCGCGGGCGTACGCGAGCGCGTCACCGCTGCTGACGTCCCCGAGCCTTTCCAGGGAAACGCCATCGCCCTGATCACCGCCGGGCTGATGTCCATGGCCTTCATGGGCTTCGCCGGACTAGTGTCGAGCTGAGGCTGGCCGGGCCGTGCTAACCGCCATCCTCACCGTGACCGCCCTGGCGCTGGCCTTCGGTTTGCTGCTCGGCTATGCGAGCGCGCGTTTTCACGTCGAAGGCGACCCCATCGTCGCGAAGATCGACGAGCTGCTGCCCCAGACCCAGTGCGGGCAATGCGGCTTTGCCGGCTGCCGTCCGTACGCCGAGGCCATCGCCAGCGGGGAGAGCGAGATCAACCGATGCGCCCCCGGGGGGGAGGCCACCATCCTGTCGCTGGCCGACCTGCTGGGCCGGGATCCAGTGCCCATGGACGAGTCACTGGCGGCTAAGGTGCCCTCGCTCGCCGTCATCGACGAGCATCTCTGCATCGGCTGCACCCTCTGCCTGCAGGCCTGCCCCGTGGATGCCATCCTCGGCGCGGCCAAGCAGATGCATACGGTGATCGCCAGCGAATGCACCGGGTGTGAGCTCTGTCTGCCCCCCTGCCCGGTCGACTGCATACGCATGGAGCCTATTCCTCAAGAGATCCGTACCTGGCGTTGGCCTTTCCCGGGCATAGCCGGTCGCGACATCGGTGTATCCGCGGCCGCCTGAGCCCATGTCCAGCACCGTCTCGCCGTTCGCCCCCCAACCGGCCCAGCGTCGGCTCTGGCAGTTTCCCGGCGGTTTGCATCTGCCCGACAACAAGCTGCAGTCGACGGGACGGCCGATCTCGCCCGCGCCGCTGCCGCCCCGGCTGATCCTGCCGCTGCAGCAGCACATCGGTGCACCGTCGGAGCTGTTGGTGAAACCTGGCGAGCAGGTCCTCAAAGGCCAGCAGATTGCACGGGCCAAGGGCTATGTCAGTGCAGCGTTGCACGCCCCCACTTCGGGACGCGTGAGCGCCATCGGCCCCCATCCGGTTCCTCACCCGTCTGGGCTTTCCGCGCCATGCATCCACATCGAGACGGACGGGGCCGAGGAATGGGCCGAGCTGCCCCCGCCGCTGCCGGACTTCGAGCAGATCGAAGCGGCCACCCTTCGCGAGCGCATCCGCTGGGCCGGACTGGTGGGCCTGGGAGGTGCCGCCTTCCCCAGCGCGGTCAAGCTCAACCCGGGCCCGGACCAGCCCATCCACACCCTGATCCTGAACGGCGCCGAGTGCGAGCCCTACATCACCTGCGACGACATGCTGATGCGGGAACGCGCGGACGAGGTCATCGCGGGGGCCCGGGTGCTGCTGCACATCCTCGGGGCGGATCGATGCCTGATAGGCGTCGAGGACAACAAGCCCGAGGCGATCGCTGCGCTGCGACGCGCCCTGCAGGGAGCCGGGACCCTCCCTATCGAGGTCGTGGTGATACCCACCCTGTACCCAAGCGGCGGGGAGAAGCAGCTGATCCGGGTCCTGACCGGCCGGGAGGTGCCCAGCAACAGCATCCCCGCCCAGATCGGCGTCGTCTGCCACAACGTGGGCACCGCCGCTGCGGCCGCCGACGCGGTGCTGCACGGCCGTCCGCTGATCTCGCGGGTGGTCACCCTGACCGGGGCCGCCATGGCCGAGCCCCAGAACCGGGAGGTGCTCATCGGCACGCCGGCCGACTGGCTGATCGCAGCCAGCGGCGGCTATCGCCCGGAGCTGGCGCGGCTGGTCCTGGGCGGCCCGATGATGGGGATCTCGCTCCACACCGACGGGATACCGCTCACGAAAGGCGCCAACTGCCTGCTGGCAACCAGCGCAGCCGAGTCCCCGCACCCGGGCCCAGCGCTCGCATGCATCCGCTGCGGCGCCTGCGCCCGGTGCTGCCCGGTGAGCCTGCTCCCCCAACAGCTCTATTGGTTCGCCCGGGCACGCGACTTCGACCGCATCCAAGACTACGATTTGTTCGATTGCATCGAGTGCGGCTGCTGCGCCTACGTCTGCCCCTCGCAGATCCCGCTGGTGCAGTACTACCGCTTCGCCAAGACCGAGATCTGGGCTCAGGAGGAGGAAAAGCGCAAGGCGGACCGCGCTCGGCGCCGCCACGAAGCGCGTGTGGCGCGCCTCGAGCGGCTCGAGCAGGAGCGCAAGTCGCGGCTGCGCAAGCGCAAGGAAGAGCTGTCCGAGGGTACTGCGCCCAGCAGCGGTACCGCGCCGGGAGCGCACGCCAAGAAGGCCGCTATCGAGGCCGCGATGAGACGGGTGGCCGAGAAGAAATCCGCCGAGGCCGTCGCGCCGGCCAACACGGCGGAGCTTACCGAGGCCCAGAGCCGAAAGATCGAGGCGGTGAAGGCACGCCGCCGCGGGACCGCCCAAGGCACCGAACCGGCCCCTGAGCCGGCCGAGGATGGGGAGCCCTGAGCATGGATTTCCGCGCCCTGAGCTCCCCCCACGCCGCGCTCCCCAGCCGGGTCAACCAGGTCATGCTCGACGTCATCCTGGCGCTCGCCCCCGGGGCCCTTGCCATGACCTGGTACTTCGGCTGGGGCGTCGCGGTGAACATGGGCATAGCCGCCCTCACCGCGGTCGGCTCCGAGGCCCTGGTGATGCGTTGGAGGGGGAAACCCGCCGCCCCCGTCGTCGGTGACCTCAGCGCGCTGGTCACGGCGCTGCTGCTCGGCATCTGTCTACCGCCCCTGCTGCCCTGGTGGATAACCGCTCTGGGCACCGCGTTTGCCATCGTCATCGTCAAGCAGCTCTACGGGGGGCTGGGCTACAACCCCTTCAACCCCGCCATGGCCGGTTACGTCCTCCTGCTGATCTCCTATCCGGTGCAGATGACGAACTGGCTGCCCCCCTCGATGCTCAACACTCACCCCCTCGGGCTCGGAGATACCCTGGTCGCGACCTTCACCGGTCATCTGCCCGCCGGCCTCACCTGGGACAGCGTCTCCGGGGCCACGCCGCTCGACGAGATGCGGACCCGCCTCGCCATGCACCAGATGATCAGCGAGATTCGCCAGAGCCCCCTATGGGGGAGCTTCGGGGCTCGCGGCTGGGAATGGGTCGGCAACTGGTACCTGCTCGGTGGGCTCTACCTGCTGTGGCGGCGCGTGATCACCTGGCAGATCCCGGTCTCGATGCTTGGCGCCCTGACGCTGGTGGCCGGCCTGTTCTGGGCGCTGGACCCCCAGACACACCCTTTCCCGGCGTTCCACCTGTTCAGCGGCGGGGCGATGCTCGGCGCCTTCTTCATCGCCACCGATCCCGTCACCGCCAGCACCACGCGCAAGGGGCAGCTGATCTATGGGGCGGGCATCGGTGTGCTGGTCTACATCATCCGGACCTGGGGCGGGTATCCCGACGCCATTGCCTTCTCCGTGCTGCTCATGAACATCGCCGCCCCCACCATCGACAGCTACACGCAGCCTCGCGTCTTCGGGCACAAGGGACCGCGCAGTGATTAGGCACAAGACCCTGGTCGCGGGGCTCCTGCTGGGCACCTTCGGGGTGGTGGGCAGTGCGCTGGTCGCCTTTACCCACGAGCAGACCGCCGACCGGATCGCCGCCAACGAGCGCGAGGCCCAGCTGCGCCTGCTCTCCGCCCTGGTGCCGCCTCAGACCGTGGACAACGACCTGCTCGCGGATCAGGTCCAGGTCCACCGCAAAGTGCTGTTGGGCTCGGCCTCCACGACCGTGTACCGGGGGCGGCTCAAGGGCGAGCCGGTGGCGGCCGTATTCACCTCGGTGGTGCCCGACGGCTATAGCGGGCCGATCAAGCTGCTCGTGGCGGTTCGCCGTGACGGCACCCTCGGCGGCGTGCGGGTCATCTCCCAGAAGGAGACGCCGGGCCTGGGCGACCGGATCGAAGCCAGCAAGTCCGACTGGATCTACGGCTTCACGGGCAAGTCCCTGACGGACCCACCCATCGAGAAATGGGGGGTCAAGCGCGACGGCGGCTATTTCGACCAGTTCAGCGGTGCCACGATCACCCCGCGGGCGGTGGTTCGAGCGATCAAGAACACCTTGATCTACTATCGGGAAAACGCCGACACGCTATTCCAGCTGCCCGCGGCAGCACTCGGCAAACGGCAGGAGAGGTCCTGATGGCAGCCCCACCGACCTACGGCAAGATCCTCAAGGACGGACTCTGGAGCAACAACCAGTCCCTGGTGGCCCTGCTCGGGCTCTGCCCCTTGCTTGCGGTGACCAGTAACGCGATCAACGGCCTGAGCCTCGGGCTGGCGACCATGGCCGTCCTGATGAT
>Ga0315556_1002052_pt1 | contig 11705 bp, 8 predicted proteins | sample SalMarSW160310MG_FD_202112 | JGI IMG/M metagenome (GOLD analysis project Ga0315556, IMG submission 202112) | Salt marsh sediment microbial communities from the Plum Island Ecosystem LTER, Massachusetts, United States - Salt Marsh Sediment SW1603-10 ...
TTGTATAGACTTTGCACATATCCTCGCCAGATACAAAGAATACAGGTTTGATGAGGTGCTTGAAAAGTTCAAAGATACAAAGGATTTGCACATTCATTTCTCGGGAATTGTTTATGGAGACAAAGGTGAGAAGCATCATAAAAAAACCCCTGAAGAAGACTTGAAAAAACTTATAGAGCATCTGCCTGAAGATAAAGAAATTACAATTATCAATGAGAGTCCTGATATGATTGAGGATTCTTTGGCAGGAATAAAGATTCTGAAAGAGTTAAAAAAATAAAATTGTGAAAGTGTTACCGTCTGTAATTCACACAAAGTGAAAACTTTTAGCACTTAGAAATTACGATTATATGTTATCACGATAAAGTTTATAAACGAGATGCGGGTTCTGAAATTGAATTAAAATGAACACACAAAAAAGATTCTTAATCTCTTTTTTGGTAATAGCAAGTATTCTAGTGATGACCAGTTTTGCTTCTGCGCAAAACATTGTCACCTTTAGTTCTATCCAAGTCAACGGCTTGGAAACAATGAGCAATGGAAGCGCTGCTATTCTTTCAGGAAACGTTTTGCCGGTCACAGTACAATTTACTGCAAACGCAAACGAGTCCAATGTTAGACTTAGCGCTGAATTCCAGGGTGTGACAAACGATGTTAGCAATGAGATACTTGTAGGCGATGTTGAAGCAGGCCAGACCTACATCAGAACATTTAACTTACAAGTTCCAACTGACATGGCAGATGTGCAGAGCAATAACATACACCTTGTTTTGAACGTATGGAACGGAGACGCATCTGTTTCTGAAACAACACAGACTATAACTCTAAGGCAGCAGAGACAGTCTTACAATGTTCAGGTCATGTCTCTAAGTACAGTAAGCAGTGTTAAGGCAGGAGATTTGCTTCCTGTTAGTGTTGTGTTGAAAAACATAGGCTACGATCAGCTTAACGATGTTTACGTAACTGTAAGCCTCCCTGCATTGAACATACAGAGAACAGCCTACTTTGGAGACATTGCTAATGCTCTTGGAAATGATACTGAGAGCGGAACAGTATATCTTCAGATGCCATACAACGTAACACCAGGTGCATACACGGTTCAGGCAGAAGTTAAGAACAGCAATCTTGTTGCAACAAGCGTTGGAACAGTTACTGTGACAAATGACTTCCAGAGCAATGTTGTGGCAAGCCAGTCAAAGGTTACTTCGAAGGTTGGCGAGAAAGCAGACTTCAACCTCATGATAGTTAACCCTACAAATGACATAGCTGTATACAAGATTGTTCCTGAGAACTCAGACTTGACTGTATCAGCAGATTCATCTGTAGTTACTGTCCCTGCCGGATCAAGCAGGTCCGTTACTGTTACTGCAAGCGCGGACTCTACAGGAGATCATAACTTCACAGTTGATGTTCTCAAGGGAAACCAGCTTACAGGAAAAGTTGACCTGACACTTACTGCAGAGAGCGGTGTTTCAAACCCTGTTGCAGTATTGACTATTGTTTTGGCTGTTATCTTTGTTGTACTATTGGTTGTACTGATAGTTCTTGTAACAAAGAAACCTAAAGCAAAGCAGCAAACTGAAGAATTCGGAGAAAGCTACTACTAAAAACCCAATTTATTTTTTTATTTTTTTAATTCTATTTTATTTTCTTAATTTGGATTGTCTGCCGTCTCTGACAGACAATTCATAAGTTTTTTATAATGAACATTTTTAAAGAGTATAAGAATGGGTTTATTTAGTCGTAAAAAGAAAGAGGATGAGCAGCAGGAAGGTTCTGAGAAAACTGAGAGTTTCAAAGATGTCTCTGTAAAGGAAGTTTTCTCAAAATTTGCGGTTGACCCGAAAAAAGGGCTTTCAAGCTCAGAAATAGCACCAAGGCATGAGAAATACGGATACAATGAAGTGCCTGAAAAAGAAGAGAGTGTCTTTCACAGAGTTTTCAGAAGGTTTTACGGACCGATTCCATTCATGATTGAACTTGCAGCTATTCTTTCAGCAGTTGTACATAAATGGGAAGATTTTGGAATTATACTTGCCCTGCTCTTTGTGAATGCAGGGATTGATATATGGCAGGAATCAAAGGCTCTCAACGCCCTGAAAGTCTTGAAAAGCGAACTTGCAAAGAAAGCTCTTGTTTTCAGAGACAGTTCATTCAAAGAAGTTGAAGCTCGTGAACTTGTTCCCGGCGATGTGATAAAACTCAAAATTGGAGACATAATACCCTCTGATGTAAAATTGTTCAAGCTTGAAGAACTTGAAATAGACCAATCGGCACTTACAGGAGAATCTTTGCCTGTAAACAAGAAAATAGGAGACATTGCCTATGGGAATAGCATTGTAAAAAAAGGTGAAGCTCTTGCGGTCGTAATTAATATTGGTCTAAGAACTTATTTTGGGAAGACAATTTCTCTTGTTGCAAAAGCGCAGAAGGTCAGCCGAAGCCACCTTCAAAAAGCAGTAATAGAAATAGGAAAGTATCTGATATTCATTGCAATAGGGCTTGCACTATTAATATTAATTGTTTCTTTGATTAGGAATCAACCATTCCTAGAAATTTTAAGATTTGTATTGATATTGACTGTGGCTTCGATTCCTGTTGCAATGCCTGCGATTTTATCTGTTACTCTTGCTGTTGGTGCTGTTAAACTTTCAAAGAAACAGGCAATTGTCAGTAAGCTTGCCTCAATTGAGGAGCTTGCGGGCATGGATACACTATGTTTTGATAAAACCGGGACATTGACGCAGAATAAAATGTCGATATCAGAGCCGGTTGTTTTCGGAAGGTACAAGAAAGAAGACCTTGTGATTTATGCTGCACTTGCATCAAGCGAGGAAGAAAAAGACCCCATTGAAACTCCTATTTTTGATTATCTGAGAAACAATAATTTGTATAATGACTTAAGGAGTTATTCCAAAATAAAATTCAAACCATTTAATCCTGTTGATAAGAGGACAGAGGCAATAGTGCAAAAGGGTTCAAGGAAATTAACAATAACAAAGGGGGCTGTTCCCGTTGTTCTCGCAATGTCAAGAACACTTAAGAAAAGCGAAATAGAAAAGACTGTTGAAGAATTTTCAGGCAAGGGAATGAGAACTCTTGCTGTTGCAATTAAAAAAGGCTCCGGTAAGTTCGATTTTGTGGGAATTATACCCCTGCTTGATCCCCCAAGGGAGGATTCTGCAGAAATAATAAAAGAGGCACGTGAATTGGGCTTGAATCTCAAAATGCTCACAGGAGATAATTTCTCAATTGCAAAATACATTTCACAGCTTGTAGGCATAGGAAAAAATATAGTTGATGCTAAAATACTCAAAACCCGCAGCAAAAACCAGGAAGTTAAAACTGTTGCACAAAGTGCCCAAAGCATGAAAGCATCCAATGCTGTTCCCGCAGGTGTAAAATCAGAGTCCAGTTCTGACCTGAACAGTGACATTATTCTCCAGGTTGAACAAGCCAACGGATTTGCAGAAGTTTATCCTGAAGACAAATACACAATAGTCGAAAGCCTTCAAAATGCAGACCACATAGTGGGCATGACCGGAGATGGTGTTAATGATGCTCCTGCATTAAGGAAGGCCGATGGTGGAATTGCCGTTTCAGGGGCAACAGATGCCGCAAGGGCTGCTGCAGACCTTATACTCTTGAATAAGGGTCTTTCTGTTATTATTGATGCAATAAAGGAAGCAAGAAAGATTTTCTTAAGAATGAAGAGCTATTCTACTTACAGGATAGCTGAAACAATGAGGCTTATACTTTTTATAACTGCTTCAATAGTTGCCCTTGGTTTTTATCCAATTTCAGCTGTTATGGTTATCCTCCTTTTGATATTCAATGACCTGCCTATACTTGCAATTGCGTATGACAATACAATGATTGAAAAGCGCCCTGTAAGGTGGAATCTTAAAGAGGTTTTGACTATTTCGACTTCCCTTGGGATTATGGGAGTTATAGCAAGTTTTGGGGCTCTTTACATTGCAAAACTTGTTTTCGGGCTTCCAATGGACATGGTTCAGACAATCGTATTCCTCAAGCTTGCTGTTGCAGGACACTCGACAATCTATGTTGCAAGAACACACAAGAGATTCTGGCAAAGGCCATACCCTGCTCCAATACTGCTTATAGCGGGTCTTGGAACTGAGTTTATTGCAACAATCTTTGCCGTTTATGGTGTTTTTGTAACCCCTATAGGCTGGACATACGCACTTATGATCTGGGGCTATGCAATAGCATGGATGCTTGTAAATGACCAGGTAAAAATCTGGCTTTACAAAATAATTCGAAGAAAGAAGGATAAGAGAGAGGAGAAACAGGAAAAACTGGAAGAGATAAAAAGTCAGCCAATATTGCAGACAAAATAAGTATATTTTGGTGAAAATATAACTTTAAATAATGATTATCCATAATTTTTTCATGGAAAACGGGCTTATCCTGAGCGGAGATGAATTCATGAGGATGGTTTCTTTCGAGTCCATAGATTACCACGTTACCCATAAAACAAAAAATCTTAATGATACTGTTGAGGGTTATTTGGAGAATGCAAGGACATTCCTAAAGAAGTTGTCGGATGAAATTGATGAGAATGAAATTGAAGAGAATAGGAAAATAATCTTGGGAATTCATCCATGGATTGATATTAATTCTTATAATGCTTTGCAGCATCAGGCACAATATTTTGCTGATGCAGCGAACTGGGTCACACAGATGAGAGCAAATCCAAGAACATTTTATGATACAGGTGAAGCTGCTAAACTTCAAGGGCTCGCAAGAAGAATAAGCAAATTTTATGAAAATATTGAGAGCATTGAACATAAAATGGAAAGTTCTTTTGTCAATTAAACTTTCAGGCTAATTATTTTACTGACTCCTTCATTCATGCTGACCCCATAAAGAGTTGTCGCATTCATTATAACTTCGTCATTGTGTGATGTTACTATATACTGCCCTTTTTCCATGTATTTTTTAAGAAGAAGAGCAAGCCTTTCTGAGTTTCTTTTATCGAGAGCAGCATCAATTTCGTCAAGGAGGTAGAAGGGATATGGCTTGAGTTCTTGTATTGCAAAAATCAATGAGAGCGCGACCATCGTCTGTTCTCCTCCGGAGAGAGAAGTAACATCGAAATATTTTCCGTGGCCTGTTTTCAATGTGACGCTGACACCACCTTCAAAAGGCTCTTTCCTATTCTCAAGTTCAAGAGAGACATTTCCTTTTGTGCTTATTTCTGCAAAGTTCCTCGAAAATATTTCGTTTAGCTCATTGAATGTTCTGAGGAAGGTTTTCTTTTTTCTTAAATCAATTTCATGAATAATCTTTAGTATGCTATCCTTTTCCTTCTCTATTGTTTCCATTTTTTCCTTGATGGAATCATATTCTTTTTTCACAGAATCATAAACTTCCAGCGCTCTGAGATTAACAGAACCTATTCTTGAAAGAACCTCCTGGGTCTTGTAAAGTTTTTGCATCAAAACCTCACGGCTTCCCTTTACTCTCACAATTCCATGAAATTCGTGGAGTTCAACCTTAAGATTATCGAGTTCCGCAGTGAATCGAGCATCTTCAATTTTCATATTATTTGTTTCCTGTTCAATATTGTGAATATCATTCTGTTTTTTGGAAAGTTCAATTTGCCTGTCCCTTATTCCCTTCTGCATTTCATCGCGTTCTTCAATAAGTTTCTTGAACTTTTCAGATAACTCCTCTTCTTGTGTTCTTTTATCCCCCAGAGTTTTCTCTTTGTCTTGAGTGTCTTCTGTAAGTTTCTTGATTTCAGACTTTAACTCTTCCTCGCTTCCGGAAAGCTGTCTTATTGTTGATTTCATCCTTTCTAATTCTCTCTGCTTGAATGAAATCTCAGAACTCAGGTCCTCTTCATCAATTAGCGGAATTTCCTGAATTTTGAGTCGGGTTTCTTCGTATACTTTTTCAATGTCAGAATTTTCATCAAGCTGTTTTTCGAGCAATGTTTTCTTTCTTTCAATTTCCACGATTTCTTTTTTCAAAGAATCAATTTTATCCTGAATTGATTTAATCTGTTCTTTCCTATCTTCGATATTTGAGAGTATCATTATGTCTGATTCACGTTTTGATATTTCGGCCTGTATTTCTTCAATTTCCTGTCTCAGAAGTTTTTTCTTGCTGAAGATGCCGGCCATTTTTTCGTCTGCCTTGCTTATTTCAGTTTCAAGAGAATCTATTTTTTCTGAAGTCTCTTCGTTGATATGGTGCACGTGGTCCGGCGTGATTTTGCTTTTGCAGACCGGACAAATATCCATTTTTGATATTTTTTCAATCAGTGCTTTTTGATTGTCTATTTCGTGTTCGTTTGAATAGGAAACTTTTCCCAGTTCGGACTCTTCCTTGTCGAGGTTTTCAAGAAGTTCGCGTTTTTCTGTAAGCGAAACTTTTAGAGAATTCAGTTTTGTGGAATCTGTTTTTCGGTCAAATAAATCTTTTGAAAGCGACTTTGTCTGTTCAAGCAGGAAATCTGATTCTCGTTCATAGCTTTTTATCATAGCCTTTTTATCTTCAAGCCTTTCAGTGATGGTCTTAAATTCAGATTTTGTAACATAGAACTTTTTTCTTTGAAGTTCCAGTTTTTCAAGTTCGGATTTCTTTAGCTCAATTTCTTTTCTTTTGGCAACCGCGCTCGGATTTTTCTCTTTGTGAAGCTTTTCAATTTCAGCGTTTATTTCTTCTGAGCTTTTCTTTAAGGATTCTTTTTGTTTAAGTGTTTCATTCAATCTCTGCTGGTTGCTCTTCAACTGGACTTCAAGCCCCGCAAGACTTGCGCGAAGGTTTGCGATTTCCTGGTTCAACTTTTCCTGTTCAAGCCCTGTAGCATTCTGAACTTTTGAGTTTATCGCAATTATTTTGGATTCAAGATCTGTTATTTCATTGCCAAGAGTCATGACAACTTTTCTTATTTTCTCTTTTTCAGAATTTTTCCCTGAGATTTTTTCTTTTACTGCTTCAAGTTCTTTTTTCTTTTTGACGAGGTCATGGTGGATTATGCTTGCCTTGTATCTCTTGACATTTTCCTGAAGTTTTTGGAACCTCAAGGCTTGCTGCCTTTCTTTTTCAAGATTATTCATATAGCTTGTTCTTTCGCGCAAAATCGTTGAGATTTCCTTGAGTTTGTCTTCCGTTTTATCGAGTTCTTTCAGGGATTTCTCTTTTCTCATTTCATAGATTGAAATTCCTGAAATTTCCTCTATTATTTTCCTTCTCTCTTCTGTGTGCATTTTTGTAAAGTTCTGGATTTCGCCCTGAAGGATTATGTTAAATCCGTTTGGGTCTACACCTGCCTGAGCCAACAATGAGAGAACCTCCTGACGTGTTTTTGTTTCGTTGTTGATTTTGTAAATGCTTTGTCCGTTTTTTCGCACTATTCTTGTTATGGTGACTTCTTTTCTGTCAATGCTGAAAGTTTCATCATGGTTATCAAAGACAATTTCAACCATTGCCTCTCCTGCTGCACCGACAAACTTATTTCCCATAAAAATCAGATTGCTTGCCTTGGCTGCACGCATTGATTTTGCGCTTAAACGGCCGAAAACAAAGCATAATGCGTCAGTTATGTTGCTCTTTCCGGAGCCATTTGGCCCGAGAATGACATTTATATTCTGAGTGAAAGGAACTTCCGTTTTACGCGCAAAACTTTTGAATCCCTTCATCACCAATTTTTTAATATAAGTCCCCATTTTCCCTTCTTAGTTTGAGGGAATGTTAATTTTTAAAGATTATAGTTAGAAATCTGCCAAGCTTTTCTGGCTTGTTTTTGCTACTGCAGTTTTCCATGTTGCCCATGTTTTCCTGAAAATTCCATCTGCGGTGTATTTTTGGACATTTTTTTCGAGAAATCTCATTGTAACAGGGTCTGAACAGTAGCCTGAGCCCAATTCACCGTATTTTTGGTTAAGAAAGTCCATTTCCCTGTCTCTGACGCATTTTGCAAGAATTGATGCTGCTGCAACCGCCATATGATTTACATCTGCCTTGTGTTCGCAGAAAAGCTTTATGTTTGAATCGTTTACAATTTTTGACTTTACAACTGCAGCCCATGCAGGTATGTTTGGCGACGGGCAGTCTGCTATTACATTAATTTCAGAAAATCCTTTGTTTATCCTGTTTACTATTTCAGCGACAGAAATTGCCTCAAGATTGTTCAAGTTTGTTCCGTTGCCGTTTTTCATGTCAATTTCAACTGGGGGAATTATCATTATTTCAAAAGCATCTGCCAGTTCCTTTATTTTTGGTTCAAGCTCTTCGCGCTTTTTTCTTGAGAGTTTTTTAGAATCCTTCACGCCCATTCTCTTGAGTTTTGTTTCTGCTGACTTGTCAATCATACAACCCGCAATTACTAATGGGCCTACGACAGGACCTCTGCCTGCTTCGTCAATTCCTAACTTGAGTACCATGAAAATTGGAGATATGATGAGTTTTTAAGGTTTTAGTTATGCTAGAACTTGTACAAAAATTCTTCAAATCTTTCTATTTTTCCGTCTTTTATCGGGATGCCTTCGCGCTTTAACAGGTTGATTTTGTTTTCTGTGCCTGAAGCGAATTTCCCTACTTTTCCGTTGCTGTTAACAACTCTGTGACATGGAACATCACCACCATCAGCAAAAGAGTAAGGATTTTTGTTCATAGCCGTTCCGACTGCGCGGTATGCTTTGCTTTTTATAGAATGGGCTAAGTTACGATAAGTTGTTAGTTTTCCGCGAGGGACTTTTCGTAATGCGGAATAAACCTTATTGTAAAAAGGGGAGGTCATTTTAAGGGATAACTCCCCTAGATTTAAGAAAATTATAACCTAGAATAACCAAAATGCAGAGGAATATTAATCCTCCAAGTAATCCTAGAGCCCACCATGGGAATTTATCCATTTTTCAATAAGACTCAAACTATTTTTAAATATGTGTTAACACAAAAATATCCAAAACATCTCCACTTTAACATACCTTTATATAACCTCAGACCTCGGAGTTAATATAGATGGAGGAAAATACAAACAAACATGGAACACAACGATCATAGTTTTGGCGGACCAAGAGAAATGCACAAGGCTGTTTGCTCTGAATGCAAGAAAGACTGCGAAGTACCTTTCAAGCCCACAGAAGGCAAGCCTGTTTATTGCAAAGAATGTTACGCTAAGAAGAATCCAAGACCAAACAGATACTAATTCTAGTCAGTAATTTAAGTGGACAAATCATTCTAGCCGGAGCGGGTTATCATGGTCTGATGTAAGAAGTCTTTTTGTAAAAACCCTTTTTCTTGGCTATTTGTATTTCTGCATCAAGGCTCTTGGTACTGTAAAAGAACATTTCGCCGTCTTCTCTGTGGGGATGTACGTTTGCAACAAGCATCGCAGAATTCAAATCCTCTGCTTTATCTTCCACATACCTCAAGGCTTCTTCGTAAATTAAAATCTCGTATGTGGTTACTCTTGAAGCTTCCTGCTCTTTGGTTCCTTCTGTAACTTTCTTTTGTACAGGTTCTGATTTTCTATCATTTGAGAGAACTCTTGCAGAAGAATCTTGAGAATATTCTCTCCTTAATCGCTCAAGCAGGAATGAAAAATTTGAATTATCTATTGAAGACAGAAACCTATATTTTCTTCTGATTTCATCGGCTTCCCTGCTTTTGGGACTTATGCCCACAGAAATTATTACTTCCTCTAAAGAATGATTTGGCATTTTGTAATATTAAACAGGTTTGATAGCGGGGGCGGGATTTGAACCACGCGACCTCCGGGTTATGGGCCCGACGAGCACTCCTGGCTGCTCTACCCCGCTATGATATAATATCGTTGTTGGAGCTGTTTTTAAGTCTTTTTGTAAGCTATTTTTGAGTGAAAATTCTCAATCCAAAAATCTTTAATAATCTAGTGTTTTGCTATTATAGATGATAATTAACAATCGGGAAGAATTATCAACAACAGACTTGAGAAGGGGTGTTTTGGAAATTCTTGATGCAAGTATTGAAGCTCTGTCTCCTGAAAATATTCTTGGGAGTGTGAGTTTTGACAATTTCAGGAAAATATTGCAGATTAAGGATAAAAAATTCAAGTTGGTAAGAAACGGTAGAATTTTTGTTATCGGCGGAGGAAAAGCAACTCTCGCTCTTGCAAAAAAGATTGAAGATATTATACCTGATTTGGAAACAGGAATTGTAAACTGCAAAACTTCTGAAAAACTAAGAAAGATAAAAGTCGTGAAGGCGTGCCATCCTATTCCGTGCGGAAAGAGTGTTTCGGGAGTCAGAAGGATGTTCGGATTAAAAGAAAGATACAACATAGGAAAAAACGACATTGTCCTCTGCTTGATTTCGGGTGGTGCTTCCTCACTAATGGCTTGTCCTGCAGAAGACCTGAGTTTAAGAGAGATAAAGAAGACAGACAGGCTTCTCATAAATTCTGGTGCAAACATAAATGAGATTAACATTGTAAGGAAACATTTATCAGGAGTCAAGGGTGGAAAGCTCGCAGAATTTTTTGCTCCTGCAAAGGTTGTTTCATTGATTCTCTCGGATGTTATAGGAGACGATTTCGGAACAATTGCATCAGGACCAACAACAGAAGATTCAAGCACCTATGATGATGCTTATGAAACTCTTAAAAAATATGATTTAACCAGAAGAATTCCCAGAAAAGTGTTAAGACATGTTATTTTGGGTTTGAATGGAAAGAAAGATGAAACACCAAAGAGGCTTCATAATTCTTACAATTTTCTTATAGGAAACAACAATCTTGCATTGAATGCCATGAGCAGGAAAGCAAAGGACATGGGGTTTAAGCCATTTGTAATAAAAGGTCAAAAAGGAGACTGTGAAGAAACAGCAAAAAAGAAGATTCAGGAAATTATGGATGGAAAATACAAGAAGTTTAATGCAATTATTGTTGGCGGTGAGACCACACTGCACGTCCCGAAGAATCACGGAACGGGCGGGAGAAATCAATATTATGCGCTTGTAACGCTCCAGGAAATTTTGAGGAGCAGGAATGGAAAAAATCTAGCGATGGCAAGTCTTGGCACGGACGGTCTTGATTACATCGACGGTGTTGCGGGAGCAATCATAGACCACAATTCTTCAAAAGGAATAATAGAAAAGGGCCTTAGAATTTCAAAATCAATTGAGAAATGTGACAGTTACAATTTCTTCAAAAGGCTTGGAGGTTCTCTCATAAGAGCAGAGCCAACAGGCACAAATGTTGCCGATGTTGCTGTTTACCTTATGAAGCAATAGTCTCCAAGAAAATATAAAAAACCTTATAAGCAAAGTAAAATAGTGATATTCATGCCCACGTCGCATAGTGGTTATTGCACCGGATTGCTACGCAGAACCGAGGTTCCACACCTCCTAATATGCACAAAGATCCGGGCCCTTCGGGGCTCGCAGGTTCGATTCCTGCCGTGGGCGTTTATTTTTTAGAATTATTTATCTTTAGATTTTGCCTTTTCAGCTTCTTCTCTTTTTTCTTCCATCTTATTCCTATAGAAAGCAGCATATGCAACTAAATCGTCTCTCTGTTTTTTAAGAGCAGCATATCCTTGGGGGTTTGTTTCGGGGCTAGCATAATTTCTGTCCGCTCTTTCAACATTTCCAATATAATCTCCTATTTTCCCAAGGAAGGGGACAAGGGATTTTATTGCCGTAGGGCCTTCTATTCTTACTGCTTCATCAATAGAATGTTCACCATATTTTTT